>Ga0206969_1237_pt1 | contig 12418 bp, 7 predicted proteins | sample Alteio_BWOrgHeat_87_FD_153256 | JGI IMG/M metagenome (GOLD analysis project Ga0206969, IMG submission 153256) | Enriched cells from forest soil in Barre Woods Harvard Forest LTER site, Petersham, Massachusetts, United States -... | ecosystem: Environmental > Terrestrial > Soil > Temperate forest > O... | reverse complement strand
AGCGCGGCGCGGTGGTGCTCTTCAGCGACGGGCAGCACAACGAGGGCGAGTCCCCCATCGAAGTGGCCAAGATTCTCGCGGGGCGCGGGCTGCCGATTTATACGGTCGGATTTGGCAGCGATATCCGGCCGCGCGACCTTGCGGTGGTGAAAATTGACGCCCCTGACTCCGTCTTTTTCGAGGACCGCATCCAAGGGCAGATCACGCTGAAAGACGATCTGCCGGCGGGGATTCCCTTCACCGTAATGGTGCAGGATGGGGACAAGGTGCTGTGGCAGCAACCGCTTACCTCGGATGGAAGCAACCTGCGCAAAGTGTCGTTTTCATTTCCGCTAAACGAGACAGTGCAAGAGCGACTGAAGAACAAACCGGTGGACACACAACTGACTTCGGTGCCGCTGGAATTGAAGGTGAGCGTCTCGAATGTCGAGGGCGACCGCGAGCCGGGGAACAATACGATGAACTTGCGTGTGCGGGCGCTCACGCAGAAACGGCGCATCCTGATCCTCGACGGGCGTCCGCGCTGGGAGACGCGGTACCTGCGCAATATGTTCGAGCGCGACGAGCAATGGCAGGTAAACACGGTGATCGCGGGCGCGAGCGCGGGCGATGCGGGTTTCCCTCGCGGCGAAAACGACGGGCAATTTCCGAACGACCCGGCGGTGTTGCAGCCGTACGACCTCGTGATTTTCGGCGAAGTACCGCGAGCGTTATTCAAGAATGAGGAATTGGCGTGGATTCGGGATTTCGTCGGCAATCGCGGCGGCGCGCTCGTCTTCATCGACGGGCCGCGGCTGCGCTTGAAGGAGTATGCCGGCACGGTGCTGGTACCGCTGTTTCCAGTGGAATGGAAATCGACCGGCGTGCGGGACAGCGGCATGAAACTCTCATTGAGCGAGCGTGCGGCGACCATGGCGCCCTTCGCCTTTTCTCCGGAGAAAACGCAGAACGCCGAAGTGTGGGCGAATCTACACCCGCCGCACTGGGTCTCGGGCGCGACGGCCCTTCCCGGCGCGGAGACGCTGGTGGAGGCGAGCGTGGGCGGCAAGAAGTTGCCGGCGGTCGTGTCGCGGCCGTTTGGCGCCGGCAAGGTGCTGTATCAAGCCTTCGACGACTCCTGGCGGTGGCGCTACGAGGTCGCGGATCAATATCACGTGCGCTATTGGAACCAGATTGCCAACTGGATGGCGGAGTTGCCCTTTGCCGTGCGGGACAAACTCATTTCGCTCGATGCCGGGGCGATGGTGTATCGGCCGGGCGATTCGGCGGATTTGCGGGTACGCCTGCGCGATGGGCAGGGGCGGCCCGTGACGAATGCTGTGGTCGATGCGGTGCTATATCGCGATGGACGGCGCGCGGCGACGATTCGGATGACTCCCGAGGAAAATGCCGGCGGCCTTTTCCGCGGACGCACCGCGGCGCTGGAGCCGGGGAGCTACGAGGTCGCGGTGGAATCCGCGGCGATTGCCGAGCACGATTCCAAGGCGCGGACCAGTTTCAAGGTCGAGCCCTTGGAGACGGGTGAACTGACGCAATTAAGCCTGAACGAGGATCTCTTGCGGCAGATGTCGGCGCTGACCGGCGGCGAGTACTTGCGCGAGGAGAACATCGACCGGCTGGTGGATTTGCTGGCGCCAATGAGCCAGGGCCGGGTGGTCGAGAGCGATACAGTGTTGTGGCAGAGCTACTGGTGGTTCGTGCCCATCGTGCTGCTCCTGACGGCCGAATGGATCATCCGCAAACGCGTGGGGATGCTGTAAATCAGTCCGTCAGCGCGCTGATTATTTCGGTCCAGTTTCCCTGGACGAATCCGCAGCTAGGGCGAACGCTTGTACTTCCTCGATGGTCGGTGGGCTGGTGCGTTGCTTGGTGGCGGCGCGGACGCGGGTGACGTCCGCGGTAGTGATGAATGGGGCGCGGTTGCCGAAACTATTCCGGACGTAGCTGAGCACCGCGGCAATCCACCTGTCGCTATTGGTGGCCATCGGGACCATTTGTACCGGGTAGGTCTTGCCGTCGACGGGACCAGTCAGGCCGTGAAGGAGCACAAGGATGGACTGGTCGCGGTGGTCGAGCACGAGTTTCGCGCCGGCGAGCGGCGGCGCGAGTGTCGTGCCCTTGGGTGCGCCTTCCACGGGAGCGCCGGTGCCTTCGTTGCCGTGGCAGGCGAAGCACAGGGATTTGTAGCCGACCTCGCCGAGGCTCAGGAACGACTTGTCGGCGGCGGTGAAACGGTCGTCGGTCAAATACGGACTCGGTGGCTTGAGGAGTTGCCGGCCAATCTCCTGGACACCGGGCGAGGGATGCGTGGCGATGAGGTTCTCGACGGTGCGGTTGGCGTCGGGCCAATCGAGCAGTTTCGCAGTCATCATGGCTTGAATGACCACGCCCGGGTCCGCATCGCGGTTCATGGCTAGCACGTCGGAGCGGAGTGACGTGTCGCCTTGTTTGAAAAGTGTCTCGCTGACGCGGATGGCGGCGGCGCGGATTTGCGGGTGGGAATCCGTGAGTTTTTCGCGAACGAGCGCAGGGTCGAGTGCGCCGAGGCCTTCGAGCGTCCACAAGGCGTGCAAGCGCGCGAGAGGGTTGCCGCTGGCGCGCGCCATCTGTTGCAGCGCGGGTACCGTGGCCGTGGAGGCGGGGCCGCGCAGGATGATGAGCTTTTGCGCGGTGTCACGCCACCAGCCGTTGGGATGATTGAGATGAGCGACGAGTTGCACGGGCGTTTCGTCGAGCATTCGTGGCACCGGACCAGGCCTGGCACTCTCGTGCACCAGCCGCCAGATGCGTCCGCGGCCGATATTCTTTTCGAGGCCGAGTTCCTTCACAACCTTTCGCAGGTAGCTGCCCTCGCGGATGGCGGCGGCTTCCTGGACGACGCCGCGATACATATCCACGATGTAAAGCGTGCCGTCGGGCGCGGTGGTCACGTTGACGGGGCGGAAGTTTGGATCGGTCGAGCGGATGAACTCGGACTTCTCGCAAGCGTTGCGCAGAGAGGTCAGGCCGTCGCGCACTTCGATCTTCGCGCGGCGGATGAGCCGGCCGACCGGCTCGCACATGAGCAGGTCGCCGCGCAGGTCCGGCGGCAGCCGATCGCCGCGCACGATGTCGCTGCCGCACTGCGAAGTGAAATGGTTGAGCGTTTTGTCCTCCGGTCGGAACCGCATCGGCCCGCCTTCCACGTCGGCCAGCCCGACGAGGGGCCAGACCGTCGAAAAATCCGGGCCGGTCTGACCATCCACATTGAAGGCGCCGTAAAGAATCGGCTGCTGAAAGTTCAGTGGTCCGCGCTCGGCGCCGCCGATGAACCACGGTTTGCCAAAGTCGTCCTGCGAGAGGCCCCACTGGCCGCCGTTCGGGGCGGTCGATTCCTTGAGTGGCGCGCGGCCCGGGCCGTTCCAGCGGAGGCGATAGGCGTTGTAACTGGTGTAAATCCAATTGTCCAAACACCACACCAAGCCACTCGGTTGATGCTCCAGATTTCCACCGCGGGGGCCGCCGGCGAACCAGAGCTCCTTCTGGTCGGCCACGCCGTCGCCGTGGGTGTCGCGGTAAAGATACAGGTCGTCGCTGTCGGTCTCGCCGACGAGGAGGCCATCGGCGAGCGGCAGGATCATGCGCGGCAACACCAGCCCGTCGATGAAGACGCTGTGCCGGTCGAAAACGCCGTCGCCTTTGCTCGACCAGTGGAGCGAAATACGGCCTGTCCGGGCGCGTTCGTTCGTGCCGTCGAGGTCGCGCATGAAGGCACGCATCTCGGCGACGAACATCCGCCCGTTGCCATCGAACACGATGGCGACGGGCTCTCGAATGTCGGGATCGCTGACGACGAGTTCGAGCCGGTAACCGGCCGGAAGTTGGAACGTCGCGAGTTCCTCGTCCGGCGTCAGGTACGGCACGGTCGGATTTTCCCCGGCGGGGGAAACCAAGGGGACAATCGCAAGCGCGATGAGCAGGCCAACGAATGCTCCGTGGGGAAGGTTGCGCCAGCCGGTGCCGTTCATGACGTAATTCGGTGTCTTCCGAAGTGAATCTCCGACGGGGTGCTCAGCCGAAGTAAGAACTCACGGGCGCGGTTGGGTCGTCCGCCACGTGGATCCAGATATGCACGTGCGGGCTCCCGCGGAAGTACCACACGAAGGACGGGCCTTCGAGGCGCCAGTTGTCCCATTCGCCGTTGTCGCTCAGTGCTTTCTGCTGATAGAAAATCAGCCGGCAGGTGTCCAGACCGCCCTGCTTTTTCAGGCAGGACATGACTTGGTCCTGGTACTCCGGGCGATATGGCGAGACCAGGCTTTGCAAAGTTTTCCGCACGGCTTCCTTTTGATCGCGCGAAAGGCCGGCGATGGGCAGGCCGGGAATCTGGCTGGAATCACGAAAGCGGATTTCCGGCTCGCGTGTGTCGTCCCGCGGCACGCCGGACTTGATCAGACTACGGTCAATCACGAGCTTGTTTTGCGGCCGGTCGGGCGCGCCGGGTGCGACGAAGTAGGGCACCGGCCCGGTGAACAACGCTTGGGTGCGCTGCTGGCCGTCGAGGATTTGATAGACTTGATTGGCCACCTGGGCCTGGGGCCAGAAGATGTTTCCAGGATGCCCGGCCTTTTCGTAGAAGCCGCTCGGTTGATGCCCGTGTGTGATTGCCCCGCCAAAGGCCGCCTGCGCGGCGGGGTCGCTGCCCGCCCGCAATGTCAGATGAAAGCCGGTAATGACGCACTGGAATTTTCCGCTGCCGGGCGTGCCGAAAATGGCGAGGCTCTGGTCTCCTCCCCACGCCTTGCCGGTATCGTCCTCGGCCTGCTGGACGAGTTTCTCCGGCCAGCCCGGACTGAGAATCGCCTTGAGGATCTCCATGATGAGCGCGCGCTGTTCGTCGCTGTAGAAGGGATCGCCGATCAGGTGAGGGGTAATCAGCCATGCGTTTGAGACGTGGGTGCGGAGCAGGATGCCGTTGGGATCCGGGATGGTGAGCGGCTTCCGGCCATACTTGATGTCCACGCGATAATCCCAGTCGAAGCACACCTCCTTCTTCTGCAAGTCGCTCAGGGAATCGTGGAAGGCCTTGACCGCTTGCTCTGCCGCCGTGGGAGCGCTGGCCGAAGCCGCCAGGCCGCCGGGTGTGGTTGAAGCCAGGGCGCCGCCGAGCGCTGCGGCCGCGGAGGACTTGATGAATTCCCGACGGGAAGTGGATTCATTGGCGTGGCGATTCATTGGATTGGCATTTTGGGGGTTCAATCGTGGAAACAATTACCGAGGGCGCCGAGATCGAGAGCATCCATAGAGTAGAATACCCGCAAGCGCGTGGGAATGTTGTGAAAACTACTTCTACAAAAAACGGAGAGAGGAATACGCGGAGAATAGTTGTGAAAAACTGAGCAGTGCAATGCAGTCACGCGCATGTAGTATTCTTCAATGGACAGAATCACCATCAATCCCACGCAGTGCGGTGGACGCCCATGCATCCGCGGGATGCGCATCCGCGTAAAAGACGTGCTGGACATGCTCGCCGGAGGGGCAAGCGAGGCGGAAATCCTTGAAGACTATCCCGACTTGGAAACCGAGGACATCCGCGCCTGCCTCGCCTACGCTGCCAGCTATTTCGATCACCCCATTCTCATAAAGGCGTAAGATGCGCTTTCTAGTGGACGCGCAATTGCCGCCAGCTCTCGCCCGTTTTCTTGAAGGGCAAGGCCTTCAAGCACGTGCTGTCCACTGTTGCCGATGCGAAGCCACACGATCTGCGGGCCGGTTCGACTATTGAGGACGCGTTCCGGAAAATCTTCGTCCTTAGTCACGATAATCCAACCACCTTGCTCGGTGACGCCAATGACTAGCCGCCCTTCCGGCCCGCTATGAGCGTCCAAGCCTGCGGCAGCAGGAACAGCGAGATGAGGGCGTCAATGACCAGGCCGAGGGCACAGGTCTGGCCGAGGCTGGCGAGGCCGATGTGGTTGGCCCAACTGATCGTGCCGAAGCCGGCGGAGGCGGAGAACGCGCACAGGCAAATGACGAGGCCGAGTTCGCGCTGGGCGGCAGGGACGTCGCCGCGGTTGCGGTTTAAGGCGAGGAGCAGAAGGATGCTGTAATCGGTGCCGGTGCCGAGGAGCAGGAGGAGCGCGGCGAGATTAAAGAAATTCCAACTCATGCCGAGGAGAGACATGGCGCCGGCGAGGCAGGCGAGGACGAGGGCGGTGGTGACGATGAAGAGGCCGACAGCGCGCGCACTGCGAAAGGCGATGATGAGGAGCAGAATGACGATGATGCTGAGGGCGATGATGACATGAGCGAATTCGAGTGGGATGACGTGACGCAATTCCCGACCGAGCTGGTTCCAACTGACCAGCCAGATGCCATCATTTTGCACGGCTGCGGTGAGGGCATCCTCATGACCGGCTACGGGCGTGACCATGCCCATCGCGAGCAATTGGCCGTCTTCGTGGCTGGCTACGCGGCGGAAGATCCAACGGCTCGTTTCGTTGGTGGGCCAAATGGGGGTGGGTGTGGTGGCCCACGCGGCCCACTGGTGGAGGATGGCCTCGTCGAGGACGAAGGCCTCGTCCTTGAAACCCGCCGCGACGGCGCGTTCGTGAAGATGCGGAATTTCACTGGCGAGTGGAGCGAGGAGAGGGAGGTTGGCGCGTTGGTTGTTCGCGACCGGCCACAGCGGCAGCGCGGTGCGGAAATTCTTGACTTCGCCGCGCGCCTGGGCGGCGGACAGGCTCGCTTCCGCGGTGCGCAATCGCTTGAGGACTTGGGCCTCATCCTTACCGGCGACGACGAGGCTAAGCATATCGCGATCATCCGTGAGGCGGGCGTAAAGATGGTCGAGCGCGGTGTAGGCTTCGCTGAGGCGCGGGCGCAGGGTGCGGGCGGAGAAATCGGGCGGTGGCAGGCCGTTCACGGCGAGGGATAGAAGAAGTCCCACGACTAGCGTTGCGGTGACGATTGCGCCCTTTCGCCAAAAGCCAGCCGTAGCGAAGAGGCGCTCGACGACGGAGGGTGGGCGAGCTTCCTCGCGCTGGTGAAAACGCATGGTGAGTCGTGCGTAGACCGTGAGCATGATGATCGCGCCGATGACCACGCCGATGCCCACGAGATTGCCGAGTTGGGATAGGCCGGGCAGGCTGCTGAAATTGAGCGCGAAGAAGACCGCGGCGGTGGTGCCGGAGGTCCAGACGATGTTTTGCACGCACTGCCGCTGCAACTCGCCGACGGTGCCGCGATGGTTGAGCGAGCGCTGATAGACGAAGTAACCATAGTCCACGCTTAGGCCGATCATGATCGCCGCGCAGCCGACGCCGATGACCGTAAGCTGGCTGAGAAAGAGCCCGGCGGCGGCGAGAGTGAGCGTAAAGATGAGCACGAGCATGGCTTGCAAATCCAAAAGAGGCCGTGCGCGCCGGTAGCAGAGCCAGAAGATCACGGCGATGACGACCAAGGTAGCGAAACCGGAGGAGGCCATGTCCCACTCCATGCTGCCGGAGATGTCCGCCATAAATGCGGGTTCACCGGTGAAGCCCACATGAATGGACGGATCGGGAACCGTGCCGCGGGCGAGTTGCTTGATTTGCTTCACCCAGGCGATGGCATCCTTGTAGTTCCTGAAATCGTGGGCGGAAACGGCGTAGACGACGCGATAGGCGCCGTCTGCCGAGGAGAATTCCGATTGCTCAACGCCGTTGGAAAGAAAGCCGGTGTCGTCGATCACGCCCGCAAGATTGTAGGGATCGTAGCTGAGGACCGCGATTTCCCGTGGTGAGAGGGATTCGCCCAGCTTCTCGAGGCTGGCCTTGAGCGTGGCGTCGGCTCGTTCCGCCGAAAGGCTGGCGACAAGCGCACGGACCTTTTCCGGTGGTTGATTGATCACGAGGTAGGCGAACAACTCGGAAAGGTCCGCGGGATTTTTCTCCCAAGGCGCGTGCGAGACGGCGCGCTGCACGAGATCGGGACGTTTCGCGAAGGCGTCGGCGAGCGCATTCGCCGCGGCTTCGGCCGCTTCCGGGGTGTCCGCTTCTACGGTCACGATCAGTTCCTTCGGCTGCGCAAAGTGCTTGAGGAAAAGCGAGAGGCCTTTGACCTGCTGCAGCCGCGTGGGCAGGAGCTTGAGAATATCGACGTTGAAGCTGATGTGCGACAGCCCCGCGCCGGTGAAGACCAGCAACGCCAAAATGATTGCGATCCAGCGCAGCCTAATTCTTTCCATCGACGATCTCGTAGCCGGTCAAATCATAGTCGAACACGTGCCGGTCGATCTTCTGGTTCAGGCGAACGTTGGTGAAGTCGCTGCGCATCGAAGAGCCATCGCGCGTGGCAAGCTCGAACGACAGGAGATGGCCGGTGGTGGTGTCGAAATCGATCTTGATGGCCTCGAGCATCTTCCTGGCTTGGGCGTCGCGCGGGAGGATTTCGAGGTGGCAGCGGTTGTCGGCTACGCTTACGGCGAGCGTCTCAAACTGACGGTTGTAATCCGCGAAGTCTTTGGCGATGGGGAAGTTCATCATGGCGAAGCCCATCGCGCCTCCTTTTTTGGCGATGCTGTCGGCCTTGTAGCGCTCGGCCCTCTTTTTGGCCGGTTGGATCACGAAATAGGTGTCGCCCTTGCGAAGGACGATGGTCTTCGCAGGCTCGCCCAATTCCCAGTGGAGCAAATCCGGCGCACTGAACCACATGTGGCCAGGCGTCGCGATGGGGCTGCGCAAGGCGCGCAGGGAACGCGTCTGCGTGAAATCCGCTTGCACCGAATGGAGGTCCTCCTGCTTCACCAGCCATTTTTTGACTGGCGTGAGATCCGGCGCCGCGGCGGCGAAAGCCGGGAGCGCGCAGAGCAGGCAGAGAGAGGCGAGGAGATAACGCATCGGATGGGAGCGCGGAAGTTCAAGCGGGATGCCTGCCGGGCGCAATGGAATAATTTGCGTCGGCGCGACCGCCCCATCTGCGCAAATTCGCCTTTCATATCCCGCTCGTTGCGCCCCGAGGGCTGGCACGCCTTTATCCGAACTTCAAAGTGTCAAAAGTAGAGAACTGCCCCGATGTTTCGCAGGTCGTTTGGCTCTGCGTCGGATTTGCATTCGCCCTCACCAGCCCGACTTCGCAAGGGGGCCGGACGCGGTCGAAAACGGCGGGTCAAGGCTTTGACCTAAACTATGAAATCGACTGGGGTGGTCTCTAACCTAAGAGCTTTCTCGTGTGCGCGAGCGCCTGCCAAGCAACAGCAAGCAGCCAAGGGTCGCAATCCCTGACGCCCAAGTCCCCAGCTCGGGCGCGGCAGAAACGGCGACGCCTGTCGCACCACCGAACTCGCTGGGATCCGTGAAGCCAGGGATCGCTGCACCCGTCGTGGCGTCGTAATCGCCCACACTACCGTTGCCGCCGCCGGCCCAGTTCGCGATGTAGAGGTTGTTGCCCGAAAGTGCCAAGGCATCCGGAGCGGACAACCCGCTGGGGGAAGTGAAGCCCGGGATGGCCGCCCCCATCGTCGCGTTGTACTCGCCCACGGTGTTGTTGCCGTAGTTCGCGACGTAAAGGTCGCTGCCCGAAAGCGCCAGGCCGGCCGGATTGTTCAACCCAGTGATGAGGCTGGCGGCGATGGGCGCCCCGGTCGTTGCGTGGTACTCGCCCACGGTGTTGTTGCCGGCGTTCGCGACGTAGAGGTTGCTGCCCGAAAGCGCCAGGCCATCCGGAGCGGACAACCCGCTGGGGTTGGTGAAGCCGGGGATGGCCGCCCCCGTCGTCGCGTTGTACTCGCCCACCCCGTTGTTGCTTACGACGTAGAGGTTGTTGCCCGAAAGCGCCAGGCCAACCGGATTGTTCAACCCGGTGATGAGGCTGGCGGCGATGGGCGCCCCCGTCGTCGCGTCGTACTCGCCCACCGTGTTGTTGCCACCGTCCGCCACATACAGGTTGTTGCCCGAAATCGCCAGACCTTCAACATAAGCCAATCCGCTGGGGGAGGTGAAGCCGGCGATTGCCGCCCCCGTCGTTGCATTGTACTCGCGCACCGTGGCGCTGTAAGGGTCCGAGACGTAGAGGTTTTGCGCCCTGGAGGTGGCGGAAACTGCCCAGAGCATCGCCACGGCGGTGGCGAGGACGAGAAGGCGGGCGTGGTTTTTTGGTTTCATCGGTCACAGCCGTCCCATAGGACGTCCTTCGGAGGTGCGGACACACTGGTGGCGCGGGTCTTTTTTGGAAGATCGTCAGCACTCACGCGTCGACCACACTCGGCACCCGTCGGGCTCGTGTAAAGGTGACAATTTTTTCTCATCTCAGCCGGAGTTTTGGCGCTGGATCAGTTGAAGCAGCCGGACGAACCGGAGCAATGCTTTTTTGATGCCGTGCGATTCGTGGGCCGCACCGGAGAAACCCGATAATTTGCATTGGCGCGACCGCCCCGCCCGCGCAAATTCGCCAAACATCATGTCTTACGACGTAGTCATCATCGGCGGCTCGCTGGCGGGCGCGTCCACCGCGACGCTTCTGCGGCGCGAGTGCCCGGAGCTGCGCGTGCTCGTCGTGGAGCGCGCGCCGCAGTTCACCCGCCGCGTCGGGGAGGCGACCGTCGAGATCAGCGGCTATTTTCTGGGTCGGGTGCTGGGATTGACCAAGCACTTGAACAACGAGCATTTGGTGAAGCAGGGGATGCGCTTCTGGTTTGCCAACGAGCAGACACAATCGCTCGCGGACTCGAGTGAGATGGGCCCGAAGTACCATGTGCGGCTGCCTTCCTGGCAACTCGACCGGGCGGTGGTGGATGAGGAGGTGCTCCGCCGCGCGGTGGCCGGTGGAGTGGAATTGCGCCGGCCTGCACAGGTGACCGCCGTGCGGCTTTCCTCCGGCGGCGAACAAGAGGTCGATGTGAAGACGGGAGAGGGGACAGAGACGATTCGCTGCCGTTGGGTAGTGGATGGCTCAGGCGTGGCGGCGGTGCTTGCCAGGCAGGAGGGCTGGCTGGAGCCGAATACAGCCCATCCGACCGCCTCGGCCTGGGCGCGCTGGCGTGGCGTGAAGGATTGGGATGGGCGCGACCTGGCGGAGAAATTTCCCGCGTGGGCCGGTCGCTGTCTCGGTTCGCGCAATACGGCAACGAACCACATCGTGGGCGACGGCTGGTGGAGTTGGTGGATTCCGCTCAAGGGTGGTGACGTGAGCGTAGGGGTGGTGTTCGATCAGCGCCTGGTTTCATTCCCGCAAGGCGAGGCGAAGCTTGGCGACCGGTTGCGGGAGTTCCTCGAACAGCATCCCGTCGCGCGCGAACTGCTCAGCGAAGCGCAATGGATTGAGGGCGACGTGCATTGGCGCAAGAACCTCGCCTACCACAGCCGGATCTTGGCCGGGGATGGTTTTGCCCTGGTGGGCGATGCCGCGGCCTTTCTTGACCCGCTCTACAGTCCCGGGATGGACATCATTTCCTTTACGGCCACGGCGACGACGGCGCTGATTGCCGCCCAGCGGCGGGGAGAGGCGGTTGCTCCGCTCGTCGACCGGCACAATACGATTTTTGCGCAGAGTTATCAGCGGTGGTTCGAGGCGGTCTACAAGGACAAGTACGAATACCTCGGCGAATACGATCTGATGAATCTGGCTTTCCGCATGGACTTGGGACTGTATTATCTCGGGATCGTCTCACAGCCCTTCAAGTACGGTGCCCAAGCGCTGGCCTTGCCGCCCTTTTCCGTCCCGGTTTCCACGCCCGTTTATCACTTCATGCGCTTTTACAATGCCCGCCTGGCCGCGATGGCGCGCAATCGCCGCGAACGGCGCGTGTGGGGTCGCGGCAACTCGCGCAATCAGTACCTTTTCCAAAGCTTTTCGATCAGCCCGCGAGACCTGCCGCGCATCATCGGCGCCGCGGCGCAATGGTGCTTGCTGGAGCTTTGCGAGGGCTGGCGGAGCTGGTTTGGCGGAGGTCGCAGCGGAAACGCCCGCGAGCCTGCGGTACAGGCTGGCGCCGCAGCGGCGGCGAAAGCGGGAGGCATATGACAGCGGGCGGGACGAATAGGGCCAACCGACTCTTGCCAGCGCAGGAAGCCGCGCGAAGAATGACCTGTCTGTGAAATTAATCGATCGTTACGTCGGCGGGCAACTGCTGCTCACTTCCTCTCTCGCCGTGGCGGTGCTCAGCGTGGTGCTGGTGCTGGGCAATATTTTTAAGCAGTTGCTCGAACTGCTCGTGAAGAATGACACACCGCTCGAATTGATCCTGAGCTTCCTCGGCTACATCCTGCCCTTTTCGCTGGCCTTCACCATCCCATGGGGATTTCTGACCGCGGTGTTGCTGGTCTTTGGGAAAATGTCGGCGGAAAACGAATTGATCGCCTTTCGCGCGAATGGCGTGAGCATTCCGCGGATCTGTCTGTCGGTGCTCGTGCTCGCGGTCATCTGCGTGGGAATCTGCTATTGGATTAACGTGGATGTCGCC
>Ga0206969_1236_pt1 | contig 12450 bp, 9 predicted proteins | sample Alteio_BWOrgHeat_87_FD_153256 | JGI IMG/M metagenome (GOLD analysis project Ga0206969, IMG submission 153256) | Enriched cells from forest soil in Barre Woods Harvard Forest LTER site, Petersham, Massachusetts, United States -... | ecosystem: Environmental > Terrestrial > Soil > Temperate forest > O... | reverse complement strand
TGCGCGCTTTTTGCCCTATCGGTGCTGGCCCAGCGGAAGAAGTTGAATCCCAGCGCACCTAGGAGCACGAGGGAACTGATCCCGCTCAGGAGCATGCCCGCGAGAATTTGGTCGTTCAGCGCCGAAAATCCCGGCAGCACCCGCGGAGCATACTCGTAGGTAGGCACCATGGCGTGGTCGGCCATCAGGATGAAAGTGTAGACGCCGGTGAGCGCGGCTTCGATCCCGAAGAGATAGGCCAGGCGCTGACCGTAGCCGATCGGCGGGGCGATCCGCGAAGGGCTGAGGAGCGGCCACCAAAAGAAAATGCCGGCCTTCAGGAAAAGCGCGTATTGGAGGAGCCTCGCCCACTCGTGGGCGAGCGCCCACTCGTACGGCTTGGGGAGGTGCCAGGCGGTGACGACCAGGATGAAGAAGAGTCCGGCGGGCACGGGCCGGGTGACCGCGCGAAGCACGGGGCCGATGGCCGGGGAACCGGCGGCGGAATCGATGAGCCAGGCCGGGAGCCCGCTCAAGAAGAGCGCCGCGACGGGATAGAGAATCAGCAGGTGCTGAAAGAGGTGGGCCGTGAACAGGTAGAGTTCGCCGGTCCTCGCCAGGGGCGAACCGACCGCGACGTAGGCGAGCGCCAATCCGGAATAGAATCGGCGCGCCGCGGCGGCGGGGAAGGGTTGGCCCGGCGCGATTCGGTTGCGCCAGGGACCGATCAACAGCGCGTAAAGCCAGCCGGCGATCGCCAGGCAATCGATCGCAACCGGATTGTTCGCCCAGTAACGCCAGTCGATCATGGAAGCGGGCAGTTGCCCGCAGTCAGCGAATCAGCCGGCCGACAGCGGCACGCTCGCCTGCGCTCCGAAGAGCTGGAGCAGAGCCCACATCGTCCCGCCGCCCAGGATCAGGCCGATGAAGAAGATTACGGTGCACAGCGGGCGGTCCCAGCGCAGGTGCATGAAGATGAAGATGACGAACAGGAATTTGACGGCCGAGAGGATCGAGAGCGTCCAGAACAGGAACGCATGCGCGAACGGCATGTAGACCATGATGATTTCCACGCCGGTGATGACGGCGAGAATCATCGCGATCTGGACGAAGATCTGGAACTTGCTCTCCTCGAGGGCGTGTTCGCCGGCGGGCGATGCGTGGGCGGGGGCGCTCATCAGATGTACTCCAGCAGATAGACGGCCGTGAAGATCACGATCCAGACGATGTCGACGAAGTGCCAGTACAGGCCCATCATTTCCACGTCGATCGCGTTCTTCTCGTCGAAGGCGACGGCGTAGCCCGGCCGGGCGAGCCGCATCAGGACCCCGGCGCCGACCGCGAGCGCCACGAGCCTGAGAAAATACGCCTGTCCGAAAGCCGCGAGGCCGCTCGCGAACCCGTGGGCCTGCAGCGAGCGGGTGCACTCGATCACGACGTTCATGCCGAGGAGGATCGTCCCGATCGCGACGACGACGTGAAAGACGTTGCGGATGAACCACCAGGGATGCTTGTCCATCTCCCGCGGCTGGAAGGAGCGGACGTACATCAGCAGGAGCCAGAGCACGCCGACCGCGACGTGGGTGCCGTGGGTTCCCGTGAGCGTGAAGAAGGTCGTTCCCAGGATGCTGTTCGTGATCGTCAGGTGCTTTTCGAGGACGAAATTGTTGAACTCGTAGACCTGGCAGCCGAGGAAGATGCAGCCGAAGAAGATCGTCATGAGCAGCGACGCCCGGAGGCTCTTCAGATTGCTCTTCTGGATCGCGTTCACGGCGAGCGCCATCATGAGCGACGACATCAGCAGGATGAACGTCGAGAACGAGGTCAGCTCGATGCTGAACACGTCCTTCGCGGCCGGGGTGCCGGGCGGCGGGTGAAGCCGGTAGATCAGGTGCGTCGAGATGAGGCAGCCGAAGAACATGCAGTCCGAGGCCAGAAACAGCCACATGAGCAGTTTCTTGTTCGGGACCCCCGTCGAAGTCGTCGGGTCGAAATGATGGTCGATCGTGCCTGCGGCGGCGTTGCTGCTCATGGCGAACTCAGTGGTGTTTCGGTTCGGAGCCGCCCCCGGAATGCGAATCCTGCTCGGGGTGCAGGTGGTAACCCTCGTTTCCCTCGAGCGCCCAGAGGTAAACCGCCGTGAGAAAGATGAAGAAGCCCACGAGGCAGGTGGCCAGCTTCTTGCCGATCAGGACGTGGGGATCGGTGTTCACGTCCACGAGGGAGATCCCGATCCCGCCGATCAGCACGCCGACCCCCGCGATGAAGGGATAGATCGACTGGAAAGGCATGTGGATGCCGTGGCTGGCCTCGGCCTTCGCGTGTTCGGAACGCTCCTTCGCCACCTCCGACCGGTGGTGCTTCTCGTACCACCAGTCGTCGCGCGCGTGCACGATCGGGGTGACCCGGAAATTATACTCGGGCGGCGGGTGCGGAAGGCTCCATTCGAGGGTCCGGCCGTCCCAGGCGTCGCTCGTGACGCGCTCGCCCCTGAAAAACGTGTAGATCATCACGCCGAAGTAGATCGCGATACCGACCCCGAGCGTGAAAGCGCCGATCGTCGCGACCATGTTGCCGGAATTCCAGCCCATGTTGGAGTCGTACGTGAAGGTGCGCCGGGGCATTCCGTTCAGGCCGAGGAAGTGCATCGGGAAGAAGGTCACATTGAAGCCGATGAAGATGACCCAGAACGAAAGCTTGCCCCAGAATTCGCTGACCCTGCGGCCGAACATCAGGGGAAACCAGTAGTGGATGCCGGCGAGCAGCGCGAAGACCGAGCCGCCGATGAGCACGTAGTGGAAGTGCGCGACGACGAAGTAGCTGTTGTGCTGCTGGTAATCCGCCGGGGCGGCCGCGTGCATGATGCCTGAAAAGCCGCCGAACATGAACGTCCAGATGAAACCGAGCGCGAACATCATCGGGGTCCGCATCGAGATGTGCCCGTTCCAGAGGGTGCCGATCCAGTTGAAGATCTTGACGCCCGTCGGCACCGCGATCGTCATCGTCGCCAGGGCGAAGGCGGTGTTGCCCATCGTGCCCATTCCCGTCGTGAACATGTGGTGGGCCCAGACGCCGAATCCGAGGAAGCCGATGCTGGCTCCCGAGAAGACGACGATCGGATAGCCGAAGAGCGGCTTGCGCGAGAAGGTCGGAAGGATTTCCGAGATGATGCCCATTCCGGGCAGGATCAGGATGTAGACCTCGGGATGCCCGAACACCCAGAACAGATGCGTCCAGAGGACGGGCATGCCGCCATTCGAGGCCTCGAAGAAGTTCGTCCCAAAGAGCCGGTCGAACATCAGCTCGACGAGCGCGATCGTGATTGCGGGAAAAGCCAGGATGAGAAGGAACGCCGTCACGAGCGTCATCCAGGTGAAGACCGGCATCCGCATCATCGTCATGCCGGGCGCCCTCAGGTTGATGATCGTCGTGATGAAATTGAGGGAGGCCGCGATCGAGGCGACGCCGAGGAGCTGCAGGCCCATCACCCACATGTCGATGTCGTGGCCTGGGCTGAAGGCCTTCGTCGTGAGCGGCGTGTAGCCGAACCAGCCGCCATTCGGGACTCCATCGCTCGTCAGCCAGCCGATATTGAGGACGATCGCGCCGGCGAGGAACACCCAGTAGGAAAATGCGTTCAGGCGCGGGAAGGCCACGTCGCGCGCCCCGATCTGGAGCGGCATGATGAAATTGAAGAAGGCGGCCGAGAGCGGCATGACGGCGAGGAAGATCATCGTCGTCGCGTGCATCGTGAACATCTCGTTGTACTGCTGCGCGCTGAGGATGCTGTTGTTCGGCACCGCGAGCTGAAGGCGGATGAGCAGGGCCTCGATCCCTCCGACCAGGAAGAAAAATAGCGCGGAAATGCCGTAGAGGAAGCCGATCCTCTTGTGGTCCACGGTCGTGAGCCAGCCCATGAGGCCGGTCTTCGCGGTGGGCCTCCAAAGCACAAACGGCTTCGTCGTGCCCTTCTCCTCCTCGCCCAGGAACTCAGCTTTGACCAATGCGTCTGCCATGTTAAAGGTTCAGGTTTGAGGGTTCGGGGACGGTGCTCAAGCTCTCCTCATTTGAGACTCTGGAGGTAGGCGACGAGCGCCACTTCCTCGTCGGGCGAGAGCCGGATGTGGTTGGCCTGGTAGCCGTTGACCCACATCTTGTTGCCGGGTTTCACGACGCCGGGGTCGTGGATCCAGCGGCGAAGCTGCTCGGCATTGTTCTCCAGCAAGCCTCCCGCGATCGTGGTTCGCGAACCGACGTGCGTCAGGTCCGGATAGAACGGGTTGCCGCCGGTCTGCTGCCCGCGGACGACGTGGCAGGTAAAGCAGGTCTTGGCCTGGAAGAGCTGGCGCCCCTTGGCGATCAGTGCCGCGTCCTCGTCCTTTTCGGGAAACTGCTTCGCGCGCCAAGCCTCAAGCGGCGAGACCTCAAACTGCGGGTTGCTGAACCCGAATTCGTTCTGCTTGAACTGGCGGATCGAGGCGAATTGCGCCTTCGGCTCCACGGATTCGGCGGCAGCCGAGACGTTCCGCGCGGGCTTTTCCTGCTGGTCGAGCCAGTCGTAGAAATCCTTCTGCGAAAGCGCGATCACGCGAAAGCGCATCACCGCGTGCGACTCGCCGCAGAATTCGGCGCACTGGCCCCAATAATAGCCCGGATGATCGGCCTCGATCCAAAGGTAGTTTGCGCGGTTGGGGATCATGTCCACCTTGCCTGCGAGCTTCGGAATCCAGAAGCTGTGCATCACGTCCATCGAGCGCAGATCGACGTGGACCGGCCGGCCCGCGGGAATCACGAGCTCGTTGCTCGTCGTGAGCGGGCCCGAACCCGCGACCTGCTCCTTGGGATATTCGAACTTGAACCACCACTGGAGCCCGGTGGCCTTGATCTCGTAGGCGTTCGCTCTTTCGGCCTGAGGAACATCGGAGGTGTACTGGATGGAGGTGATCGTCGGGATCGCGATGATCACGAGGGCGAGGACCGACAGTCCGATCAGCGTCAGTTCGACGAAGGGATTGCCGTGCCCGTGCTGGGGAGCCTCCTCGCTTTCCTCGGCGTTGCTTCTGGCCCGGAACTTGATCGTCGCATACGCAAGCGCGGCGCCGACGAAGATGAAGATCACCAGGATGACCCAGCAAGTGACGTAGAAAAGGTTGAGTTCGTTCCGCGCGACGGGACCTTCCACGTCGATCGTCGACTGGTGGCCGTTCATATGCAGCCAGGAGCAGCCTGAAAGGGCCCCGACCGCTCCCAGAGCCGACACGCGAATCGCGCATCGGGTCATTCTGGCTGAAAGTGAACGGAAGGACATGGAGCTAAAAAAGTGGGCGGCGGGAGCGGATAGCGTCCGCCAGTGTCGCAAAAGGGTTCGGGAATGCCACGGCTTTTCAAGCCCTATTCGGCAAATTCTCCGCAACTCCGTCGCCGCAGTCCTGTTATTAACTTCGCTCCTGCCGACATTAGCGACGGGGAGGACTCCCGATTAGCCGGCATTGAAACCGATCGGTCTCACTTGCCGGAGGCCCAAGACCCTGCCTACTGTGCCGGGCCATGAACATCCGCCCCGCACTCGTCGCCGCACTCGCCGTGCTATTCGCCGGCTGCGGCCAAAAAGCCTCGGCTCCCGCGCCGGCCGATTCGGGCCCGCGCGAAATCGACATTACCGCGGGGGATAACATGAAGTTCAGCATCACCTCGATCGAAGCCAAGCCGGGCGAGGATCTGAAGGTGGTCCTGACCAACGTGGGCACGGCCCCGCTCGAGGTCATGGGGCACAACTGGGTCCTCCTCAAGGCGGGCACGGACGCCAACGCGTTCTCGATGGCCGCGATGACGTCGAAGGCGACGAACTACATTCCGGCCTCGCATCAGGACGATATCATCGCGCACATCGATCTGCTCGGCCCCCGCAAGTCGGGCGAAGCGGACTTCAAGGCCCCGTCGACGCCGGGCGATTACCCGTTCCTCTGCTCTTTCCCCGCCCACTTCCAAAATGGAATGCGCGGCGTTTTGACGGTAAAGTAGTCCGTGGGCCAAGGCGGCGGCCGAAGACTGTAGGCCAGGTCGCTGACCTGGCCTTAGCGGAATTCGTAAGAATTCGGCTTTCAGATCCGGTCATTGACCCTTTAGCTCGGCCTGCAACGACATGCCGACCACCGTCTTCACGATCGCGAACCAGAAGGGCGGAGTCGGCAAGACCACGACCGCGGTCAATCTCGCCGCGGCGCTCGCCGAGAAGAAAGTCCCCACCCTGCTGATCGACCTGGACTCGCAGGCCAGCGCGACGAGCGCCCTCGGCGTCGAAAAGCAGGTTGGGCGCAGCCTTTACGGACCGCTGCGCGGCGAGGGCGAGGCGCAGGCCTTCGTCTCGCCTACACCCTACGAGGGCCTCTCGATCATCCCAAGCGAGGAGGACCTCGCGCTGGCTGAAATCGAGATCGCCCAGCTGGAAAACTACCTGCTCAGGCTGCGAGCGGTGCTTGAGCCGGTGCGCTCCTCGGGCGCGTACCGCGCGATCATCATCGATTGCCCGCCGGCCCTGGGCATGCTCTCGATGAACAGCCTGGCGGCGGCCGACCACCTTTTGATCACGCTTCAATGCGAGTACATGGCGCTCGAGGGCCTCGGCCAGATTCTGCGAACGCTCGAGCGGATCAAGACCGCGGGGATCAATCCGGCCCTCGAACTCGGGGGGGTCGTCATGACCATGTTCGACTCGCGCACGAACCTTGCGCGCCAGGTGGTCGACGAGGTGAGGCGCCACCTGCCCGAGAAGATCTTTTCGACCGTGATCCCGCGGACCGTCCGGCTGAGCGAGGCGCCGAGCTTCGGCAAGACGATCTTTGCCTACGATCCATCGAATCCCGGCGCAACCGCCTACCGGAAACTTGCGGATGAAGTGATTGCGAGGTTTGGTTTGGGGTGAACAAGTACCGCCAGGCGTTCCTGATCGGCCTTCAGAGCAACATCGTGTACCGCTGGAACTTCGCGGTGCGCAGCGTCTTTTCGGTCTTCCACCTCGGGGTCGTGTTCATCCTCTGGGGCGCGGCCTACGTCAGCTCCCCAAGGATCGGGGGATTCGATTTCAGCCAGACGCTGACTTACTTCACCCTGCTCCTGGTTCTCCAGTTCTTTGTCGGGGCCTTCAACGAGGACTACCAGATCAGCGACGAGATCCGGAACGGACTGATCAACCAATTCCTCCTGAAGCCGATCGACTACTTCCTGTACCGACTGAGCATCTTTACCTCGGCCAGGGTTGTCTCGGGCTCGCTCGCGCTCATTCCGGTGCTTCTCGCCCTTCCCATCCTGAGGCATCGAATGACCTTCCCCCACGAGGGCTGGCGGCTTGCGGCGGGCCTGCCGGCCATCGGGCTGGCGGCGCTCATCCAATTCACGATCGCGTACTGCTTCGGGCTGGCGACCTTCTGGTTTCTCGAGATCCAGGGGCTCGTGCTTCTCTCCTACGCCGTGGAAACGGTGCTCGGCGGGCAGATGTTTCCCCTCGATCTCATGCCCGCCCCCCTGTTCCACGCGGTCCAGTTCCTGCCTTTCTATTACCAGATGTATTTCCCGGCCGCGATCCTGACCGGCCGGATCGGAGCGGAGCAGGCCGCCCAGGGCCTCGTGGTGCAGTTTTGCTGGGCCGCGATCCTGCTTGGCCTGTCCCGGGTTCTCTGGTTGCGCGGACTGCGGCGCCATACCGCGGTCGGGGGCTGAGCCCGAACCCATGCTTCACTACCTGAAAATCTGGCGGGCATGCATCCGGTACAGCGTCACCCGGCAGATGATGTTCCGCGGCGACCTCCTCATCTGGTCGCTCGTGGAGCTGCTCTGGATGGCCGTGAACGTGATGATTGTCGCCGTGATCTACCAGCACACGTCCACCGTCGCGGGATGGAACGAATACGAGATGCTCCTGCTCGTTTCGACCTCGATGCTCATCCAGCGGCTGCTGATGGCCTTCTTCTGGGGAAGCCTCTACGACATGAGCCGCAATATCCGGACGGGGGCATTCGACTTCGTCCTGGCCCAGCCTGGCAATCCGCTCTTCATGTGCTCGACCCGAAAGCTCGAGTCGGACGGCTTTCTCAATTCGTTCGTCGCGCTCGGAATCGTGATCTACTCCCTGCACCGCCTGCACCTGCACCCTTCCCTGGGACAAATCGGCCTCTACGCCGCGCTGATCCTCGGAGGGCTGGCGATCCACTACAGCGTGCTCGTCATCGTGATGTCGTTGCCTTTCTGGCTGACGAGCGCACAAGGGGTCGAGGGCTGCTATTTCACGATGACGGACATCTCCCGGCTTCCCCGGGAGGCGTTTCGCAACACGGCCCAGATGCTGGCGACCTGGGCGCTTCCGATCGTCATCATCAGCAACGCGCCGGCTCGCGCGTTCCTCCATGGGTTCCAGCCGCAATGGACGATCGGGCTGTTCGCATTCGCCGCGGTCTGGTTCATGGTGGCGGTGATCGTGTTCAACCGCGGCCTGCGCCGGTACGCGAGCGCGTCGTCGTAAGGGCGCCTTGCGCGCGGCGCGGGGATATGAAATACTGTCCGGTTTCCTCCTTTGAGCGTCCCGTCCCAGTCAGACCTCGATACGCTCCAAAAACGCCTCGGCCATGTGTTCGCCGACCCGGCGCTGCTCGAACGCGCCCTGACGCACACCTCGTTCCTCCAGGACCATCCCGAGACCGCCGAGAGCAACCAGCGCCTGGAATTCCTGGGGGACGCCGTCCTTCAGCTCATCCTTACCGAGGCGCTCTTTGAACTTTATCCCTCCGAGCGCGAAGGCGCCCTGAGCAAGCGCCGCGCCGCACTGACCAAGGGATCGTTCCTCGCCCGGCTCGCGCGGGATGCGGGGCTCGAGGCCTGCCTGCGCCTCGGGGCCGGAGAGGAAGCGACGGGAGGACGCTCGAAATCCGCCGCTCTCGAGGACGCTTTCGAGGCGGTCATCGGCGCCGTCTACCTCGACTCCGGGCTCGAGCCGACGCGCCTCGCGGTCCTCGCGTTCTACGGCAGCCTCCAGGCCCGGATCGAGGCCGGCGAGGAATTCGAGAACCCAAAGGGCCGTCTTCAGGAATTGATCCAGCCGGCCCACGGCAACGAGGCGCTCCGCTACGAGGTCGTTCGGATCGACGGCGCCGACCACGCCCGCGAATACGAGGTTTCGGTGTTTCTGCGAGACAAGCCCCTGGGTTCGGGCCGCGGTTCTTCCAAGAAGCTGGCCGAGGAAGCCGCCGCGAAGGCGGCGCTCGATTCGCTCGGCAAATCGTAATGGGCGTCGCGATTCCGGCCGAGGTCGGGAGGGAGAGGCACACGGGGGTGTGCCCGCCCGCGCGCGGAGCGGTCATCGCGGAGATCGTGCGAAATCATTCCGCTCCCGTCTGGCTCGTCGTCACGGAAGACCTCCGGGCGGCGGAACGGCTCGCCGAGGACGTCGGCCTTTTCCTGCCCGGTTCCCGCGAGATCCTGGTTTTCCCCGAATCCCTGGCCGACAGCCGCGACCCCCGGGAGGCATTTGCGGCGGCAAGCGCGCGGCTGACGGTGCTCTCGCGGCTTCGCGCGGCGCGGTCGGCGCCTCGGACCTCCTCGCTCCTCGTCGTCACGCACCCCGAGGCCATGCTTCAGCCGGTCCCGGCGCGCGAAAAACTCGCCGCGCTCGAACTCACGCTGACCCGCGGACAGAAGCAGCCTTTCACCGGCCTGCTCGAGAAGCTCCGCAAGCTCGACTATGACTCCGAAGCCGTTTGCGAGGCGCCGGGCCAATACGCGATCCGTGGCGGAATCATCGACGTCTATCCCGTCACCTCCTCGCGCCCGTACCGGCTCGATTTCTTCGGAGACGAAATCGAGTCGATACGCCCGTTCGATCCGGTGACCCAGCGCTCCGACGGCACGATCGAGACGATCGAGATAGCCGCCTCCCCGCGCGTGCCCCTCGACCCGACGTGGACGGGTCTCGACGACTACCTGCCCTCGCCGACCCACCTGGCCTTGGTCGAGCCGGCGTCGCTCGGCGAATCCTTCGGAGCGCTCGATGCGAGCGGAGAGAACAGGATCGCTCCCCTTTTTGCCGCGAGCGCGCGGGTCTTCAGCGTGAGCGAACTTGGCGAGGAGGATGCGCTCGTCGGGGAGACGGCCGCGGAAACCTCCTGGGAGAGCGAGAGCCTCGCCGGGCGCCGGCGATACCCCGCGGAGTCGCTCGTGGCCCACGAGCGCCTGCAGGCGGAGACGGACGCCCGAATGGAATTCCTGCGCGAAGTCGCGGGCTGGCGCCGCGAGGGCTACGGATTCGTGTTCGTGGCGGCCAAGGAGGGCGAGGAGCAGAGGATGCGGGAATTGCTGGCCGAAGATCCCGAGCTCGCGAACCTGCGCCCCTGGTTCCGCCGCGGAGCGATGGACGAGGGATTCCGACTCGAACTTCCCGCCGGTTCCCCGCTCGCCTCCCTCCTGGAACTGCCCGCGAAGGCGCGGGGCCTCGTGCTCGTCACCGAGACGGAAATCTTCGGACGAAAGCGGCCCCGCCGCTCGCTGCTCAACGCGGCGCCGGGAGCCGCCCCGGGCCAGATCGACCAGCTTCTCGATTTTTCGGAACTCGCGGAGGGCGATCCCGTCGTGCACCTGCAGCACGGGATCGCGCTCTACCGGGGGGTTTCAAAGATCGAGACGGCCCAGGGGATGGTCGAGGTGATCTCGCTCGAGTTCGGCGACCAGGTCACGCTCCGGGTGCCGCTTGCGGAATCGCACCTGGTCAGCCGCTACGTGGGACTGAGCAAGACCAAGCCGCAGCTCGGCAAGATCGGCTCGGGCCGCTGGGAAAAGACCCGCCAGGCGGCGGAACGCGCAACCCTGGATTTCGCCGCCGAGCTCCTGCAGGTCCAGGCCAAGCGCGAGGCGGTCCCCGGGACCGCGTTTCCGCCGGACACCGCCTGGCAGAAGGATTTCGAGGCCTCCTTTCCGTTCACCGAAACGCCGGACCAAATGCGGGCGATCGTCGAAACCAAGGCCGACCTCGAGCGGACCCGGCCCACCGACCGTCTGATCTGCGGCGACGTCGGATTCGGCAAGACGGAGGTCGCGATCAGGGCCGCGTTCAAGACGGTGTCGGCCGGGCACCAGGTGGCCGTGCTCGTTCCCACCACCGTTCTGGCGCAGCAGCATTTGAACACCTTCCGCGAACGCATGGCGGGCTATCCGATAGCGGTCGAGATGCTCAGCCGGTTTCGCTCCAAGAAGGAGCAGCTCAGGATCCTCTCGGCCGCGGCCGAGGGCCGGATCGACATCCTGATCGGGACCCACCGGTTGCTCCAGCGCGACATGCACTTCCGCGACCTTGGCCTCGTCGTGATCGACGAGGAGCAGCGTTTCGGCGTCCGGCACAAGGAGGTCTTCAAGCGGATGCGGGCGACGGTCGACGTGCTCTCGCTGAGCGCGACGCCCATTCCGCGCACCCTCTACCTTGCGCTGACGGGCGCCCGCGATCTCAGCGTCATCGCGACCCCTCCCGCGCACCGGCACCCCATCCAGACGGTCGTCCGCTCCTACGACGAATCGGTCGTCGTCGAGGCGATCCGTCACGAGGTTCGCCGCGGAGGACAGGTGTTCTACCTCCACAACCGCGTCGCTACGATCGAGGGCGTGGCCGCGCGCCTGCGCGAGCTTCTGCCGGGGCTTCCGATCGCGGTGGGCCACGGTCAGATGGCGGCCGAGGACCTCGAGCGGATCATGACGGATTTCGTCGCGGGCAAGTATCCGGTCCTTGTCTGCACGACGATCATCGAGAGCGGCCTCGATATCCAAAACTGCAACACGATCATCATCGAGGGCGCGGACCGGTTCGGCCTGGCGCAGCTCTACCAGCTGCGCGGCAGGGTCGGCCGGTTCAAGTACCAGGCCTACGCCTACCTGCTGCTGCACCGGCACACTCGAGTGCTCGACGCCGCGCGCCACAGGCTCGGCGCCCTGCGCCAGCACAACCAGCCCGGAGCGGGGTTCAGGATCGCCATGCGCGATCTCGAGCTGCGCGGCGCGGGCAATCTCCTCGGCGCAGAGCAGAGCGGCCATGTCGCGGGCGTGGGCTTCGAATTGTACTGCCAGCTCCTGCGCCAATCGATCGCGCGTCTCAAGGGGGACAAGAAAGCCGCGGCTGTGCGGGCGAGCGTCAAGCTGGACTTCATCCTTACCGGCGAGGGCGCGCCGGCCGCTGCCGCCGGCCGGGGCCGCCATGAGGACGGCTACACGGCGCTCAAGGACGCCGAGGAAGCGGAGGGAAGCGAGGGACCGATCGAATCGACCGGAGCCCGGATTCCTGCGGCCTATATCGGGGAGACCCGGCTCCGCATCGATGCCTACCGCCGGCTCGCCCTGGCGGACGGGCTTCCGGTCCTCCGTGAGATCGAGAGCGACCTCAAGGACCGATTCGGCAAGTTCGGCCAGGATGTGCGCGCCTTGCTGCTCCTGACCGAGATCCGC
>Ga0206969_1235_pt1 | contig 12560 bp, 10 predicted proteins | sample Alteio_BWOrgHeat_87_FD_153256 | JGI IMG/M metagenome (GOLD analysis project Ga0206969, IMG submission 153256) | Enriched cells from forest soil in Barre Woods Harvard Forest LTER site, Petersham, Massachusetts, United States -... | ecosystem: Environmental > Terrestrial > Soil > Temperate forest >... | reverse complement strand
TTGTAACCTATGCGGTTGCCACGGTCATTTATAAAGTGATCTTTATCGTGCAAGAAATGATCTTTGCTAAATTAGCCTACCACATCGGGCGGAACCTGCATCACCAGACCTTCTGCCACTTGCAAACCTTATCCTTGCGTTACCACCTTGAGAAAAAAGCAGGTGAGATTGGCAGCATTTTGTCAGGTGTCAATCACAGTACATCCCGTTTTTGTATCACAACCGTATTTTATTTTTCGCAGATTTTTATAGAAATCATCGCCTCCAGTGTCATTTTATATCTTGCTTATGGCTGGAAATATGCCGGCATTGTGTTTGCCATGGTTCTCGTTTATGCAGCGGTCTCCTGGATTATTGCCAAGCGATATGCCGTAGTTCAGGACAAAGCCAATCATATGGATAATATTGTGGGTGGTAAATCCTTGGATGCTTTGACGAACTACCAGGCCGTTAAAAATTTTAATAACCAAAATTTTGAACAACACCAATTGGCAAAGGCGCTTGACCATCGAGAAACCGACTCTATCCATAAAGAAATCATTATGCTGTGGATGTTTTTATGGCATGGGATTGTTACAGCGGTTTGCGTGATAACCCTAACCGTATTGTCTGCTTATCAAGTTATGGGAAGTGAGAGAACCATCGGTGATTTTATCCTCATCAACAGCTACATTATACAAATATCGATTCCTCTTGGCTGGTTAGGATTTATTTTAGGAGAAATGATGGAAGCGGTTAATAATCTGCGCCAAGTCTTTGATATTCAAAAGATTAAACCAGAGGTTATTGATAGTCCTCAATCGATACCGTTATCCGTAACACAGGCATCAATTTGCTTTGATAAGGTTAACTTTGCTTACACATCACGCCGTCCCATCCTTGAGCAAGTCTCTTTTCATGTAGATAGTGGTCAAACCGTTGCGATCGTTGGAACAACAGGAGCCGGGAAATCAACCATTTCACAATTATTATTGCGCTTTTATGATATCCAAAGCGGTCAAATTTTAATTGATGGGACAAACATTGCTGAAGTCACTCAGGATTCTTTGCGTCAAATTATTGGGGTGGTTCCTCAAGATACCACTTTGTTCAATGACACCATCTTACATAATATTCGCTATGGCCGTCTTAGTGCAGATGATGATGAAGTAATGACTGCTGCCAAAATGGCAGGCATTCACGACTTTATTATGAGCCTTCCGGATCAATACGCAACATCGGTTGGAGAGCGGGGTCTAAAATTATCAGGTGGTGAAAAACAGCGGGTTGCAATTGCAAGGTGTCTTCTAAAGAAACCCAAAATTCTGATTTTTGATGAGGCCACAAGTGCATTGGATACCCACACTGAAAAGGCCATTCATGCCAACCTTTGGGAAATTTCGAAGGGGGTGACAACCCTGATCATTGCCCATCGTCTTTCAACAATTGTGGATGCCGATCAAATTATTGTGCTTGATAAAGGGTGTATTCTTGAGCAAGGCAGCCATGAGTCCCTGCTGGATTTAGGTGGAAAATATGCACAGCTTTGGCAACAACAGATCAATGAGGAAGAGGACGAAGACCTGCCCCACACCCAACATGCCGCCTTGAGTGTGACGTAGTGAGGACATTACTTCTTGGTAGGCTCAGATTTAGCCTTAGCAATCTCTTTGCATATCTTACTAACTTGCTCTACCTTCCCAATCAAAGAGAGCAATTTCCTCACTGCTGGATTTTTCAGATCTTTATTTTTTTGTCGTTCTTTTAAGTCTTCAAGTCTTTTTTCTACCCCTCCACAATGGGTGTCATAAAAAGCAGTGGTAAAGTTCGGGTTTTCCGTTAGTGCAGGGGTGTTGACGTCATTTTTTTTATAATTCCAGGCGCACGTAGACATAACCTTTGGAAGAGGTAGTTGATCCTGACCAACTTCTTTAGCATTTTTGGCAGTGCATACAAAAAAAGGTGTCCCTTTCTCTTGATCTTTTTGAGCGCGAAGATATGCATCTCGCCCATCAGCTGGCAATGCACTAGTATCCATACTAACCCACACTGGCAAGATTAAAAAAACAAACGCTGTTTTTAAGGTTATGGACAATAATTTCATCAGTTATCCTTTGATAAGGTGTTTTTATTCAGACACTTCTCATAGTAAATGATGATTTATTAACAATCGGTTGTAAGAATCACGCTTTTTGAACAAAGCTTGCAATAATTTTTTTAACATCCGAATGATCGAAGTCAACTTCAAGACGATCACCCGCAATATCAATTACGCGTCCATAGCCAAATTTTTGATGAAACACCCGATCCCCGCGTGAAAAATTAGAATTTTTAGCGTAAGAATCATGAGAAATGGTCTTTTCTCTAGGATATTGTGGGTTGGCCATATCCCTATTTAAATTGATCGTTATCACATGCTCCTCAGGCAATTCGCTAATGAACCTGGAGGGTAAGCTAAACTGACGACCTTGATGCATGCGTCGGTTGAGTGAAAAAGTTACCGTGACCTGACGTTGAGCACGGGTTATCCCCACATAGGCAAGACGTCGTTCCTCTTCCAATCCTTTGTTCCCGCTTTCCTCTAGTGTTCGGGGGTGAGGGAATAACCCTTCTTCCCAACCACTTAGGAAAACCGTATCAAACTCAAGCCCCTTGGCGGAATGGAGAGTCATAATGGTGACCATATCTCCTTGCGTCTTTCCTGCATTATCCATCACCAGGCTGACATGTTCTAAAAATCCAGGCAGTGAATCAAATTCTTCTAAGGCCCCCACCAATTCTTTTAAGTTTTCAAGGCGTCCTGGTGCATCTGCAGATTTATCGTTCATCCACATCGTCGTGTATCCGGATTCATCTAAAATAATCTTGGCGAGCTCAACATGAGGATGATGCGGCAAAAGATTGCGCCAACGATCAAGGTTAGCAAAGAAAGCTCTAATTGCTGTACGGGCTGCCCCCTTAAGTTCATCGGTGTCACATAATTCCCGCGCTGCCTGGGGTAGAGAAATACCGGCATTTCTGGCAAAGGTGTGAATCATTTGGATGGTGGTATTACCAATTCCGCGCCGAGGGGTATTAATAATTCTTTCAAAAGCCAAACCATCATCGCTTTGACACACCAGGCGCAGATAAGCAAGGGCATCACGGATTTCCATGCGTTCGTAAAATCGTGGGCCACCAATCACCCGATACGGAATGCCCAGCATCAAAAACCGTTCTTCAAATTCGCGGGTCTGAAATCCAGCCCTAACTAAGATCGCAATTGAACTGAGGAACAATCCTTTGCGGTGCAAGGCTTCGATATCTTCACCAATGGTACGCGCCTCTTCTTCAGAATCCCAGCTGCCCCGCACGATAACTTTTTCACCGCCATCGCGTTCTGTCCACAAGGATTTGCCCAGTCTTCCTTCATTTTTGGCAATCAGACCAGAGGCTGCCCCCAAAATGTGCCGGGTAGAGCGATAATTTTGCTCCAAACGAATGATTTTGGCACCCGGAAAATCCTTTTCAAATTTTAAGATGTTGCCAATTTCAGCCCCTCTCCACCCATAGATGGATTGATCATCATCGCCAACACAGCAAATGTTTTTCCGATCCTGAGATAACAACCGTAACCATAGGTATTGGGCCACATTCGTGTCTTGATATTCATCAACCAGAATGTAGTGAAATTGGTGTTGGTATTTGGCAAGCACATCCGGATGTTTGGTAAACAACGTCAGACAATGCAGCAATAAATCGCCAAAATCGACCGCGTTCAAGGTTAACAGACGCTCTTGATAACGACGATAGACGGATAAAATTAAGGATTGATGTCTGGCCTCTTCCTGGCTGACACGATCTGGCAGCAAGCCACGATCTTTCCAACGACTGATGATGCTTAACACCAGGCGGGGTGGATTTTTCCGATCATCCAACAGATCACTTTCCAGGATTTGCTTGATAAGACGCTGCTGATCATCCGCATCTAAAATGGTAAAATTCGCCTTTAGCCCGACCAATTCAGCGTGATTCCTAAGAATCCGCACCGCCAACGCATGAAAGGTTCCCAACCAAATCCCTTCAGAAGCACGGCCTGTCAACGCCATAATACGTTCCTTCATCTCATGTGCAGCTTTGTTGGTAAAGGTGACTGCCAAAATTTGCGAAGGATAAGCAAGACCCGATGCCAAAATGTGAGTCAGGCGGGTGATCAAAACCTTTGTCTTTCCCGTGCCAGCACCGGCTAGTACCAATACCGGCCCTTCCGTTGCCTCTACTGCCTGACGCTGTGAATCATTCAGGGTTTCAAGGTAAGGAGAATGGGAAGACGAATGCATGAGAATGGACACTGTGGTCATGGTTAGACTTTAATCGTCTTCATTATAAATAAGCCCTCTTAACTTTTGCCAAAATTAAGGGATCTTTTGAATTTCAACAGTTTGGCAAAAGGTGCGTTTTTCTTCTTAGGAATGTCTTGTAATCCAAGACGTTGATAGCGCCAAATAATGGCAGGCGGAAAATTTAACAACACATGGCCAAGGCGATCCTTTTTTAATCCCAACCGTTTGGCGGAAAGGGGGGAAATTGGACCATAGGTAAATTGTAGCAAACTCCCAGATTCTGCTAACACGCTAAAACACGCTTTTGCAATTGCTGACTGGATTTCTGCAGAAAGGTTAATTAAGGGAATGCCTGAGATAACAGTTGAAACTTTACCCAAAATCTCTGCGGGTAATAGATTCTCTAAATTCGTTGCATCCCCCTCAATAACGGTCACCATGGGAAGAGCCTGTTTAAGGAAACGACACATCTCCGGGTCTAATTCGACCAAAAAGATCCGATCCACGGGCAGTCCTGCTTGAATCAACGATTTGGTAAACCGTCCAGTTCCTGCACCAATTTCCACAACATAATCGTCTTCACCAAGGGTTACATGCTTACAAATAAACTCAGCTAATGCAACAGAACTGGGAACAACTGATCCTAAAGCCTTGGGATTTTTAAACCAACGCCGCAGGAAAAGCAAATTCTCATCACGTTTACGAACTTGTGTTTTCATTGATGGTTTATGTTGCATGATGAAACGCTCTTCTCATTTACTCATATTACCTGAGAGCATGGTGATAAGATATTAAAAAATGATACTTCTGTTTGAGGCAAACCCTTAAGAAGACTGATAACGCCAAACAAATGCTGGGGGTAAATTCAACCAAAATTGTCCAACTCGTTCAGCCTTTAGAGCTGCGTTAAAATGCAATGGTGATTTAGGACTATAGGTAATATGCATCAGATCTCCCCCTGGGCTCATCACGTCAAAACATGCCTTAACAATGTCTTGGCGCTCTGATGGTTCAAGGTACATTAAGGGAATAGCAGAAACGACACTGGAAACCTTTCCCATCCATTCTTTGGGAAGAAGCGTTGTAAGTAACCGTGCATCCCCTTCAATAACGGTTATGGATGGCAAACTTTCCTTCAAAAACCGACACAGCTCGGGATCCAATTCAACAACGATCAGGTTATCATTGGGCACTCCAGCAGCAAGAAGCGCACGCGTAAGTCTACCCGTACCCGCGCCAATTTCAACGATCGGTCCCTTTTTTGGATTGTTCAATAGAGACGCTGCAAATTTAGAAAAACGCACGGATATTGGGGCAAGTGTACCAAGTCTGACGGGATGTTTAAGCCAGCGCCGAAAAAACAGGCGATTTTCTTGGCGCTGAATGGTTGTTTCATCGAGATAATGGGACATGATGAACTTTCATTGAGTATAGGTTAATGACTTGTTATACTCCCGGACAATAATGACTTCAATTCCCGATTATAAGATTAAAAGCAATATAATGAACAACCTATATAAAAACTTTAAAATTGCAGTTGTGGGTGCAACTGGAAATGTTGGCCGCGAAATGCTGAATATTCTGGCAGAACGTGGATTCCCTTTGGAAAATGTTACAGCGCTTGCTTCTGAGCGATCTGTTGGACATGAGGTTTCTTACGGCGAAGAAGGTATATTAAAAGTCCAAAATTTGGATCTTTATAATTTTAAGGGCACTCATATTGCGCTTTTTTCACCGGGGGCCAGTGTTTCAGCAGTCTATGTTCCAAAAGCAACGACTGCAGGATGTGTTGTCATTGATAATACGTCTCATTTTCGTATGGACCCGGATGTGCCCCTGGTCATCCCAGAAATCAATCCAGAGGCAATTGCTGATTATAAAAAACGGAACACCATAGCCAATCCAAATTGTTCAACCATCCAATTGGCAATGGTCTTAAAACCACTTCATGATTTTGCTAAAATTAAAAGAGTTGTTGCTTCAACCTATCAATCGGTTTCTGGTGCAGGCAAAGAAGCGATGGATGAATTATTTAACCAAACACGCGCACTTTTTGTAAATGATGCCATCGAATCTCACTGTTTTCCAAAACAAATTGCGTTTAATGCCATTCCTCATGTGGATATGTTCTTACCCGATGGCCAAACGAAAGAAGAATGGAAAATGACGGTTGAGATAAAAAAGATTATTGACCCCTCCATCAGCGTCACCGCAACATGTGTACGCATACCCGTGTTTATTGGTCATGCAGTTTCAGCAAACATTGAATTTCATGATCCGATCACCCCAAAGGACGCACGCAAAAAACTTCAAGTCTTCCCAGGAATCAGTGTTATTGATGACCCTGCTGAGAATCGCTATATCACCCCAGTTGAGTGTACTGGAGATGATGCCGTTTTTGTCAGTCGCATCCGCGCTGATAAAACAATCCAAAACGGTCTTAACGTGTGGATTGTTGCAGATAATGTTCGCAAGGGCGCCGCATTAAATGCCATTCAAATTGCCCAAATTTTAATGAAAAATTTTTTTTAAGCCCCACTCTACTATTCAATAAAGCCAGCTCTTATTCAAAGCGGGCCTTAGCCTCATTAAGGATTGAAGTCAAGAAAAAAGATAGGGTTGACATATATCAAACCTATAGGCAGTCTTTGATAAATTTTTGTTAACGATTTATTAACCTTTCCTTATGAATATATTGAAAACGATTAAAAAAAATAAAAGCTTACGCCATAAGACTATTGCTCAAATATTGAGTGTGGTGTGTGTTTTTTTAGCCATAGGGATCGCAGCACGCGACTATTTAACCTCCTCAAATCAAACTCCCTTATCATCCGAGCCCTCTAGTACACAAATTGTTGTTGCAGATTCAACGCCAGTTCAGAAATCCAATGTTTCTGCAGATGCAGCCTCCATCACTCTCGTCTCCCAAAAAGGGCCAATTGAAGATAAGCGACTTCTGCAAGTCGAAAAGGGTGATACCATGGCATCTCTATTGACAGATGCAGGCATTGGTAAAGAGGATGCTTATCAAGCAATTGAATCCTTAAAGGCTATTTACAACCCTAAAAATCTTAAAGTTGGACAAATCATTACTGTCCACTATAGAAAAGAAAATGAGACTGCCCCTGCCGCTCTCATTTCTCTAAGACTGCAATCCTCTATAGAACAAGAAGTATCCGTTACCCAAAAAGATCCTGGAAAGTTTAACGCTCAAAAACATCAGATTGATTTAGATAAGGTTCTAAAGCGTATTACCGGTAGGATTAATTCCAGCTTTTACCAGGCTGCTTTAGCCAAGGGTGTGCCTGCAGAAGTTGTTAAATCCGCCATAACGGCACTTAGCTGTGATGTCAACTGGCAACACGATACAAAGGTGGGAGACTATTTCGAGGTTGTCTATTATGAATACGTCAACCGTGATGGTAAATCTGTAAAGTGTGGCGATTTAGAATATGTAGCCTTTTCCCCAAAGGGTAATTTGAAACAAGCCTATCGTTTCCAACCCGTTAATTCAAATGCGGGTTATTATAATGCAAAAGGGGAAAGCGTGGTTAAGGCATTGCTTAAAAATCCAATTGACGGAGCTAAGATTAGCTCTCGCTTTGGGCTTAGGATGCATCCTATTAAAAGGTTTACATGTGCACACAAGGGTATTGATTTTAGAGCAAAGAAAGGCACGCCTGTTGTATCAGCGGGAGATGGTAGAGTTGTCAGGGCAGGATACTATGGTAACTATGGTAAATATGTCCTGATTAAGCACAGTTCTGACTACTCAACGGCCTATGCACATCTCAGTACAATTAACGTGAAAGTTGGCGACAGAGTAACCCAAGGAAAAGTAATTGGTGGGGTTGGTTCTACCGGCAATTCTACAGGAAATCATCTACATCACGAAGTGATTTATCGGGGTAAACAAGTTGACCCTTTAAAAATTAAACAACTCCCCACAAAAAAATTAGATAGCAAAGATTTGAAGCATTTTTTAAGAGTAAAAAATGAGATTCACAGAAAAATAGCCAGCATTACCCCTCAAAGTCAGTTTGCAGATTTAGGCTCTGCTGAAAAAGCAACCCTAAAAGGATAGAGTGTTTTTACCTTTCTGCATGCTTAGGTAATTCGTTGACAAAAAATATAAAAGTATTAGTAGGCTTTGGCACAATTCGTGCTGCCGTGTCATCCCGGCCGTGAGAGCGAAGCTCGAACAAGTGCCGGGATCCAGTGCCATACTGTTTTTAGAGGCAAAATCTTCTATTTTATTCTAAAAAGAAACAAAGAAGTTCGGCATAGCCGAACAAGTTTTGTACTGGATCCCAGACTACGCTCGGGCTATGCCCTCGCTATCTAGGATGACGATGGTGGATGTATTCTAATTACCTAACCTTTACAATCTATTGTGGCTTGTAAAATGCTCCCCGAACTCGGTGCTTCGCATCTCGTCAGAGGTGACGTAAGCCAAGAAAATGCATTTCGTACATTCACTTAAACGTCACCTTGAAAGAACGAGACAATCTAATCCATTTTTCTTTCTGTGTTGACAGATATGATGGGCGGTAACTTTTGTAAGACCTTTAACTTGGGCCTGATATAATTTTTTATGTTTCTTCTTGGCCTTTATAAGGGGAATGGAGGTTGTTCCTTTCTTTAAAACAGAAAGTTGAGTCGCTGCGATTTGAATTGCTTTGTGAGCACTCTTATGATCTTTAAAAACCCCTAGTTGAACGCCCCACACACCCTGTGATTTTCCTGTAGGCGGTGATGGGGAAGGCTCTAGACTAACTGGACGCAATACTGGCGTCACAAAAGGTTGAGGACGTCTAACCGTTGGTGAAGGGTCTAAATCTTTTAAGACCATTTCTGTTTGCTGTGTATCTTGTAAATCTTCTTCTTGGGGTTCACCAACAGGAACTTCTGTTGCAACGTTTTGGATCAAATCTTCAATATTCGAAGAGTCCTCATTGCTTTTAGCGACTGTGTCACCATCAAAATGAGTTTCCAGCAAATTGGTCATATGCTTATCGCGCCATCGCCAAGAAGCTCCCCCCATTACAACTGCAATCAAACGACGATCACCCCGTTTAGCAGAAGCAATAAGATTAAATCCTGAGCGATTAGTAAACCCCGTCTTCAAACCCTCAACCCCCGGAACCTTACCCAAGAGATGATTATGATTACGATACGTGCGTCCCCGGAAATGAAATGTTTGTGCTTTAAAGAAATGATAGTATTGGGGAAAATCACGACGCAATGCTATTGCCAGTTTAGTCAGGTCACGTGCTGTGGTGATTTGTTGAAGATTGGGCAGACCAGAGGCATTTTTAAAAGTCGTCTGCGTCATCCCCAAAGCACGTGCTTTACGGGTCATCATCTTTGCAAACTCTACTTCACTTTCTGCTAGTGCCTCTGCAGCAACAACAGCAACATCATTGGCCGACTGCACAAGAATACCATGGATAGCATCTTTCACGGATATTCTATCGCCCACCTTTACCCCTAACCTACACGGTGCCTGGGCCACCGCATGTGACGATACGGGTAGACGTGTCTGCAAAGATAGCTTCCCAGCTTCAATGGCTTCGAAAAGACAATAAACTGTCATCAATTTGGTTAAAGAGGCAGGGTGACGGATGGCATCAGCATTTTTTGCATGCAGCACCTCCCCTGTATGCGCATCCATAACCATGGATGCATAGGGAGGAGAATAAGCCCCAGCCGTTGTGATTCCTAATAAGAGAAGTCCTAGTAGTGCTAGTAATTTAGAATGACAACAAACAGGCAATACAACCCCTCCAAAAATCACGAATAGACTTAAAGTCTACTATAAACTGATTTTATTAAAAAAGGTTATACGCGGTTTGTCTATAGCTAAATGAGAGTTTGCTTTGATAATTACGGTTTATTATATTCAACACCAGTCAAATAAAGACCGCAGGCAGGGGCTGTAGGGCCAGATTTTGTGCGATCACAAGCATCTAGGACCCTTACTAAATCATCAGCCGTCCATTTTCCTGCACCAATCAATTTTAAACTGCCCATCATGATGCGTACTTGATTATGCAAAAAAGACCGCGATTTGACGGTTGCTATGATGCGTTCTCCTTGACGCCTAATTGTAAATACATCCAGCGTACGTAAAGAAGATGTTGCTTGGCAGGCACTTGATCTAAAACTGTTAAAATCATGATGCCCTACTAATAATTGTGCGGCTTCCTGCATAAGCTCAACATTTAGGACAGGAATCACCTGCCATGCCCGTCCAGCATCGACAGTTAAAGACGATCTGCGATTGATAATATGATATTCATACTGTCGTGCCGTTGCAGAAAAGCGCGCATGAAAGGTGGCATCGACTACTTGAACATCCAAAATCGCAACACCAGAGTCCCGAAGATAAAAATTGAGAGCATTGGCAATCCGATAAGGTGGGTGTGCAACAGAAAGATCCACATGCCCTATTTGTCCTAAGGCGTGCACTCCACTATCCGTACGGCCCGCCCCTTCAACCACAACTTTTTCCCCAGAAAACGCCAATACGGCATTTTCAACAGCTGCCTGTACAGAGGGAACACTTTCTTCTTGACGTTGCCAACCCGCAAAGAATCTTCCATCATATTCAATCACTAATTTATAACGTATCATTGAATGGGCAACTCTGTCCCTGCAGACAACGTAAATCCTCTTAAAAATTCTTCAGCAGCAAGGGGCGTTTTTCCAGGACGCTGAATGGTTAAAATCTGTAAAGCATTTTTCCCACAAGCAATGGTCAGATGATCATCCAGAATAAGACCTGGCTTTGCTGATGGCTTATCAACAACACAAGCCTCTAAAACCTTAAGACGCTGATCTTGGTAGATAAACCACGCTCCAGGCCAAGGATTTAAAGCCCGAACTTGACGTTCTAAACGATCCGCAGAGTTTTTCCAGTTAAGGGACCCATCGCCATGAGTAAGTTTGTGAGCATAAGCAACCCCCTCCGAAGATTGTTTTTGGGGAGCAAGCGTTCCTACTGCATAGGATCCTAAAATAGGAAGCAAAAGTTGTGCCCCTAAAAAAGCTAAATCATGATGAAGGTTGGATGCAGTGATTGTCTTTGTCAGGGGTAGGATTTCTTGTGCCAGAATAGGCCCTGTATCAAGTCCCTCATCCATTTTCATAATTGAAATGCCGGTTTGTGCATCCCCTTCCAAAATAGCGCGTTGAATAGGAGATGCCCCACGCCAACGGGGCAACAAAGAAGCATGCACATTAAGACATCCTAATCTAGGGATGGCTAGAATTCCCTTGGGCAATATTAAACCATATGCCACAACAATACACACATCAGGATTTAAGCCAGCCAACTCTTGTTGGGATTCTTCTGTGTTTAGGGTTTCTGGAGTCAAGACAGGGATACCTCTTGCTTCAGCTAGAAGGTGTACTGGACTTTTTTGAATATGATGCCCACGTCCTGCAGGTTTTGGGGGTTGGGAATAAACTGCCAGGACCTGATGCTCACTCTCAAGCAACGCTTGCAATGTTGGCACTGCAAACTCTGGCGTCCCCATAAAGACAAGTCGTAAAGGAGATATCACGAACGCTGCTCATACTTACGTATTTTAAGCAATTTATTGATAACGATTGTACGTTTTAGCCTGGAAAGGTGATCAATTGAAAGAATCCCATTTAGATGGTCAATTTCATGCTGCAAACAATCCGCATATAACCCCTTACCATGAATTTCTTGGGGTTGATTGTTTTCATCCAAATACCCCACCCGCACTTCCACAAATCGTGTGACCTCCACCGATTGATAAGGCACGGAAAGACAAGATTCTTCAAACTTAGCCTGCTGCTCAGAAGTCCATACAATCTCAGGATTCACCAATTTTAATGGGGCAGGTTTTTGCCCATCTTCAGCAAAATCAATAATCACAATTCTTTTATCAATTCCAACTTGAGTAGCCGCAAGACCCATACCGTTTTCCGCATACATGGTCTCCAACATATCATCCATCAATTGACGAATTTCATCGGTCACAACCTCAATAGGTTTTGCTTTAATGTGTAACCTGGGATCTGGTGCTGTTAATACCGTCAACAAAGCCATAAGAATGTCCTCTTTAAGTATTCTATTTTTTTGAGTACTTTACTTTATATAAGGTTAATTAGGAAATTTTTTGTAATCGTCAAGGGGTTACCCTTCCAAACGCAGACGATACTTAAGTTCTGCTTTTCCGTTTGCCGGAATATTAATTGACCAAAATGGTTGCCCTGCTGAATCCA
>Ga0206969_1232_pt1 | contig 12777 bp, 8 predicted proteins | sample Alteio_BWOrgHeat_87_FD_153256 | JGI IMG/M metagenome (GOLD analysis project Ga0206969, IMG submission 153256) | Enriched cells from forest soil in Barre Woods Harvard Forest LTER site, Petersham, Massachusetts, United States -... | ecosystem: Environmental > Terrestrial > Soil > Temperate forest > O... | reverse complement strand
AACAATCCCAATCACTTGATTTGACACTATCCATGATTTCATCGGCAACTTTTCCAGCAGAAACCATTGTAAATACAACTCCTAAGTTTTTTAACGCATGACCATGTAATTCTTCATATTCCTCTAAACCTCTTTGAAGCAAAGGTAAGCCTAAAGACGAAAGATAATCTGGTTTAATTGGAATTAAATAGTATTCTGAAGCCAAATAAGCACTTAAAGTCAATAGCGAAAGTGTAGGCGGACAGTCAATTATAATGTAATCATAGTGGCTACATTTTTCTTGTAGAAATTTTTTTAATAAATTTTCTACACCTCGCTTATTGGTTTCAAAGTTAATCAATTTTAGAGAAGATGGAATTAAATCTAAATGTCCTTTTAAATGACCTCCAAGCATGAAACGTCTCGCTTTGATAACGAAGTCATCCAAATTAGCAGGTGTGGCTTTAGTCTTTTTTCTAACTGATGATAAGCTGATTTCATCTTCTTTGGATGGCATTAAAATATCGAATACTGTTTTCTTACTTGTAAAATGAGATAAGATATTGCTTTGGCTAACAAGATATTGCGTTGCATTAAATTGTGGATCAATATCCACTAATAAAACTTTTTTTGAATGATATCTACCTAAAACATAGGAAATATTAACGGATAGCGTCGTTTTCCCAACGCCGCCCTTCATGTTAATTACAGTTATTATTTTACTCATGATTCAAGGGTTGACAAGTATTAGGTTTAATCCTCACAATATAAATAATTTTTTAGACATTGTATCCAATAACGCGTTATGCGGGCCGATCCCCATTTGCCGTGTTATTCTATTCCATCCCGTCCCATAAGCGAAAAGTTCGACAATTAGAAGTGTTCAAAGAATTTATAACCGCTAACTAACGCCGTCTTAAATCGGCACGACATTTATGATACACGGCCAGAGGCGTAGCCTCGGAGAATACTGTAACAACGGATTAAAATCCGTTGAGCCGGGCAAACAGAATAAATAAAAGAACCATAGGTTCGGCCAATATAAATATGCATCGTGCCTACGGCACTCGTTATAGAGCGTTGCGTGACCGCCGGGTTAAAACCCGGCGTTATAGGATTTGCCGAGCCGATGGCTCTTTTGTTCGGAAGTTCTCTTTTAGAAGAAGCGTCAGCCAAACAGCTTCGGGCGAAATCAGGTAAAACAATGCCGGGATTGAGCGCGGGAAGGGCATAGTAAATTTTGCCGAAGCGCAGGCCTGTGCGAAATAAGGGGCAAAAGATTATCCCGATAGTTATCGGGATGGTTTTACCTGATTTGCAGGGAAAAGGCCCGTGCGGCAAAGAAGCCTTTTGGCTGACTTGATTTTTTGGTTACTTTTTGATCAAGCAAAAAGTAACAGCCCAGCGGCAATTGAGCTGGAAGATGTTTTCGCAAAGAATACATTTGTCTTAGTGATTTGCATGTGCAGAGATTGCTTCGTTCCTCGCAATGACGCATAGAGAGATTTGCCGCCATCCGGGAGCGCAAAGGCCCGCCGGAAAACGCGGGCCAGGGTGTTTTGCCTGTGGGCGGAAGGTTTTTTCCGGCTTGGGGTTTATTCACCTGTTGTTTGTTTTCAATGGTGTTCATGAAGTCGCTACGCTCAGTTTTGGTTACTTTTGGGCCTAAGCCAAAAGTAACTAGGCCTTAGCGGCTATGAGCGTCGCAACGCGTTCAATTACGAAGTTATCCTGTTTCAAATAAATTGTTTCACCTGCTCAAAATTAACGAATTTGTAATTATTTGGTTATAAACACTTTATTACAGAAATACACATAAATATGCTGACGAATACATCGTTACACTTTGTTTCATCTTGTTTCACTCCATTTTTACAAATCACTGTATTTCAATTGGTTAACCCGAAACCCTGTTTCACGTGTTTCATCTGTTTCACACGCGCGTGAAACAACGCTAATCACTATCTTTGCCCTATCCGGGATAAAAACCCGGCACACCCATGATAAAAGAAACAGAGATAACCTGCCTCCCCGGTCAGCAGGAGGATGAAGCCGCGTTAAAGGCCATCGCAGCGTCGGCATTAAATATACCCCCGCAAACTATCACCGCCGTACAGGTGCTCAAACGCTCTATCGACGCGCGTGGCCGCCGCGTGCTTTACCGTATGCAGGTAAAGGTGTTTGTGGAGGAGGCCTATCACCCCGAAACCTATACGCAGCACTACCCTAACGTACGAAACGGTAAGCCGGTACTCATTGTAGGCGCTGGTCCGGCAGGGTTGTTCGCTTCTTTGCAGTGCATAGAGCTGGGGCTGAAGCCCGTTATAGTAGAGCGCGGCAAGGAAGTAAAACAACGCCGCCGTGACCTGGCCAACATCAACAAACAGGGCCTGGTTAACCCCGAAAGCAACTATTGCTTCGGCGAGGGCGGGGCGGGCACCTACTCGGATGGGAAGCTGTACACCCGCAGCACCAAGCGCGGCGACGTTACCCGGGTGCTCAGAACCTTTGTGGCGCATGGCGCGTCAGCTGATATCCTGGTGGATGCCCGCCCGCATATAGGCACTAACAAACTGCCGCAAATTATTACCGCCATCCGCGAAACCATATTGAATGCCGGGGGAGAGATATTGTTCGATACCAGGGTGACTGACTTGTTAGTCGGTTTCGGTAAAATAACGGGCGTACAACTGGCATCCGGCGAAAAGATGCAGGCCAATGCCGTAATATTAGCTACCGGCCACTCGGCGCGCGATGTATTCGAAATGCTGCACCGCCAAAACATATTGATCGAGGCCAAACCCTTCGCGCTGGGCGTACGCATCGAGCATCCGCAGGAAATTATCGACCGGGCGCAGTACCATTGCGACCTGCGCGGCCCCGATCTGCCGCCATCCTACTATAACCTCGTGGAGCAGGTAGACGGGCGGGGCGTATTCTCGTTCTGCATGTGCCCGGGCGGCATCATCGCCCCCTGCGCCACCGAGGCTAACGAAATTGTAGTGAACGGCTGGAGCCCGTCAAAACGCAACAACCCTTTTGCCAATTCGGGCACAGTGGTACAGGTAAACCTAGAAGACGTAGCGGGCGATAGCGCTGATCCGTTTAAAATGCTCAACTTTCAGCGGCGCATTGAGCAACTGGCCTTTACCGCAGGCGGCGGCAAACTGGTGGCCCCCGCGCAGCGTATGGTTGATTTTGTAGAGGGGCGGCTATCTATCGATCTGCCCGAAAACTCGTACCTGCCCGGCACCCGCAGCGTGGAGCTAAAAGAAATACTGCCCGATTGGATAACCAACCGCCTGCGCCATGCCCTGCCGGCGTTCGGCAAAAAAATGAAAGGCTACTATACCAACGAGGCTATTTTGGTGGGGGTAGAGTCGCGCACCTCATCACCCGTAAAAATTCCGCGCGATAAGGAAACTTTGCAGCACCCGCAGGTACAGGGATTATTTCCCTGCGGTGAGGGCGCGGGCTACGCGGGGGGCATCATTTCTGCGGCTATCGACGGGATAAATTGCGCAATAGCGGCGGGTAAAATCAGCTGAGTTAATCCCCCCAATAATTACCCGATATAATTATCATATCCAGCAGCTTAATGCTGTTATCGTAATAATCATAATCCTTTAGTTTAAACGCGGCCAGGTAATCCCAAAGGTTGTTTAACCATGCCTGGTTCTTGCTATCGGTCATGGCCGATACGGCGAATGGCGCCACGAAACTTAGCGCCTCAAAATACCGGCCCTTAATATCATTGCCCGCCAAAGTATACCCGGCCGACAGGTTGTAGGTATTATTGTTGGTAGTTTCCCTTATCCATTTATTTATTTTGGCCGTAATAGCTTTTGAGCGTTTATCGCCTGTCAGCAAATAATCAGTGGCTATGCGCCAGGGCACGCGGCAGGCATTGTAATTATATTGCCCGTCGTACCTGTCCTCCAAAAAATTTGGGCCGGCAGGTTTTGGTTTTTTGTTGATGCCGACGATAAAATCGGGCAATAAACCCGCGTCGGGACTATAATTATACTGCATATAGGCAACAAGCCGGTAACCCGCGTCAATAACCCTGCCCCAGCGGTTATCGCCGGTAACCTGCTGAAATACCTTAAAATGGGCCGGCATAAAATCAGACGAGCGCATGGCGAAATAGTCCGCGCTCTCCTCTTCCTCGCCATCGCTTAATAAAACCGACCAGCTTTTATGGTTGATCTCGTATTGCATAACCGCGGTTATCATGGCCCTGCCCTCCTGCAGGTAATTGATAGCGCCGTTATTGCCCCATTGCCGTGCCGCCAGCAATAAAGAATAAGCTATATCCATATCTCCGTCGGAAGCTGATGTTTTGTCGAGGTCGCTGCCGTTGTTTTTTTGGGCCCACGCCATTAAATACTTGCTTTTCTCGCTTGGATGCGCCCGGTAATAGCGAAACAAATTATCATAAACAGCTTTTGCCGATGGATCATACCCTGCCATTAATGCCACGATGACCATGCCATAGCCCTGCCCCTCTGATACACATTGTTTATTGCCCTTGCCCTCAAACCAAACATAGCTTTGGGGTTTGCCGGGTACTGTTTTTATAAATCGATTTTTCCATTGCGTATAAAAATCGCGAACGGTATTATCAAGCCGTGTTTGGGGAATATGATTGGGTTTAATGGCTCCGCCAAAATAGCTTATATGCTGCGGGAAAGGTTTGGATATTTGCCCTGATGTTAGCGAAATACTACAAAAAAAACTGATGAGAAAAACGAAGTACCGGTAAAGCATATACAAATATGCTATTATTTTATACGCTCGCCGGGATAATTTAAGCACTTGCCCCCATACGCAAAAAAAGCCTCACTTTTCAGTAAGGCTTTTTCGTTTTTAGCGGGCTGAACGGGGGCACAATCGAACCCCTGGTACCCCTATTAACATTTATTGGTGGTATTGATCTTAACAAATCACTTGAGAATAAACCCTTCATAAAAAGCACCCTGTCGGAACAAAACAACAATTTAGGTGGCATAAAAAGCAAGCCCATCAAAAGAAAAAGGGGACATCATTTGTAATATAATTTTGAGAAAACAGGAAGAGATATGAAAACAACCAAAATAATAGCTAGGGCTATAAATCATAATCAAACATCGCTGTGGATATCAATAGTGTTCAAAACTAAAGCAGATTATCCATACCATCTTTTCTATTTACTTCACCTTTTAACTCATCTGGTATTAAGTCGATCAATTCGCTCGTGTCAAGCGTAAAACTGCTCCTATCATCCTCTTCGTCCCCGTCTGGCTCATTTGGGTTTTTATCACGTTGATTAGAGAATCGGGCATCCCAAAATTTATCCCAGTGTAGTTCGCCATTCTTATACCATACCATATACTTGCGCGTCTTCATCGGGTGTTCATCACTTTTAATGGTTTTATTGAGCGCATTCTTGGTGCGGTAATGATCCACGAACCAAACAATCTCCTTTCCATCAACCTCTAGTTTGGCTAAGAATTCTTCTTTGGGCACCAAGGTCATTTCCTGCTTATCGTAATTAGGCCGACTAAGGATATGATTAATGGCCATGATCCGGCCGTTGTCATCCATGAAAATCTGCTGCAGCATCTCATTGATGCCTAACATATCCCTGACTACTTTCGAGGGAATATATATTTCATCCTCACCACCATCAACCGTGTTCTTCGTAACGCTGGTCACAGCGTACTGCATGTGTTTTTCGTCACCATCCGGTGGCAGGTAATACACCTCGGTATCATAATTTTCCCCGATCCACTTCATCCAAACGACATCCGTAGGATTGCTGTACGTATCTGTATCTGGTGAACTCACCATCCGGTCGATAGACTCAACAAAAGAGCTTCTTCGCGGATGATTTTTAACTATGTCCAGCAATGCAGGTGCCTGCCCCTTCTCAATGAGAACACCTCGGATATCTACGCTCGAATAAATATAGGCTTTGGAATCATGTACAGTAGTGTAGTTAAACAGGGCCAGCCATTTTTTATCAGTGCCTTCACTTCGCAGGTCGCGCTCGCTGAAATGCACCCAGTTATTAAAATCGATTACCGGCTCACCTTCTACGGCCATCTTTACCTGTTCGTCAGGTGTTCCACGCTCTTGCATTTCCGGCGCCAAAGGTTCTTTAACGATCCAATTATCTTCAATATCAGGCATTTCCTCATGAATAGTTTCCGCTAGGAATTCGGCCGGGTTATCTATGTTAATGATCTTCATATAATCATCCACGAATTTCTTACTATCCTTCAGGGGAAGATAGTCGGACAAATAACCCTGAATATAATGCACTGCCAGCCATGTGTACTTTTCCTCCTGGGTGAACAATTTGCTTTTTGAGCCATGACTGGCATCGGTAAAGCCGTTGCCATTTTCTTTAGTGCGGTCAAAGCCCAATGATTTTATATAAGCGATTGCAGCCGAGATTGCCCAGGCATAAACCGAAAGATGCTCCAAATTAAGATGGTCGAGGTAAGCCTTCAAAAATTCTTCGCCCTTATCCTTTGGCTCAGTTCCCTTGTCCAAAGACTGATGCTCCAGGAAGTCATCGAACGAGCGTTTGATTACATACCAAGCCAAGTCATGAACGATTGGATAGATTTCCTCGCCGCCTTTTTTCATGGCATCGGCATCGACCGGAATAAATTGCAACGGCTCTACCCGGCGTGGTCGCGCCTTCACGGCTTGGTCCTCACTAATCACCCCGGCATAAAAGGCCTTTTCAACTATCGATCTAAATCCGATTCTGATGATGATATCCGGATGGCTGCTGGGATGCGCGAAAACATTGGCCAACGTCCATTCTGCCAGTTCCTGCAATGCTGCTTTGTCCTTCAATTTGGATGCGATCCCTAAAGTGATTGCCGCCAAATCTTCTTGTATCTGCGGATCATTGCAGGGGAATAATTTATCAAGTAATAATTTAAACTCCTTTGGTTGTTTGATTGCCCAGTTGGTCAACGCGGTGCGCAAACGCTCCCTAAAAGACTGGTCCAAGGTGGCCAGCGCCCAACCAAATAGGAGTGGGTATTCATTGTGCAGGGAAAGTGCGGGCAGGTAAAGATCACCTTCGCCATCGGGGTCTATCACTCGGCGCAGGTCATACCTATAGTATTGTTGGCTCCCCTCATCCAGTTCATGGATATTTTGCCTATCCATCCCGACCCATATCTTATCGCGGTCAACTGCCGTAGGTTGCTGCATCAGTAAGCCATGAAGGTATTCGGCACCAAAATAATTTGCTGAGGATGCAGCCGAAGGATAAATGAGTGTGCGGAACACGAAATAGCGGCTCTTATGGTCTTTGAAATATAAACCGTCGATGTTCTGCTTAAATGAGGCGGCTATATCCGGCGGAGCTTGTATCAGGGCTTTGGTTTGCAGCTGCTGGATAGTGTCCTGCGCTATCCCTTCGGTAAGAAAACCATCGCGACCGATCAGAAGGTTGTGGTCGTGGAAGAGTGTATTGGTGATCTCCTGAACGATCCTCAAGTTAACCAATTGTTTTTCGGTAGGATTTCCTCTTTCGGGTACGGCACGCAGATATTCCGGTATAGCAGTTATTTCCTCTTTGATGATACCGTCTACATATTTTTCCGCCATGATCACCTCCATAATAGACTGGTAGGTCAGGGTGTAAGATACCTGTATCTTTTTCATAGCTCCCACACCGACCGGAATCTCGCTTTTGGTGAGGAAAGCATTATTCACTAAAAATTCAATGGCCCTTTCTACTTCCTTATTAGCTAAGTAATTCAAGGAACCATCCTTCAACAAGGTGAATAGGTCTGTATGCGGCATATTTGACTTCAAATAGAACACTTCAGCAATAGCTTCTATGGCATCCCTAACCGGATTTCGTGCGGCACCGGGATTTTTTACCTGCCGGAACTCTTCCTCCATCCGGTTTACCTTTTCATTAAGCAGGTCATGTTCTGCAGTAAGTATCTCGTCCTCAGCAGTCAGTTTGCGGCCTTCATATAATTTACAGAATAACCGCAGGGCATAAAGGCTGTCAATGCCCCGGATCAATGATCTCGGCTCAACGGTTATGTCGAAGTGCTTAAAATAGCGGTCAACCACTTCCTGCACCGGAATATCACCTTCGCGAGGAATCTCAATTACCCTAAAAGTTAGGTCTGCCGGCATTTCCGTTTCAAGCAGAAAATAGGGCCTGGCTGTAAACGCAAAACGTACACGAGGATAGCGGCCCATCAGGATAACGCTTTCTCGAATTCGGGCGTACCACTCCGGCCAGTGTTCGGTATCTTCCTCTAGCCCATCAATGCAAATCATCACCTTTGCCATTTCGTTTTTCAATTCATCACCAGCAACTAAGGCTTTAGCCGCCTGGTAATCGGCGCGGACGGCAAGCGTTTCGAGTGCCGATAACATTTCGTTCTTGTTCCAGTTATCAATATCAAGTGCTTTTTGCAGTAAAAATTTCCAATCCCCAGATGGAGCACCCTTAGCTCGGATTATTAGTGCCGGAACTTTTTGATAGTTTAGGCGGATATCTACGGTATTTGAAAGAGCATGTGTTTTACCGGTCCCAGAATTACCCAGGAAGAGCCGACCAGATTGAACTACCTCGTCCCTTATTTTGGTTATGATAGCTGACAGATCGAGGTCAGTAAGGCGGTCGAGCGATTTAAATAAGCGCGTCGGTAAGCCTAACTGGCGGTCGCTCGGCCTCCATTCTTCCAACGAGATTAACAGGTCAGTGCTGACCGGCATTGGTTGTAGCGTTATTGTAGGTAATTCATTGATGCCTTCCTGTACAGCCCTGATCAGTGGCAAAAGTGAAGAAAGATTATAATCGATATTGGATTGTAGGGCAATTAGTTCTATAAGGATAGGGGAGCTGGAACCCAGCGTTTCAGCAAATCGCGAGATAAGGGAGGTCGCATTTTGCAATATTTTGGTGGTTTCTCCGATCCGGTTAAGCAACTCTTTGCGATAAGCCTGGCTGAACAATATCTGTTCGATATGTCCTTGGATCACACCAGGCCCATGTAATTCGGGAATGTAACGCTTGTCGATCCAGCCAGCCTTTTCTAACTCGAACTGATCCACCAACTGCTTATGGGTGACCACATCGCGCTCGAACCAAAATTTGCTCATGCCCTCGTTATCGCCCTCCAGCAATTCATTTTGCATATCCTGCTCGAACCACCAAGTAAATGTCGTGCTGGCATGCACTCCCTGTATTTTAGCAGTAAGCTGATCTACCCGTGATTCTTCAGTATTGGGAACCGGAACCTGCCCTTTACCCATTTTGGTAGAACTCAAGGAACGGGGAACACAAATGATATACTCCACGATCTTTTTCCGGAGGTTTAGCGCGGTATTCACGGATTTCTCGATCTGGTTGATCTGGGTATTTTCCATTGTAGTGAGGAACCATTTGGCCTGAACGGCAATAATATCACCGTTCTTCAATTCGCCATAGGCCTCGATACCACCATCGCCTCCGGCACCATTAACCACGCGGAATTTTGCCAAGTCACTGCCATATCTTCTGCGCAGGTACCGCTCAAATAATTGAGTGCAAAAGGTCTCAAAAGCATTCTGCGGGCTGTCACTGTAGGTTTTAAAATTGCTAAAGTCCATAATCGGTTAAAAATGAATTAGCCACTATGAACGTGCCAATTGTGTAACAAAGGTAATTGATGGGCAGCCTAAAGTCTAAATCTGCCTGTTTGTCAGGGTGCGATAGTCGGTGATGACCCTGCATTATTAAAATCATAATAAAGAACATCTTGAAACCGTATTATTTTTTCTTAATCTCCTTGTGATAAGGTTTAGGTTAAGCCTTCCGGTAGCGAGTATGGGGAGGCTTATTTTTTACTAATTTGTGTATTACTCCTAATGCCCCATTATTTAAACTTTTGGACAAAGTAATTTATGCTTTTGATAATTGAATTAAATCTGATATTTCACTTACGTTGTCATTATGTATTGCAATTGGCATTCTTTTGTGGCCTAAAAGATATGCTAATTTAGTTCGGTGCCGTCCATCGTTAAAAAATAATTTACCTTGTGAATCTTCACTTAAATACATTGAAGGGGGATCAACAAAGCGTTTATTTTCCCACTGAAATAAAATTCCAGTTATCCTGCAATCATTTAAGTTTTCGCCAGTAAAAAGTATTTCTGTGTTTACTTCATAAAATTCGGAACATTTTATAAGATCGGAAGGTTTAACAAAAAATATTTCGTAGTCCTGATTGGCTGGATGAAGCATAGTGTTTAAGAGTTTATTGATATTTCGTCCATATGCCCATTTCGGTTTAATGGTCTGAAGTTCCATCAATGACATTGTTTTATAAACCTTAACCTGTTCCGTTCTTCTTATAGAATTTTTATTTTGCTTCTCCATAATTTCGGGTGCAAAGATAATTATGCTTGGTTTTTAATAATTGTTGAAAGATGAGAAATATCGCGTTATTTATCGGCAATGGGGTCAATGCTGCTTCCAAAGGAGTTAGCTGGAAAGAACTCTTAAATAAAATAGTACAGTTTTGCAACTGTCCCGAATTACAGACTGATGAAAAAAAGCCATTCCCACTTTTTTACGAAGAAATCTTTTTAAATGCAATCAACAACGGCAGTATAAAAAAGGAGATAGAACTTAAAAAGTTTATTGCGATAGAGGTTTCTAAAATAGAGCCTAATCCAGTGCATGAAATGATCCGGGCGATAAAACCTGCGCATATCATTACGCTCAATTACGAATTTTTATTAGAAGGTACAGTACCCGTAAGAAATGAAGGTTTAGTTAATGAATCTTTGTATAGTGTCTTCCGTAAATACATAGTAGATGGAATTACTTTTTGGCATCCTCATGGCGACTGTCATAACCCGATCAGCATTAATCTGGGCTATGAACACTATGGCGGTCAGCTACAAAAAATGCGGAATTATGTTACGGCAATTCCTGACTATAAAACAAAGAAGATAGCCCAGGAACCACTTTTTCAACGGCTAAAAGGCAAAGGAGGAATAAAGCAAATTCAGTCGTGGATTGACCTTTTTTTTACAATGGACATCCACATAATCGGGCTTACATTGGATTTTGCGGAAACCGATCTATGGTGGCTAATAACCTATCGGGCGCGACAACATAAATACAAACATGATTGCCCGGTAACCAACAAAATTTACTACTACATACCCACAATGTATGTTACTGGAGACAGAATGTTCAAGATAAAATTATTGGAGGCCAGTGGTGTAATCATTGTTCCTATAGATAAGCGGCATGGTGTAGAATATTATGCGGATATTATCAAAAAAATATCATGTTAATTGTTGCATGAAACAGGCTTTGGCTGCCCGTTCATGTATTGCAAATACAAAAAGGTATCGCTTTTTGGCCGGCGCGATTGGTCATTTAGGTATAGTGCTTTGCGAAATAACAAAGGTTTTAAAGCGTCAATCCAAATTCTTCAGCTATATCTTTTGTGATTTTTGCTAATATCTTCCGGTGAAAATTATCCGGGTGCAAATAATTGCCCATGATCAATTCCTTTATTTCACCTTTGGATGTAAAAATAGATTTTGAGCCTATTTTAAAAGCTGTAAACAAGTCTTCTATTGTGGAATTGTTATAGAAATACGCCTTTTTTATCACATCCTCTGAATAGTCTTTATGAAATTTATACCTGTCATTTATAGCAAATGATTTAATACTGTTTTTTGCTCTTAATCTATCTGCCATAACTGCGCCTTTACACGGACGCATTAAGACCTCAAATTTTTCTCCTTTGACGATGAAGTCTACAGCATCAATCTTAGTCCTGAATTGGTATAGCCCCTCAATATTGTCAATAAAAGGATGAAGATGGGTTTTAATTGAAAATGGCTTCGTACCTTTTATTCCCGTTGAATTGCATGTCGGGCAGGATGGCACCAGGTTATAAAATGAAAGAGCCAGGTAGGGATACTCCCCTTTACTTAAAAAATGGTCAAATTGCGGGCGGCTTTTGCCTCTTTTAGTTTTAATCGTGAACGTAAACTGGGCGTTGCAATACGGGCATGTATTAACATTTAGGCGCTTCGCGTGCCTGTAAGCCACCGCACTCTTGCCTTTTCCGATAAAGGATGTGTATTGAGCGGTATCATAATTAAATGCGCTTCTGATGCCGTCCTTTGCCCATTTCGTAAGATATTTATCAAGCTTACCTGGTGCTGTTATGGCGTTGCCCTTTGCATCGTTGATAACGAGATGGTTCGCCCTATAGTCTGTTTTTGCCTGAGAGATTAATGGCTCAATTTTTAAAATATAATCTTCCAACACATCAGGATGCCCGGTAATGATTTCATCCAGGTTACTATGTAAATAGGCCATAACTGGCTTCAACTCATCTGCGGGAGGCCAATTGGCGAGGGCGGTTTTTAAACCTAATTCCGCCTTGATGTCTTTGTAATAGACTGCTGCCAAATTATCGAGTTCAGCTATACTATACGGAATTTTGATCATTTCTTTTTTCTTTTTTGCTTCTGATCCATTTTAATTTGATTGATTTCCGCAATCCTTTGCTGTAGCCGTAATAACTCTTCATCCAATCCAAATTTCTCCATCCACATATCCTGTAGCTTATTTTTCAGGATAGGCTCCCCAATAATGTCTATAATCTTTTTGTACTTTTCATTCGGAACAACTTTCGTTTTATCGTTTAAATATTTTACAATTTCATCCAACCGTTTTTTTGCAAAATCGCCGATCAGGATACCATTCATATAAAACGAGTTTGAAAATAGGGTGTGTATGTTGGCTCC
>Ga0206969_1230_pt1 | contig 12879 bp, 6 predicted proteins | sample Alteio_BWOrgHeat_87_FD_153256 | JGI IMG/M metagenome (GOLD analysis project Ga0206969, IMG submission 153256) | Enriched cells from forest soil in Barre Woods Harvard Forest LTER site, Petersham, Massachusetts, United States -... | ecosystem: Environmental > Terrestrial > Soil > Temperate forest > O... | reverse complement strand
ATCCTTGCGTATAGTAGGCGCCTCGGCTATAATGAATACATGTTTCATAAGGGCTGAAGGTTATAATATGGTAAAGTTCGATTTTCCCGGTATCAATCTTTTAGATAGCAGCCATCACAACCAATGCAATGGCACGGTGATGTTTGACATAAAATCCGAACCCGGGCTACCTGATAACACGACTATTTTCAATCATGCCGGTATCTTTTTCGATGATAACCCTGTGGTGATGACAGATACAGTGGAAACTATCATTGGTGTTCTCCCTGTGGCGGGAAGCATCGCTGCGACAGCTTCTACAATATGCGTTGGGTTGCCAGTAGCCTTAATAGATACAGCAACTGGCGGAGTATGGAGCAGCAGTAGCCTTGCCATCGCCGCAATCAGTTCCACAGGCATAATATCAGGTTTGGCTCCCGGCGCAGACACAATTAGTTATACCGTTTCTAATGATTGCGGAGTAGCGACGATAGCACTGGTGATTACAGTGAACCCTATGCCGAATGCCGGAACAATAGTGGGCGCAAATAATGTGTGCGCGGGTGACAGCTTGCAACTGAATAATGCTATAACCTTTGGGGTATGGAGCAGCGCTGAGGGCAGGGTAGTAATCAGTCCATCAGCAAAGGCATACGGGGTTGCGGAAGGTGCAGATGTGATCAGTTATAGTGTTACCAATAGCTGTGGTACTGATGTGGCGATACTGCCGGTAACGGTTAACCCGGTGCCCGTCGGCCAAACGATAAACAGGAACGGCTTTGTGCTTTCTGTTGCCGCTGGCTACGCATCATATGCCTGGATGATGAATGGCAGCCCCATTAACAACGCTAACCAAAACACTTATCCGGTATCCGGTACCGGAGCGTTTACGGTGGTTGTTACCAACAATTTTGGTTGCTCCTTTACTTATCCCCCGGTTACTATTGGAGATTGTAACTTGGCTGATATACAGGTTTACCCTAACCCTACAGAGTCTGTAATTTATGTAAGCTGGTGCCATCCGCTGCATGGTAATATCAGTTTCACCGAAGGGAAGATAATACGAGAAGTAAGTAGCGCTACACAGATCGATATCAGTGACCTACCGAACGGCATTTACAATCTAAACCTATACGATGATTATGGCCGGCGGTTACTTTCGAGGCGCATAACCAAGCTGTCGAAATAATGCCTAAATTATTTTCCCGCTGCCCCTTACAAAATATCGGGTTAACTGTCTATATTTACAGTATTGTTTTGTTTTTATAGATAATGCCGATTTATAACCGATAAAATAACTCATTTATGAAAAACACGATCCTGTTGTTTGCTGCCATTTGCTGCTTTGCGTCTTCATCGCGTGCGGCTGTATATACTATCTCTGTGGGTGAGCATGAGTTCACTCCTGCCAAGGGCCTTACTGTGCGCGTGGGCGATACTGTGAAGTGGGTATGGGAAGGCGGCGCACACAATATTATGAGTGATAAGATACCTGCGGGTGCGCAAGGTTTTGGCGGAAAGGTAAACGGCAGGGCGCCATCTATGGTATATGTGGCGTCGGTACCCGGCAACTATGACTACCAGTGCAAATACTACGCTGTACAAGGTATGGTGGGTAGCTTTACGGTAGTGGGCGCCAATGCTTCCATAGGCCTTATAGGCCCGGTAGAGCCATCGGGCGAGGGTGTGGTAAGGGCACATAGAGGTGTTTCGGCATTCAGCACATTTCCTGCGCCGGTATCCACTTCATTACATATGCAGTTCCATAATGCTTCGCAGCCGGTGGTGGTTACGATTACGGACGCAGACGGCAAGGAAGTAAAAAGGGTTGACTATCCGGCTGTGGGTGAAACAGAACTTGACATGAAAGATATGCCCAATGGCACCTATGTGCTCCACGCAGAGCAGGGCGACAGGATCTACAAGCAGGATATTATTGTTCGTCACTAGGCGATAGGTTAATAGGTTAATAGGTTAATAGGTTAATAGGTTAATAGGTTAATAGGTTAATAGGTTAATAGGTTAATAGGTTAATAGGTTAATAGGCTATTATAGGTTAATAGGGCGAGCGGGTCGTTTAAAGAAAAATCGAAGCCGTCATTTCGTAGCCGAAGCCCGGTTCTTCACCGGGCGTAGCGAAGAAATCTCCTGAGGCTAAGGTATGGCCCAATCAGGGCGCCGTAGTGCGTTTGCTGCTTTAGGATCACTTCACTATTTAGCTACTTGCCAATCGTCGGGAGATTTCTCCGTTGCGTGCCGATGGAAAAATCGGCACTTTACTGCGAAATGACGGCTTCGATTTTTCTTTTTCTTGCAGGGATGGGTGTGCCTTTTATTTGCGTGTGGTTAATAAAAACATGCGGCTGGTCTTGCGGGCAGAATATTTATCTATGCACTGTTGCGCAATTGTGCAATTCGGATTACCTTTTCTGAAAATTTGCAACTAAGGAACGATGACAAAACAAAGTACACCATCTTACTCGTTCTTTTCCATTTTTACTTCGTTGCAAAAGTCTTTAAATAATTCATTATTCGCAGATTTTACGCCTCGTAAAAAAGAAAAACAACTTCGCAATATGATGTACTTTATTTCGTCAACGTTCCCAATGAAACGTTTTTTCCTGTTGGGCATAGTGTTTTCTGCAATGCTGGCTGCAACCTCTTGTAAGCAAAAGGGCGCGGAAAGCAAGGAGCATTTTGATAAGGCCAATGACTTCCTGTTTAAAGATGACCTGGAGAACGCCAAGAAAGAGTACGGACTGGCTATAGAGGCCGATACGGGCAACTGGAAGGCCTGCTACGAGCTTGCGGGTGTGTATGAACTGGAAGGCGATTTTAGCAATTCCCTTTTCTATTTTGCGAGGACCGTGCAACTGAATCCGAAGTTTGCAATAGGGTTTTACAATAAGTCGAACCTGGACGAGACCATGGGGGATGAAAAAGGCAGCATAAAAGACCTGAACAAAGCCATAGAAATTAAGAAGGACTTTTTTAGTGCCTTGCTCACCAGGGCGCGCAAAGCGTATGGTACAGGCCATTACAAGGAAGCCGTTGCCGACCTGAACAATGTGATAAACCTGCGCCAGGACTTTTACGTGGCCTACAGTATGCGGGGTTCAAGTAAGTTTAAGCTCGGGGACTTTGCCGGGGCTATAAAGGACTTTGATATGGAGATACAGCTTAGCCCCACGCATCTTATGGGCTATGTAAGCCGCAGCTCCGCAAACGGGGAACTGAAGAATTACAGGGCCGCGATAAATGATATTAATGCCGCATTGCAGCTAAACCCATTGTGGTCGCAGGGTTATATATACAGGGGTATGTACCAGATAAAACTGAACTGCAAAGACAGCGCCTGTGGCGACTTCCGGATGGCTTACAAATTAAAGAACCCGGATGCGGAGTCTTATTCAAAGGAGTATTGCAAGTAGTTGGTTTAGAGGATGCCTCGTGGCATGATTTTTTAGTGTAATTATCCTTTAAAATCTGCTGTGCTATGATGATCCTGAAATTAATACCCGGAGAAGTTACTCCCTTGCCGCTGAACATTTATTACCGCATCACGTTGCTGAAACTGCATGTGAGCGACAATAAAATCACTTCCTGCACCCTGAGAATAGGGGACAAAGATGTACTCTTTAGTCAAACTGGGGAACATGGTGTACTGGCGGTAGAAGGTAGTGCAGGAAACAGGGCAGACCATACGATCTTACCCGGGATGGAAAATAATATCCTTCTTACTTTTCCGGCGGATAGCAGCCAGCTAACACCAACAGCGGAGGCGCAGCTTTGCTATGAGTTGTCTTATCGTGTGCCGTTGCACCAGCACCAATATCGCCAGAGTGCGTAGGCGGTAAACTTTCTGTTGCGGTTTCGTGCGCCACGGATGGGCGGCTGCTAATAAAAATGCAAAAATTAACAGATTCTAATAGCTGCTTTCCCTATTTTCATACCGTGGAATCCGGAATTCAGCTATTGGTATTTCACGTTGCTGCATGAATTGGAAACAGATCAGATGGAAGGTGCGCTATGCGTGGCAGTATTTTCCTTTTACATTAAATACATTGCTCTGCGGGCTTGCGGGTTGGGGCGCATATGCCGCATTGTATAAGCCTACACCGAAAGGGGAGGACCCATCGCCATTGCTGCCCTTTATTTTGCTTATGGGTAAGATGGCGGTGTGGTTTGCTGTGGGCCTGCTGGGGCTATCGGTGCTGAGTACGTTCGTTACTTACTTTTATTATCTATGGCTACGCAGCAAGAAGGGGTACAAGCTACAGGTAGAATTTACCACCGAAACCAAAAAAGGAAAGAAGAATAAACTATACCTGAATGCCCGGCTTGAGGGAGCCATAAGGCCCATACTTGGCTTCATTAAGGGGCGGCTGTATTATGACGATAACCTGATGACAGACCGCTTCGGCCTGCTCTCTAACAAGCGGAAGGAGCAGAGCCTGTGGCGCGTGGCCGTTACCGGCAAGAGCAGGATGACGCTGCCGGATATAAAGGAATATGACCTGAAGGGCGGCTTTGTTTATTTCCAGGACATGCTGCACCTTTTCTCGCTGGCGGCGGCGCAGCCTGTGAGCGGGCATTTTTACCAGCCCCCGGTACTGACGGAAAGCAACGATACAGACGTATTCCCCAAGAAAACGGAGACGATGGATGTGCGCATAGAGCAACTGCGCAGGGTAGAGGGGGAGCACCTGAATTACAAAGACTTTGAGAGTGGCGATGATGTGCGGCGCATAGTGTGGAAGGTATATGCCCGCAACCGGGAACTGGTGGTGCGGGTGCCGGAATTGTATGAGCCATATGCATCTCACTTGTATTTTTATGCATCGTTTTATGCCTCGGTGAAGCAGCAATGGATGGGGGAGGGGTACCTGAAAGAAATGCTGAACTACTACAAAAACAATGTGTGGACGGTGTATGACGCCCTTTCGCAAAAGGAATGGGATATGCGCTTCATGCCCGACCAGGCTTTTAATATACCCGAACACCTGGCGGGCAACGAAAAAACAGCCCGTATTATCAGTAGCAGCGCCTGGCACAAGGATGCTGCGCTACAGCAATATTTTAACCCTAATAGCGGCGCTGTATTGTGCATCTCCTCATTCACAGACCCGCAGGAACTTGCCAATGTGCTGGAACGCTGCAATGCATCGACGGTAGTCTATTTTGTAAAGCTCTCTAATGTATTCCGGCATTTTGCCGCCCTTAGCCTTATAGGCAGGCTTATCTTCCTGCCGCCGCAAGACCGGCTTTCCAGGCTGCGTACGCGGTGGCTGTTTTCGCCCATCCGGTTTGCAGTGCAAAAGCAGGAAAAGGAAATTGAAGAGCTACTGCGCCGCAGCGATGTGACAAGCGCTGTGCTGTAAAAACGCTGGCATTGGCCGTAGTCGAAGGGTTGCTCCGGCATACTGCTACTATCACCGTCCGTTGTGTCACTCCCTTGTACGTTCGGGGTTCTATTGAGCTTGTTATCCGCGCCATTGCGAGACACGAAGCAACTTTACTGTTTAACCAGTTTCCTCACCAACCGCGCACCCGTTGATGGCTCCGTTATTTGCATGGTATAGATCCCCTGTACTAAGTCTTTAATATTAATCACCTCGTTGTTAGAAATGATACTTGCAGAATAAATCCGTTGCCCAAGTAAATTAAACACGCTCACCTCACACCCAGCAGCACCTTCAATATTCAGTACATCTCGCGCAGGGTTCGGGAGTAGCTTCACCTCTCCTTTGGAGAGGCCGGGAGAGGTCACTCCCGCCGGTGCCACCCACACCGTCACTGTATCCGTTCCCCCAACATCACAGATGTCTAAAAACAGCACATACGTAGTAGTAGTATCCGGGTGTACTTTCAAGCTACCAGTATGGCCAATTGGCACAGCACTACCCAGCACTACCCAGGTTAGCGGCAGCCCTTCTTCACTGCTGCCTATGGTTGCGCTGTCACTCCCAGGGCTCACATACATATCCGGCCCAGCAATCGGTTTAGTGCCAACCTCCACCACGCTTACGTCGTCTATGAGGTAGAAAGAGAAACCCTGACTGGAGTATCCAGAGTAATTTACCGCTATCTTGTCGGTGTGAGCAAAATCAGAAAAATTACCAATAGTAATAAATTTTTCTGTTCCGCTTGCGGTAAACAAACCGCGCACCTGCACCCAATTCATTGTGTCGTTAATTATGGACGAAGCAACAATTTGTGGTGAATATGCCGTTTGTGGCTTCGAGCAACTGGCGCTGTCCTGTCCCACATCTATTGAGCCATCATCTAAATACGCCCCAATTTTACCTATCGCATAACCTGAAGCTTCAGCAAGATTTACATAAAAGGTCACACAATAATCTTTGCCTGCGGTTAATGGTTTGTATAATCTGCCTTGCAGGTAATCCCTAAAGTCAATATCAGCACCCGGCATAGTTGCATCCACTAACATCCTTACTTGTACCATTCCATTCCCGGTGCGTGGGTATTGATAAAAATAATCATTACGGGGTATATTTACAGCAAAATCATTGCCGGGAACGAAAGGGGCTGTATCACAGGTATTGCAGTAGTCCGGGACGCAAGGCGGCAGATAGAATACACTATCTGGACTGCCTATTGAATCAATTGGGCTCCAATCTGTCGCATATTTAATTTGATCCAAAATATACGGGCATTTTGAGTGCTGCTCAAAACTCGGATTTAAGACATAATTAACCTGTGCCTGAATTTTCAAACAGGCACAGGTTAATAATGTTACTAAAAATATCAATTGCTTCACTCTACTATAAATTTAAACTTAAACATTCTGCCTTGACTGTCCGTAAGCTGCATCAGGTATAGTCCCGGCACGGCATTCATCATCTGTAAATTTGTTTTCGCACCGTTAAAATGCAGGTCGCCCTTATAAATACTTCTCCCTATTGCATCCCATATTTCTACTGCTACAGGCTTTTCATCTGCCACCCCTTGCCGTAATTCAAAGTTACCGTTATTCGGATTAGGTAACAATACATATTTCTGAAGGCCGTTTCCATTGGAGATAACTGGGGAAAGATGAGGTGCGCTTTTTCGCATTGCCATGCTGTCGTCTGTTATCGTGTCATTGCAAATGTTTGGGAAGAATACAAGCGTGTCAAAGACAACATCGTATAGCGCGCGCGCTCTAAACACGCAGCCTCCGCCTGTTATGGGGCATAGCGCAGCTAATGTTCCCACTTGCAAACTATCACTATTGCTCATAACACCCTCTAAGTAGTGAATGTACAATTGGTAATACGTGCGGTAATTTACAACGATGGCATCAGCAAGCGTATCGTCTGCCATCTGCGCACCTGTGGCGGTGTCCAGCAATGCATTCGCCATGCTATCCACACTAAAGTTATTCAGTATGCCTTGTGCATCTAAGGTGTCGAACATAGCAAGGTTGCTATCTATTTTCGTAAACAGGGCAAAACGACTGTTCCGCGCCATTGCCTTAAAGGACACTATTAGAGCGGAAGTGTCAGCCATTGCAGAATCTTGCAACAAAGTTTCCCAAAGTTGAAACTGTGCGCTCCAGCTATGCTGTACAGCCCACTGCGAATAGGGAATATTATTTTGCGCCACCATTACGGCTCCGGTACTACCACTGCAACAAGTGACTACTGTGACTGGTACACATTCATAAGTAACCGCAACGGTTGACGCAGTGAGCCCGTTACCAAGACCAGTAACTGTACCACCAGTACAGCCATACCTATGCAAACAAATACTTGGGGCAGAACCAAGCCAGCCCGTTTGATTATTCACAGGGTCTTCTACAGGATCCCATGTATTTACAACTAACGGCGAAGAACTGGGTAATACGCCATAATGTGTATAGGTCTGTGGGTAAGTGCTGCTCCACGCAAAGCCACTACCAGCGGTTACTCGCCATTGATTTAGGCTGGCGCCGCCCGTACCTATTTGCTGCGTGCCTATGTTACCACCAAGAGCCAAGCCCCTGCCGTTATTGGTCATTATATTATCCAGCCAGTAGCTTTGCAGCGAGTTGTGGTCAAACTCAAAGCCAGTACCAATATTGGTAACTTTATTACAGTTCACTAATGAGCCATTGCTGTACCATTGCAGCACACCACACCAGGCAGTGTCGGTATAATCCGTACCCACTATAGTATTGTTCGACACCTGATCGCCGCTGGCGTAGTTGTGGTTTATACCGTATTGCGCAGCCTTTGAGGCGTACTGTATCAGGTTTATCTTATTTACGTTGCTGGTCAGCACTTGCGCCGGGCGGTTCACATAAATACCGTTATACGCATCGGTTATCACATTCTCGTCTATATTCATTTGCGGCGGTGGTGGCGCTGTCGGGTTGTAAGTAGTGCCTATATAGCTCACATCGTTTTCCGCCCATATTGGCTTGTCCACATACGCGGTGCCCAGTGCGCCTGAGGTCGTGTATTTCGCCACTATGTTGTTATTCGTTATCACCACCTGCCCGGGTACCCCCGGCACATAACTGTATGGAGCCCCTGACCCCGGGGCTTTAAAGGCTATGCCGTTGGCTACGTTAATGATTGTATTCGTGCTTATGTTTATCGTGTCCCAGGCGCTCGTCTGCACAAAATATCCATAAAAGTTACTGCTCACAAATGTACCGCCGGCATTGCTTTGTGTCGTCACCATCTGCGAGTTCAGCCCGGTTACATGCGCATAGCCCAGCACATACACGCCATACGGGCAGTTCCAGAAATAGTTCGGCGAATAGGTCGATATAAACCCGCCTGTCCACACTCCGCGTTCCACCGTAAGCTGGTAGCTGCGCCCATCGGTCACGTTGGCATACACGCCTATGCCGCCGCCGGCAGCAGCCCCGCTGTTCTTTGCCATGTGCGCAAAATAATTGTTGATGATGGTTGCGTTGGCGCTCACCGCGCTTATACCCACGTTCAGCGTATCAAAAAGATTGCTCCCTTTCTCTCCCACAAATATCCCTGTGGCGGGCGCGCCCACCTGCACACTGCCGCAATTGGGCCATGTCTTGGCACCTATACCATTCAGCGATATACCCGTAGTTACGCCGTTGTTAAAACACGGCATGGCGTTCATAGTACCTATCGCATACGGCGCCATATATGGCGAGGGCATGGTTACCGAGGCCTCCAGCGCAGCGACGCTTGGCCACGAATAAATAGTGCTTGCTATTTGGCGGCTTGTAAATACTGTATTGGTCACATTCAGCCCTGTATAGGTTGTAGGCGTTGTTGTGGCACGGTTGTAGCCCACGATCTTTATGCCCGTATTGTTTTTGTTAAATATCGTATTATTGCTTGTTATAAAAGTTGCCGGGCTTTGCGGGTTTTGCACGTACACCGCGTTTATCGCATCTTCTATTAGCGTGCTGTTACCCGCCGCATCACCTGTCAATACTACTGTTCCAGTGAGGGCTCCGCTGCTGTCCAGCACTATCCCTTGCCACATTCCCCCACACGACCGCAGGTGGCAGCCTGCAAGCGTAAGTGTTGCCGTGGGGTTCACAGATACCGTTACCCCGGGCGCTATCAGCACTATCGCATCAGTAAAAGTATCGGTGCCTGTAATGGTTACGCTGCTGGCAATGTAATAGTTTCCGGGGCCATACGATGTGCTTATCACCCCGCCGCTACCAATTGGAGTGTAGCTGGCACCGCTAAACACATGGCATGGTGAACAGGTATCAACAGAACTGGCATTTACGGTCATTGCAAATGTTGAAAAACAGCCGCCGGGCATCGTGTACGTAATTGTCTGTTCCAGTCGCCACGCTTGTTACCACACCCGTTGCTGAACCCACAGTAGCAACCAGCATATTACCGCTCGTCCAGTGTCCGCCACTTACACCATCGCTAAGCGTTGTGGAAGACCCGCTTCCACAGAAAGATGTAGTACCTGTAATAGGCCCTGCCGCCGCACTTACGGTCACTGTCTCTGTTGACCTGCAATGTAACGAAGCTCCCGTTCCTTCCGAATAACTGATAATAGCCGTACCCGCCGTTAATCCCGTCACTGTTGTCGGTGAGCCAGTCGTGCCCACAATGGCTACCGCCGGGTTACTGCTGCTCCACACGCCGCCGCCCGTGGCATCGCTTAGCGATCCTGGTGTACCCAAACAAATCAATGATGATCCCGTAATGGCCGCAGGGGTTGTAATTACCGTGACACTTATAGTCACCGTACAGGATGCATCGGTATATGTAATGGTGGCATGGCCTGCGGCAATCCCGGTTAGTATGCCACTGCTGCCAATGGTGGCCACCGCCGTATTACTGCTGCTCCACGTGCCGCCGGTCGTGCTGTCCAGCATCGCAATCGTTGCTCCCGAACATACGTTAGTGGTTCCTGTGATGCTTGCAGGCTCGGCAGCTACCGTTATGGTGTCTTTCTGCGTGCAACCTGTTGGCAGCGTATAAGTGATTACGGTTGTGCCAGGGACATGGCTCGTCAAAACACCAGTTGCCGACCCTATAGTGGCAACAGTCGTATTGCTGCTTGTCCATATGCCGGTCGTTGATGTATCGGAAAAAACAGTTGTCATACCTAAGCATATTGCGTGCGACCCGGTTATCGGGTGAGGCAATGGGTTCACGGTAAGCGTAGCAGAAACATAGCAGCTTCCCGTTACTACGGTGTAGTATATGGTGGCGATCCCAGCCGCATAGCTTGTGACCACGCCCGAATCGCTTACGCCTACCAATGCAGAAGTCCAAATCCCGCCAGCCAGTGAATCGTATACCGTAAAAGCATGACCGGTATAGCCGCATACATTGGTTACCCCGGTAATGGGCGGCACAACAATAGAATTTACAGTTTGCGTAACAAAGCAACCTGTGGAAGAAACAGTATAGGTAATGGTAGCTGTTCCGGCGACTACTCCCGTCACAATTCCTGTCAGCGAACCCACTGTTAGAATTGACGTGTTGCTGCTGCTCCACGTCCCGCCTGCCGTTGCATCATGCAAAGTAATAGATGACCCATGACAAACGACTGTCGGGCCGGTAATAGCCGGAAGTGTTGAACTGACAACGAATGTGGTGGTTCTCGTACAGCCGTTTGGCAACGTATAGCCGATAAGAACTGTCCCCGGTGTAAGCCCTGTCACTACTCCGGTAAGTGAGCCAACGATTGCAACCGAGGGGTTGCTGGTACTCCATCTGCCATCTGCCACGCTATCGCTTAGCGTTGTAACGCCTGCGCAAATATCCATGCTCCCGGTAATGATTGATGGCAATGGAAGTACGTTTACAGTTGTATGCACCAAACACCCTGCGCTGATGGTATAAGTGATTGTATCCGTTCCGGGGGATACGCCGTGAACAATGCCGGTTGTGGAACCAACCCAGGCAATCGCGTTGCTACTGCTTGTCCACAAACCAACCCCGACTGAATCATGAAGCGAGATTGAAGATCCAACGCAGACGTTAGTGGTTCCCGTTATTACAGGTGGCGCGGGTATTGCGTTCACCGTAAATGTTTCTGTAATTGCGCATCCGTCTGTCAGGCGGTAAGTGATTAAAGTCGTACCCGGTGACAAACCAGTTACAACCCCGGATGTTGACCCGATGGTAGCGACCCCCGTATTACTGCTGCTCCATGTGCCCCCGGTAACTGAATCGGTTAAGGCTGTAGAACTGAAACAGGTAGCCAAACTCCCGGTCATTGCCGTTGGTACCGTATAGGAGCTTACGTGTATGGTATCTGTTGTCACGTTACATCCGCTATAGAACCGCACCCAGTACGTGCCAGTTGAGGTAACTCTTTTGCTTCGCGTAGTCGCGCCATCGTTCCATACATAAGCCCAGGTCGTAGCTGTGTCATGGGCGGTTATCGTTACGCTGCTGTCCCGGTACAGGCAAACGGTCGTATCATGGCTTACAAATGTCGTGTCCCCCGGTATGTAGGGAACGACAATACTCGGTAGCCCGAAATTGCCGGTGGTAGCAGGCGCATAAGCAACAGCAAGATTTGTAAAGCCACAGCCAGTACCAGCAATATTGGGGGAATTGATGCTGGCAAGGTATCCGCTTGTAAAAGAAACGACATAAATTTTATTGTCGGGAGCCAGTTTCAAATCCCCGAAACTGCCGAAGACGGAAGCTATGGTTGTTCGCGATGCAATGATAGCAGCCGTAGAGGATAGGCTGACATTATATTGCTCGACAACACCTGTGGAGTATTGGTCGATGTACAACAGCGAATCATTCGGGGAAAATTCAGCGCCATACCTGGTTGTAGAAGAATCGAGTATCTGCAAACCCGAAACAACGCCAGTTGTGGGGTTAAAGTCGTACAGTTCAGTTCCATGACCGGAACTGTCAACATAATTATCCTGCAACACTAATTTTTTTCCGTTCGGGCTGGCCTTTATCATGGCTATGCCGTAACTGATATGCCCCGAAAAAGCACCGGTTGCGGAAACCACCGGGCCACTGACACCGGAAGAAGATATGCTATAGGCCCAGAAAACGGCTGAATCTCTGCGGTGCGTTATCAGCCATACATTGCAGTCATTCCCGCGAATTGACGTCATTGCTTCCGACATGTTAGTTGCGAGAAGGTTAGGCGCCGATCCGCTTACCACATCCCCATTTCCACCGTCAAGCGACATATCCACGATGGTGGAATAAAAGCGTCCGCCTGGGTACTGTTCCGTGGTGAATATGTAGTATTGGTTTGCATTGTTGGGCACCGGCACAATAACCGCAGCCTGTGCCGAACTGGTTACAAGTACCGAATAATCTACAATTAGTGTGCCATGTGGCATGACAACACCTGAATGGTTCCATACCGATTTCCCATCGGTATAAAACAATAGGCTCCCCGCAGCATTGCTTACAGATGCGCAGCCTTCCATCGTGCTAATGGATGTGGTAATGGCTA
>Ga0206969_1229_pt1 | contig 13101 bp, 14 predicted proteins | sample Alteio_BWOrgHeat_87_FD_153256 | JGI IMG/M metagenome (GOLD analysis project Ga0206969, IMG submission 153256) | Enriched cells from forest soil in Barre Woods Harvard Forest LTER site, Petersham, Massachusetts, United States -... | ecosystem: Environmental > Terrestrial > Soil > Temperate forest >... | reverse complement strand
ACATTGGCTCATTCGGGAGTGGTTCGTTCAATAATAATCCATCCAAAGGAAGTGTAGTAGGGTGTATTATGCAGGATAAAAGTGGGATAATTTGGTTTGGTTTGGATGATGGCTTGTATTGCTACAACGGAAAATCATTCACTCGTTTTTTGGACAATCCAAACACTATAAATAACAGCGGACTCACGCTGAAAAATGTGCAGTGTATGTTAGAGGATAAGAAGGGAAATATTTGGTTTGGCTCTGGATATCCTGTAATGGAAGGCATTATCCGTTACGATGGAAAAACTGTAGAACATTTTAAACCCAAAAACGAAGGCTGGATTCGTAATATTATAGAAGAGAAAAACGGGAGCGTGTTATTTGCCACAAGAAATAGCGGTGTGTGCAGTTATGATGGGAAAGCATTTACCTTTATTTCTAAATCTCAGGGGATGGTGAAGGGTTCAATGATGGGTAGCTTAGAAGATAAATCAGGAAATATATGGTTCGCATCCGATTATGGAACGGAATTAAATGACACCGTTGGTGGAGCATGGCGGTATGACGGTAAAACTTTTACTAAGTATTCAACGAAAGATGGGTTGACTAATAATGCAGTTTTTTTAATTTTAGAAGACAGGAACGGAGATATTTGGGTGGGCACACGCAACATTGGCTTGTATCGTTTCAATGGAAAAACCTTTACCAGTTTTTCTGAATAAAAAATGTATGTTAGGGTTCGAAACTTGTCCAGTCAACCTCATTCCTAAATAGGTAGAATTGGGACATTTTATGTTTGCTTCTGTTACGATTTGTCGAACCGTTCCAAAAGATGTTGAAGCGCAAGCAAATCCTTAATAAAAAGGTTCGAAAGTTGTCCAGTCATCCCGACAGAATGGAGAGCTCAACGGAAATGTTGGGCTTTTTCTTTTAGACAATTGTAGAATTTTGTTCGCGACGTAGCCCCGCCTCTTCGGCGGGGTACAAGGCTGGGGGTCTTGTGGTCGCTGGTTCGAATCCAGTCGTCCGTGCTATTTTACGAAAATGAACAAACTTTTACCATTATATAAGTTTGTTCATTTTTTGTTTGCTTTTTACTATTTTTCGGCTGTTTCGGTTAGAACTTAGAAGAGAGGTTGGTACCGTTGATATCTATAATGATGACTAAATTTAATAAATATCGGTTATTCATCATCTTATTCATAGCTCTTGTGAGTATCTACGTGAGTCAAGCTATGCCCTTATTTTATGGATTAAATCGTCGAACATTTGCTGGGCAATTATTGTTCTTTATGGTTAGCTCTATTACTTTTTTCTTTTTTGATATTATGTTGAACAATAAGGGGAAACTGATTTTTTACGTAGCCTGGGGTTTTATTTTGCCAAGCTGGTTTGTGTGCGACTTTTGGGGTATTACTTTTCTATTTTGGATACCAGCTTTATTCTACACAATGTATTTTTTTTATTTATCAACTACAATTTTTAAAAGAAGCACAATTGTGAAGCAGGAATAATACCAGTTCGAAAGTTGTACAGCAAAGTGTGTTAACGAATATGCCTGTTGTTTTACGATTTTACGCTTTGTTTTCCGACAATGCCAATAAGTTGATGAATTGCCTGTAGGTCGCGGATAAATTGGTTCGAAAGTTGTCCAGTCATCCCGACTTAATTGAGAGCGGGTACGCAAGCGAGAGCGATGCCACCCGTTTTCATTTTCCAACTGCGCTCTTTTGAATTTCTATCGGGATGGAAATGATAGTATTGGCTGGTACCGTGATAAGGCCCATAATTGGCGGATACACATAGACTGCCGGAAATGAAAAATTAACACGCAAATCTTTGTTAGAACAAGACGATAGTCGTTTTTTCTCTGTAGATTGTAAGCATTAATTCTCAATAAATAATGGGCGAAAACATAGGAAGTAAAGGGCCCGCCGGTCTTACAAGCAAAAATGAAGCTAACAATAATATTACAAGTGCGGCTCCGCATATCCCTATCATAGCGGTAACCGGGACAAACGGCAAAACCACTACCACAAGGCTTGTAGCCTATATTGTGAAAGAAGCTGGATTCAAAGTAGGCTTCACGTGCAGCGATGGCATTTACATTCAGGGCGAGCTGGTAGAAAAAGGTGATTGCAGCGGGCCGCTATCGGCCGCGTTCGTATTGAAAAACAAAAATATCAATTTTGCGGTTTTGGAATGCGCACGCGGTGGCATACTCCGCGCAGGTTTGGCATTCGATCAATGCGAGGTGGCTATAATCACCAATGTGGCCGAGGATCACCTGGACCTTAAAGGCATAAATACGCTGGAGCAGTTAGCGGAAGTGAAAGCAATGGTTGCCCTTGCCGTGAAGCCGGACGGGTACGCAGTGCTGAACGCTGACGATGACCTGGTGTATGCCATCCACGAAAAGCTTAGTTGCAAACTGGCCTATTTTTCGCACGACCCACACAACCAAAGGATTGCCGCACATAGAGCAAGGGGTGGTATAGCCATAGTGCCTGAAAACGGTTGCCTGACCATCTTACACGGCGCAGACAAAATACCGGTAGAGACACTCTCTAATATACCTATCACTTTTAACGGCAAGGCCGATTTCAACATATCGAACGCAATGGCCGCCGCACTCGCCGCATATGCGGCGGGTATAAATATAGAGAATATCAGAACCGCATTGCGGCATTTTGAGCCATCGGTAGCCCTTACACCGGGCCGCATGAACTTTTTTCAATTCCGTAATTTTTCGGTCATTGTCGATTTTGCCCATAATCCGCACGGCTTTAAAGCCATCAGCAAGTTGGTGACCAGTTTCAACGCTACAGTAAGGGTAGCTATAATTGCCGGTACTGGCGATAGGCGAGACGAAGATATCATACACATCGCAGAGGAAGCAGCCACCATATTCGACGAGTTGATCATCCGCCAGGATATATCGCTCAGAGGGCGCCCAGGGCAGGAAATCATAAATCTCGTAGTTAAAGGGATTCACAACATAGACCCTTACAAAAAAACGACGATTATAGAGCGTGAGAGCGAGGCAATTGACTTCGCCTTCAAAAACGCGCCAAAGGATAGCCTCATTTTCATAACGAGTGACATGATACTAAACGCTGTTACTTATGTGCAACAGCTAAAAGACAAAGAAGAAACGTTGAAGTAAATCAGCACGCATTACAATTAGCGATTTTCAAATTGGGTGAGCCCTATTGTCCATTTCATGCTTATTATAACGATTTCAAAGCAGCGATTTCTACTGAAACGCTTGAAATAATTGCTGGAAAATTGCCTAAGAAACGATGACAAAGACAATGGCAGATGATAAGCGATGTAGCTTTCGCTTTTTTGTTTTGCGCAAGCGCCGCTTGCTGCTACTGGGAATCACCCAAGATGCTTGAACCAGTGAGTAACGACAACCTAATCTTTGAACATTGTTCAAATAAAACTACGTTGGCTGTTATTGTTTGGTAATGGCAAAAACCTTCTCTGTTACGGCAGGCGCATGGTGATGCCCTGTATGCGCGGGATAAAGCGTGCATTCAACTATTATTTTTTCACCAATTATTTTTTTCAAATTCGTTCCGTTTACAGCACTTGCAGGATCAAATCTAATGTGAATTGTATTTACGGTATCGTAAGAGGCATCTGACGTGAATGAAGTGTCTCTAAATAAAAATGGTTCATTTACGTGTAGAATGTAGGTTGGCTCCTTTTCGTCTTGGGTGGTATCTTCGCCAAACCCTGGCGCTCCGTAAAACATTTCAAACTGGAGTGTGCCCGCAAACACTTCCCGTTGATTGGCATTCACTTTTTTCAGATTGTCCAATCTGAAATCCATAAGTGTTAACGCTAATATTAAAAGAACCAAGCCTAAAACAATATATCGACCTAAGTACATAGAAGTATAAAATTTAGTGGCAATGCTGGTTGTCCAGTTAATCGATTACATACTGTGCTACAAATTTAGCAGTTTCTAACACGACTTGCTCTGTTTATTCGATAAGACGTCAACCGCCGTTAAACCCTAATAAGCCAGTTGGGAGGTTGTCCCGACAAAAAATTGAGAGCGAAAGAAACAGAGCGAAAAGCGATGTGGCTTTCGCTTTTTCGTTTACTCTGTTAAATATGAATATATTTTAGCTATATTTGCTGCCGCTTTAAACTAACCAATCCGTGATAAAACTTAGCCGGTATAATAGTTTCAACGAATTGAAATCCGCCAACAATTTGACGAATGATTCTGATATAGGCTTATTCAACGAGTATAAGGCGTTTATTGATCTTTTGCGTTCTTCAATCGTTTCACAAAAAAAAGTAAGCGTAAAGCCCGGAAAAGAGAAAGATATCACCGACATAGACGAACTTATGAAGAGACGCAAGAATGACCAATAGCTCCGGGTTTGAGCTGATGTGAAACCCGGCACGGTTATTGCGCCAGTTATTTCGGCATTTCACCTCAATTGACCTTTATGAAAAAAATTGTTCTTACTGTTTCGGCGGTCGTGTGCACGCCGCTTTTGTTTTCATCCTGCTATTCAAATTACAGTTGTACTTGCCATGCCATGGACACCGTAAATAAACGGCCAATACAATTTTACCAAACGATGAAGGGAGAGCAAAATGCACAAGACCGGTGCAGCCAGCAAAGGAACATGTACATAGATTCAGGCTACACACAGGTGCAATGTGGTGTGCCAATCTAACGTCATTGGCCTATTACGCAGCAAGCCCCGGGAAACAAACCTGCCCGACATCTTTGCTCTCATTACTACCTCATCCTGCGCAAGTACTCTCTTATACAACCGTAACCTTCGACAATTCGGCGCCCAGGCCTTTGAGGGCTGCGTAAGTGAGCTTATCCATCATCGCACCGTCGAAGTGGATGGTTTTGATGGCGCGATAATATTTATTGGTCAAAGCATACGATGCGCGGAAAGACACATTTTTTAGGGTTGCGCCATTGAATGTAGCCTCGTTAAGCGCAGTTTTGTCGAACTTAACGCCAATAAACGTCTGGCCATCAAGACATACCCCACGCAAATCGGAATACACGAAGTCAACACCTTTAAAGATACAGTTCTCAAAGATCGTAGTTCTCAGGTCTATCATCGTCAGCTTTGCATCAACCAGTTCTGCATCTGTGAATTTCACCCCGTTCATGCCCGACTTGCTGAATTCGGTGCGCACAAGAATGGTCTTATTAAAGCTCGAATCTGCAAGGTCTATGGTGGATAGCGTGCAGTCTGTGAGGTTCGCCCCATCAAAATTGGTTTCGCGCACATCGCTGCCGGTTAATGAGCTGCCGGTTAAGTCGGTGCCCGCAAAGTTAGAGCCACGCAGTGCGCTGCCATGAAACTTGCTATTGTTGGCGGTAACGCCCGCAAAGTCGCTCTTTGCCAGGTTGCTGCCGCTGAAGTTGGTCAGCAGCTGCCGGTCGGCAGAGCCGGGTGGGGTTGCGCCCTCCTGATCCGGGCGTTCGGTGTTGCTACTACGGTCAGTTTTTGTTTTAGCGGCCGCTTCATCGTTTGCCGTGCCGAAGCTCTCAGAGAAATAGTTGAAGTCAACGTTCAGAATTTCTGCCAGCCTGTTGATAGTAATAATATCCGGGATCGATTCTCCGCGCTCCCATTTCCCCACGGCCTGCGGGCTGATAAACAGGCGTTGAGAGAGTTGCGCCTGAGACATATTCATCTCCTTTCGTGCCCTGGCAATTTTGTTGCCGATGATCTTAGTATCCATAACCACTGTCGTTTTGTTTTGTTTTTCCGACGCCGCAAAGTTACCGTCGTCAATACCCGAAATGAGTATAAACGCCGCTCCCGTTAGTTGTCGGCACGCTACTTACGGTTGTTATTTGACAACCGGGAGTTGTATTTGCCGGAATTCCTTGGTACTTGCCCACTCGGGCCGTAAAAACAGTACAAAACTACCCTTAATGTAAACGCAGTGCGGAGAGCTGTAGCCTGATTTTTTACCAGCGTGCCTTATAAATGGTTTGGGATTATTGCCCTAACTTTATTTGCCGGCTGCAATCCTTACCCATGCAACAGATGCCACTTAAAAAAATCGGGCTATTGTCCATTCTCCTTTTGCTTTTGAGCGTTCAATGCCTTGCGACGGCGATTGTTAAGATATTTCTGAAGTAAGCAATCTCCCTCGTTAAAAATTAAAATAAGCATTTTTGTTTACGATATTTTGCTTATTTTTGATGTGTGAATCAGGAAATATCCATATTAAAAGGGCTGCACCCTGGCATTGTTTTGGAACAGGAGCTAAAGAGAAGAAAACTTTCTAAGGGGCGGTTTGCTATTTCCATAAATGAGTTTCCGCAAACACTGGGCGCTATAACCAAGGGCAAGAGGAATATGAATACCCCGCTTGCTTTAAGGATAGAGCATGCCCTGGGAATAGAAGAAGGCTACTTTATGACCTTGCAGGTGTTTTATGAGATCAAAGAAGAGAAGCGTAAACAACTGACTAATGCCACACCGGACCTTTCTAAATTAAGACCAATACTTTTCTGGGATACGAGCATGGACAAGATAGACTGGCAGCAACAGAAAAGAGCGGTAATAAAAAGAGTTTTTGAGCGGGGTAATGAACAGGAAAAAAAGGGAGATCACAAGGTTTTATGGCCAGGCAATAGTTGGATGAAGCGTTGAACAATAAAAAACTCAAAAGCTAACTATGTCGAGAGGGTTGTATTGGAGTACTGTTAGCACGTTGCTGAAAACCACCCTTGTCCAATTGACGGCCACTATCATTGAGCGGCTCAACAGCAGAGTAAACGCATTACAATTTATAAACCCGAAGGGTTGATATTATTATAGCAGACAGGTAAAAAACGCCGATAAACCCTGAATGGGTGATATTATTTTCATACGTGTTGACGAATAATGCCACCCCTTCAGGGTTCTTCCGTAATTTTATATATTATTTTATAATAATACAAACCCTTCGGGTTTACTATTATGACTGCATCAATTGTATTCTGGCATTCTAATTCGTTTGCGCTGGGCTCAACAGCAATGTCGGGACCTTTTCTATCAATTAAACCCTATTTTTGTATAGCGTGATGCTCTAAAAAGGTGCATCTATTATTTCATTGAAAAAAGAGATTTAAATGGCTCAGAATATTATTTGCCTTTGGTACCAGGGGGATGCGGAAGAAGCTGCAAGCTTTTATGCCCAGACATTCCCTAACAGCAAGATCACGGCTATTCACCAGGCTCCTGCCAGCTACCCGGACGGGAAAGAAGGCGATGTGCTGACGGTTGAATTTACGGTAGTGGGCGTGGCATGTGTAGGCCTGAATGGCGGCCCTGTTTTCAAGCACAGCGAAGCTTTTTCGTTTCAGATAATTACAGAAGACCAGGCTGAAACGGATAAGTATTGGGACGCTATTGTAACTAATGGCGGAGCTGAAAGCCAGTGCGGCTGGTGTAAAGATAAATGGGGTTTGTCGTGGCAAATTACTCCCCGGGTACTTTTAGATGCAACCACCAATAAAGATAAAGGTATTGCCAAACGCGCCTTTAACGCTATGATGAAAATGAAAAAGATAGACATAGCTACCATAGAATCGGCAATGGTTGGGAGTACTGAAAAGTAGATGAATTTTTCGTCGCCCAAGTTTCAGAAAATGAGAGCAACAACAGCGCGAAGCGGGATGCTTGCAGATACGCAGACCAGGCGGATTGCCTTGAATTATAGGATTTTCATTTACTTTTATTTTGAAATGAAAGTCAAAGAAGTTATTGCATTGATACAGGCTGACGGTTGGTACTTTAAAGGACAAAAGGGAAGCCACAAGGTTTTTAACCATCGTATTAAAAAGGGAATTGTTGTTGTTCCCGCCATGGTGCAACCAGGATTTAGCCCCTGGAACGGAAAATAGCATCCTGAAACAAGCAGGGCCCCGGTAGTAATTTGTTCATGTTTTTGTAATTTTAGCCTATGAATAGCGAGGAATATCTTATAGTTATAGAGCCGACTGAGACTGGTTTTTCTTCGTACAGCCCGGATCTGCCGGGATGTATAACTGTAGGTGAGACCGTGGAGCAAACACGCGAAAATATGCGTGAAGCGATTGAATTGTATATAGAAGAACTCATGGAGGCGGGAGAGGACGTTCCGGTGCCAGGAAAAATAGGGGACCAGGTAGATTCCATCGGTGTTAGTGTTATGCATGGCGGAACTTACATCACATTTATCCCCTTTGAGACCGTTCATGCGAGGTCCGCATAAGTCGTTCCGAACGAAGTGCGATTACGCTCTGCCACATTTAGTTCGAAAGTCGTTCAGCCAAACACATTCCCGAATATACCAAATTATGTAGGGTTATGCCGCCGATGTTGGTCTTATTTTCTGACCAACATCGCTCCTGCTGGGCCAGTAATGCGAGCGTCCTCTAACGTGGAATTGATAGCGGATATTAAAAAAGCAGGCCATTGTAAAATAAGATACTTCGCCTGCGCTATCTATCCTGCACGAGCGTTGTCGGTCAGAAAATAAGACCAACAACGGCGGGAAAGCAGCGTATAGACGGTTTGCACAGTAGATAACGCCCGTCCAAAAGTCGATTGCAATTCAACCTAATTCATTAATTTTACACTATGCAGTACACCTATAAAATAATGCTTCATAAAGAACCTGAAGGAGGATATACTGTATTAGTACCTGCCCTCCCTGGTTGCATTACATACGGTGAGAACGTAGATGAAGCGATAGCAATGGCCAAAGACGCCATAGATATTTACGTGGAGGAGCTTCAAAGCCGGGGAGAGCAAATCCCGGACGATAGCAATACTCTTGAATATTCGCTAAACCTGGTAAGGGCATGAATTTATCCCCGAATTATCTGATAAAATTGCTGGAAAGAAACGGATTTTATTACAAACGCACCAGTGGGTCGCATCAGGTATATTGTAATTCTGTTACTCAAAAAATCGCAATCGACCCTGTTCACGGAAATAAAAATGTAAGGAAAGGAACGTTTCTTGCGATACTAAAACAGGCAGGAATTGATAACCCGATTGCTTAAATAACGAGCGGTTTAATCTGCATTATCTATACTACGCGAGCGTTGTCGGTCAGAAAATAAGACCAACAACGGCGGGAAAAAATAAGACCAACGGCAAGAACGTAAGAATAGGACTTCGGGGAATAACCAAACCGAAGACACAAATACCGTAATCAAGAAATCTTTGTTATTTTCACGTGACTAAATTGGCATTGGCAAGTTAAATAAAACCAAATTTATGTTCTCATTTTTGAAGAAAAAACAGGAATCTGCCAACGGAGATTCATCGGGCACTAAAGATATAAAGCTCCTAAATATTCAAAGAAGTCAAGAATTATCATTTGCCGGTAGTAAAAAAGCAGCAATAAAAGATTTTGTGGGTGCATTGGCAGATTTCGATAAAGCGATTGAACTTGATTCCAATAATGACCTAGCTTATTTCAATAGAGGTGCTTTAAATCAATCTTTATTTGACGACTACACTAGTTCTCTTCTTGATTTTAGCAAAGCGATAGAAATAAATCATATAAATGTTTATGCGTATTATAATAGGGGTATATCAAAACTCAATTTAAAAGATTTTAAGGGAGCAATAGCTGATTGTGATAAGGCTATAGAGTTAGATCCTAACTATGAATTATCTTTTGTTAATAGAGGTATTGCAAAAAGCAAACTTCAGGATTTTGAAGGGGCAATGACTGATTTTGATAACGCGACCAAGATTAATCCTAATTGTGCAGAAGCTCAAAAAAATAGACAGATTGTTCATAATGAAATAAATAACCCTGATGCGGCATTTGAAAAAGGGAATATGTCATTTTCTTACAAAGACTTTTCGGGGGCGTTAACTCACTTTACGCACGCTATTCAGTTAAATCCAAATTTTGCAAATGCTTATTTTAATAGAGGCAGTACAAAATACAATTTGCAAGATGATCTTGGAGCAATAGCAGATTTTAATAAAGCCATTGCGCTCACCCCAAACATTCCATACTTTTATTATGCCAGAGGCAATGTAAAAATACTTTTAGGTCAGAAAGATAGCGCACGTTTAGATTTTATTAAAGCAATAGAATTAGGAATGCCCGAGGCGGATAAAGCAATAAGGGATCTTTGTGATTAATAGTTTAAATGATGCAAATAGCTTTTACATTCGCACCTTATTAAGTGAACTATTATGTAATTTTTTGTCCAATTGCTCCCATTTTGCATAAGCGAGCAAAATTCGGCATTACTATCAGAAGAAATACCTGAAAAAAAAGCTGCCTGGCTCTGCCCCAGGACTTTCCACGACAAGGTGGACGTGCTACTAGTTACACTACAGAACTTTTCTAAATACCCTGATGATAGTCTACAATTGCTGACTATCAGTCGCCTCAACCTCCCCAATTTTTATTATTTTCAATAGTAGTGGAGAGTCAGGGAGTTGCTTCTTTAAATAGGTTGCCTTTGTGCGCCCTCAATCAGTTTTAATGCAATGGGATCTATTCGCTCAAAATTTTCATTCCGCCATTCGATTCTGTTTGACGCAATGTCTTCAGAACTTTCTTTCCCAAAAATGTATTTTTTCAAATTATTAATTACACCAAATAGCTTACAGTTACCCTCCCTATAAAGCCCCACCACCTGTGGTAACCCACCAGTTTGAAAATCCTTTATTTCCCTTAATGTCTTATCAAGACAGTGATAAACGCCTCTACTGGTGCGATAGTTATTATGTCGATTATCCTCCCATGATTTCCAATTAACGTCAAATTCAGCCTTACCAGATCCGTCACTAAATACATTTGTTGAATAATTTGGTAATGGTACCAGGTTGCTTTCTAATTGTCCGTTTAAGTATTTAATCGTGTAAAGTTGAAACATTTTATTTGTCCTGGTTGCATGAAGTATCGTGAAGGTTTTACCTAGAAATTGGGGCGGATACGATTTTAGCGATGTACTGATATAGTTAAATATTTTTAAGCTTTTTTGTTGTCCATCGTCAACTTCTCCAAATAGCAAGCCATTGTCAATTTGAGGGATTAACTGGTGTAAAACTACTGAGGGAAATAATACATCGCCACAAAAACCAAATATTTCTGGTTTAGTAGCACAACCAAAAACCTTAGTCCCATAGTCGAATTTTCCTAACTTCTCCCATGTATATCTGCTGTCGGAGGCAATGTATATTGATGCAATAGATGGTCCAGTTTTCTTTTGATCGACCCCTATCCAAGATATAACTAACGTCATCTATTGTAAATTTGTTAACGAAGTTAATAACTATCCGATACAGTCAAAACATTAATCATAGTTAAGCTGGAGCAAGTTCAGACCCTTCCAGCCATCGAAATATAACTTAGAAGGGAGCAACAGCGTGAAGACCGGTTGCTTCACCCCACTTCTCTCCTTAAACTTAAAAATCCTCCCCCACCTCGAAGCTCATCTTCTCCTTCGTTACCGGGTGCACAAAGGCCAGGTAAGCGGCTTGAAGGAACAACCTACTGGATGCAGTACCATAAAGATCATCGCCCACTATTGGGGCATTAAGCCCAAGTTCATGTGCTGCGTGCATACGTAGCTGGTGGGTGCGGCCGGTAAGGGGCCAGAAATGCACTTTGGTAGTGGCGTCGGTGCGCTCTATTACTTTAAACCGGGTAATGCTATTTTTCCCGGTTTCAAAGCATACCAATTGCCGTGGCCGGTTAAATGGGTCGGCACATAGCGGCAGGGCTATCTCCCCTTCGGTCTGGTCTATGGGTTTAGAGAGTAGTGCTGTGTAGCGCTTGCTTATGGTACGGTCAAGGAATTGTTTTTGAATGTGCTTGTGTGCGCCGTGGGTTTTGGCTACTACGAGTAGGCCGGAGGTGCCCATATCCAGCCGGTGCACCAGGAGCGGCTCGGTGTTTACCAAGGTAGCTTTAAGCCTGCTATACACCGAATCGTGTATATCAACACCCGGCACAGAGCGTAGCCCTGCGGGCTTATTTACTACCAGCAAGTATTCATCTTCATACACAATTTCCAGTTCGGCGCTGTCTTTCGATGGCTGCAGAAATGGGTTTTCGTCCATAAGCATCCCCTCCAGCATATGTGCCAGTATGGGCTTGCACTTACCTGCACATGCGGGGTAAAATTGTTTATGCTCCCTGATGTCGCTCTTTGGCGATGCGCCCCACCAAAACTCTGCCATAGCAAGCGGGGTATAGCCGTTCGTAAAAGCAAACTGCAACAGCTTGGGCGTAGCGCACTCACCCGCACCCGCTGGCGGCCTGCCGAAAGCTGTAGGGGCAAAAATATCGTACAGGCTTTTGCTCTTGCCGGCCCTGTTCAAAAATGAATATTGATCGAATAGCTGCCCCTGCAATGCAGCCGATCTTTCCTTACGTTCGTTTTTTAGTGCCTCTATGCGCGCCTCAATTGCGGCCCATTGAGTTTGTATCTCTTCCAGTCGCTGCTTCCATTCTGCGGTAAGCACCCTTAGCTGGTGCCTGTCGAAATGGCTTTGCTTGGCCAGGTCTGCTTCCAGTGTTGCATAGCTATGCTCGTCAAGGGTGTTCTTGTTCTCTTCACGGCTTATCCCACGGAGTTCTTTATTTATTTTTAGCTGTTTTTTGAAAGCCGCAATTTCTTCTGCCGACCGGGCGGTGAGTTGCTCCAGGTCCAGTTTCAGGCGGTTGTCACTATAGCTTCTATCTCATCGTTTATGGCATCAATTACCTCCTGCTCCTTTAGAAAAAAGCTGTTTTCCACCAGCATATCAAAGACGGGCGGCACAAACCTGGGGTGATTGTTTGTACCGGCCAGCTTGCCAGAGAATGCCGATAGATAGCCAAGCTTTCCCCCGCTGTCCTGCACCACCAAAACACCAAACATTTTGCCTATCACCATCTTCTCGCTGTCGGTGGAAAGCCCGAAGTTATGGTCCAGGTTGGTGTGCGTTTCCAGGTAGTTCTGTAGTTCGGCAGCGGCTATTTTCGTTAGCGGGTGCGGCTCATAATAAAACGGAAAAGTGAACCGCCCTGGTGGAGCTATCTCATTTATCACACTATCCGGAAAATAGGAAAGCCTATTTTTATCACTGTTGCCCAAGTTGCTATTTGTGTCGTTCA
>Ga0206969_1228_pt1 | contig 13202 bp, 12 predicted proteins | sample Alteio_BWOrgHeat_87_FD_153256 | JGI IMG/M metagenome (GOLD analysis project Ga0206969, IMG submission 153256) | Enriched cells from forest soil in Barre Woods Harvard Forest LTER site, Petersham, Massachusetts, United States -... | ecosystem: Environmental > Terrestrial > Soil > Temperate forest >... | reverse complement strand
ATGCGACAGATGTCGTGGTCCGCGGCGACAAAGAGAGTCATGCCGTCTTCGCCGAAGGCGCAATTGGCGGTGGGAACGCCGGTGGCGATGGTGCCCAGGTGTTTGCCCGCGGGGGAAAAGACCAGGACGCCGCCGGGGCCGGTCGCGAACAGGTTGCCGGCCTGATCGACCTTCATGCCGTCGGGCAAGCCTTTCTTCTGATCCACCCACGCGCTGGAGTCGAAGAAGACTTTGCCTTTCCCCAGCGTGCCATCGCTCTTGACGGGGAGCGCCATCCAGACGGCGATTTTCGGGTCGGAGTTGGCGACGTACAGGGTTTTCTCATCGGGAGAGAAGGCGATGCCGTTGGGCCTGGTCATTTCCTTGGTGAGCAGAGTCAAGGTCTTGCCGTCCTTGCTCAGGCGATAGACGCCGCAAAAATCGAGCTCGCGAGCGGGGTCGTCCCAGTTGCCTTTCATGCCATAGGGCGGGTCGGTGAAATACAGGTCGCCATTCGAATGATAGACGAGATCGTTGGGGCTATTGAGCCGCTTGCCCATGTACTTGTCAGCCAGCACGGTTTTCTTGCCGTCCTTTTCGAGACGCGTGACCCGGCGGTCGCCGTGCTCGCACAGGGTAAGCCTGCCCTGGGCATCGAGCATGAGGCCATTGGATCCCGGTTCATCGCCCGGCTTGCCGCCGCGTGGCTGGGTGCCCGTGTAACCCGAAGGCTTGACATAAGGCGTGACCTTTTTGGTTTTGGGGTCCCACTTGTTGACGACATTGTTGGGAATGTCCGAAAAAGCCAGGAAACCGCCGCTCCCCTCCTTGATCCACACCGGCCCCTCAGTCCAGATAAAGCCGCCCGCCAAAATCTCCAGCTTGGCATCCTTGGGAACCAGCTTATCGAAGGCCGGATCTAGCCGTTCAATCGTTCCCAACGTCTTGACATTTTCCCCGCCCCACGCAGGCGCCGCCACCACCAACACCAGAAATAACCATCTCATAAAAAACCTCCAAAAAGAAATCCCAAGCCGCGGGCTGAGGTACTCCGAATCCCGCGGGTCCGCGGTCTACGGCAAATTAAAACCCTCCACCGGAATCACCCCTCCCATGCTCCACACCACTCCTTGCACGATCAGCCGCCGATACTCCGGCACGCCCCAGTTCTCATGAAAATGCAAGCCGCTGAAACCAAAGGAACGCCCGCCGCCGGGGCGCTGCCACGCCCAGGCCACCGTTTCTGCTTGGCCGTCAATGTCGGCTTGCAAGAGAGGCGTCAGTCCCTCTTTCGCCTTGATGAACTTGAGCCGGTAGTAGAACTCATCGTGGACCTTGAAATCCTTGAGGCCATGCGTTACCGGATGCTTCGGGTCCGCGACATGGACATTGGTGCTGACAATCTTGTATTTGCGATCCGGTCCGCCGTGGCAGCCGCCCGCGAGCTGCAAGAAGGGCTCGATATTCTTGGCCTCCCTGGTCCCCATGGCCCAGTGGAGAATGGCAATGCCGCCGCCGCGTTTGGCCAATGCGCCGAGGGCCGCCGCGCGTTGCGAGTCTTGCTGCGTCCATTTGGCGCCTTCCGCGAGAAATAAAACCACGCCATCCGCCTTGGCCAAGATCTCCGGCCCGGCGCGCCATGGTTCGTCCGCTCGAACCAGCACCACGTCGAGTTCCGGCATTTTGTCCAAGAACTTAAGAAGAATTTTTTGCCCGGCTTCATACTCGTGAGCCTGGGGAGGATGGCCGTCTGGTCCCTGCCAGAGTAGCAACATTTTCTTTTTGGAGGTGCCCTGAGCCAGGGAGCCGCTTATCAGGATGCACAGCGTGAGCGCAGCCAGTGTGATTTTTTTCATGGGGTGAATGTACAACAGGGAAGGTAAGAATGCGATAAAAATCTTCTCTCAAAGCGGCGCCGGCAGATCACGCTTGCAAAATGTCCAGAGCGCCATGCCGTAGCCAATCGTGCCTACCGCAGCAAGGACGCCCAGACGAAGCCAAACGTCGCCGTGCTGGTACCAGCTAGTTTCCAGCATCATGGGTTGCGGCTGGTAATAATAAAAGACTGTGAAGGGACGGAATGGTTTGGCCGGGTCCCATAACTGGCCGATGAGATTGACCAGGAATTGCAACAGGCCCAGGATGACCGCCAGGCCCAGCACGCGCCAGCGAAAGCGCCCCGCCGAGGACAGCCACATCGTGAGCCCGCTAACGGCAAACACCAACAGGAAAACGTTGAGCAGGCCCGGCCCAAATGCCCAGGGGTTGACTGCCAGCGTCGCCCGGGGATTGCCGATAAAACCAACCAGGTAGGCTCCCAGAAACGTGCCGCCCCACATGCTCAGGCACAGAACGGGAATGGTCCAGAGGTCCACCAGGAGATGAGCGAGCACTACCTGGCTGCGGCGAATGGGCTGAGCCAGGAGCAACTCCATTGTGCCGCGATCGATTTCGCCCGCAATGGCCCCCGAAGCCCGGCCAATCGCCCAGGTAGAGAGAATGAATATCGTCAAAGGATGCACGTAGCTGATGGATAGCATGTCCGCGGCATGATCGATGCGAATTCCTTCGCCACCCATAATCGCCTGAATGATTTGTCCTGGGCCTTGAAATACCGTGGTACGGATATCTTCGATGGACAGGCCGCCCAGTTGCTGTAGCGAATCCAAAATATGGCCTGAAATGCGCTGCGTCACCCGAGCCCACAGGACCTGGAAAGCCGCCAGGAGAATGCACACGAGAATGAGTCCGGTGCGGACATCGCGCAATAGTTTCGTTACCAGAACCGGCATCATGCTCCATTTCCGTGGTACTTTTGGTAGATGCCTGCCAGGCCCAGAGGCTCGATCTTGAGGTCCTGCACAGCCTGGCCGGCCAGCCAGCCGAGCAAGTCGGGCAAGGGACCGGCGTACTCGAAGCTCCAGTCATTTTCGTGGCGCGTTACCGCGCGGATGCCGGGGAATTGCGGAGCAGCAGTTCCTGCGAACCTGGCCCGAACGCGCTTTACTTCGCGCAATTCCGCTACGTTTTGCATGTGCACCAGCCGGCCTTTCCGCAAAATGCCGACGCGATCGCAAACCTTCTCCACCTCCGCCAGCACGTGCGAGGAAAACAACACCGCCTGGCCCCGCTGACGGGCCGCGCTCAGCTTACCCAGGAGCTCATCGCGCATCGTCGGGTCCAGCGTATTGGTCGGCTCATCGAGGATCAAGAGGGGTGTTTGCGGCAACAGCACTTGCAGGAGGGCGACTTTGCGTTTCATGCCCGAAGACAGCTCGGCGATGGGCCTGGACGTATCAATATCGAATGCACGGGCGAGCCGGATCTCGGCATCGGTCTGCGTGCTTTGACGCAAGCGGCCGAGAAAACGCACGAGCTGCCGGCCAGTCATGTTCTCGTAAAGACGCAGTTCGCCGGGAAGATAGCCGACTTGCCGCCGGGCCTCCAGGCTGTTATGCCAGCAATCATGGCCGGCGATCCATGCTTTGCCCGCAGTCGGCCGGAGAAAGCCGAGGAGGATGCGCAGCGCCGTTGATTTGCCCGAACCGTTGGGGCCCAAAAGCCCGAAGATTTCCCCCGGCTTGATCTCCAGGTCTAGATGATCGAGGGCCCGGCACGTGCCGTAATCCTTCGTGAGCTGCTCCGTGCGTAATAACATAACGGCTATTATTCCGTATCGCCCGGCCCTTCGCAACTCTCGCACAGCAAGAAATGACAACGGCGGCAGCGCCACTGGTCGTGCAACAATAAAAATTCATCCCCGCAGAGGGGGCAAGCAGGCGCTTGAAGTTGCTCAAAGTCGTCGACTGGAGAAATCACGTTAATTGGTTCCATGATGTTCCCTCCATTTTTGAATAATGAACATATGTACATTATAGGACGGAGCGGTTCTTGTCAAGAGTTGATTTATCGCGCTCGATTAAACCGTCAAAATCAGAATTATTGATTGACTCCTCTGTTGCAGCTGTAAAATGAGAGCGTGCATTCCGGGGTGTGTTGGTGTTCCCTTTAACGAGGAGTTGAACCATGCGACGCTTTCTGATGAAGACGGGGTTGGCAGTGGCGGCAATTGTTCTGGGTATGTTTGTCCAGGCGCACACCGCGCGGGCCCAATATATCCAGGTTTATTCGCCTCCCGTGGTCCTGGCGCCTCAGCCGGTTGTATCCTATTATCCCCCGGTCACGACTTATTATGCTCCTCCGGTCACGAGTTATTACGCCGCTCCGGTCACTAGCTATTATGCTGCTCCCGTTACGAGCTATTATGCCCCTTCGGTGACCAGCTATTACGCGGCTCCCGTCACCAGCTATTACACCCCGGCCGTCTCTTATTCGTACTATCCTCCCACCACCGTTTACTCGGCGCCGGCGGCCGTGGTGGCACCGGGCACGATAACCACACGCTCTTACGTCGGGTATGGCATCTTCCGCCCGCGCGGGGTCTATACGCAGAGTTATTACACGCCATGAAAAAAAGAAATGTATAATGCCACGACCCGCGGAGGAGCGCTCCCCCGCGGGTCGCGTTATTTTAGCTGCATCCCGAAGAAGCTCCGCAGGTGTCGCATTTGCAGCATGCCCCGCTACGGATCAGGGTCAGCTGGCCGCATTCCGAGCAGGGATCGCCCTCATAGCCTTTGAGCCGGGCGAGGCGAACCTTGTCGGCGACTAGATTGCCTTGCACCAGGGTCACGGGACCATGGCCGTTCTTGAGACTGGGGCCATTGCCGGATTCCGGCATGGGACGCAAGTGTCCGGAGCGCGGCGTGCGGAAAGCTTTGCCCAAAGGCGGCGGCGTGGCTGCCACCATGCGTTCCCCCACGACTTCTTCGCCTTCGAATTCCGGCTCATCCTCCCCCTCGTTATGCAAGGCGTCGCCGCGCAAATCTTCGGGCGAGACATGGGCCAGCTCGTGCCGCTCCAGATAGGTGATCGCCAACTCCCGGAAAATGTAATCGATGATCGAGGTTGACATCTTGATATGGGGATTGCCCTCAACCATGCCGTTGGGCTCGAAACGCGTGAACAGGAACGCATCCATGAACTCATCCAGCGGCACGCCATGCTGCAGGCCCAGGGAGATGGCGATGGCAAAACAGTTGGTCATGCTGCGGAAGGCGGCCCCTTCCTTGTGCATATCGATAAAGATCTCGCCCAGGGTGCCGTCCTCGTATTCGCCGGTGCGCAGATAAATCTTGTGATTGCCGATGCGCGCCTTCTGCGTGTAGCCGGCCCGGCGATCGGGCAGACGGCGGCGTTTGGCGAGGTAGCGGTGCACGATCTTCTCGGCGATCCGCACCGGTTCGGGCTTGGGCTCCTCGGAAGGCGTTTCTTCGGGGGCATCGAGCACGGTGTTGAGCGGCTGGCTCAGCTTGGAGCCGTCCCGGTAGAGGGCATTGGCTTTCAGCATCAGCTGCCAGCTAAGCGTATAGGCGTTCTTGACGTCATCAACCGTGGCCCCATGAGGCATATTGATCGTCTTGGAAATGGCGCCGGAAACAAACGGCTGAGCGGCGGCCATCATGCGGATATGCGCCTCGGTTGAAAGATAGCGCTGCCCGTCTTTGCCGCACTTATTGGCGCAGTCGAACACCGGGTAGTCATCCGGTTTTAGATGCGGCGCTCCCTCAATGGTCATGGTGCCGCACACGAAGTCGTTGGCCTCGGCGATTTGTTCGCGCGTGAAGCCAAGGGTGGCGAGCAAATCGAAAGCCGGAGCGCTAAATTGCTCTTCCTTGAGGCCTAGCGTTTTCAGAAATGCCTCGCCCACGGTCCAGCGATTGAAGACGAAGGAGAGATCGAAGGCGCCGTTCAGCTGGTTGTCAATCTTTTCGAGGACTTCTTCGGTGAACCCCTTGGCTTTGAGGCTGGCGCGGTTCAGGTGCGGGCAACCTTCCAGCGTGCCGCTGCCACGGCAGTAATGAATAATGTCCTCGATCTGATTCTTGGCATAACCAAGTCTTTCAAGGGCCGGGGGAATGGAGGCATTGATGATCTTGAAGTAGCCGCCGCCCGCCAGCTTCTTGAATTTCACCAGGGCGAAGTCGGGCTCCACGCCGGTGGTGTCGCAGTCCATGACCAGCGCGATGGTCCCCGTGGGCGCGATGCAAGTGACCTGGGCGTTGCGGAAGCCATACTTTTCCCCAAGTGCCACCATGCGGTCCGAATCTTGGCGAGCGGCCTGCAAGAGGTAATCGGGGCAATAGTTCTCGTCGAGGCCGACGGGAGGAATGGACAGCCCTTCGTATTCCTTGGGCGGCACATTGTAAGCCGCCCGGCGATGATTGCGCACCACGCGCAGCATCGCGTCCCGATTGGCCTCGTAGCGGCGGAAAGGCCCCACCTCGCCGGCCATCTCCGCGGACATCATGTAGGAAGCCGCGTGCATGAGCGCCGACAAAGCACCGCACTGGGCCCGGCCTTCGGGTGAATCGTAGGGAATGCCCTGGACCATGAGCAAGGTGCCCATGTTGGCGTAGCCCAGGCCGAGCGTGCGGTAGTCGTAAGACCTCTGGGCCACCACTTTGCTGGGGAATTGGGCCATGTAGACGGAAATCTCGAGGATCAAGGTCCAGATGCGCGTCGCATGGCGGAACGCATCGACGTCGAAGCGGTGCTTTTGCAGGTCGTAGAACTTGAGCAAGTTCAGGGAAGCGAGATTGCATGCCGTATCGTCGAGGAACATGTATTCCGAGCACGGGTTACTCGCATTAATCCGTCCATCGAGCGGGCACGTATGCCAATCATTGACCGTGGTATCAAACTGCACTCCCGGATCGGCGCAGGACCAGGCGGCATAAGAGATGTGGTCCCACAATTCGCGAGCCTTGATGGTCTTGCGCGGCCTGGGCTGGCGCGCCTCTTTGGCGGCTTTTTCTTTTTCCGTGCGCCAGTAGAGGCTCCAATCGCCATCGGTTTGGACCGCCTGCATGAATCTATCGTCGATGCGGATGGAATTGTTGGAATTTTGGCCCGAGACAGTGAAGTAAGCCTTGGAGTTCCAGTCGGTGTCGTATTCCTCGATGTGCAGGGCGGTGTAGCCTTGCCTGGCCAGTTGGAGGATGCGGGCTATGTAATTGGCGGGAATGAGCGCTGCCTGGGCATCGTTGATGGCTTTACGCAGGTCCGTGTTCTTGGTTTTGTCGAACCGTTCCTTCTCATTCCAACCCTTGTCGCTCGGGAAAAGAGGAGCGGCGGGAGAGGGGGCCTGGCAAGCCTTGAGAATCGCATTCAGATGCCGGTTCAGCTGTCGCGAACCAACCACCAAGGCGGCGACCTTCTGCTCTTCGACGACTTTCCAGTTGATGAATTCCTCGATGTCGGGATGATCGAGATCCAGGACGACCATCTTGGCAGCGCGGCGCGTGGTACCGCCGGATTTGATGGCGCCGGCGGCGCGGTCGCCGATCTTGAGGAAGCTCATGAGGCCGCTGGATTTGCCGCCGCCGGACAAAGGCTCGCCTTCGCCGCGCAAGGAGGAGAAATTGCTGCCGGTGCCCGAGCCGTACTTGAAGATGCGGGCCTCGCGGACCCACAAATCCATGATGCCGCCTTCATTGACCAGATCGTCGTTGATCGACTGGATGAAACAAGCATGCGGCGCCGGCCGTTCGTAAGCGCTGCCGGAGCGAGTCATCTCACGCGTGGCGGCATCGACGAAATAGTGCCCTTGGGGCGGGCCCTCGATGCCATAAGCCCAATGCAAACCGGTGTTAAACCATTGCGGGCTGTTGGGAGCGGCCCGCTGCGTGGCTAACATATAGCAAGATTCGTCAAAGAAGGCCCGGGCGTCCGTGTCGCTGGAAAAATATCCCCCCTTCCAGCCCCAATAGGTCCAGCAACCAGCCAGGCGACGAAACACTTGGCGAGCATCCGTTTCCTGGGCCAGCGGAGAATCGGCCGCGGGTTTGCCTCGTTGCAGCCACGCAGGCACGCCGGCCTCCACGACGGGCTCTATCTTCCGAGGCACGCCCGCTTTGCGGAAATATTTCTGAGCAAGGATGTCGACCGCCACCTGTGACCAGTCCTCCGGAACCATCACGTCTTTCATTTCGAAGACGACAGTGCCGTCCGGATTTACAATCCGTGAAACCCGCGGCGCGAACGGAATGGAGGCGAAAGGATCACTGCTTTCCTGGGTAAAGCGGCGTGGAATGTGCATAGGGCAAACATCCTGTAAGTGAACTTTAATCTACTGATCATCCTAACAGATAGATCGGCGGCTGTAAACAATCGCCTTGATCGAAATCAGCGGTGCAATCTTTTTAAATAGCAGATATACCCACTATACAAACTGGGCGCTTCAGAAAAAGCATTTTAGCAATGCCGAAGGTGATGCATTTGCAGAGTTTAGGGCCCAAAATTTTGACACCCGGCTGTCACTGGCAGCGGGCCGCGAAATACATTGGCGGCAGCGTTCTGGGGCTGCAAAAAATAGTCAAAACTCACGTGATTTTCACCATTCTTGCCGACGTGTTTCATCCTACTTTATTTCAGCTGCCCGCCCACGACAAACGGCAAGGTTAAACCCTTCTGGTCCTGGTATTTCCCTTTTTTGTCGGCGTAGCTCTTCTCACAGACCTTGTCCGCGCGGAAGAAAAGAATCTGGGCAATGCCTTCATTAGCGTATATTTTGGCTGGCAGCGGCGTCGTATTCGAGATTTCCATGGTGATCTTACCGCGCCATTCGGGCTCCAGCGGCGTCACGTTGACGATGATGCCGCAGCGGGCGTATGTCGATTTGCCCAGACAGGTCGCCAGGATGTCGCGCGGAATCTCGAAATACTCGACGGTCTCGGCCAGCGCGAAGCTGTTGGGAGGAATGATGCAGGAATCCCCCTCAATATCGACAAAGGACCTGGGGTCGAATTTCTTGGGATCGATGACGGTCCCGTAAACGTTCGTGAATACCTTGAAATTACGGCCTACACGGACATCGTAGCCGTAGCTGGATACTCCGTAGGAAATTACTCCCTGGCGCGACGATTCCTCGGCAAAAGGTTCTATCTTGATTTCCTTCTTGATCTGCCAATCGGCTAACAGGCCCATGGCCCATACCTCCTTGGAATTGCTAGGCGTTAGATTCACCAGTGCGCATTGCGGACTATATTGTATAAACCAGCGCGGCCCAGGCAGTCCGGCTCGCCCATTGGCAAAAGCCCTTTGCCCCCGCACCGTCAACCTGTTATCTTTAATACAGAAAGAACGTTCCAGAGGTGTCCATGGACGTTAAATTGGTCGTGGAAAAAGGGACGCGGAAGGCGCAAACGTTTCGGCTCCGCGCGCGCGAAACGATCGTGGGCCGGCGGCGGGGGTGCACCTTGCGCATTCCCTCCGAATCCGTTAGCCGCCGTCATTGCCGCCTTATTTTCCGCGATGATTATCTCACGGTCGAAGACCTGGCCTCCGTCAACGGCACCATGGTCAACGGCCAGGCCATCGCCAAACCCACGATCGTCCATCCCGGCGACCGCATTACGATCGGGTCCATCACTTTTTTGGTTCAATATCAGCTGACGCCCAAGGCCATCGAGCGGCTTCTGGACGAGCAACAGAATGAAATGGAAGCGTTGCCCACCTTCGACGCCAATGAATCGTCATTGCCGGTGGCGCTCGCCGAAGAAGACCACACACCGACCAAGGCGGAAAAACCCAAGAAACCGCCGGAGAAGAAAGCCGAATCGGACGTTGAGATCAAACTGGTGGATGATCCTGAGGCGGAGGAGGAGCAAAACCCCGATGCCAGCGTCCTCTTCCAGGGCCGCCGCTGGAAATTGCCTTCCGGCGATGACATCAGGGATATTCTTTCGAAGTTGGACAAGGAATGAACTGTTTTTCTCCCAGCGCACCTCGATAACAAAAACCAAACAGCAATTCCCATTCGCGCTTTTGAATTTGGCGGCAGAGCAGGGCTGCTTGCGATTTTCCTAGCGTAGCGGCCTCACAGAGATCAATGAAGGCATAGGGGTCCCAATCCGGCTGGTCCCGAAGAAACTCCGCATCTGGCTCAGGCTCCTGACTGGCCAGCTGGGCCGCCTCTTTGCTCAAGAAATGAAACACCGGATGCCGGCCGACGCGGTGAAACCAGTATTTGGCGTTGCCGAAATCCGGTTCGCGGCGGTGCACCAGGCCGTGCCAATAACTTCCCTCCGCGCTCGCCAAATCCTGGCTGATCTTGTGCGCTTCATCCAGGAAATCATGATGTAACCAAAGCCCGGCCAAACACGCCCCGGCCATGACAACGTCCTGGACCTGGTTTGGTTTGAAGGCGTTATCCACGGTCAGGTTTTTGAGCAGAGAATTGACGGCCTGGTTGGGCTGTCCAGGACCGAGTTCGTTAAGACGATCGTCGGCGAGGAGTTCCTGAAAGGCGGGGGAATAAAGCCTGATATCCATGTTCGTTTTCAAACAACCATTTCTTTGCGATAAATCTCGAACGCGGCTTCCCAGGCAGCGTAAGCGGTTTCAAGGACTGGCGGCGTGGCCTGGAGATCCGGCCCGTCGGCGCTGTCACGCAGGAAAGCTGACCACAGCCCGCCTTCCTCTTGGCGAATGCCGAGGAACGCATCCTTGAGGTTCGGCCCGCTCACACGCACCAGGTTTCGCCCGGCTTCTTCCGCCTTGGCTTGCCGCTGCTTAAACCAGAATGGGGTTACGGGCACCATGCGTTTTATCCATTTATTATTGCATTCGTTGGGAAGTATAGCCATCACGCTCCGCGTGATGACTTCATCACGCGGAGCGTGATGGCTACACTAAATTGCGCTCGTTGGGACTCGAACCCAAGACCCCAGCATTAAAAGTGCCGTGCTCTACCAACTGAGCTACGAGCGCAGGCCATCATCCTGTAGCCGCAGGCTTTAGCCTGCGATTTCAGCCTGCGATTGGCCGGCGCAGGCTAAAGCCTGCGGCTACAAAGCCGAGAAACCAATAAGAATCAATGTACAGTAGCATGGCCTGGCGACAAGCCACGAAAGCTGCCGCTTGAGGCGCGCGGGGCGGCGTAAGCCCGCCACGGACGCGGCTTAAGTCTAGCGGACCGTCCACGGCGGGCTTACGCCGCCTCGGGTGCCTTAATTAATTTTTTTTAAGAAATTCGTTGCCAAGGGTGACAGCACGTTGGTAACATAATTCTCATCAGGCATTCATTCTTTTTTTAACCCGTGACTTGGGAATAGGTAATTCCAGTCATTTTCATTTGATCCCTAACCGGAGGCGAGCGTGATGAGGACTAATCGACGCGGCTTCACTCTAATCGAGTTGCTCGTGGTGATCGCCATCATTGCCATCCTAATTGCACTTTTGGTGCCGGCGGTGCAGAAGGTGCGCGAGGCGGCGGCCCGGACGCAATGCACCAATAACCTCAAGCAGATAGGCCTGGGCTTCCATAATTATCACGATACCTTTAAGGCTCTTCCCCCCGGCCGGATTGATACGAACGGGGGAGCCACCTGGGCGGTTCTCATTCTTCCTTACATTGAACAAGGGGATTTATTTAAATTATGGGACATTCATCAACTCTATTACGACCAGAAGAAGGCGTTCTTCTTGCAAAATCAAGTTGCCACTTACTATTGCCCCGCGCGGCGCACCGCCGCTGATAATCCCTTGAGTATTTCGGGAGATGAGGATCATCCAGGCGCTCTGGGAGACTATGGTGTATGCGATGGCGATGATTCGCAGGACCATGCTTACAACACCCAGTGGGCCAATGGTGCGATTGTCTGTAGTAGTTATGGATTTGACGCCTCGGGAAATGGTCTGCCCGGAGTGGCCACTCATTGGAAATCGATGACGACGTTCGCTTCCATCACCGACGGAACCAGTAACACTTTTCTGGTGGGAGAAAAACATCTTCAGATTGGCACAAATGGTCAGGGCGGCGACAACGGTTATGGAGATGGATCTATCTACAATGGCGATCCGGAAAATCAAAACGCCGCGCGCATCGCTAGCAAGAGCGTCCTTTTGGCTATTTCGCCGCACACCAACTACAACAAACAATTTGGCAGCTGGCATGAGGGCATCTGCCAATTCGTGATGTGCGATGGGTCAGTCAAATCCATTAACGTCAGCATTGATGGGTCAAACTATCGACGCCTTAGTGTCCGCGATGACGGCGAAGTGATTTCCATTGACTTTTAGATCAGGGTTTTTTGACCTTCACGCTATAATCGGTAACCGGTCCCGTCACGGTTATTTCCAATCCCGATGTCTCGTAATCCTGGTATATGGGATCCAGGAGTTGCGGCCGGGCTTTGCCTCTGCCCCCTAAAAAAGGCGGCGGCGCCAGCGCCACTCGGTATTTTCCGGGAACGACGCCGTCACCTTCCTTGTACGTGCTCATCTGGAACGACCCATCCGGCTGAACTTCGCCTCTGGCACTTACCTTGGGCCCATCCTCATCGGCCGGATCAAAAACGACCATGGCTTTGGCCAGGACCGACACGTCGGCTCCATCTTCGTACACGACCTTTCCCTTGACCTGGTAGATCTCTTTGCCGCCGCAACCGATGATGCCCAGCGCCGCGATCAAAAAGCACCACTTGCCGGGAAATGATGCGACTTTCATTATTCCCTTCCTTTTCGTTATTCTTTTTTCTGGCTAATCTTGCGCGCGAAAGTAAAATGGCCTGACATTTGATTCCCTTCACGTTTTATGGAAAAAGGTGCAACATGATGCGATGTTTCCTCTCCCGGACTAGATTGGCGTTCCTCCTTGGTGCCGTGGTGGCCTGCAGCGGCGAACCACTTCATGGCCAGGACAAATTTCTGGACAAGATAACGGCGGCCTTGCCCGACAAGGCGCCGGCCCAGCCGCAGCAGCCACGCAAGCTCCTGATCTTCTCAAGGACAGCCAGCTTTCGCCACAGTTCCATTCCCGTCGGTATCAAAGCCATCACCATGATGGGGGACAAGACGGGCGCCTACACGGCTTTGGCGACCGAAGATGAATCGTTCTTCGAACCGGCCAAGCTGAAAGCCTTCGATGCCGTGCTCATGCTCAACACCACCAGCGACGGCAACGACACCAAGAATCCGCTCCAGCCCAAAAGCGGCAGCAAAGAGGACATGAAAGAACGCGAAGAGATGCTCAAAAAAAGCCTGGTAGATTTCGTCGCGAGCGGCAAGGGACTCATCGGCATTCACGCCGCCACCGACACCTATCACAAGTGGAAGGATTTCAACATGATGATGGGCGGCGCCTTCGACGGCCATCCCTG
>Ga0206969_1226_pt1 | contig 13381 bp, 11 predicted proteins | sample Alteio_BWOrgHeat_87_FD_153256 | JGI IMG/M metagenome (GOLD analysis project Ga0206969, IMG submission 153256) | Enriched cells from forest soil in Barre Woods Harvard Forest LTER site, Petersham, Massachusetts, United States -... | ecosystem: Environmental > Terrestrial > Soil > Temperate forest >... | reverse complement strand
GGGAACGAAGGTATGCGCTGGTTGGGGCGAAGCGCAATATTTGGGGAGAAACTAGGAGAGCGACATGAAGAAACTGTGCCTGCTGCTAATCATCACGCTCGCAATGTTTTCCGATAGAAGTTTGGGGGCGAACAAAGACCTGCCACTTCGACTGTTGCAGACTATCCCGCTGCCGAACCTCAAGAGTGGCGATTTCGATCACTTTGCAGTCGATTTTGAGCACAACAGGCTATTTCTAACGGCAGAAGAGAATAATGCCGTAGAAGTGTTTGATCTGCGCACCAACAAACGGATCCACACTATCCGGGATGTAGATACACCCCACTCACTGCTCTATCTTGCAGATTCCAATCAGCTCCTGGTTATTAACGGAGGCGACGGGGCAGTTAAGTTTTTCGACGTGACAACATATGACGTGATCGCAACCGTAAACGTGTCCCTTGGCGCGGACTCCTCGGTATATGAGCCGGCAAGGCACCTCCTTTACATCGCTTGTGGGGGAGAAGATGCAAAGATGGACTCTTCGTTGATCAGCATTATCGACACGAGTACTCGGAAGCATGTAGGGGACATAAAGGTTGACTCGACTAACATCGAGGGAATGGCGATCGAGCTCAATGGCCCAAGGCTATTCGTAAATATCAGAGACCGAAGTCTCATCGGAGTCGTGGATAGAGAGAGGAGGACGGTAATTGCCACATGGCCTCTTGGAGGAGTTAAAGGGAACACGCCGATCGCTTTGGACGAAGCCAACCACCGTCTTTTTGTTGCAGGGCGGAAGCCAGCAACGTTTCTAGTTCTGGATACGGACTCCGGCAAAATCGTCTCGAGCTTGCCCACTGCTGAGATTACTGACGACATGCTGTTCGATTCTGAAAGCAAGCGAATCTACATTGCCTGCAGCGACTTCGCAGTGGTTTACGCACAGGTCGATGCTGATCATTACAAAGAACTAGGTAGGGCCCCCACAGGGTTTCGCGGAAAGACCGCCATCCTGGTGTCGCCGCTCCAACGCTACTACGTCGCTGTTCCGCGACACGGTAACAAACTGGCAGGAGTTAGGGTTTACCAAGTGCAGTAGATCGTCATCGGAAATTGACAGCCCAGCGATCGAGGTCCCTTCTCGCTCGAAGTGTAACTGTGAAGCGTTCCTGGGGGCAGATGGGTAACGCTGATAAGCGAGAAACACTCAAGCTACGAGCGAAGGTATCAGGCAGTGGGTAAGTGGTTCTACCAATGAGATGGTGTCTACGGGTGCTAACATGACCATAAGCCGAAGAAAGCTAACTCAAGCATTAATGATGGGCGCAGGGGCGTTTCTCACTCGGAAGGCACATTCGCAGGCGCCTTCGACAACTCCCAGTTCAAGCCCGCCGTCTTCGGTTCCTCAAAAATTTCCTCAAACCGACGGATTGACCCGTTATGTATCAGAGTTCGTAATCAGAACAACATTCTCCGATATACCTGCAGACGTTATTGAAGTCTGTAGAAAATCGATACTGGATGGATTAGGGCTTGCCCTGTCCGGGTCAGTGGCAGACACTGGCGATCTTACCCGGCAATACCTGAGGTCGCTCGACATCCCGTCGGGTGCTGCTACGATTTTCGGCTCAAACCTAAGGGCTCCCGCTAGGCTCGCGGCGTTTGCAAATGGTGTCGGCATGCACGCGGACGATTACGATGACACGCAGCTCGCGGTAGCAATGGACAGGGTATATGGCCTCCTCACGCATCCTACGACGCCAACTCTATCCGCAGCCCTGTCAATGGCTGAGGTGGCAGGGGGTTCCGGACAGGATTTGATGCTTGCATACAACATCGGCGTTGAAGTTGAGTGCAAGATTGCGGAGGCGATTGCACCTCGTCATTATCAGGATGGCTTCCACTCCACGGGGACCTGCGGCGCATTTGGAGCGGCAGCGACCTCCGCAAAGCTACGCGGCCTAGGTGCAGAACAGGTTTCCCGGGCTCTTGGAATTGCTGCGAGCCAGTCATCCGGATTACGCCAAAACTTCGGCACTATGACCAAACCGTTTCAAGCTGGGCACGCGGCCGAGAGCGGCGTAGTTGCCGCGGAGTTTGGAGCGCTCGGCTGGACTGCGGCGGAGAACATCTTAGAAGGGCCGGTGGGGTTCTTCCACGCGGCAGGGGGAACCTATGATCCGCAGGCGATTCTTCACAAACTTGGAAATCCATGGACCTTTGCCTCCCCGGGCGTATCCATCAAACCGTTTCCGTCAGGGTCGCTCACTCATCCGGGCATGACGGAGCTTTTACGCCTGATCAAAGAAAACGATATTAGAGCCGGACAAGTTGAGCGGATCGAGGTTGGAACCAGCAGCAATATGCCAAGTGCGCTTATCCATCACCGACCTACAACCGGGCTCCAGGCAAAGTTCAGCATGGAGTTTTGTATGGCGGCGTTGATCCTTTGGAGGAAAGCCGGATTAACCGAGTTTACAGATGACGTTATCAATCGTCCGGAAGTTCAAGCCATGATTCAGCGCGTTAAGTTCGGTGTCAGCGCGGAAGCCGAGAAGGCGGGGTATAACACGATGACTACGATCATCAATGTATATCTCAAAGATGGCCGGATCATATCTGGACGCGCCGAATTTGGCAAAGGCAGCCCCGCGGATCCGATGAGCTTTGAGGAAGTAGCAGCGAAGTTTCGAGATTGCGCCGCTTACGCGAAATGGCCTGATCCCAAGGTGCAAAGGATTGTCGCAGCAGTTCAGACACTGGAACATCTGCGGGATATCCGAACCTTGACCAGTCTTTTCGCGGTCTAGCTCGTCGCGGTTGCGTTCACAAGACTCAGAAATTACCAGGGGAACCATGCAATACCTCTGAAACGCGCTAGAGAAACATTCTCTTTCGGCATACAGCCACGCGGCATTTGTGGGGCGCAGGCACCTCGTGTAGTGGCATTCGTGAAAGTAGGCGTCATTGCTGTGGCGGACACCCTCGATGACATTACAGTGTTGGAACGCGCGAAGGTCGTTATGAAAAGGAAACAAATTGGCGCGCTGCTTTCAGGTAAGTGATCCATGTGTGCAGTCCACATTCATTCTACGGAATCAAAATTGCCCTCTTCCTTGAAAACGCTGCCGGGCTCAAGACCACTGGCATTATCGAGTTCCCGCCCTACGTGGGTTCGCTGGCAGATCATGGCGCTCCTTACGGCCTTGTCCATGCTGACCTATTTGGACAGGCTGAACCTCAGTATTGCCGGGCGGAATATCCAGAGAGACTACGCCTTCAGCAACCAGACCATGGGGTGGATTTTCAGCGCTTTCATACTGGGTTATGCGCTCTTCCAAATTCCAGGGGGGTTGCTCGGAGACCGATACGGTTCCCACAGAATTCTGACCTTAACAATCGTCTGCTGGTCCGTCCTGACGGCAATGACCGCCATCGCGCCTCGTCTACCGTGGACTGCATGGTTGGGAGTTTCGTGGTCCTTCGCGATCGTCAGGTTCTTGATCGGAGTTGGCGAAGCCGCTAGCCTGCCCAACGCTAACAAGATCGTTTCCAACTGGATCGGCCACGGTCATCGCGGCAAGGGGAGCAGCTTCACACTGATCGGCATTGGGGCCGGCGGTGCGCTGACGCCTCCATTGATTTCTTGGGTCATGCAACGCTGGGGTTGGCGCAGCTCATTTTACCTCTGTGGTTTGATAGGACTCCTCTTCGCACTGATTTGGCACCTTCGTGTAACGAATCGACCCGAAGAACACAGCCGCGTTAATCGAGCGGAGTTGGAACTCATCCGGTCCGGGCAGCACAGCTCTCCCCGCCTAGCCGGCAAAGTACCATGGAGAATGATGTTGTCTAGTCCGTCCGTGTGGGGGCTGACTCTAGGTTATTTCTGCCAAGGTTATCCTATTTACTTTTTCCATACTTGGTTTTTCATCTACCTAGTGCGAGTGCGTGGTTTTACCGTGACACAAGGGGGATGGTGGGGCTCGGCGCCTTACCTTGCCATTGCGCTGCTCGCTCCGCTTGGAGGCTGGTTCTCGGACCTAGCAGTTACAAAGATCGGCAAACGGCGCGGTCGGCAAGTCGCAGTCTGGGTAGGAATGGGATCTTCTGCGGCGCTCATTTGGATCGCGAGCCACAGCACGAACGCACATCAAGCCGTCGTGCTGCTTGCGCTTGGCGGAGGGCTAAACTTGTTTGCCGCCACGAGTTTCTGGGCGTCGTGCATCGATCTGACCGAGAGTTACACGGCGTCTCTCTCAGGGTTGATGAACGCCGCCGGCAATTTCGGCGGATGGCTCTCGCCCATTCTCACGGCCTATATCGCAACGCGCTTTGGCTGGAACCGGGCTCTGGATTGCGCTGCGATCGTAACAGTTGCATCCGGCCTGTTCTGGATCATGGTGAATGCCGAAAGCAGCCTGGACAAGAGATTCACAGACAAAGCGCTCCGCCAGGCCACTTGAATTCGAAAGGAGAGTCCATGTCCGAAGGTGACGCTAGAACTTACTGCATCGCAGTGATTCCCGGAGACGGAATCGGGCGGGAAGTCGTTCCGCCAGCAGTTGCGGTTCTCGAACAAATCGGGAAGAAGTTCGAAATTCGATTCGATTTTCGAACCTATGAATGGGGTTCCGACTACTACCTCAATCATGGGCGCATGATGCCTCCCAATGCCCTCGATCTGTTACGCACCACGGATGCCATCTTGCTGGGAGCGATCGGCCACCCAGACATCCGGGATAACATCACGTTGAATGGATTGTTGCTACCGATTCGAAGGGCGTTTGATCAGTTTGTGAACCTGCGGCCCGCGGTTTTGTATCCCGGAGTAAAATCTCCGCTCGCAGGATACGATTCGCGCAAGATTGACATGGTCATTGTGCGAGAGAACACCGAAGGCGAGTATGCGCAGGTGGGCGGACTTGTGCACGATGGCCACCCAGGTGAGCTGGCGGTGCAAGCTTCCGTTTTCACGAGACATGGGATCGAAAGAGTGGTTCGCTTCGCGTTCGATTTAGCGGCGCAGCCCGGACGCAAGAAGCGCGTGACTTCGATCACCAAAGCAAACGCACAAGCCTTTGGGATGGGGCTGTGGGACCGCGTGTTTGAAGAGGTGAAACAGGAATATCCTCAGATTCATACCGAATCCCTGCTCGTAGATGCGGCGACCATTCATTTCGTCCGCCGGCCCGAAAGCTTCGATGTCGTAGTGGCTTCGAACCTATTTGGCGATATTCTTAGCGACCTTTCGGCAGCATTGACGGGAAGTATTGGCCTGGCGCCGAGCGCGAATATCGACCCGTTGCGTCGCTTTCCTTCTATGTTTGAACCCGTCCACGGCTCCGCCCCTGACATCGCAGGCAGGGGAATTGCTAACCCAATGGCAACCTTCCTCGCGTGTGTCATGATGCTTGATCATCTGAACTTGCGGGCCGCTGCTCGTAGCCTGGAGAACGCCGTCGCGGAGATTCTGAGTGAAGGACAGTTGTGCACCCCAGATCTGGGGGGAAATAGCAGCACGCAAGAAGTGGCCGAGGAGTTGATTCGAAAGCTTGAGTCGATTGAGCTAGCAATGCATAAGGGTGCCAAGTCGGCTTAATGATGGCGCCATAGCCTGCGAGTCGCGATAGCGCTAGCAAAACGAGATCATTCCGAGACGTCGTTCTTACAGCATTGAGCGAACAAAGAAGGCGAAGACACCCCTTCTGATAAATAACAATTAATCTTCCGTTCAGGATTCGTTCGCTACTCGAAACATAGGATGTCATATCGTTATTGAGTTAACGACGGCAAGCCCAGATTTTGGCTGCTCCATGAACGCGTACGAATCATCTCGAGATAACAAGAAGTGATTTGCTGCAGGAGAAAGTAAGGTTATGAAACGATCGACGGTTTTTCTGCTTGTCGGAACCTTGGCGTTCGCTCAGGCTGGCTGGTCGAAGAGCGAGCACAGCATGCTATATGTCGAAAACGTCCAAAGTGGAGATGTTAGCGTCATCGACTTTAACGCGCTGAAAGTTATTGACACCATTAAGCTCGTCCCGCCGGTTCAAGGTTTGGAGAAGGCGGTTCATGGGGTTGCTGTTTCACCAGACGGCCGACGACTTTTCATCACGGCGGAGGCTGACAATTCGCTGCGCATCATTGACACGGCAAGCGACAGAGTGCTGGCGATCATCAAACTGGCTGGCACTCCCAATGAACCTGCTGTAAGCCACGACAGCCGCTTTGTGGTCGTCCCGATTCGCGATAAGGATTGTGCTCAGGTCGTGAACGTGGCGGAGGAAACGATAGTCAAGACATTGCCGATAAAGGCGCCGCACAACGGTTACAGCGACGGCGACCCGCGATATCTCTGGGTCACATCGAGGGGATCGAACGAAGTAGACAAGTTGGACCTTGAGAGCATGGATTGGGTGATGAAAATCCCGGTCGGTGGTGAACCGCGGCCCATTGTTGTTAGCAAAGACCGACGTTCGATGTATGTGGCCCTGACAAAGTTGCATGGCTTTGCGATTGTGGACATCGCGAGCGGCAGCGTAACCCGAAGGGTCGAGATACCAATGAAGCATGAAGTGCATCCGCTGAGGCTGGAAAGTGCGGGCACCTACACACACGGCATAGGCCTCACCAATGATGACAATGAGCTTTGGGTGACCAGCGAGGTGGATGACGCGGTCTATGTTTATGATCTTAAGGCTGACAAGGTAACCTTCGAGCTCCCAACTGGCGAGGGGCCGAACTGGGTGGCGTTCACCGCTGACGGCAAATACTTCGCGGTCAGCAATACTGATTCGCACGACGTTAGCGTGTTCGACGTAAAGGCGCACCGTGAGGTCGCACGCATTAAGGTAGGAAATTCGCCCAAGCGAGTGGACGCACATGTGATCCCTACGCTTCCCGCGACACGAGTCTTGGCAAGTAAGTGATCGGGCCGCAACAAACGAGGTGATGTTGAAACAGCCGGAGTGCCACAACATGTTAAGGACATCAACGCATTGAGCCATCCACCGGAAGGGCCAGCGACAACCCTTTTGTCCGATCGTCTTCCTTTACAATTGCGCAATTGGTCCAATTCGGGACCCGGGTACCACTTCCTCCAGCAGTAAAGCGGCTATTCGCTGATCCCATTCCAGCACACGCTGGAGTGCCACACATTCCTACCCGATGCAGATGCTCTACTTGGGAATCCGGTCGCGCTTTGCTCAGTTGCTGCAAACCGGTTTTTCAATTCGTCGAGACTGTAGTGACAGATCAATTGTCGGACACGTCAGGATCCTTGTGACGCATCACGCGTGCAGCTGAGCGAAGGGGGAGCCGCCCAGGCGCACAAGTCGGTTCTGGAATCGAAACGCGTAAAGCATTCCGAATTGCTCGTTGATGATTTCAGATCGCCGCGCGGGCGTGCAATTGGTCCTTAATGTGGGATCGATCCGGAGTTAAATAAGAATTAACTTTCTTTTCAGGTTCTGTCTTGCGAGTTGGAGTAGTGTCCCTAACGTTTGGTATCCAGACGGTTGGTGACGACAGGCATCTCCGTCTTGCAGTCGAGACGCTGAGGAATGTGCAGGTCTCCGGAGATGCAAAACCAGAGACTCAGTGCTCTCAATACAACCCTGCCAGAGGACAACGACAAATGAAAAAGCAATTCTATGGTTTTGTAATTGGACTTACTCTCTTGGCAGTCAGCGCACTCGCCCAGCAGAACCAGCCTCCTCTTCGGCTCATCCAAACAATTGAAATGCCCAAGGGGATGTGGCATTTCGATCACTTCGGCGTGGACTGGAAGGGTAAACGCTTGTTCGCCACTTTCGAGGACCATGATACGGTCGAAGTCTTCGACTTGGTCACCGGTAAGAAGATTCAGAGTATCGGAGGACTTAAGACTCCGCACAACGTTCTTTATCTCCCAAAATTGAATGAGATTGTGATTACGGATGGGGGTGGGACGTGTCGATTCCTGGACAGCGAAACGCTCAAAGTCATTCGATCAGTGCAGCTCCGGGGCAACGCCGATTTCACAGCTTACGATCCCATAGCCGACCTTTTTTACGTGACAAATGGCGGCCACGCGATTAATGAGAAGAATGCCTTTATCAGCATCATTGATCGAAGCGGAAAAAAATTGGACGACATCCAGCTCGGCGGCAGCCATGTGGAATTCATGGCAATGGAACGCTCGGGCCCAAGGATTTTCGTAAATCTCACTGACCTTGGGGTAATCGGAGTCGTTGACCGCCAAAAGCGAAAGATGATTGCGTCTTGGCCCCTTCCGAACGTAGAAGACAATGTCCCGATTGTCCTTGATGAAACTCACCACCACTTATTTACCGTTTCTCGCAAGCCTGCGGAACTTATTGTATTCGACACTGATTCAGGCAAAGTCATGACCACTCTTCCCAGCGTAGGAGACTCGGACGATATGTCTTACGATGCAAAACGTCAGCGCATTTATGTTGCAGGAGGAGAGGGATATATCAGCGTTTTTCAGGAGGGTAGTTCCAACAAGTTTGATGAATTAGCAAAAATCCAAAGCGGTCCCGGAGGTAAGACAGCCATCTTCGTGCCGGAAGTCAACCGGTTCTATGTCGGCGTTCGAGGAGAACACGAGGACGGAAAAATCAAGGTCTACTCTGTCCAATGAAGAGCAGCCATAAGACAGAGCTCGTGATTGTACGCTATCGGCAAATGCTAATAGTAGCTTTGACGATTGCAGGGCTGGCTGGGACGACCTTAGCGCAACAAAGCGACCCGCCAAACAACATTTTCGCGCAAACATTGGTGGACGAATTCACAGCTAAGTACGTCCGAGTGATCACGATTGGACTGCATGCGAAGCTTCCCAATAGTTCGGAGTACCAGATCATCGCCCACTCATTGAAGGATCGACCCGGGCGAAAATCCACACCGGCAGATCTCGAAGTGATTCGTACAGGTAGGCCGGACGGCCCAAATGGCGTTGGAGGAGGCGTGTTTGACGTAGCCCTTCCCCTATATGACCGTTCCGGCGCAACCATCGGAGCTGTCGTGATTCACGTTAAACCTGGAAAGGGTGATCCGAAGGTCGAAACGCTAAAGCTTGCTTCGCGTGTCAGAGATGAAATTAGCAAGCAGATTTCTTCGGAAGCAAAACTCTTTGAGCGGGTGAACTAAGCGCAAGAACTCGGGGCGAGAGTTCCATAAGAATCAGAAACACGGGAAAAACAATCCAAGGCACGTAGCTGACACATTGCAATTCGCGTTACTTTTGTGTGGGGGTTGCTTGCACAAGCCACCACCTGCGGGTTCTGAATCCGATGTCGTCGAAGCCGAGCCTCGATGGTTGCGCGGGTTTCCGTACATGTCGAGAGCCAGCCTGTCGTCCCCGGCTTTTCCGTTAGGGCGTGCTGCCTTGTCGCCGAGACGCTGCATTCGTTTTATCCTGGCGGGCCGCAGCCGCACGAACGCAAGGAAGGCGAGGTCTGCCGCTTTCCGGAGGGCCCCTGCCTGAGGGACCCGCCAACCGCGCGGGCATTCAAGAATTTTCTGCGCGACTCTCCTCACTTCTCGAAAGACTTCAATAACAGTGACATCCGCGGAAGCTTTTCCTTCAATGTCCGCAATGCCCTGCTGCGTGAAGCAGAAACGCGCAGTGGCTGGCTTATCCGCAAAATCGATCCGAAGGATCACATCGTCAGGCGCATCAACGGCGGATACGTTCTCAACCGCACAAAGTTTTGCGAGGCGCTCTTCGCCGAGTTCGCGGGCGCTCTGCCGTTCGTCGCATGGTCCGTAACGGAATCCCTGAGCGAGTGGCAATGACCATCTCCGAACATAAGACCCGCTCGGTTTTTGACCGCTACAACATCACTAGCCAAGCTGACCTTCGGGACGCTGCCAACAAGCTAGAGAAAGGGCATGAACTCGGCTTTGGGCATGAAGTTGGGCATGATGCACAAAAAGCGGAGCAGTTACAGCGGGAAGCGGAAAAAGTGCGAGTTGTGTAGATGAGCAGTGTTTATGCGGGTAGCAAGTGGTGCCGGGAGGGGGGGTCGAACCCCCACGAGGGGTAAACCTCGGCGGATTTTGAGTCCGCTGCGTCTGCCAGTTCCGCCATCCCGGCTTGTTGGGAAGCACTAAAAGGGTAGCACGTCGATCATAGGCGGCTGAAGTGAGTTGCTAGTTCCTCGGTCTGACCTTCGTATCGTGCGAATGGCAAAATCCTTCTTCTTAGATTCTGTCAAACGACTACACGCACCTGAAATACTCTAGTCCTGATCCACCTTCTTCAGCCGTCTGGTCTCCGCAAGCAGTGCCATGTTGTGGCTGAGATTTTGCAGAGTTACGATGCCGACCAGCCTCTGCTGATCCACAATGGGAATCATCGTGAGCCCACGCGTCGTGATCTTACGAAACGCGGTGGCTAGGGATTCGCCCTTCTGGCACACCTCTACTACCCGGTTCATCACCGACTGTACGTAGCCGTTTCCTTCGGAACGAACGGCGTCGAGGATTCTTTGGCGGGTGATGGTGCCTACTAAATCTCCGCTGCGCACGACGGGGAAGTCGTCCTGCAGAGAGTGCACAGCTTTTTCAAGTGCGTCCTGCAGCGTGTCGGCGGGTGAGAGCACGGCGAAATCCGTAAGCATGATCTCGTCCATGCGCACGCTCGAAACAATGGACTGGAACAGCAGGCTGCGGTCCTCGAGATGCGCGGCGACGAAGACGCAGAAGCCGACCAGCATCGCCCAAATATTCCCGGCGATGAATCCCATTACGGTAAGCAGCATGGAGAATCCCTGGCCATAACTCACGGAGCGCCGCGTGGCTTCCTCCCAGGGGTTGGGGACGTCCTTGCTCGCGTTGTGTGCCAGCCAAACACGCAGCACCCGCCCGGCAGCCAGCGGATAGGCCGGCACGAGATTGAGCAGGCCGAGGGCTACGTTGACCGATATGAGACTGCGCGTGAGATAAGCGGAGTGGATGTATGGCGACGCAAAAATCTTTACCTGCGCGAGAACAGCAAACACCGCGGCGAACCCAGCGACCAGCAAGTTCGAGATCGGACCCGCTAAAGCTCCGCGCGCTTCCTGCGCCAGCGATGTAGACTTTTCCGCGCTGCGCTCGGAGGTTTCGCCCAGAACCACGCCCCCGATCGGCAACAGAACCAACCGCTGCAGCTTGTCACGTTTCCCAGGCGAGAATACTGCACGCGCAGTCTCGTGCAGAGCTACTGCACCAAACACGATAAAAAATAGCGCGAATCCTCGGCCGGCCGCAATGCCGACTTTCGTGGTTTGCGTCACGATCAAGGCAAGCAGGAGCAGAAACGTGAGATGCACGCGCACCTCAATGCCGAAGAACTTGCCAATCGGAATGGACCAGGCGCGCACGAAGGAATGTCTTAAGCGTAGGGGCAACTCTCAATTGTAAGAAACAAGGAGGATTCTGTATATCCCGCGGAAAAAGCGAACACGAGTGCAAAGGGAAAGGTCACGAGAACAATCAAGAAGCTTCGTGACCTCTTCTTTTGCCTGCGTGACCTTCAGTGTTCGCTCCTCGGGTTTCGTTCAGAACTCCCTGCCCTCATTGAATGCCAGCACTTCCTCAACGCTCAGCCTTGGTTTGCGCGGCGAATTGCCGGGAAGTGCGTGTCCGAGAGTCACAAGCATCAAGGGAACGTACCGGTCCGAAATCTTGAACAGCTTCTTCACCTGCTCAGGATCGAAGCCGATCATCGGTCCGGTGGCGTATCCGCGCGCCTGGGCGGCGATCATGAGAACCATGGCCGCCATGGCGCCGGAGCGGATCGCCTCGTCTCGCTGGAATTGCGGATTCGTGCTGTAAGCCCCAGCGGCTCGCTGGGCAATCCCCGCAACAGCTTCTTTGGTGAAAACTCCCGTTTGCACCAACGGTTGGTAGATCTTTTCCAGCTTCTCGTATCCGCGCAAATCGCCAAGCACGATGATGGTTGCGGAAGCCTGGCTGACTTTCGCCTGGTTATATGAGGCCGACTGCAGTTGTCTCTTCTTTTCCGGATCGGTGACGGCAACGAAGCGCCAATGCTGGATGTTGTAGGACGAGGGCGCTTCGATTGCGTCGCCGACAATCTGCCGGATTTCTGCCTCGGTAATGGGTTTGTTCGGATCGAAGATGTTGATCGACGTTCGTTCGTGGATGATTGCCAGTGCGTCCTTCATTCGTTTCCTCTCAAAGAGAATGTCGCAAATTGCGCGGTTTGTGTCCGGCACGACTTTCAGTCGTGCCGGTAATTCTCTACATTAACCTTGTCATCCTGAGGCCTGTGGCCGAAGGTTCTCCCGCGATGCGTGGGATGTGGTTGCACTCTCCCGGCTATTTCACGAAAAACTGCGTGCACGATGAAAGAGCCGTGAGGCGGCAATTAAGTCTGAGGTATCCCGGGAGATGCTTCGGCCATAGGCCTCAAGATGACAGTTCCGGCGCGCGGGTCCCGCAATAGAAGAAATGCTTCAGACACCCCTAAAGATGCGCCAATTCACCTCCGGCACGACCTTCATTTACCATAAAAGGTTTGCTCAGGGCCTGAAGGAGATATCTATGAATCGCAAGCTTTTCGTCATCATCTATCTTTGCTGCGCCGTGAGCGCGGTCTCCCAAGATAAGACCTCGGCGGCTAAGCCGCAGTCCACGCTCGTGGACCGCGTAGGCGACACCGGATTCATTCAGCTCAAAGCCGAGAGCTTCCGCTCGCTTGATCCGGAACAGCAGGCGCTTGGGTATTGGTTGTCGCAGGCTGCCATCGCGATCGATCCCATCATCTATGACCAGCTCTCCACGTATGCGCTGCGGGAGAAACGCTTGCTGGAGGAAATCGTGGCGCATCCTCAGGGAGTGGACGCCGAGACCATGAGGAAGATCACAGCGTACGCGAAACTCTTCTGGGCAAATCGGGGTAACCACAACGAGAACACCTCGCAGAAGTTCATTCCCGATTTTACGTTTGAACAATTCAAGCAAGCCGCAATCGCCGCGCAAAAGAATGGCGCATTCAAAACTCCCTATGCCTACCTGCCGCCGCTGTCGACAGAAGACGCGCAGAGCAGGGAGCTTGACGAGCTGAAGCAGTCGATCTTCGATCCCAACTTCGAGCCGATGAACACCGCCAAGAATGCTATTGCCGGCAAGGACATCATTCAGGCGAGCGCAAACACGTTCTACCCTGGATTATCGCTGAACGATCTCAAGGATTTTCACGAAGCCAATCCCCTGAACTCGCGCGTCGTCCGCGGCAGTGACGGCAAGCTACAGGAGCAGGTGTATCGCGGGGGCACGCCGGATGGCAGCATTCCGCCAGGGCTGTATGCGACCTTCCTGCAGCGCGCAAACGAATACCTGGAAAAAGCGAAAGCGGTTGCCGATCCACAGCAGGCGCAGG
>Ga0206969_1225_pt1 | contig 13417 bp, 14 predicted proteins | sample Alteio_BWOrgHeat_87_FD_153256 | JGI IMG/M metagenome (GOLD analysis project Ga0206969, IMG submission 153256) | Enriched cells from forest soil in Barre Woods Harvard Forest LTER site, Petersham, Massachusetts, United States -... | ecosystem: Environmental > Terrestrial > Soil > Temperate forest >... | reverse complement strand
TGCCTTTCGATATTTCCGTACTTACCGTGAACCCTCATATGCACCTGCTGGGCAAGAGCTTTAAGGCGTATGCATTAAAGCCCGGCGGTGATACTATACGGCTCATATCTATCCCCCGATGGGACTTTAACTGGCAGTATTTTTATACGTTTCCTAAGATGGTAAAAATACCAAAGGGCAGCACCATTGTTGCCGAGGGCGTCTATGACAACACCAAGCAGAACCTGAACAATCCCTTTAGCCCTCCACAATTGGTGAGGGACCGCAACGGAAGCATGAAGGCCACCGATGAAATGTTCCAGTTCATTATCACCTATCTTCCTTACAGGGATGGCGATGAGCAGATTAGCCTGGAAACAAAATAAGAATGCCTCGCCGCATTTCAATCATCTGTTAATATTATCACAGACATTTATTCTGTTTTTGCATTTTTCTGTTTTAGCCCTATTTTTACAAAAAAAACAATCAAAATGAAAACTACCGTATTGGCAATTGCCACAGTATTTGTTTCGGCGCTTATGGGGCCTGTTTCCGGTTATGCCCAGGCCGACAAAATGAACCCGGGAGATGCGATCCCCGTTGTTGCCACTAACATGCGTAGCGCTACTACTCCTGTTTCCTCATTGCAGGCTGCAGCAAAAGAAAATGGCCTTTTGGTGATGTTCTCCTGCAATACCTGCCCCTTCGTTATCAAAAACCAACCGATTACCCAAAAGGCGATGGACTATGCTGCAGCCCATCATGTGGGTATGGTAATAGTGAATTCTAATGAAGCGCAAAGGGATGACGCAGACTCTTACGATGCTATGGTGAAATATGCAAAATCACAGAACTACACGGTTCCTTATATTGTGGATGCTAACTCACAAATTGCAAACGCATTTGGCGCAAACCATACCCCTGAAGTGTTTTTGTTTAACGCCAAAGGTAAACTGGTGTACAAGGGTGCAATGAACGATAACCCTTCTGACCCCACCAACTATAAGAAAATGTATATTGAGGATGCTATTAACGCCGTGATAGCCGGTAAGGATGTAGATCCGAAAACTACCAAGTCGGTAGGTTGCAGCATTAAGAGGAAAGTATCCTAATCAGGATTATACAATTCATTCAATGAGAAGAGGCTGTGGGAAATTCCCGCAGCCTCTTTTCATTTGAAACTACTCTATTCTATAAAAGCCACCCTCGTACCTGGTGAGGAACACATGCTTGTTCTCGTTGAAAAGAAAGCTGCCATCTTTATCCCACTGTGGCGCTATCTCAAACCTCGTAAAGGGCGCCGCAGCATTGTCATCGTATCTTGTATTGAAAATGGTACCGTAGTGTTTCAGCAGGTTAGCGTACCAGAACATAGCTTCAAACCCACGGAATACGATCTCCGGGGCCTTGCCTCCATAATCATTTTTATAGGTACGTGCCACATACCTCCCAAGACCTACCGACTGGTCTATGTTGAACGGCGTAGTCACATTTACACTAAGGTTGGGGTACATCCCTTCTTTGCGCAGGTTGCTGATGCTGTTCCAGGAGGGCATTCCATATACCTCGAAATGTGCAGCCGGGAAACTGCGGGAAAGTCTTTTGAGTAAACTATCAGCGTACAGCGGATCAACTACCGGTATCACCACCACATTGGGTTTTGCCGTATCCAATAAGCTGGCGAGGCTGTCTTTCCCTGGCAAGGTGTTGCAGAGCATCCGCTTAAAGCTTAGTTTTAGTGAGGTATCATTTATTAAGTAATTGTATGCGCTCTCATCAACGGGGGCTGAGACACGGTACAGTAAAGCCACCTGCATACCCGGAAATTTTTTGGCAATATCGGCGGCTATCCACTGGCACTGCGTTTTCAGCGATGGCTGCACCATGGTGAAATACTCATTATTGCGAACGGCGCCGTCTGATGCCGATAAGGCCGAAATGAAATTGATTTGTCTTTTCTTGGCGTATTCTGCTACAATGGGAATATCCTGGGCGGGTACCGCTCCCAGTATCAGGTCGGCAGTATCAAGCATACCGTTTTTTACCAGCATTTCCGCCGACTCTTTTGCTGAGGCCACATCATGCACATAAATATCAAAGTTATACCCCGCTTTTTTCAGGCTGTCGGCAGCTATGTTCAGCCCCTCGTAAAATGATATGCCCGGCAAAGCCTTATCAGGAATACGGTCGGAATAAGTTGTTGTCCCATTCTTGGAAAAATCGTCTAAATATAACTGGGCCAGCACATCTACCCGGTACCTTGGCTTTAGTTGGGTTTCCGGATATTTGATCTCCTGTTTTTTTATTACCACCGGCTTCGGCACTTTAGGGTGCGGGTGCTTCTTTTCCTGCGCGGCAATTTTCTTATTCTCCTTGCGCTCATGCTTTAGGCGTTTGCGCTCTTTCTTTTCTTTCTTGCGTTCTGTTTTGCGCTGGTGTCTTGACTGTGGCGCTTGTGTGCTATCAGCTTGTGCTCTATTTTGGTCTTCTGTTTGACCAGAGTGATGCCGTTTGCTTTTCTTTTTCCAGAATTGGGCGTCTGCACTACCGGCAGTGGTGGCCAGCAGTGTAATAAGCAGCAGTAGTAAAATCAGCTTGCGTCTTGTCATACTATTCCCATTCTATAGTAGCCGGCGGTTTCGAACTAATATCGTAAACCACACGGTTAATGCCGCGCACCCGGTTAATAATGTCATTAGATATCTGGCCCAGCAGCGTATAAGGCAGGTGCGCCCAGTCTGCCGTCATTCCATCTACCGATGTTACCGCGCGGAGGGCACACGTAAATTCATAAGTGCGCTCATCGCCCATTACGCCCACGCTCTGCACCGGCAGCAATATTGCTCCTGCCTGCCATACCTTGTCATACCAGCCGCTGTCGCGCAGGTGCTGTATATATATGGCATCAGCTTCCTGCAGCAGTTTTACCTTTTCTTCAGATACCGGCCCTAGTATCCGGATACCTAAACCGGGCCCCGGGAACGGATGGCGGCTGATGAAGATACTATCTACTCCCAACTCCCTGCCAACCTTGCGAACCTCGTCCTTGAACAGCGCCCGTAATGGCTCTATCAGCGACAGGTGCATGATCTCCGGAAGGCCGCCCACATTGTGGTGCGACTTGATAGTGACGGATGGCCCGTGTACCGACATTGATTCTATCACGTCAGGGTAAATCGTACCCTGACCCAGGAAGCTAACATCTGTAAGCTGCAAAGCTTCGCTGTGAAATACTTCTATGAACAGGCGGCCTATGATCTTTCGTTTTTGCTCGGGGTCAGATACTCCGGCAAGCTCATTGTAAAAAAGCTGTTTGGCATCAACGCCCTTTGTATTCAGCCCCAGGTGTTTGTAGCCTTCTATCACCTGCTCAAACTCGCCCTTGCGCAGCAGGCCGTTATCCACAAATATGCAATAGAGGTTCTCACCTATAGCCCGGTGTATGAGGGTCGCGGCCACAGTGGAATCCACTCCGCCGCTTAGGGCCATTACTACCTTTTTGTCGCCTACCTGCTGTTTTATCCGGGCTATTGTTTCTTCAATGAAGGCCGCCGGGGTCCAGTCTTGCTTGCAACCGCATATATCGGTGATGAAGTTCTTCAACACCTGGCGGCCATCTGTACTATGGGTTACCTCCGGGTGAAACTGTATGCCATAAACCGTGTGTTTTGCATAGTCTGCGCTTGCTTTGAATGCAGCCACGGGAATGCTGTCGGTACGGGCAATGAGTGTAAACCCTGCGGGCAGGCTTTTAATAGTATCGCTATGGCTCATCCATACCTGCGAACCTGACGCAATAGTGGCCAGCAGCGGATCTTCGGTGATATCCTGAAGATGGGCGCGGCCATATTCGCGGTGAGTGGACTTGCCTACTTCTCCTCCTGATTGCTTCGCAATTAGCTGGGCGCCATAGCACACGCCCAGTACCGGCAAGTATTCTGCCAGGGCTGCAATGTCAGGCAACGGAGCGCCAGGTTCATTAACTGAAAACGGGCTGCCGGAAAGTATGATGCCTTTTAGTGAACCATCGAACTGGACCGGTTTGGTACATGGCTGGATCTCGCAATATACGTTGAGCTCCCGAACGCTCCGGGCTATCAGCTGGGTGTATTGCGATCCGAAATCAAGTATGAGTATTTTATCAATCATCAAAATGAAATTTTACTCCCCGCTTTCTGCTTTCTCACCGGTTCACAAGGGGCGATAACGTATTGTATTCCACAAGGTATAAAAAAGTGATTCCTAAGAATGAACTTTGCGTCTTCTTTGCGTTAACCTTTGCGGCCTCTGCGTGAAATCTTAATTAATTAAGCCTGTGCGGTAGGCGCGCCAAAATTAAACGGCATCGCCGTGGCTTCCTGGTCTTTTATATTGCCGTACTGCCCTTCAAAGCGTTTTACGTTATCAATAAGCGCTTTCATCAGCCTTTTGGCATGTTGCGGGGTCATCACTATCCTCGATTTCACCTTGGCCTTTGGCACATTAGGCATCACATTTACAAAGTCTAATACAAATTCAGCGAAAGAATGAGTAATGATAGCAAGGTTGGCATAAGCCCCATCGGCCATTTCTTCAGAAAGCTCAATGTTCAGTTGTTGTTCGGGTACTGGTTGGTCTGGCATAATATGTTTTTTATCAGGCTGCGAATTTAGGTTAATTTGACTGAATAGCAGAATTGTCAACGTCACTAAATCGCTGACACGCTAAATAAGTGACGTTGACAAAATAAATACCACTATACGGCGAAGTTATTTTTCGTTTATGCAAGGCGCAAAATCCGCGAATAGTGAGCTATTTTAGGACTTTTGCAACGAAGCAGAAATGGAAAAGAACGAGTCAGATGGTGGTATTTATTTTGTCATCGTCACTAAATCCAAATCAATATCTTTACTGCAAAATTACAGTGTGGCTAAAATCAGGGTTGCAGGTTTATTTCAATGTTTCTGCCAGGCGGCGGTAGCTACGCTATTTTTAAGCATTATGTCCTGCCGACCCGCGAGCTATACACCCAAGCCCCCCGGCTATTTTAAAATAGACACCCCCGACAGCCATCAATACCACCTGTTCGACCGGCCGGGGTTCCCTTATAGTTTTGAGTACCCGGTATATAGCGTTATTAAAGATGATTCCGTATTCCAGTCGCAAAAAGAAAAGAACCCTTATTGGGTGAATATTGAATTTCCGTCCTTGGGGGCGGTTATAAACATCACTTATAAAGACATTACACCCGATCATCCCTTTATGAAACTGGTTGACGAGGCAGATAACCTTTCGTTTTTTCATCACAACAAGGCCGATTATATAGACCAGCGCATATTCCGCACCAGCAGCGGGGTAAGCGGTATTTTGTATGTGGTCGGCGGCAGTGCGGCCACCCGCTACCAGTTTACAGCTACCGATTCCACAAAGCATTTTATGCGCGGCGCACTATACTTCGACGTCACCCCGAATGCTGACTCACTGAAACCTGCCACCGATTTCCTGGAAAAAGATATATCGCGTCTTATATCTACCCTGAAATGGAGGTGATTTTACTCTTTCAATCGTTCAAAAATGGACAGAATATTTAAGCGTTTATACTTCATCGGATTCGCCGGATACCTGTTTCTATTCGTTTTCTCGATACTTTTTTTCAAGGAACGGACCATTTTTTGCGACATCGCTTTTCATCTTTTTTTGATCTTAAAAGACAACACCTTTGTACCCAATTTCAGGTTCGGCGCATTTTTCACGCAGCTATATCCCCTGTTTGCAGCGAGGGCGGGTATGTCCCTGTCATCGGTGATGATGGCTTACTCCGTAGGGTTTATTTTTTACCATTTCATCTACTTTCTTATCTGTGGGCTCGTTTGCAGGCGATACCAATTCGGCCTCTGCATATTGCTGTTCAATTTGCTTTTTTTATCGCATACCTTTTACTGGATGCAATCTGAACTGCCACAGGCCATAAATTTATTTATACTGGTGCTGGCGGTTGCAAGCACAGTCAAGTCAAATGATATCAAACCGTTGGCGCTTGCAGTTATTTTCCTTGGCTTATTTATTGTTGTATTTACCCATCCGTTGGCTATTTTCCCGGTTGTCTATTGCATTATATTCTTCCTGCTGTCAAAAGACGAACCGGTAATAGACAAGAAGCTACTGTATTCAATTTTCATTTTTTCCATAGGCACTTACCTCATAAAAGTTACATTTTTCCAGGGCGGCTATGACTCCCAGGCAATGAGCACTGTCCATTCATTGCCTTTTAAAAACATCTTTAGTATTTATTCCAATGTGCACTTTGTTCACAATTGCTTCATAAAGTATTATTGGATACCAATTTTGTCTTTATTGGTTTTTACATATTACCTGGTTAGAAAAGATTGGCGGAAATGCATTCTTTTTTGCCTTTTTATGATCGGGTATCTCGAATTGGTCAATTTGACGCACGCAAACAGCGACGGCTATGATTTTTACATTGAAAACCAATATTTACCCTTAGGCATTTTTATTGCGTTGCCATTGGTTTTCGATGTTTTTCCGGCTATTAAGAAAAAATACGTTGCCGAGCTTTTTTTCACGGTTATCCTGGCTACCGGCTGCATCCGTATATACAATACCCATGAAAGCTGGAGCGCCCGGCTCAACTGGGAGCGTCATTTTTTGGTGGAGAATGAGGGCAAAAAAATGATTGTGGATGAAAAGAAAACGCCTGTGAATTTATTGCTGATGACCTGGGGAACACCCCTGGAGTTTTGGCTGTTGTCAACCACAGAATACAAGCGGTCGGCATCAGTAATAATTACCGGCAATCCCGAAAGCTACATGGGTTTTATAGATAGTAGTAAGAGTCTTATCGTGACCGGCGGGTTGTTCCCTTATTCAACGCTATCCGGGCGTTACTTTAAGTTTGAGGATACCAGTTCACATTATTCAGTGATCAGGTAACCTCCTGCTAAAAATACGTTCAAATAATTTTAAGTTGCTAACCTGTACAGATAATCTTACTTTTGCACCTCATTTTGCGGCGTTGGCTGCAAACGGTCTCATAGTTCAATGGATAGAATAGAAGTTTCCTAAACTTTTGATATGGGTTCGATTCCCGTTGAGACTACTGAAATAATTGATTTGATTGTGTGATGATACACCCGTTCATCAAAGATAAGTTGCCTGAATTGACTGAAATTTTTAAAAAACATCAGATAAAGAAGGCATATTTATTTGGTTCCATAGTTACCGACCGTTTCAGTGAAAATAGCGATGTTGATTTTTTGATTGAGCCGCAAAATGAGTTGGACGAACCAGACCCTGTAGTGAGGGGTGAGATTCTCTGGGATCTGTACTTTGCGCTTCAGGATTTGCTACACCGCAATGTGGATATGGTAACAAAAAATAGTCTCACGAATAAATACTTTATCCAGGAACTTAATAGAACTGCCGTTCCAATCTATGGATGACCAGACAAAAAAACACCTTCAGGATATCCTTGTTTCTGTAAATTCAATTGATGATTATGTTGCAGGGATGCGAAGTTTTAAACTTTATGTCAGCAATAAACCGGTGCGCCGGGCCGTGGAGCGTGAACTGGAAATAATTGGCGAGGCATTAAACAGAATATTGAAAATTCATTCTGATATCAAAATATCATCCGCCAGAAAGATAATCGGGCAAAGGAATCTGATAGCTCATGCCTATGATAGCATTGATGACGCGATGATCTGGAATGTGGTCGTCAATTATCTGCCAAAATTAAAAGAAGAAGTTGCAACGATGCTCGGGGAAGTTTCCTAAATTTTTGATTTTGGTTCGATTCCCGCTGAGACTACCATAGAAGAGAACGGAGTTTCATCACCATAAACAACAAAAAATCAAAACTCCATGAGAAAAATAATTTCATTTATGCACATATCGCTCGACGGTTTTGTAGCAGGGCCGAACGGCGAAATGAACTGGATCAAAGTTGATGAAGAGATTTTTGATCATGTCGGTAAACGGATAGGCGAAACCGATGCTGCATTGTATGGACGGACGACCTATGAAATGATGGAAAACTATTGGCCTACTGCGGGCGACAAGCCAGGAGCCAGCAAGCATGACCTAGACCATTCAACATGGTACAAAAAAGCGCACAAAGTTGTTCTGTCGAAAACAATGAAAGACGCGAGCGTGACTAACACTACAATTATCAGCGACAACCTTGCCGACCGAATAAATGAAATAAAACAACAGCCGGGTAGCGAACTCCTGCTTTTTGGCAGCCCTACGGCAACACATTCACTTATGCAACTGGGCTTAATTGACGGCTACTGGCTTTTCGTTAACCCAATTATTCTTGGACGCGGCATTCGATTGTTTGCAGACATCAAAGACAAAATAAAACTGAAACTACAGACAACCCGGCAATTTACCAGCGGAGTAACTGAACTGAATTACATAGTGGACAAACAATAACAACTACTGCTAACAGAAACTTGGCGTTATTGTGTGGGATTTAAAGGACCTGCGCAGTTTGGGATTTCTTTTTTCAATCAACATTTCCTTATATTGGCGAATAATCGAACTGTAAAATGAAGAAATTCATAGTATTGCTGCTGGCAGTTAACGGATATGTTGCATCCGGTAAAGAGCCCGAATTGACTGCGGATCCGAGCCCGAAGTCGCTTGAAAGTTTTGCCCCGCGATCGTCCGGGAACGGAGAGGGTAATGTTCATTTCTTTTACGATATAGAACTTGGCTATGCCGCAATGTCGGCCTCGGGGCCTTATGCGTTCCACCAGGGTGCCTTTTTGTACGGGGGCGACGTAGGTGTCAGGTTCAATGTCCGCTCTAAGACCATCGCCTCTGCAAACCATGTGACTATAGCCGTTGGCGGTTACGAAGCCAACATGTCCAGCTTTCATTCAAGCACGCTTCGGGGGCATATCTCTTATACGCACTTCTGGTGTTTCGGTGGCGGCGATAATGCAGGCCTGTTCTGGCAGGCCGGGATACTTCCTACGTACCTTTACACGGTCACCGACAAACACGATGCCGATTATTCCAGCCATGCGAATAGGTTGTTCTTTGAGCCCACGGTATCTTTTGGCTTCCATATACGCTTTGTAATGGTGAGCAGGCGCACGGGCAATGAGTTGGGTGGAGGACGTGCGTTCGTGGGGCCGTTTCTCAACTACGGGATCGGTAATTTGTCGAAAGACGCCGGTGAGACCATGAACCCGGGGTACAAAATTGGCGTGCGGTGGTCTTATGTGTTTTAGAGGGTTATAGTCACAGGGGCATTTCTCACCTTGTCTTAATGATCCTTTTAATAGTCTTTTCATCCCCTTGGCTGATCTCTATGAAATAGAGCCCGCAAGGCAGCTCGCTGATGTCCAGTGAGGCTGAAAGCGTGGCGGCGTTCTTTGTATAGTGGTAGTTGCCGCAGGCCTTGCCATCTGCTGCGTATAGCGATACACTTATCTCATCTGTGCTATTGTTACTGATGCACAATGTCACTGTTTGCGATGCAGGATTCGGGAACACGCTAATATCTTGCAGCAACGTGCTCGCACCCGGTGCAATACCAGCTCGGGCAGCAGTGGGTATCACGAACAACGGTGTTTCACCCACGGTGAGCGATACGTGGCCAGACGCAGCTGTAAGAGTAGCTATATCCATTACGTCGTGTCCGGGCGAGGGTGTATAAAGTTGCGCGCTGGTAGCAGTGCCTATACTCAATGAATAGGACATTACAGACCCATTCTCGGTTGGTTTTACAAGCACATAGGCCGATTTGCCGCCAAGCTCATAGCGGTCCACTATTGGGTTGGTCTGCAAGGTTTCTTTATATACATAATCGCCTATAAGGTTATTGGCCTGGTATATATAGTCTGCCGCAGGCTTACGCGATCTGTCCGGGTTTATCAGCCCGCAGGAACTGTATTCAGCCGGGCTAGCAATATCATCGTCATAGAGCTCATAAAAGAAAGTGCGTTCTATGCTGCACCGCGCATTAAGCAACGATGTGCGCAGCAGCCAGTCGGCCTGGGTCTGCAATGCAGTTTTGCTACCAATAGGTATGGCCTTTTTGTCGCTACCGGGGTTAATATCGTATCCCGCTTCTGATATCCATACAGGCATGTCGTTAGCGTACAAGTGTGCAGCATTCACAAAGTTCCTGGCTATCACGTCAGCCCCGGCAACTTCGGGCGCTGCACCCCGCAGGCCGCTCCCGCCCGCATAGGCAGCATTGCTACTGTAGATGTGGTAGTTGATCACATCCCAGCACAGGTTTACAGTGCCATCGGCATTGTATCCCCTATATTCTTTACACCAGTCTATCATACCCCTGAAGTAATCTGTAGTAGTGCCGGCAGTACCGCCCATCACCACCATCATATTGGGGTCGGCATTTTTCACGCCTATACCGGCACCCATAGTATTGTTATTGCCATCATAGAATGCCGAAAGGTTCGCAGCATACTCACGCCCCGTTTGGTAAGCCTCGCGGCCTTTCCACCATTTATCGCGTTCGTTGTCGCACTCTATATATTTAACCACGCCCAGCCCGGCTTGTATAGTATTGGCAGGGTCGCCCGTCCACCTGGTGCTGGAATCCACGCTCAGCAGCGATGGGCTTACCAATGGGTTATTCCCATACCGCGCTGCAAACTGGAACGCCATTTGCGCCTGCTTTATATAAGATGCCGGGTCGGTAAAATCCGCACCATAGTCCACCGGCACATTCTCAGCGTCCTGGTCGGCTGTAGGGTAGGTGGCTACCATGTAGTCTGGTTGCGTCTTAATGTCGGCCAGCACTTCTATGCCTTCCATTTTGCAGCGCTGGTACAGCGAATCGTAATTCCAGCTACCGTTGTGAGATGGGTTGAAGGTATAGCCGCCCTCATTAGGCTCTAGCTCGCTCCAGTCCAGGTAATGCCTGAAGCCGGTAAAAGTTTTGGCTGCCGCAAGCCGTAGCGGGTCTATTACGGATGGGTTGGCAGGATCTTCAAAGTCCCATTCAAAGCCATTCACGCCAAGCTCTTGTTTCAGCGAGATGGTTTTTGCTGGTGCAGCAGCGACCGGAGCAGGCGCTACGTACGACCCGTACAGCTCCATCTCGTTCGGGTATATGCTGCTACAGTTTATCAGCAGGTAGCGCACATTATTAGCGGGTACAGCCAGGCTGAAGTCGAACATACTGGCGGGGTCAGGCCCTACCCATACATTGAGTTCGGTGCCGATAAACGTGCCAATGAGGATGCGGTCCCACGCCGAGTCTATATAGTACAGCGTAAATGGATCAGCGACATTGCTACCAACACCATCATAAAATTTAATGCTGTCTATATTCATTTGCTCCCCGGGCAGTATGGGGTAGTAGGCGTCAAAACTTCCCAGTACTTTGCCCGTTCCTGTTCCCACGGGTACACTCAGCACACTGTCAAAAAGCCCCTGCAGGCCGTTGCTTACGTTATTCAGTTGGTACCACCGCTTCGCATCTATAGGTATCTTGCCATATGTTGTTTGGGCGCTACCCGTACCAACAGCCCATCCCCAGGCAATTACAACAAGCATCAATATCTTTCTCATCCTGAATGTTTTAAGTACAGCTATACCCTTCCAAAAATAGACTGTCTGCACTTCTAAACGCAAACGGCTGCACGAAATGTTGCAAACGTGCAAACTAACGATGTGTACCATACCGCAAGGGTGTGGCAAACCAATAAACGCGAAACCGTTTTCGGCAATGCACAGAACATGCCGTGCAAAATTTAGATGACAATAACTGTGTTGCCTATTTTACGGCATAGTGGTCATATCATTTTCCCGATCTCCGCCATTGTTTTTGCATTTTCATCATCTGCGTTTGGCGATTTTCCTATGAACACAGCAACGGCCACATGCTTGCCATCGGGTCGTTGTATTATGCCTATATCGTTAAATGCGGTGTAGGCAATCAATACCCACGCCTATTTCATCTAGCCCAGGCTATGTATGCAGCTTCCACCGGGGCAGCGCCACCGTCCGGCGCAAAGATCACATTACTGGTCACGTTGTCGCTCTGGCCTATGGGGCAGGCAAGCACCTCTGGTATAGTGAGGTCAAACGGGGCTTAAGGATGGTATTTTTGCAAAGTGCTATGCATAGGTAGCGCGAGGTCGTAAGAAGTAATATGGGCCATCGCTTTTCTGGCCGGCTTACCAGCATCTACTAAGTGTAACTTCCTTTTGCACTCATTTAAAAGCAATAACTTATCTTTAACAATTTAATCGTATATTATTAACCATACACATTAATTAAATGAAATACTTTTGAGCTATAAATAGTTTTACCATGGCAACAAAATTGTTATATAAATCAGGTAATAATAATTCGCCTGAAGCAGGTATAGGTTCGATTGTTGTGGCAGTAGTATTTGTTGTAGTGGTATTGGGCATGTTGATATTCCTGGGCAATATCCTTTTAGGAGCACTTCATGGTTAATCTCCCGATTACCCTATTCCGTTTCACTGCTGTATTTTCTCTCCAGGATCACCGGAATTCATTTTTGATTGACTGGTAGGCATTGTGGCTAATTTATCTAGTCAACCAAATGCCTTGACTGCACCCAAAAGATTTTTCTCTTCATAATGAGCAGAATGATGAGAGAAACCAATGGAAATAAAAATCCCAGAATGCACCATGTCGTCTTACTTCTGTTTAATTTTTCCGCTCGGATAAAGCAAATGATCGCGAATATTATCCTGAATGAGAACTGGCAGATAAAGAATTGATTCTGAGTCATAAAATGGATTTAATTATTTACTATTGCATCCAAATGTATGTCCTCATTCTTCCATGGCGACTACAGTTTTAGTTATTAATAAGTTAACCCTTATCCAAAAATAAATTAAAAGATTTTTTTACTGAACAACATAGGTTCGTTGAGCAATAGCCTCAACAATGGTATATTCCAATACTACATAGATGCGGTGAAGATGCTTTTCTCCTTCCTGGCAAATGACAATTTATCCATTCTGTTCAATTTCCTCGGCTTCATGATATAGATAATAATAATTGAAATTACAGGGAATACTCCACCTAAAATACCCCAAATAAATTGACTTCTGTTTAATTTATCAGCACGTGTATAACATAGGATCGCACTTGCTATTCTGCCTATTAGCTGAAGAATGAAAAACTGTTGCTCAGTCATAATGATCAAATTAAAATTTTAGTGAAAATTTTGTCTTTTCTATGATGAACTTTTCATAAACCTACCAGTAAATAAATTGCCATTTGCACAAATGTTGGGCAAATATCATTTCTTGTTGTGAAGTGTATTTTTTCTGTTGCCAGGGAAGGATATCTTTGGCAACTCATCACAATCCATGATGAGTTGCCAAAAATATCAGTAAAAGGTGTTTTCATTTTAGGCTTGGTTACCTGCTACTATTTCCAAAGAAAAACGCTGGCCACAGGTAGAATAAAAAAT
>Ga0206969_1134_pt3 | contig 13468 bp, 10 predicted proteins | sample Alteio_BWOrgHeat_87_FD_153256 | JGI IMG/M metagenome (GOLD analysis project Ga0206969, IMG submission 153256) | Enriched cells from forest soil in Barre Woods Harvard Forest LTER site, Petersham, Massachusetts, United States -... | ecosystem: Environmental > Terrestrial > Soil > Temperate forest >... | reverse complement strand
CCAGATAGCTTAGCAGTTGTCAACACGCGACAGTCGACGTGACTCAGAATGTTTACAACGAGACGTGGTGGGAAGAGCGAGTTGAAGCAGTGAGTATGGCTGCCGCCAGCGTATGGCTGGAGTTTATACCGCCACGATCTTTTGGCGCACAGCGTAACGAACCAACTCGCTTACTGACCGAAGACCAAGCTTGTGCATGATCCGCGCTCGGTGGTTTTCGGCGGCGCGACGGCTAATACTCAAGATCGAAGCCACCTCTTTATTGCTGCTACCTTCCGCGATCAGTTGAATCAGTTCCCTTTCGCGGGAAGTGAGGCGAGATTCCGGCTCGGTTCTGTATCGATTGCCTCTGGACCCCACGGCCCTGGAGGGAAAGAACAGTTTGTCATTCAGCACTGCGCGAGCCGCGGCGACTCGGCATAAATTGTGACGTTGAAGTATTGATCTTTAGGTGTGTAGTTGAAGAGCAGCAGCGTGGAATCAAGCCCGTCTTTGAGGGACCACGGATGAAGGCCGGATTTTTCCTTTTGCTTCTAAAGCTTATGCGAGGTACGGCAAATGCGGTACTAATGCACCGTCACTAGGCGGCGAAGATGGCCCCGCGTCAATTCTGCTGGCCCAGTGCGGGACTGGGCGATGGAACTGCACTGTTCATGGTGCAACATTCGAGTCATTCCGGACAAATCCCGAGAAGAACAAAGCATCTCATGGACTGAAACGAAGTACGGGGTTCGGATGGGGTGTTTGCGTCGGAGGCGCTGATTTACTTAGCGGCTTTGACGACGCAAGTTCGGCGCGAGGTAAGTTATGAGCGTCGCCTTTAATCCGTCTGTGTGGCAGTGTGGCGGGCTCACTTCGTTGCAAACCGATGAGCAGTTCCCCCTGCTTGTCGACAGCGTAAAAGACTACGCAATCTTCGTTCTCAATCCAGCCGGATACATCGTGACCTGGAACCAGGGCGCGCAGCGCATCAAGGGATACACTGCCGACGAAATCGTCGGCGAGAACTTTGCCCGCTTCTACAGCTTTGAAGATATCCGAAACGGGAAACCTCAACAGCATCTGAGGGATGCGATCTCCCACGGCCGCCTAGAAGACGAAGGCTGGCGATTCCGCAAAGACGGCAGCAGGTTCTGGGCCAGCGTCGTGATTACTCCGTTGAAGGATGCGGTCGGTCATCTACGCGGATTCGCGAAAGTCACGCGCGACATTAGCGAGCGCAAGCTTGCGGAAGATGCGTTGCGGAGAAGCGAAGAGAAGTATCGGTACTTTTTCGATTCATGTCGGGCGGCGGCGTTCACGGCGGACAGCAACGGGGATATCTTGTCCTGCAACTCGACCTTCGCCGGGATGCTTGGTTTTCCGTCCGTGGAAGACCTAATCGGCCAAAACCTCGCGTCACTTTGTTCGGAGCCAGGATTCTACCTGGAGCTTGTGAGAGTCCTAAAGGCTGAAGGCAAGCTATACCGTTCCGGACTGGAACTACAACGGAATGACGGAGGGCAAATGTATGCTGCTCTCAGCGCGACTGGAACATTCGACGAACGCGCACAGCTAGAGCGGATTCTGGGATATTTCGTGGACGAAACCGAACAAAGGAAGTCAGAAGAACAAGTGCGGCAGGACCTGAAGATGCAGGCACTCGGCCGTCTCGCCGGTGGAATCGCGCACGATTTCAATAATGTCCTCAGCGTTACCCAGGGATTCGCCGAAATCATGAGGGACAAGCTGAGTCCGGACGATCCTCTGCAGAAGTACCTCGAACAGATTTTGGAATCGAGCAGGCGCGGTTCGGGTCTGACGCGCCATCTACTGGCATTCAGCCGGCAGCAGGTGCTCAAGCCCAGCATCGTAAATCTCAACATGATCGTCGCCGGGCTGGCGAAGCTGCTTCCGCGGCTGCTCGGCACAGATAATGAACTCATCACGACGTTGGCGCCTGACCTTGGACAGATCGAGGGAGACCTGAATCAAATCGAGCAGATCATTCTTAATTTGGCGACGAATGCCCGCGATGCTATGCCGGGAGGCGGACGTTTGAGGCTGGAGACGAAGAACATCAAGCACACTGGGAGCGCTCAATATCCAGTGATGCCGTCGGGTAGATATGTCGTGCTAACCGTAACTGACACCGGCGTCGGCATTCCCGAAGACTTGTCCAAACGCATATTTGATCCGTTCTTCACCACAAAGGGCCCCGGCAAGGGCACCGGCCTGGGACTCTCGATCGTGTATGGCATCGTGAAACAGAACCACGGCTTTATCTGGGTCTCAAGCAAGCCGGGTGAGGGATCTTCATTCAAGGTGTATTTTCCTCAGGTGCTAGAGCGAGTCAGAGTTCCCAATCCGGAACAGTCGCCGTTCGAAGATACTGGTGGCAACGAGACAATCTTAATTGCCGAAGATGAGGTGGCGCTGCGAGGGGTCGAGGAAGAATATCTGCGCAATCTTGGCTACAACTTACTGATCGCCAAAGATGGTCTTGAAGCTCTTGAGATGGCGAAACGACATGCGGGCCCGATCGATCTGCTGATCACCGACGTGATCATGCCGCTGATGAGCGGTCCCGAGCTAGCCGAGCAGTTAACGCCAATTCAAGGCGGCATTCCCGTGATTTACGTCTCGGGCTACACGAATCAAGAGGTGGTGGACCGCACGGGTCTGTTGGAATCAGAACTGCACTTCCTGCAAAAACCCTTCAGCCTCCACGAACTGTCACGCCAAATTCGCGCGCTGCTGGATTCAGAATTGGACGTGTCTTCAGGCGCGGCATAGAGCTTATCGAGTGCGACCACTTAGGGCGCTGCTTGGCGCTGTTTGAAAATGGCAAGTTGCTGGCCCGGAGCCACGTCCCGCATGAACTCGTAGAAGGGGTTCCGCGCACCGTTGGCGTTACGCTTGGGAGACCAAAGATATACGCCCTGAATCTCCTGCCGATGAGTCTGATTCTGGTTTACCCACCAGTAGCGCACGGGCACTCCGAGCATCGGCTTCCCCAAGCAGTCACCCTCATTAAGAATCAATCATTCCCACGCTGCTCCAAATGCTCGGAACCTGTCGATTTCGAGTTGGAGCGTTCCGCTCCTGCAGTTGGGAGCAGTTCACACGGCTTCAACGTCATGCTCTACGAACTTCCCGAGATCGCTGGGCAAGACGACGAATCCCTAGCGGATGATCGCCGCTCGATTCCCTTGAATTTCTTTTGCTTGTTCTTGCGCCGCTCTATAAACGGTTTGGGCTTTGATTTGGAATTGCCGAGGGCGATGTCTGCCAAGTCGAGGAAACGGTTGTAGCTCGCCTCTTCAGACGGCAGATTGAAATGCGTGACGTGCTATGCGTTGGGGTTGCATCGAGTTTCGTGCGGATCAAGGAGCGTGGCGCTTGCTCACCGAGGCCGATATTCGGCTTCACTTTGTGCTTCACACTGATGTGGCTAAGTGGCTGCAGACGGAGTGCGACAACGCATACCGTACTGGCGCTGCTAAGGGCAACAACTAATTGGCGAAGCTCGCTGCGATAGCCAAGTTCTTCGGTCAGATTTCGTGACTCTCGTTTTGTAGTCTCGTTCATCAGTGTGCTTGCAGCTTAACAAAAACATACGGGAAGAAAGGGCAACCGCCAAATATCACGCGGAATCTAGTCGGGTAAGCTGCCCAGGTCAGTTTTGTATGAACGCCCGTCTGCTGTTCGTTGACGATGAGGAAAACATCCGGACCCTGCTGCCTATGATTTTGCGCCAGCAAGGGTTTGATGTCACGGTCGCGGCCTCGGTGCCTGAAGCTTTGGACTTCATCAATCGCCAGAAGTTCGACATCCTTCTCTCCGACTTGAACATTGGACAGCCGGGAGATGGGTTCACTGTGGTCAGCGCCATGCGCCGCACCCAGCCTGACGTTGCGACGTTCATCCTGACCGGCTATCCCGATTTTCAAACTGCGCTTGAGGCTATTCGGCTACAGGTTGACGATTACCTGACTAAGCCAGCCGACATCGGCAAAATGGTGGAGACGCTGAAGACGAAACTGGCACAACCCAGGAAGATTCGGAAACAAGGCGCCAAGCGAGTGGCCACGGTGATACGCGACAATTCTGATCGAATCCTCGAATCGTGGCTGGCGGAAGTGAAGATAAATGATGAGCTGCAATCCCTCCAACTCTCAGATCGGCAGCGCGTTGACCATCTGCCCTGGGTGCTGCAGAGCCTCATACGAACACTGGAAGCCGATCAAGGGGAGGTTGCAGGCGATGCCTTGGATGCGGCCAGGAAACACGCCGCAGATCGCGCGAAACAGGGTTACAGCATCCCGATGCTTGTGCTAGAAGCGGGAATCTTGCATAGAGTGCTTTCTAGAATCTTGCAGGAGTGCTTGCTGGAAGTCGATGTAAGCACCTTGGTCAGCGATGCGATGAAGATCGGCGAAAACCTGAATGCCATGCTGGAACAGTCCACCCGAGCGTTTCAAAAGCATGACGTTCATCGCGCTGCCTAACGCAAAAAGATTCCAAAGGCCAGTCTTAAAGATTCAACGCGAAGCTCGTCGGGTTTCCACAACACTCAGTCCGGCCATGAGCCTATCGCGCAGTTTGTCATCGGCTGCCATCAAGCGGCGAGCTTGATGCGGTGTGTTTCGGAGTTGGCCGATGCTGAGTTCACATTTCTGTCCTGCCTTTGATCCACAAGTAGGACACGCAGCGGCCAACATTTGTTCTGAGGAAACTTTTGTGCTGCTCATGGTTGGCAGCATTGTGGCAGAACAGAAGTGTTATGGCTGAGCAATCTAGCTCACGCCTAGAGCGGCTATTTGGGCGCGCGAGGAAGGTCTCTCAGACAAAACTCTGTGAGGTTCTGAGGAGCGTTCGACACGGCCGATTTTTTCGTTTTCCAAGTCCACCCCTTCCGCACCGAAGTGCCCCACACGTTGGGGGCCGTGTGCAATCGTGAAGGTTCCGTCCAGATGCTGGTGCACGGTGACCGAACAGCCGGCCAAGGTGGCGCGCCAGCGTACCGGTTCAATCTGCAAGCGCAGGTTCTGAATGCTGACCGTGTTGTCGCGGTCGACGGTACGTTCGAACTGCAGGGCAAAAATCAGATCGAGATCTCGGCTCGAGCGGCGCACAAACGCATGGCCACGTTGCGCAGCTGGCACCTGAAAGCGAGCATTGAACTCGGCGATATAGTGCTCGCGCAGAAAACCATTGGCCGCTTCCAAGCTGCGGATCCCGCGCAGCCGCAGATCCTGGGGCAAGCGCCCCTGCCAGGTGCTGAAGTTGCGTTCCGAACGACCGCGGGCCTGCGGAGAATAAGCCGGAATCATCTGTACTCCCAACTCGCGCAGCGCTCGACCGATTTGCGTCAGCCGATGCGGATCGATCTTGCCAGGTTCGTACCATTGGAATTTAACGAACTCTAACTGCAAAAGGCGATATATTCGCTCCGGCAAACACTAAGATCCGCCATGGTCTTTTCCCCGATTGGAAGTTCTTGCACCCTCGTGTCTTCTCGCAACTCTCGTCGGCCTCAGATGCTGTGCCTGCTCTTACTTGGCTTGACGTTCAGTGCAGGCGCGCAAAATGCAGCAAGTGACCGACCCTCTGCGGCGAAACCGGAACTCCTGGTGCAAACCGGTCACGACTGGTCTGTGCTGGCGGTTTCGCTAAGTCCGGACGATCGCTGGCTGGCGTCAGGTGGCAAGGATTCTCTCCTGCTGATTTGGAATGTTGCCACCGGCCAACAGGTCCGCAATCTTGGCGGTCAGGGTGGACGCATTCTCAACATGGCGTTCATGTCCGACTCACGACGGCTGGTTTTCGGGGTCACGTCGACGGCTTTGGGCCGACCCATGAAGGCATCCGGCATGACCGTTCCTCAAGGAAACGAAGTCCACATGATGGACATCATCTCCGGCCAGACGCTGTGGAGATTCGACTATCCGCATCAGCTCGAATCAGTCGCCTTAAGTGCGGATGGCAAGTTAGTTGCTGCAACCGGCTACGACAAACGTGTGTACGTGTTGAACGCCGAGACGGGATCTCCTATTCGCGACTTCGCGGCTGGGCCAAGAGGCTGGATGGAGACCGTCGCTTTCAGCCATGACGGGCGGTTGGTAGCAGCGTCAGGCCCGGGTGAAATTAAAGTATGGGAAACCGCGACTGGAAAATTGGCAAATACTTTGTCCGGTCACGAGAAAGGCACCCACTGCGTCGCCCTCGATTCTAGGGGTGCAAGACTTATTTCCGGTGGCAATGACAATGAGGTTAAGGTCTGGGACGTCGCCAGCGGGAAGCAACTATACGAGCGAAGATTGCCGTATGCGGTGCAGGGTGTTCGCTTCAACCCTGACGGCAGCACATTCGCTGCCAGCACATATCAGCAAGTTGCGTTATTCAACACAGCCACCGGCCAACTAATCCGCACGTTGTCCACGCGCGCCTTCGTTTTTGGAATGGATTTTGATGACACCAGCAAACTGGCCGCGGGCGGAGATGACGGTGTCATTCATCTCTGGGATCTGAGCACTGGTAAGGAACTCTACAAGTTCAGCGGCCGCATTAATCCAATGTTCAAGCCCACCTTCACCTCCGATGGTCGTTGGCTTGGTTCCGCAGCCCTCGGCCCGTTCCATCTTTGGGATGCCAAGGCGGGAGTGCCGGTAAAGCCCCTCGCGACTGGCATCGAGCTTGCCGACACCGGTCTGTTCTCGCCCAACGGAAAATACTTAGCGGTTGGAAGCAGTTACTACGATCAGAACATCAAGATCTGGCAAACCGGTGACTGGCGCCTGGTCAACAGTCTCAAGCGCGACGCAACTCCTCCCCAGACGCAGGGCGAGCGTGTCCTCGCCATGGCCTTCAATCCTGTCAGTGATCAACTTGCTTTTGCCGCCGGCAATACGATTCACCTCAGCGACATGGCGGGTGCCCAGCCGGAAGTCAAATTTTTTGGCCATACCGGCAGAATCACCGACCTTGCATTCAGCCCAGACGGCCAGATGCTAGCTTCGACCGCGGGATTCATACGCTACAGCAGAGGAATATTTGACTCTTACTCGATCGAGCGCGACACAGGTATCCGTGTCTGGGACGTCGCAAAACGCAACCAGGTACAACTGCTCGACCCACCGCATCTTGTGTCGCGGCTGACGTTTTTCTTCGACCCCAATATCACTTGCAGCATTTGTGTCCGTCATATCGCCTTCAGCAATGATGGGCAGTGGCTTGCCGGAAGTCTCGGCAATAAACTCCGCATTTGGAACACTCGTACCTGGAAGGAAGAGAACACTTTCGAGGTGCCCAGGATGGAATGGACCGCGGTCGCCTGGAACGCAACCGGTATCCTGGCGGCGGGCACAAGCTTAGGAGCTATCACGTTCTGGGATCTTGCTACACACAAGGAGTGGCACGCCATAGAAAGTACGATCCCGGTTGACGGCATCCGCTTCACCCCCGACGGACGGTGGCTGCTATCGGCGGGGGGAGATGGTTCGTTGAGGCTCTGGGAAGTTGCCACTGGGGAACTGAGAGCGACTCTGATTACACAATCGGATGGCGATGATTGGCTCGTGGTCGCACCCGATGGTCTGTTTGATGGTTCTCCCAGAGCATGGAACCAGACGCTGTGGCGGTTCCAGGGAAGGCTCGACACCCTTCCTGTCGAAGTATTCTTCAATGAGTTCTTTTATCCGGGTTTGCTCGCGAACATTCTAGCCGGTCGGAATCCTCGCGCCAGGACGGCCATTGACGAAAAAGATCGTCGTCAACCTCGTGTCGAAATATCCGTTGTGCCGGCTAAAGCCAGCAAAAGTGCTCCGTCGCAAATGGCAAAATTGCAGATCAAGGTTGCCGACACATCTCCTGATCCGGATCACTCGCAGCGGAGCGGCGTACGTGACGTACGCCTGTTTCGCAACGGCTCACTGGTCGGAATCTGGCACGGAGATGTGGCGCTCGGCTCTGAAGGCACGGCTTTACTGGAAAAGGATGTAAGCATTGTGGCGGGAAGCAATAGCTTCACGGCATACGCCTTCAACCACGATAATGTGAAGTCACCCGATGCCACACTCGTCGTTCAAGGGCCGGAATCGCTGAAACGTAAACCTTCTGTTTACCTGCTGGCAATCGGCATTGATCAGTACTCGAACCCGGCGTTCAACCTCCGCTACGCGACCGACGATGCAGGCGAGTTCGCAAGTGTGCTGAAAGAGCACCTCGAAAAGCTCGGTGGATACAGCGAGATACGGACCATCCCTTTGCTGAACGAGCGGGCCACCAAGAACAACATCCTTTGGAGTCTTCGCCGACTGGCAGGAACTGCCGCAGGTACCGCGCCGCAGGGATTCCCATCAGAATGGAGAGACTTGGGGCCGGCTAAGCCGGATGATGTAGTCTTCATATATTTCGCGGGGCACGGCACGGAAGAAGATAGGAAGTTCTATTTGCTTCCGCACGATCTCGGTGTCCTGCAAGGGAGTTCGCTGGATGCTACGGCGGCGGAAGAAATACTAGGTCACAGCATTTCAGACGAGGATCTGCAAGATGCTCTCGAGAACCTCAACGCAAGCGCCATCGTTCTCGTTATTGATGCGTGCAGGTCGGGCCAGGCACTGCAAGCCGACGACCCGCGGCAAGGCCCAATGAATTCCAAAGGCCTTGCCCAACTCGCTTACGACAAGGGTATGTACATCCTGGCTGCATCCCAGAGCAATCAGAACGCTCTAGAACTCGCGAAACTTGGCCATGGATTGTTGACCTACACGTTGATCAATGCAGGTCTGTCGGAAGACAAGGCGGATTTTGCCCCTAAGGACGGCCGCATCTTGCTGCGGGAATGGTTCGATTACGCTGTGCAGATGGTTCCGCAAATGCAGCGGGAGGCCATGACAAAAACTACCGATTCGGGAACCAATGGCCCCGTTGTCGTGGAGAACGAACAGGACAAACCCCTGAATGAACGTTCTTTGCAGCGCCCGCGGGCGTTCTATCGCCGCGAGCAGGAGAATGAACCACTGGTCGTCTCGCGAACCAGGTGAATTCATACGTCGTTTGGTCAAAAAATTCATCCTCTGCATTCATGCTGTCTCGCGCTGGTAGTATTTGAGCAGGCCATCCAAGCGTTCTCGACACCCTGCTTCCGACTCAACGGTTGTTCTGGCTGTGCTTCGCCAAAATTCTGTCCAGCTTTGAATTCAGCAACATAAGGGGATCCGCTCTGCATTTGTTATAAATCTGATCCAAGTTCCGCCTGCTGAGGCATCTCGTCGGTCTGCTGTCTCGCTGCCTTTGCTCTCGTAAAGATCTTCTGCTCGAGAATCTGGCCCTGCGTCGGCAACTTTCCGTCTTCAAACGCCGCAAGCAACGACTAAACCTGGCAGCGTTCGATAGGTTGTTCTGGATCGGCATGAACAGGATGTGGACGGAGTGGAACAGCTCCCTTCTGATTGTCACTCCAGCGACGGTGGTGCGTTGGCATCGAGCCGGATTTCGCATTTTATTGGCGTTGGCGTTCCCGCCACGAGGTTGGCCGTGGCCGAAGGCGCATCAGCAGAGAACTGCGCGAACTGATTTTCCGGATGGACAGCAGCGAGTGCGTCGCCGGAGACGAACCACTAGCGATCTACCCCTCGCGCAGTGTTTTCATCGGATCGATCTGGGCGGAGCGTCGCGCCGGCACGTAACAAGCTAGCATCGCCACCGCTGCCAGCAGCAGTGGTGCGCCGACGAGCAAGCGCGGATCGTCTGTACCAACGGTAAGTGAGTTGACAAAAACATTGGTCATCGCCGAGAGCATCTTAGCTAGGGCGAACGCGCCTAAGAATCCGAGAACCGTTCCGACGCCCACCAGAGCCGCGCCTTCGCGCAGCACCAGCAGCAGTACCTGCCCCTTACGCGCCCCCAGCGCCATGCGAATTCCGATCTCCTTGCGTCTTTGCGCAACCGCGTAGGCCGTGACCCCGGCGAGTCCGATTGCGGCCAACACCAGGCCGAACAGACCAATTCCGCCATATGTCTTGACCGCGAATCGCTCGGAGGCCCGGCTGAGATTCAGGTACTCGCTAAGCGTTCGCACATTGAAGATGGTCAGCTTCGGATCGATGTCGGCGATCTCGCGGCGAATGCTGCTCAGGGCATCCATTCCCGCATCCGATTGGGCCATAATGGTCATGCCATCGGCTGGCGGCCGCGCAAAATTGCGCGGGGTCAGGGGTAAATAGATTACGGATTGGCTGATCCCGATGCCATTCTTCAAATCGCGGACCACGCCGACCACTTCATAAGACTGCTTGTTGTCCCTAACGCGCTTACCGACCACATTTCCAGCTCCGAAAAATCCGCGGGCCGCAGTCGCATTCATCACCACGGGCAGAATCTTCGATCCGTCTGCCTGGCTTCGCTGATCCTGTTCCACGAACTCTCGACCGGCCAGCATCGGCTCGCTCAGCACGGCAAAATAGCCCGCGCCCACCGTGTCCTCCAGAGCCGATAGCTGGACCCGCGAGTCCTCCGCAGTCAATGGGATGGCTCCATCTTCGTCTTCTATCGAAAAGGGCGCCTGCGCCGCCAGGGCGACGTTGCGCACCGGACCGGCGCTCTTGAGCTGCTGGGGAAGTCTCTCGAACAGAGCTTGCGCCTTTTCGGGTGAGTAGCCGTCACGCACCGGATCGATGGACAGGAGATACATCGTGTGCGGATCGAGTTTGGTTTGGACACTGCTTTCCTTGCTGATTCCCATTACTAGGAAGCCTGTGATCAGCAGCAGCATGAGCGATCCCGCAACCTGCGTCACCATCAGCAAGTTGCGCACACCAAAGCGCCCGTAACCAGGCAACTGAAGGGCCGAGCCTTCTTTGAGCGCTGGGGTCAAATCGGCTTGCGTTGCTCGCAGGGCAGGCGCAAGGCTGAATCCGACGCCACAGACGATCGCAAGGGCGAATACGAAAATGGCTGCGTGCCAATCCGGAGTGAAATTGGATTCGATCGGCACTGCCGTGGGTAGCGTGAATTGGGAGTTCAACACAGCCAGACAATATGCGAGCGCGAATCCTGCGATGCCGCCCAGCATTGACAGCAAAATGCCTTCGCTCATCATCTGTCGGACAAGCCGAAAACGGCTGGCCCCGACGGCCAGGCGAATCCCCAACTCCTTTCGGCGATTGGCGCCGCGTGCGAGCAGCATGTTTGCCAGATTCATGCACGCAATGGTCATGATCAGCCCCATCAGTACAACGAAGAAGCCGAGCACGACGGGTTTCAAATTGCGGGGAAGCGGCACCATGGTGCCAGCCGAGAGCAGGGTCACGCGTCTGCTTTTGTCAGCGCGTATAGGCGCCGAAGGATCCTGCTCGTCGAGTTGACGCGTGATCGCGTCGAGCGCGGCTTCAGCCGATTCCATGGTGACACCGGGTGCCAGGCACATCATTGCCAGGAAATCCCTGGCATTTCGTTGATGCAGCACGTCGCTCGCGAGCTCCGGGGCGAGAGCGGCCGGCGCTGTGATCGGAACGAATAGCTCGGCGGGATTCATGGAAAGGGCGCCATTGAAATTCTTCGGAGTGATTCCCACGATGGTCGTGGGTTGCCCATTCAGTCGAAGCGTCTGCCCCACCGCGTCGGGCGAGGAGTTGAGGCGGTTGCGCCAGAAACGATCGCTGATCACCACAACGGGCCCGTCGCCGGGCTTGTCAAGTTCAGGGCTGAGCACTCGTCCGAGCTGCGGCTGGACGCCGAGCACGGAAAAATAATCGGCGGATACAAGTTGTCCGAAAACGCGATCCGGTTTTGCTTTCACATCACCCTGGAAGGTGAGATTGAAGGGGATGCCAGTCTGGAATGCGGCGACGCCAACGAACAGGCTCCTTTGATCCCGATATTGCTGAACGTAGTAATACGACACCGGCTTCTCGGGCATCACCAACTTCTTCGCATTCGCCGCTGCCGGCAGCTCACGAGATATCACCTGCCATTTCGAGCTGTACACCATGGTTGTCAGCCCGATCCCGAGTCCCATCGAAATGATGCCGACCAGCGCGAAGCCGGGTGACTTGATCAGCCCTCGCAGGGCGTACCGCATATCGCCGCGCATTTCGCTCAGGTATTCGAGCGGTAAGCGAATCGCGATATCGGCGATCAGCCGGATCAGACCGGCGGTTCCATGTCTCTTGGCGATCTCTCCCACGATGTCTTCCCCGAGTAGCATCACCTCGGTGCCATAAGTCAATTTGAATTCGTGGGGGAAAGCCCGCGCCAACCAACGATATATCTGCCATGCGAAATTCACTCCGTCACCATGGCTTGCTTCACTCGAATTGTGCGAAGTAATTCTTGCAGGCGTTCACATTCCGCGTCGAGCACACGCTTGCCGAGCGCCGTCAGCCGGTAATAACGGCGTCGCGCGTCGTCCAATTCGGGCGCGGGTCGTTCGTCGGATTCCTCAATCAGTTCCGCCTCGATTAACCGCTTGATCGATCCATACAGCGTTGCCGGCCACAACCGCACTTTTCCGGTAGTGCGATTCAAAACTTCCTGCATTATTCCGTAGCCGTGCTGCTCTCCACTCGCAAGCGACAGCATGATGTGAAACCAATGGGTTTTGAGGGGAATAAACCTTAGGGGGTCAACCTCAGTCATACTGATATATATATCATGTAATATCTATACTTGAGAAGAAGTTGACTTGATAGCAAGGTCCATATAGGTCAGGGACCAAGCTGCCGGATAGTTCCTTTCGTGATTGCTGAGATTTCGAACTCGGCGATGTGACAACGTTAACAGGCAGCACTCCGGGGAAGCTGGAGCACCTGGTGCAAGACCAGATGCTCTACCAATCTAGCCTGGTAACTAATCAGTTTGAATGGAATGAATTTCAGAGATCGACAGCGATATCCCGTGCGCACTGTAGGCAATTTTGTGGCTGCGGAATCCTCCAAGCTCCACCAGGTTTTCAACAGCCTGTATCTTGCGGATACTGAATCTAAAGGACTTCCGAGAGGTCTTCCGGAGTAGAGCACCTGGGTCCCGAACCAGATTTCAGCCCATATTGAAACTTGTTGAAATTTGTTGTTCTTAAGTGATTGATATTGAACCTGTTGCGAGCTGTGCGTGGAAGGCTATTGACCTTGTGGAAGTTGGATCCTTTCGCAAGCCACAAAATTGCCTACAGGCAACTCGTATCCTCTTCTATTCGTACCTCGCGATTCTCTCCCGGATGACTGGGCTGCAGTGCCCCTTCGTATCATCCAGAAATCACAGTGTGACTAAGTTTCCACTTTCCGGATTCGTCTCGATATTTACATCTTTGTATTCATCGAATAAGCCGGCGTTGTGCATCTGCAAGGCAATCGGACCGGCCTTGCCTGCGCTGGGATCTTTGAAATTAAGGACTTCGACCCAGGGGAATGGAGCCGCGTCGAAATATTGGCGGATGCTTCGGCCGGTACCGCTCGCATGGCGGTTGCCCAACCGCTTGGCAGTAAGG
>Ga0206969_1224_pt1 | contig 13505 bp, 18 predicted proteins | sample Alteio_BWOrgHeat_87_FD_153256 | JGI IMG/M metagenome (GOLD analysis project Ga0206969, IMG submission 153256) | Enriched cells from forest soil in Barre Woods Harvard Forest LTER site, Petersham, Massachusetts, United States -... | ecosystem: Environmental > Terrestrial > Soil > Temperate forest >... | reverse complement strand
AATGCACAAGTGAATTATGTGCTCAACCCAAGTTTTGAACAGTATTCAAAATGTCCTTACACTTTGGATCAAATTAAATATGCAACTTACTGGAGTCCTATTGATTCAGTTGGTAACCCTGACAGTGTATTTTACCAACCTGCTTGTGTTCCAGAATATTGTAACACTTGTGACACAACACACCTTAGCTTAGCCGGACTGGATGTAAATGTACCAAGCAACTATTATTTTTATCAATATCCTCGCACGGGTAATGGAATGGTACAGGTAAGGATGTTATTGGACCCTTCTGGTGGTTTTGGATTACCTGATATTAGGGACTATTTGCAGGGCAGACTTTATAAACCGCTTACTGCGGGGAATGCCTATTGTGTAACCTTTTACGTGAGCCTTGCCGAAATATCGGGGTACGCAATTGATAAGATCGGTGCCTACTTAGACGATGGCAGTATAGACATTGGTCAAGATAGTGCAACGTGCGCAAGGCCCAAAACGGCATATACTCCACAAGTTGTTACCTCGTCTATTATTAATGATACGTTGAACTGGGTAAAAATTCAGGGCTTGTTTTATGCAACTGGCACCGAGCAGGGCAGGTAAAAAGTCAAAAACGGAAGTCAAAAAAGGATTATTTTTGTATGAAACACAGGTGTTATGAACACAGCAACGATCAGGCAAAAATTGCACAATTATCTGGAAGTGGCGAATGATAAAAAAGTAAAGGCTATTTACACTATCGTGGAGGAAGCAATAGAAGAAGCAACGGAGTATTCCGATGAATTTAAAGCAGAGCTCGACCGTCGCTATGCAGCCTATGAAGATGGGAGCGAAAAGCCGGTTACCGCAGCAGAGAGTAAAAAGCGTATCCAAAAGCTACTGAAAACAGCCCGCAAGTAATGGGATATAGCTATATACTACTTGCTAACAGCCCAGGAAGAATATGAATCTTCTATTGGTTGGTATAATGAAAGGAGCTGGTTAGCGGGAGACCAGTTTATAGAGGCGGTTGACTATGCCTTACAATTGATTTGTGAACATCCGTACCGCTGGCGTAATGAATACAGTAAATTCTATGAATTAGGCCTGAATAAATATCCTTATAACATTGTTTACACAATAGATGAGGAACAGGGGTTAGTTATTAAATAGGCTCCTGCTCCCTGCATGGGCGATGCAGGCCATAATAATCAGGTCTGCAACGGAGTGATATACACCGTTATTCTGTATTTTTGTAAAAGCAAGATTATATTATCAGTTATGGAGGAATTGGAAAAAAAGATGATGATTCGGAAATCCGCAATTTTGGAACTGTAAGTAACCCATCCTTTGCATTTTGTAATGATCCGAAGGAAGATATTTACCAGGATTTTCATAATAAATTCCAATCGAAATGAACACCGGGACAATAGTACTGATACCGTTTCCGTTTGCTGAACTTACCAACATTAAAGTACGTCCTGCGTTGATTATATCCACCACAAAAGACAAATACCAGGACTTGATCCTTTCTGCAATTAGTTCTGTTTACCTGCCTCATTAAATACCAGCAAAGGCGCCAAACAGCTCATAACAACCCCGGGAAAACAATAAAACCATGAATATTTTTTTACTTTTTAGTTTTTTCTTTTAAATCTTTACCTTACCTTTGCACTCCGTTTTAATTTTTATTTAAAGTAAGCAATGCCTACCATACAACAATTAGTACGTAAAGGCCGTGAGCAAATGCGGACAAAATCAAAGTCCCGCGCTTTGGACTCCTGCCCACAACGCCGTGGTGTTTGTACCCGTGTGTACACAACAACGCCCAAGAAACCAAACTCTGCCCTGCGTAAAGTAGCCAAAGTGCGCCTTACCAATAAGGTAGAAGTTATCGCATACATCCCCGGTGAAGGGCACAACCTCCAGGAGCACTCCATAGTGCTTATCCGTGGAGGCCGTGTTAAGGACCTTCCGGGTGTACGTTATCATATAGTGCGTGGCGCGCTCGATACTGCCGGTGTAAAAGACCGTAAGAAGAGCCGTAGCAAGTATGGTACCAAAAAAGATAAGAAAGGTGCAGCAGCTAAACCAGCAGCTAAGAAGAAATAAAATTATTAATTATTAATACAAGCCAGTCAATACATGAGAAAGGCACAGGCAAAAAAACTCCCGTTAGCGCCAGATCCGAAATTCAACGATAAGAACGTAACCCGTTTCGTTAACTGCCTGATGATAGGTGGTAACAAAACAGTGGTGTTGGGCGCTTTTTATGACGCTCTTGATAAGGTAACCAAAGTAGCCAACGAAGAAGGCTACGAAGTATGGAAACGCGCCCTGAATAACGTAACCCCGGCCGTAGAAGTACGTAGCCGCCGTATAGGTGGCGCTACCTTCCAGATACCATCTGAGGTGCGCCCCGACCGTAAAATATCGCTGAGCATGAAGTGGCTTATCCGCTACTCACGTGAGCGCAATGGCAAAACCATAGCCGACAAGCTGTCTAACGAAATAATAGCAGCAGCAAAGGGTGAAGGTGGCGCTTTCAAGAAGAAGGAAGATACGCACCGTATGGCTGAAGCCAACAAGGCGTTCTCCCACTTTAAGATCTAACAAAAGCTTTGTTTACAATATAAGAAAGTCCCTCCTCCACAGGTGGGGCTTTTTTCGTGTGTTTACAACAGCGGGATTTTATGCCTTACAAGGACACCGAGACTAATAAGGGTACCTTGCCTATATTGTGGGGGTTGATTTATTATTCGCAGATTGAAATAGTAATAATAGCTCGCGAATTAGGTAGCATCTCCCGGAACAAGTCCCGATTTTTTATATCGGGAGGGTCGGGGTTTTCTCGCGAATGTCATCGTAAAAACGCCGCGCGTCAGACTAAGATGGATCAGGAGTTTTGAATCTAATGCCGGAACCAGATCTCGGTGGCGCCAAAACCATATTTCCCACTCCATTCGTTTTTAAAGCGGCTTACTTCATTCATCTTTTTCAGTACGGCATGTACTTCTTCGCGCAGGCGACCCTTGCCAAGTCCATGTATCACCACCATGTGTTCCTGCCGGTGTACTATAGCAAGCTGCAAATAATGATGTAGCGTATCAAGCTGTATCTTTATTATTTCTGCATTAGAAAGCCCCTTTTTATTTTCCAAAAGGGATTCTATATGCAAGTCGATCTCGTAGCGTGCCGATTCAATCGTTCTTTTGTTTGTAAGCGGAATAGCTGAAGACCCTATCACCGGTTCAAATTTTTCCTTTGGCACAGGTTTTTTCTTCGGTACAAAATCCTCTATCAGCACATAGCTGAATGTTGGTTCGCTGTGCTGCAAAAGGTGGTTGATATGCTCAAATAATTTGGCAGGCCGGATGCGCAATATACCTTCTTCCGTAGCCATGTTTTCATTAGTAGTATCGGTAAGCTGCCAGTGAAACCGGGGCTGGTCGTTCATGTCCGGGTAGCTAACGCTGTGCAGATATAGGTTGCCAAAACCATGTAGCGTACCCTCATGTTTGAATTCGCTTTCGTGCAGGAACCGCACGTCATAGCCGAACTTAACAGGCTGGGGCATTTCATTCAGCAGATAGACCTTCAGTTGCTCCACTACATCTTCAAATTCGTCGGTTTTATACACCGGCATAAAAGAGAGATATACGCCCTTTGCCAACCGCTGCTTACGGGCGGCTATTTTTTCCACCGGCAGTTGCTCCGGCAATGATTGCTTCTTTTTGGCTGATTTGTCGGTAAACCACTTCAGGTAGGGATGGTCAATATCATCCATATATACTGGGAAGGCCGTGCCATTTACCTCTACCTCCACCATTTGTTTGTTGATGAACGCAGTTACGTGGCCTTCCTCTCCACTTCGTTTCAGTAATATCCTATCGCCTATTGAGAACTTCATAAAACCCCAAACCCCTAAAGGGGCTTCTCCTTGTTAAATAAAAACTCCACCATCTTCATCACGGCTTTTCCCCTGTGGCTCACCTGGTTTTTGATGTTTAGCGGCAACTCGGCAAATGTTTTGTCGTAACCCGCCGGGATAAATATAGGGTCGTACCCAAAACCGCTGTCGCCTCTTTTTCCGGTAATTATCTCCCCTTCACAGATCCCCTCAAAATAATACACCTCTCCGTCCCACACCAGGCAGATGACCGCTTTATAAAATGCGCTCCTGTCTTCGGCCCCGGTTAACCCTTGTAGTACCTTTTGCAGGTTCTTTTCGTCATCACGCTCACCACTGTAATGAGCGCTATCCACGCCGGGTGCGCCATGCAGTGCATTTACACAAAGGCCGCTGTCATCGGCAAAAACATTCTTGCCAGAGAACTGGTAAATAGCAGAAGCTTTGGCAAGCGCATTTTCCTCAAATGTGTGGAAGGGTTCTGGTATATCCTGGCTAAAGCCAATATCTTTTAACGACAACAGTTCTATACCTTCTGTCATTGCCTTTATCTCGCCTATCTTATGCTCATTATTAGATGCGATAACCAATTGCTGCATGGTGCAAATTTACGACTTACCATTGACAGAATGAATGGAATGTAAAAGGAACGGGGCAGCCCCAATGGCCACCCCGTTCCTTTTAAGTACAATTTTATTCGTCTATTTCCTGGTTGCAAAACGCTCGCTTACCACCAGTTCTTTACTGCCTGCGCTATATTTATAGAACCCTTCGCCCGATTTTACGCCCAGGTAGCCAGCCTGCACCATATTAGCGAGCAATGTTGCCGGGGCATATTTCTGGTTACCAAAGCCCATATGCAGCACATGCATTATGGAGTAGCAGGTATCCAGGCCTATAAAGTCGGCAAGTTGCAGCGGCCCCATTGGGTGCGCCATACCCAGCTTCATAATATCGTCGATCTCTTTGATACCGGCCACACCTTCCTGCAACGCAAGCACGGCTTCGTTTATCATCGGCATCAATATGCGGTTCGATATAAAGCCCGGGTAGTCATTTACCACGCACGGCACCTTGCCCAGTGATTCGGCAAGGGCTACTATGGTATTTGTAATGTCAGCAGTAGTTCCATAACCATTGATCACTTCTATGAGCTTCATTACCGGAACCGGATTGAAGAAATGCATACCTATCACCTGGCCTGGGCGCTTAGTATGTGAGCCTATGCGGGTGATGGAGATGGAGGAAGTATTAGTGGCAAGAATGCAATGCGCTGGGCAATGCTCATCAAGTTGTTTAAAGATGTTGATCTTGAGGTCTATATTTTCAGTTGCAGCTTCAACCACCAGGTCCGCATCCTTTACGGCGTCCAGCATGTTGGTGAATGTAGTAATGCGGCCCATGGCTTCATTCTTCGCATCGGCGGTCAGGGTGCCTTTTGTTACCTGCCGGTCCATGTTTTTGCCAATGGTAGCTATTGCCCGGTCCAGGGCATCCTGCTTTATATCCATCATATGGACTTCATAACCATTTTGGGCGAATACATGGCAGATGCCATTTCCCATTGTACCCGACCCGATCACTGTAACGATCTTAAAATTTTGCGACATATTAGTGCTGTTTCGTTTTTTTTGAGCCGCCAAGGTACGCAATTTTCAAGGTAAAAATTAAAAGTTAAAACTAAAAAACCACTGTTATCTTATCCCATTTGGGTTTGTGATGCATGGTGTTATGTATTACTGCACCATCATTTGACGAAATAAATGAAAATGAAAAATAGCTGTGTTTTTGTTTTAATTTTACCAATTCAATAACTGCATCCTATGACTAAAATAAACGCGATAAACTGGTTTGAGATACCTGTGTCAGATTTCGACAGGGCGAAGGCTTTTTATGAAAACATACTTGATTTTACAATGAGGGAACATATGGGCGGAAACACGCGCACAGGGCTTTTCCAGTTCGATATGGAGGAAGATGGTTGCGGGGGGGCCATAGTCTATGACCCCGAGTTTTATACCCCTTCAGCCAACGGCTCGTTAGTGTATCTCAATTGCGAACCAGACCTGCAAACCGTATTGGACCGTGTTGTGGATGCCGGCGGTAAAATACTACAGAACCGGACAATAGTTGCCGCCACGCAAGACCTCGGCTACTGGGCTATGATACTGGATACCGAAGGCAACAGGGTAGCGCTCCATGCTCTGGATTAATTAATATCTTCGCTCCATGAAATTTCTCATTGCCGGCCTGGGTAATATAGGCATGGAATATGACGCTACCCGCCATAATATTGGTTTTGAAGTAGCCGATATGTTGGTAATAAAAAACGGGGGCAGCTATTCCCTGGACCGCCATGCGTATAAAGCGGAGGTAAAGTGGAAGGGTAATACATTCGTTGTCATAAAGCCCACAACTTTTATGAACCTCAGCGGCAAGGCGGTGAAATACTGGATGGACAAAGAAAAGATACCCATAGAAAATATGCTGGTGGTGGTAGATGAGCTTGCACTGCCACTGGGCACCATCAGGCTGCGGGCTTCCGGCAGCAATGCAGGGCACAACGGGCTAAAAAATATAGAACTGCTGCTGGCAACTGATAAATACCAGCGGCTACGTTTCGGCATAGGCAGCGACTTCCCCAAGGGCCGACAAATAGAGTTTGTGCTCGGCAAATGGAAGCCCTCTGAGATACCCATGGTGAAGGATATGCTGCTGAAAAGCGTTGAGGCAATAGAGTGTTTTGCCACCCAAGGCATAGGCAAGGCCATGACGTTTTTCAACAAGTAGCGGCAATTTTATAAGGATTTTTTTTTACCTTTACATTATGGCGACGATACAAATTTCTGATATACAGTTGTTCAATGTTTTAAAGAAATCACTTGGAGATCAAGAGGCAGAACAGCTTGTGACGTTTGTAAAATCTTATGTAAAAGAAGAAGTAACCGAACAGGTCCCAAATATTGCCACTAAGGACTTTGTTGAAGCAAAAATATCTGATGCGAAGTTTCAAATCATATTATGGGCTTTCGTGTTTTGGGTGACGCAACTTGGTGCCATATTTGCTTTTCTAAAGTTTTTAAAATAGACTTACAAATGCATCATGAATAAAGTACTGCTGTACGGATGTGTTATATTCATGGTGAATTCCTGTAAATCGCCACATACCGATTCTGCGGTGGTAAAGTCCTACAACAATACACTTAATCTCCGTAATGAAAAAATTCAGACATATAAAGGAGATTCAATAAGGAGAGCATATTTACTTCTTTTTAATCTGCCTGAAATTAAAATGTTGGATCATGAGGCATACATGTTTTATTGGGGAAGAATTTGGCATCCGTCCTTTTTGTACTTTATTGAAGATAGTCGAAACGAAGTAATTCTAAAAACAAGGTGTTTTAAAGAATCGAACGGAGTAGATACCATCACTGTTATTTACAAAAATAAACCAATCAAAGTTTGTCGGCCGCTTACAGTTATTGATAGTTCAACGCAAGTAATTTCTAAAGAGGATTGGCGGAAGTTTAAGACACTGTTAGAAGGAAGTTATTACTGGTTATACGATGAAAGCGGCGACGATAACCGACACATAGAAGATGGTGAAAGCTGGAGTCTTGACAGTAAATCCATTTTTGGCCAAAATGAATCTCTGGTTTATCATTCTGTCTCTATTCGTGCTCCTTATGAAGGCAGTTTCAAACGCGCATGTTCGTTCCTAATTGAACATTCTGATTTATCGAGGAATAATGTTCTCGAAAAATAAAAGCTATTACGGACCAAGGTGTAAATGCTATTATCATATTGTTCCCTTTTTTTATTACTTTTCCAATCAAATATTTCCAGCGATGAAAAAAATAAGTAGCCTCCTGCTCATAGGTGTCGTTTTCTTTTGCCTGTCCTTTAAGGGAGACAAAGCCCCCAAGGCAGATATGCATGCCGTGGAAACGATAAAGAATGAAGGCTACAATAATTCCAAGGTTATGGAAACGCTGTTCGAATTAACCGATGAGAACGGGCCGCGCCTAACAGGGTCAACGGGCATGAAGAATGCTGAAAAATGGGCGGCAGAACGGCTGAAAAGCTGGGGACTGGCCAATGTGAAAATAGAACCCTGGGGCGGCTTTGGCAAGGGCTGGGAAATAAACAAATGCTATGTGGCTATGACCGCTCCCTACTACCAGCAACTGATAGCCGTGCCACGTGCATGGACGCCGGGTACCAATGGGCTTGTAAAGGCAACTACCATATTGGTGCGAATTGACAGCGTGGACGACATGGCAAAATACATAGGTAAGCTGAAAAATAAAATAGTGGTACTCTCCCCTGCCAATATAGAAGCAAAGCCAAACTTTAAGCCCGATGCAAGCCGCGTGGATGATACCGACCTCAGGAAGATGGCCACAGACACGCTACCAGCAGTAGCAGCGCCAAAGCCCAAAACACCTGCAAAACCCGTGATAAACCTGCGCAGGGCGATAGATTCTTTCCTTTACCAGGAAGGGGCCACCGCTGTGTTGAGCGGGGGCAGGGGAACGATGGGCACAGTGTTTACTTCTAATGGAGCATCGCGCGCCTGGAATGCAAAGCCAGTAGTACCGGAAGTGGAAATGGGCATGGAGCACCTGGCAAGAATAATAAGACTGTTGAAGGCAGGAAAAGATGTAGAAGTGGAGATGGACACAAAGACGACCTTCCTGATGACGGATTCTATGGAGAACAATGTAGTGGCAGAGATACCCGGTACCGACCCCAAGCTGAAAGATGAACTGGTGATGCTGGGCGGCCACATGGATAGCTGGCACGCGGCCACCGGTGCCACAGATAATGGCGTAGGTGTGGCAATGGCAATGGAAGCAATTAGGATACTGAAAGCAACGGGCTTTAAACCCCGCCGCACCATCCGCATAGTTTTGTGGAGTGGTGAGGAGCAAGGGTTATTGGGTTCGCGCGGCTATGTGAAGAACCACTTTGGGGACCGGCTGACTATGGAGCTAAAACCGGACCAGGAAAAGGTATCGGCCTACTACAACCTGGACAATGGCGGAGGTAAGATACGTGGTATATACTTGCAGGGGAATGAAGCCCTGCGCGATCTCTTCCAGGCATGGCTGCAGCCATTTGCCGACTCGGGCGCTACTACAGTGACCATAAAAAACACCGGCTCTACCGATCATATATCGTTTGACGAAGTGGGCATACCCGGCTTTCAGTTCATACAGGATGGCCTGGACTACGGCACACGGACGCACCACACTAATATGGACTCTTACGACCGCGCAAGTGCAAGCGACCTGAAACAGGCATCAGTTATACTTGCATCGTTCGTATATCATACCGCCATGCTCGATGAAAAGCTGCCGAGGAAGCCATTGCCGGTAGTGAACCCCGCGCCGGATAGCTATAGGAGGTGAGGGAAGGTATTAATGTTTTGAGACGTTAATGGCATTGCCACACTGGATATTTTATTTAACGCGGCGGTTCCCTCCGTTTCGCTAAAAGGCACATTTATTTTTCATGGTATGAAGAACCCCTTTATGCAATCCGGGTTCCTGATGCAGATTTGTATGTGATTTTTCTCTTTAAAGCCTGCATTTTCATAGAGGTCATTACCTTCCCAAAATACTCCTCTTACAGAATCAAATGTTGGTAGATTATTTTTCACCCGGTAATCATGCAATGTCTCAATAACTGCGCAATCCAGGTACCGGAAAATCAGGTCGGCCCCACCTTTTAACGGTTTGTTTTTTTGGAGTTCCTGCCCGTTTTTTTTAATGTCCTGAACCAATATCTCGTAAGCGACCTTCAAAAGCCTGATGGAGTTTGAATTTACAAGGTCTAAGCAAAGACCGAGGTCAATTACAGCGGCTACTACTGCCGGTGTTTTTATGTTGCTTCTGCCTTTCTGGGGATGGTCTCTTTTGAACCTGGCGAACTCTAATGCTCTTTCAGGATCATTGTCCCAAAAATACATTCCGTGGCCTAACCAATCGTAATTATTTTCACTTCTTTTGAAGGAAATTTTCCTGTTTACCAGTTGATCCCTGACAGACTTATCGCATCCATGAAAGCCGACGATCATGCCTGTGCTTTTGAAATAAACACATCTTTATAGGGAAAAGCAACATTGCCTTTCTTGGTAAGTATCCCCACTCTTTTTAAAAAAGCTTCCGCTTCTTCCTTTGTGTGTTTAGCGGCTGCCTTCTTCTCTTTTTCAAGAAGTTTCAGGAAGCTATTTATTTCTTTTTCACTCATGTTTGTAAATACTAAAACAAATTTAGGTAAAGATTTTATAAACTCAAGTTGTCGTCCAACAAAATATAGTTCCTCTTACGCAGCAGAAAGCCTTTTCCTTGTATTCATCACACTTGCATCTTTCAAATGCGAATTCAGCGGGGAAACCAGTTTGTATGCCTTATTAAACAACTCTTGCGAAAGGTTGAACCGCTCAGATAATTTGCGGATCACTTCTTTTGATAAGCCCCGCCGATAATTTATTATGTCGGAAAAAAGGCTTTTACTTATTCCTAGCGCAGTTGCCATGTCCACCGATCTTAGTTTATTTTCTTCCATCAGATACCGTAATATTTCTATCGGGTCAGCATCAGTAAATGTATTGTGCTCTTCATCCCATTTTTCTATTAAGACGGTAAGCAGTTCGATAGCATCTTTTTGTTCTTTGTTTTTTGTTTTAAGAACAACAAGTTCCTCCAATTGGTTGCAATAATCAAAATATTGCTTCCTGGTCTTAATAACTTTATATTTCAAAGTATTCATTGTTTCATTTTTTTAGTAATCGCTTACAGTGTACTGCTTGTTGTCATTGCAAAGTTTCGTGTATTCGGCATGAGTGCCTATCCAGCAAACAAATAAGTGTACTTCTGTCCCTCCAAAAACATAATGACATATCATCCGGTAATTGTTGCCGCCAATATTAAATACCACCCTGTCCGACCAATTCCCTAAAAGGTCGGCATAGGTATATGTATTATACTTCCGACGGGATAGTTTTGTGCATTTTGCCATGTACTCAGAAAATCCTACGCGAGTTCGATGGGCGATGCCCATCGCTATTAGATGCCGCCCTTTTAGGGCTTGACCATATAGCGATGCCGTGCATCTAAGGTTAGGGACACTTATGAACGAAACCCCCTTTTTAACAAACGCACAAAACTATGCCGTGCAAAGTATAAGAATATCGTGTGCATTGTTCCATTCTGCTCCTTTTAACACTACCTGCCATAGTCCCAATGCGTTTCTACAGTCGGCATGGTTGTGTCCGTAACTTTCTATTGTCAGCTTTTTGACCAAATGAACTTTCATCTATCACAAGATAAAATTAGATAAAAATACGCAAAATGCGTACTGTTTATTCAATATTTTATGCTTTCACAGAACATGGAGTTACCTCCATCAGCTTATCCCATCCGTTGCAACATCTTTAGCTATCTTTTTCACCAGACCTTGCAGCACGCTGCCGGGTCCAACTTCTGTAAAGCGGGAAGCCCCGTGTTCCACCATTTTCTGCACTGTTTGCGTCCATCTTACCGGTGAGGTCAGTTGGTTGATGAGGTTCTGTTTTATTATTGCCGGGTCTGTATAAGGATGTGCATCCACGTTTTGGTAAACCGGGCAAGTAGGGGTGTCAAAGCGAGTGGTTGCAATTGCTTCCCTTAGTTCTTCTTTTGCAGGCTCCATAAGCGGCGAGTGGAATGCCCCGCCTACAGGCAGCAGCAGCGCCCTCTTGGCGCCCGCAGCTTTCAGCAACTCGCAGGCCTGCCGCACGCCTTCATTGCTGCCGCTGATCACTAATTGGCCAGGGCAATTGTAGTTAGCCGCTACAACTACTTCACCCGTGATACCCGAGCATATCTCTTCTACCTTAGCATCATCAAGCCCCAATACTGCGGCCATTGTTGAGGGGTTTATCTCGCAGGCTCGCTGCATAGCCGCAGCGCGTTTTGCCACCAGTTTCAGGCCGTCTTCAAACGATAATACCTTATTGGCAATAAGTGCCGATAACTCGCCCAGTGAATGCCCGGCCACCATATCGGGTAAAAGCCCCGGTGTAGTTTGAAACAAGATAACCGAATGAAGAAAAATCGCGGGCTGGGTTACGTTTGTCTGTTTCAGCTCTCCCTCTGTGCCCTGGAACATTACATCTGTGATGCGGAATCCTAAAATGTCATTTGCCTGCTCAAAAATGTCTTTGGCCTGTGCGTTCTGCTCATAGAGGTTCTTCCCCATACCGGGAAACTGCGCACCCTGCCCCGGAAATATATATGCATGTTTCATTTAGCTCGTTTTGTGCGCTAAAGTAAAAATAAAAAAGATAGAGACACACAATAACAAATGGAAATCGGCACAACCTTGTTGCCCTATTAGTTTTGTACGTTGTTGAAAAAGGGGCTGGGAACCGTAACAATATACGGTATAACTGCAAGGGCGAAATCTAATAGCGATGGGCATCGCCCATCGAACTCGCGTGAGACACGCGATACGTGACAAAATGCACTAACTTATCCAGTGTATAGTATAACCCATTACCCTATTAACCTATTACCCTATTACCACATCACCCGATCAACTGCTCCCAGTCTCCGGCGCCCTCCCTTATCAATACTGGCGCTCCAGAAGTACAATCAATAACTGTTGACGAAACAACGCCCCCAATACCGCCATCAATGACTATGTCCACCAGGTTACCAAACTGCTCGTACATGAGTTCGGGGTCAGTAAAATATTCCACATCTCCATCCATCGGCAATGAAGCGCTCATCAGTGGGTGTCCAAGTTCCCTCACTATACAATGTGTGATCTTATTCTCTGGTATGCGCAGCCCCACAGTATCCTTCTTCGTTTTTAACTGTTTTGGCACCTGCTTGCTCGCCGAAAGTATAAAAGTATAAGGCCCCGGCAATGCCGACTTTAGTAGCCGGAAAATGGGTGTATCTACGCTCTTGGCATAGTCGCTAAGGTGGCTCAGGTCTGAGCAGATAAAAGAGAACTGCGCTTTTTTTGGGTCAATTTGTTTTATACGGGCTATACGCGCTATTGCATCTGCGTTAAAAATATTACAACCTATCCCGTAGATAGTATCGGTAGGGTAGATGATAACGCCACCATCCAGCAAACATTCCACCACCATCCGGATGTTCCGGGGCTGGGGATTGTCTGGATGGATCTCTAATAACATGGAGGAGTTTTTTATAAAGTTAGGAGGTTTATATGAGCAGCAGGCCAAAAATAGCTGTTATTAACAGATATATGTGCCCGTTTTTGGATTATTGCCGATAAATCCTATTTTTGCACTCCCAAATAGGGAAGGTGCGGTAGCTCAGTCGGTAGAGCAAAGGACTGAAAATCCTTGTGTCGCCGGTTCGATCCCGGCCCACACCACTAAAGCGGGAACATCGCTCGAAAGAGTATTGTTCCCGCTTTTATTTTTCTCTGAAATGCTTGCCAGACCTGCAATGTAGCTGAAAATAGAATTTACTCTTGGGGTTCGACACTTGTCTTTTTTGCGATTGTAGGTCATACCTTCAGGAAACACTAAATTTTGAAGGGACTGCTTATCGCCATAATCGCTGGAATCCCATTGGGCAGCGAGTTTCGAGGC
>Ga0206969_1223_pt1 | contig 13507 bp, 12 predicted proteins | sample Alteio_BWOrgHeat_87_FD_153256 | JGI IMG/M metagenome (GOLD analysis project Ga0206969, IMG submission 153256) | Enriched cells from forest soil in Barre Woods Harvard Forest LTER site, Petersham, Massachusetts, United States -... | ecosystem: Environmental > Terrestrial > Soil > Temperate forest >... | reverse complement strand
AAAACAAATCACGGATCTTTTTAATTTCGTCGTCTGCCAGCCGATAGGGAGAAGTCCTTCTGGGTTTGTCGATACTGGTTCGGACCGAGTTCAGCTTATTTTCAAGTTCTGTCGGGAGCTGGCCTGGCCTGTCTCTACGGAGATCCATCAAGCCCTCCGTTACGAGAGTCCGTCTGGAAATATGAATGAACTCCGATCTCACATTGATATTCGTGAAGACCGGGACGTCATTCGTTTGAAGAAACTCGATGAGTTCCTCCGCCCAGTCGTTATGGGAGTCCGTCGTGTAGGCACTTGCGATCAGGACATTGGTGTCGAAAACACAGCCATATTTCAGTTCAGGCCGAGAGCGAAGGTGCCGAGATAGCCCCGCAAGGTCGATCCTCATCAAATCTCGGCCTCGGGGGTACGACGCTTGGCAATTTTACGGATAGGCTCTTCCGCTGGCTTTTGCTCGGGAGATTTCTTGATGAACTGGTCCAGAATCTCTTGGCTGGGCCTATTTTTTTCTCTGAGCGCTTTGTAGCGTTCACGAAGCTCCTGCACGGCGGTTTTTTTCTTCGGCTCGGGTGGCTTGGACATAAGGTACTTCTCCAATGTTCCTTTATTCAATTTAGCACGGCTTTGGCGTCGCTCAACATGTTGATTTTAAATAGTTATTTTGCTTGAACCTCGGACTAAAATCTCCGAAACCGGACTTCAGGTCAGAGCTTTAAGCCACGTCGCAGCGCTCGCAGTAGATCCTCTGGTTTTCACTGATTCGCATTTTTACCGCTTCCTGGCTTCGAACGAGAATTCGGATTTCGGAATTTTTAGTCCAGGTTCTTTGGTAACGCTCAAGCGGCGTTTCTCCGTTGAATGCCGTATGTGGAATTTTTTCGTTGTGCTCGTTAAACCAAAAATCAGTATGCTTCCTTAAGGCCGCGAGTGAGCGGATCTCTTGATGAAAAAGATAATTGTGCTTGAGGGATCGGAATAGGGTTTCAACCATCGAATTGGAGTACGAGATCTCAAAGCGGGCCACCTGCTTCCGAAAATGGCCTTTGTCCTCGAGCCGTGTGACCGACTGGCTCTTGTTTTCGCTGCCGCCATCTACGATGAGGCGCAGTTTTCCACGTCCCTGGGGGTACGCGCTTGCCGATCGAATGGCCTTTTGCAAAAGCTCCCCCGTCTTCGAACCGTCGTAAGAGTCGAGCACCTGCCAAGCGACGACAAGCCTGGAGTAATTGTCGATGATCGCCTGGATATAGCGTTTAGTTCGATCGGGTAAAATAAAGTAGGAAACATCGAGGTGCCAGATCTCGTTCGGACGCGTAGCGCGGATACCGATCCTTTTTTTGCGTTTTCTAAATTGTTTTCGTGGTCTCTTCCAGTCGAAATGGTCAATGTATTTTCTCCAGCTCGAGTAAGAGCAAACGAGCAGATTCTCTCGCTTGGCATAGTAGTGGAGCGATCGAATGGGGAAGTGAGAGAAGTCTGGCGAAGTGACGAGATTTTTCATGGTCTCCACTTCCCGGAAAGTCAGTTGATTGGCACTCCCCTTTGGGCAAGATTTAACTCCAGTGAGGCCACATTTGCGTCTTTCCCGACGCCAACGCTTGTACCTGGAGAGGGAAAAACCTAGCGCAGAAAGGCATTCGTGGCGGGACGCAGTTGCCATGGCTCGATCGATCGCGTCGAGGATTTGCTCTTTTTGCTCCTTCGAGGCGACATGCTTCCAGCAGAATTCAAATCCCATGACTCGGTTGCACTCGAGCAGAAGCGCAACGGTTGAAATTTTGGACTGGAGCAGGCGTTCAAGACCGCGGCTTTCGGTCCTCGCCTCATTCAATGCACCGACCACGTGGTGGAGGCGGAGGGAATCGAACCCCCGTCCGAAGGTCATCCATTCAACTGTCTACATGCTTAGAAAATGTGCATCTAAAAAAGACAAGGATTTCAACTGCTTCGTCGCCCCATAATTACCGGTAAAGTCGACCTCTCGATTGACGAATTTCGGCAAGACCACGCGGTAAAGTCCCTTAACGGTCAGCCGGCGGCTGATGGCTAGCAAAACTCATTTCGCAAGCTTCCATCCGTGTACCAGCTGTATTTGAAACCGACCGAGTTTTCGCAGTAACTCTTGTCAACGTACTGGACTAAGTAGCCATCCGTGTACCAACCATATTGGTAGTCCGCCGCTTGCACGGACGAGATAGAAAACAAGATCGAAGTAAGGCCCGCAAACACCACCGCGCGAAAAAATCGTTTGTTCATTTTTTATTCTCCTCTGTGATCGATTTGCCGGGAACAGCAAAGAATATGCATGCTGCAGAAGGCTTTTAACCGCACTGGAGCCGCGAGTGGGGCTAAAAAGTGGGAGCAGTTTGCCACTGAAGGAGAATTCAGAATGGGGGTCTCAGGGGTCTCCTCCGGCTGCAGCACTTCGCTCTAAGTTCCGACTATTGCAGACTCTCTGCTCACCTGAGTAGCCAGAAGGAGATCTCGTCTGACCTGTAAAACCCCCGCCTTTTCAGCTATGAGGCAAAGAACATAACCTAAGTCCACTTCCCACCTCTGATAAGAAAATCTCGCAGAGGCTGGACTGAAATGGTGATTGTTCTGAAATCCCTCACCCATTACCAGCCACGCGACAAGAGTATTGTTCCGAGAGTTATCCGGGGTAGAAAAATTTCGATGCCCCCAAGAATGAGCAAGAGCGTTGACCATCCAACCCTGAATAGGGTGGCTCATCATTCCGAGCCAATAACTAAGGCCGAGAAGCGGAACTCGAAATCCGATGGCAAGAACTAACCCGATTCCCGCGTGGAGTAGATACGGCAAAGCCCAACGTTTTTTTCGATTCAGCCAGCTCACAGGGAAATCAAGATCCCGAACTTGAGAGACGTAAAAATCTTCCCCCTTGAGCAATCCTTTCAAAGTGCTTTTATAAGAATCCAGTTGAGCCATGAAGACAGGCCACACCCCCCGAGTCACGGGGCTATGCGGATCCAATGGAGTATCAGAATACCGGTGGTGCATACGGTGCATGCAGCACCATGCCAGCGGATCCATGCCTGTGATCCAATTGCCGGTTGAAGCAACGAACCTTCTCGCAGCGGAACCGAGCGTAACAGCGCTATGGGTCAAACCCCGATGGTACAAAACAGAAATGTAAAAAATATTGATTAGATAGGTCAGTGCAAAAACGGACAGGCAAAGAACCCAATAGGCCATGGTATTTCTCCATTTTCCGACGTGTGCAAGTGTCAAACCAGCACTTCATCACGGCACTCTCGTTGCAGGACTGGAAGCTCAATAGGAGCTAACATTATGAATTCAACGAACGAGACCATTCCGCCCGAAGTTCAGCCCCGCAATACAGTGAAGCCTTCCCAATACGGGAAGACATTCCAACAGACCGATACCAGCAACCCTCCAGCGGAATCCGACGAGAAACCCGATGAGGAAGAAGAAGAGACCAAATCAGACGATTACCTTCAGGACGAAAAAACCTCAGAGGGTCAGCTTGGCACTTTTTCGCCAAACCATAATCGCGGTTGATTAGAAGCATGATCTATAGACAAGCGCTCGCTATTTCGATGGCGAGCGCTTGTCTATAGATAGATATCTCGACACAGAATTTTTCGCTTAGTTTTTGATCTCGAACGACGGGCCCAAAACCTACTACGAAAAGCACTTTGATCTTCCGGTTTGCACTCAATCAGGGAGCTCCCGTTCTCCTAATAGGAAATATCTAAGACATCGCACGAACTTTGCACTGACCTTCCCAAGTTTCAAAAAGTCCGAACATCAACAGGGGGTTCAATGCGCAAATCGGTTTGGGTGTTCCTAAGTTGCCTCGTCTCACTGGGCTACATCGGTTGTAATGCCGCCACGGAAAATTCACAGGTCCCATCTGGCCACATGGGTCCTGTGGCCGCAGGAGCGACGCCGGCGGACCAGGCCCTGACCCAAAGCTTTCCGGATGAAGGGCACATCGTCGTGCCGGAAAGCGACACTCCGACCTATCGCACGGACCCGCCAACCTCAGGCCCGCAGTACTCGACGATCATCGCTCCTGGCGTATACGACAATGACGGCGGCGGCGCGGTGACGCAAGGAAAGCTCGTCCACGCGATGTACCACAGCAACGTGATCCTCTACTTCGATCCGAGCCGGCTCACGGACTCCGATCATGCGAAGATCGTGGATCTCGCCGGACGCTACACGGATCCTTTCGCGGGAATCGTCGCGATCTCGAGGCCGGATCCCCAACATGCGATCATCGCGACAGCTTGGACAAAGCGGATCGAGCTCGAGACGCTTGACCTCACGCAACTTCAGCCGTTCATCGACCAGTTCATTGGGCACGGCCCGATGAACGCGCTTGGACCCGAGATTCAGGCGTTCCTCAACGAGGGAGCGACTCACGTGCCAGTCGGGACGGTGATTCAATACGATACCGACCCACCGACCTCCGGTAACCACTATCCGGATCCCGCGGCCAATGGCTTCTATACCGTCGCGCCGGCGCTGGGGTTTTTGGTCCATTCGCTTGAGCACAGCAATGTAGAGATCTGGTACGACGCGAGCCACCTCTCCGCCGCCGACATGAGCGCTCTCCAGACTCTAGTCGGAGCGAACTGGAACCCGTATGGCGGGTTACTTGCCGTGCCCCGCCAGGACGCTCAGTACCCGATCATCCTGACGTCTTGGCAGCACATGCTTCGGCTCCCCGGCTACGATGTGCCGCGGATCCAGGAGTTCATGGGCTTTTACATGGGCAACGGACCGGAGACGAGCATGCTGTAGCCGCTCCGACCTTGGATAGTCGTTTGGGAGGCCCGCTTTTACTACCACTTACTAAACTCACGGAAGGCTCATATTGGGAACCGGGGGAAATCAAAGACTTCAAGGCGGCCAAAAAATTTTTCGACACCAAGCACCTTAAAAAAGATGACTAAGCGCCTTCTAATTGCGCCTATCTAACTGGCGCATAGAACCGCATTTTTTCCCGGCAAGCGCATTGCTGAGGCGCAATCTCCGGAACCGGAGGCCGCTATAGGGCAAAACAGCTAGGTATTTACAAACGGCTCAGATATTAAAAAAGTCGCTAACCATTTTAAATCGAGGAAGCGCTTTGAATTCACCACGGCCTACTTTTGATTCCCCATACTCACCTCTCGTCCAATCTTCGAATCGCCGCCTGGGTTCGCTTCCTTTGATCGCGCTTGCGTTCGCTTTCCCGATCCATAGCGGCCTCGCATTCTCTTCGGCTCAGCCAAAGCCGGCGGCTCAACTCGAGGTCACCTGGAATTCGCGTGGAATGCCGGAATCTCTTCAAGTTCCGGATGCGGTCTCGCTCGAGCCGCGACTCTATACTTTGGAATACAACACGGCCGATCGCTTCATGCGCAACATCGTCGCGGTCAGGAGACTCTTCCTCCATACCGAGCGGATTCCCATCGTAAGCTCTGATCCGATTTTCTTGTCCCAACCGATGGACACCCATCTTCGCGAGGCGATCCAGCAGATCGAAAACGGCGGAAACGAGTTCCTTCCCGAGTCCGAGCAAGCTCCGGCGGCATATCTTGCAGCCCATCCGATCGCAAATTTCGACCGGCAGGCTGGTCTTGATCTTTCTGAGCGCTTCGGGGTCGGATTCACGGCTAATCTCTACATCGCATGGGATCACGCGCGAGCGCCGGAAGACGTCGCAGCCGAGGCGCGACTGTCGCAAACGGACCGGCTGAACGGCCTGTCGGCGAGAGCTCCTGCCCAGCGTCTCTATCTTCTTTCCCCGGGATTTTCGGTGGGGGATCCTGAGGCCACGATTGGTTCGGACCAACCCCGCATCGAAGCCAGGATCATCTCCTCGCTTCGCGCTCTCGGCTTCTCCGCGGAAGGCGTCGCTAACGAGGCATTCGGGACCGTGGAAAAGAACGCCGCGACATTCGAGGCTCGCCTTCGACAGCGCCTCTTGGACGGCAAACACATCGTCTTGATCGCGGTCAGCAAAGGCGTACCTGAGATGTTGACGGCACTCGCTCACGTGCGAAGCGCGCCCGACCCTGGAACCACTGGAACAGTAGATGGAGTCATCAGTTTGAGCAGCCTCTATCGCGGCTCATTCGTGACGGATTGGGTGAGCTCCAACCCAGATCTCGTCTGGGCGAGCGGCATCGCCGAATACCTCAAAGCCCTGCTCGGAGACTATTCAGACATCTTGGAAGAATGCTCTCACCTCACGCATGCCGTGATCACCCCGCTGGTCGATCAAGCGCTGGCTCAGATCGGTTCGATCCCGGCTTGGGTCGATGTCACCGCCCTGCCAGCCGAAAACGGACTGGCCAATAACAAGCACATGCGAATGCTCCAAGAGCAAATCGTCGCGCGCTACATCGCCGCATATGGGCCGAGCGATGGCGTGATTGAGCCCATGGACACGCTCCTGCCCACCACTTACCCGGGTTCGACTCGCCACGCGAGAGTTTTTGTCCGCGGCAGCCACAACATATTCGACGGCTCAGCCGGCCCGTTCGATCTCGGGACGGAAGAAGACATGCGAGAATGGGTCGGCGGCCTCTCGGCGCTGATCGAAGACACAGAATAACTTTATGAACACTCCGCTTTCTGTCCTTTTTGCGCGCTCATGACTCACTCACCTCGCTACGCTTTTCATCCTGTTAGCCATTCTAAGGACGTTTCGTTCGCCGATCCTGGTTTCTTTTGGACAAATTAGGGCGCATTGCAGAGGCACTCTAATTAATTGACTATACGAGTCAAATAAGCTAATTACATCCCTCTGCCGTTCAAGAGAACGGCAAATGAGTCTCGCCTGCCTTTAGTAAATAGGACAACTTTATGAAAGCCTCCCAGAACCGCATCCTGGCTCTCTTGCTCCTTTCTATCGGCCCTGTGACCGCGCTTGCTGACAATACCTCCGCGACGGTGCGTTTAATCGATGTCGCAAATAAAGGAAGTATCTACAGTCACTTTTCATCCGCGATGATGATCGAGGAGCAGTACGCCACCGTCCAAGTCACCTTCACGAAAATTCCGAGCGACAACGACCCGAACGCCCTCCCGCTGGTTCTGAGCATTCAGGCGCATAAGCCGATTGAGGCCCAGTGGTTGGCCAATGCATTGAGCAACTCCACTTCTCCGATCACCCTCCGTTGGACCAAGCCCAAGGCTAATTCGAACGATCCCATCGGGGTCTCAAACTACACCGTCACGATCGACGGGGATCCGCACGAACAAAACGTGAAGATGGACGACTACCTCGACCATATTCGTTACGGGCTGGAGGCGTTGAACGATTTCGCCCCGGACGACGAAGGCCAGTCTGATCAAAAAATACGCGCGAACCCCAAACAAAAAAAACTCCCTAACAAGGGTCTTCCATCCGGCATCACTGAGGAAGCGACGCAACTCCCCGTGGCAACGATTTCGGTCGCTCACTAAACTTCCAGAGTTTTTCGCCGAGTCGCCTATGCGAGGCACCTTGCCGACTGGGCGCTCTTCATGATGAGTCGAAGGGGCCGCCGCCTCCCAGCTCGCCTCGCTTACCCACTGGTATCTTCTTTGCTTTGTCGGCGAGCAAAGGGGCGTCAGATGAAAATAAATTACGCGTTGCTTTGGCTTGGGTCATTTCTTGGACTAACGATGCCGTGGGCCGGGGTGTCCGCAGACGACGGGCCGCCGCCACCTCCTCCGGCGCCTTGCGACGTGGACCACGTGGATTGGTCTCAAGCCACTTTGGTCCAGGTTCATATGACGTATTTCGTTTTCGAACCGAAGCACCTGGAGTTTGAGTACTGCAAACCCTACCGGCTGCAACTTACGAAACACGGCAACCACACGTTCACTGCCAAAGAGTTTTTTAATTCCATCTATATCAAGCAGCCGCTCGCCGGGGGAGCAGCGCCTGCCGATTTCAGCGAAATCGAACCCGCTGCATCGCCACGCGACGGGATCCCGGAAATCCTCTTCGTACCGACCCAGCTCGGAAGCTTTCCGCTGAAGTGCAGTGAGTGGGGTCACGCTCAGCTCGGAATGCGGGGGAAAATCGATGTCGAACTGGTCGAAGACCTGAGACGTCATTGAGGAAGCGTAATTCCACAACCCGGCTCAGGTCGCTCGTACTTTAGTGCTCTCGCTCACCCTCACCCTCACCCTCACCCGGCACCGGCACCTATTTAGTGCCGGTGCATTCACCTGTCAAATGTCTAGGGTTTAAAGCCATGCCGACTGAGCTACTCTCGGGAGCGCTTGGATTTAGGTGATTTGAGGTTCTATGAATACCCGCTTTCATAGTCTGTGGATTCCGGTCGGCTCATTCATGGTGCTTTTGAGCCTCGCTTCTTCGGCGTGCTCTTCCTCGAAAAGCTCCGAGCCACAAAATTCCCCTGCTACCCTTTCGCGTTTGCAGCGCTCACAGACCCTAGGCGCAGGTCCGACTACTTCCGCCGGTACTGATGACCCCTGGTTGAAAAAGCTCTGGGTGGAAAAAACTCTCCGCGCGCTTCGTGGAGACCAAGAGATCGGCGCCGAAGAGGATATTCAGTCCTATCTTTCGATGGATCGGTCGGAAATGGTTCAAAAACTGGAAGCTGACCCCCGCTTCGGTGATGCGATCTACGACTTCAATCTGTACTTCATGGGAATCAAAAGGGACTCGATCCGCGATGCGAACGGAAAGCTCCGCGTCGATCTTACTACGGAAGGGGGCTCGAGAGCGGCGATCCTTTCGGCGCAGGCAGCGGTGCGGAACGGGGACTACTTCGGGACTCTTTTCAAGGCGCAGTTACCGTATACGGTTGTCCCGCTTTTCCGCGTCTCAAACAACGCACCCCCGGAAGCGGCGATGGCGAGCGAGATCGATCAAGCTTATGCCGATTTTTTGAGTCGGATCGACAGCTTGATTCAACTGGTGCCTGCAACGGCAGGGGCTCCGTTTGATTTCAGCTCCTTCTGCAACTCCATAGGCTCGATCGATCCGCTGTCCGCGGTTGAACTCGGGTCCATGTGGAATCCGGGCATTGCCGGAACATACGCCATCAGTACCTGGTTCAAGCCGCTTTTCGGCGCCTGCGGCTTCCTGGAACCGGACGTCCACGCGTCGCCGATGACGGCCGCAGGCACAATCTCCGCTTTGCAGCTCGTGCGCGATCACTCGAAGAAAGCGATCGACCTAGTTAAGACTTATCTGCCTGAGAACTACGAAGCCCCAAACATCGACTCGATCCGGACCGACAGTTTGGCGACTCTTCCAGACATGGACCCGGCTCAGATCGCCGCCGACTACGAAGGCACCGCGCTCAGTGACTTGCAGACGCAGCTGCAGAACTCCTCGACCAACCGGAATCGCAAACGGGCCGCTTATATCTTCAACCGCTATCTCTGCGATGACCTCACGCCGATCAACGTGGCTGTGCCGGCTGAACACGCCACGTCGGGAGCGCACGGGTCGTCGACGAGCTGTTACGCCTGCCACTTCAAGCTCGATCCAATGGCAGGGTTCTTCAAGAATTACGGGGGATCATTCACCGACTATTCCTCCCGCCAACAGATCACCTTCGATGATTTCGCCCAGGCGGATTTCGCGACCTATACGGCGGGATGGAAGGCTCCAGCGGGTTCCGGCAGGACTTGGGATATCGGCCTGATCCGTTCGACGACGGATCCCACAAAAAACCAGTACGGCGAATCGTTGCAAGACCTTTTTGACATCCTTCGCGAAGCCCCTGAGGTCAAGCGCTGCATGGCGAAGCGCGCTTACGAGTACCTCGTGGGCCCCTCTCAGGCGATTGACTCGGGTTATTTGGACGAGTTGGCATCGGGCTTTTCAGCGGGAATCCAAGTCGACTCCTCGAAAGCGATTCGAGATCTGTTCGCGAAGATCGTGCTTTCGAACGCCTTCATGAACGCCGATCCGGTCGCGACTCAATGTTACGACTTCGCCACAGGGGCTGACCCTCTTCAATCGCTGCCGTGCCAGGTGGGCTCGACCCTGAAGACCTACTGCGCATCTTGCCATAGCTCGACTTCGGGGCCCGGGCACCTCGACCTTTCGAGATGGGTGACTTTGGCGGACGGAAAGCCTGGATTCCCCCATTTGGATTCCGCGGGCCAGTCAGTTCCATTTGCGACGACTGGGAGCGAGATTCTCGATCGCCTCGGAAGTCAGGACGAGAACAAGCGGATGCCGCTTGGAGGTTTCATTCCCGATCCCGAGAAGGAAAAAATCTTTCATTGGGTGACCGACGCCTTGTCGCAGGGGGGGAATCCGTGAAAACTCTGAAGTTCGCTTTAGTTTGCCTGGGAATGGTTCTGATCTCGGCATGCGCGAAGTCAGGTGCTCCGAACCCAGGAGGCGCGACGAATCCCAGGAACCAGGCCTCTCCACAGCCACAAGACCTGTCTCAAGGCATTTCGGTCGGTGATGGCATGACCGCTCTCTATAAAGGTTACGCCGAGATCAGCCGCTTGATCAGAGTCCGTACGATGGCGGTGCCATCGAATTTCGAGCTGAGCCTTTATCTTGATCAGGACCCGAACGACGTGAAGAACAACGGCCTTCTCGCGCTCCTGGGGAGTTATGCGGACAGCTTGGGTACCTCAAGCGATTTCCAGAACGGTGTGCCCAATTCGATCAATCTCATGATCTGGGGAATCGAATTGGAAGGGTTCGCTCAAGATGTCGCCCGGATCTGCGATCCAGCGCCCGCTCCGAGCCCGTCCCCAAGTCCGGCAATGGCTTCAACTGGAGCATCGGCTCCGGCTCCGACCTTGGAACAACGATTCGCGCCTGTTTTCTCAGAGAACTTCAAGAGCGTCGTGTCGCCCTTTTGCGCCGGAGCCACTACGAGGCCGTTCGACCGCGACTCGCTTGCGGCTCTTTGGTCGGAGCTGCTGCTATTTGACGCCCCTTCGGACGAGATGGATGCATGGATCGCGTTCGGCATGGGCCCGGATGTCAGCGCGATGGAATCCAAGGCCGCGATCCAAACTCTGGTTTTGACGGCTCTCTACAACCCTTATTTCCTGATGAGGCACTGAAATATGGATCGCAGGACATTTTTGAAGATCGGTGCCGCGGCTGGAACCGGGATGTTCCTGAATCCCCTGGGCATGCTCGGGCGCTTGAACTCGTCAGGAGAGGTTTTCGGGGCGACCTCGCAGGATCCGCATTTCTTCATTCAGATCCTGGTTCCTGGCGGCATGGACAATAGTTACCTCTTCGATTCCCGCCCTCTAGCCATGACTCAAGCCAAGATGATCCAAAACTATTTGGGGACCGACCCGACTCGCTGGACTGGGGCAAACGGCGTGGAAACATGGGCATCGACCCTGACCGATCCCCTGAAAAGCTTCCGAGATGATTTCTCCATCTTGAACGGCGTCGTGATGAGCCCCACGTTTGACGGCCACAATCAGAATATGTCGCTTCTGATGACCGGGGATCCCTTCGGAACGGAACTCTTCATCCCGAAGATCGGCCCCGAGGATGCCATGAGCGCCCTTCAAAAGGGCGCGATTCCGGGCGGCATCACATTTGACAACGCCGGCCGGGTCGTTCAGCTTGACGCGCAATCAGCGGAAGCGTTGATCTCGAAGCTTTCGACCTCGCAAATGTTCAGTCCTGATCGGGCGGCTTTCAAATACATCCAGTCGCGATTCCAGTCGCTCTCATCGCGCTTTTCCACGGACGGCCAATTCTCCCAAGCCTCCGCGGCCATGTCTCAGGGGTTCGCTCTGACTCCGGACTTGGTGCAGAAGATCAAACAAGTGCAAGTCATCCAAGATGAGGATCAGGATCATCGGTTCCTCGCGCTGGCTTTGGAGTTCTTTAAGCGAGGCCTCACTCGAAGCTGCCTGTGGATTCCAGACTCGAAAAGCCGCGCGGATACGCATGACCCAGAATCCGCAAAGCAGCAACCCGCCCTGTTCCAGGGATTCGTCGCGCTGTTCGCCGATATGATCAAAACCATGAAGGAAACTCCCTTTGACCAGACACGGAGCATGTATGACGTCACCACGTTCATGATGTGCTCGGAGATCGGCCGGACGATGCGCCAAAAGAACGCGGCGTTCGAAAATACGGGCACCGACCACAATTCGTTCAACAATATGATCCTGCTAGGCGGAAAAGGGATCGTTAGCGGCCAGGTCATCGGTTCCACCGACTTCCAGACTGCAGGCGAGGTTCTCTCCGGGGCTCACCAGGCCGCGGATACGGACTTAGTGAAGGTCATGGGGCGTCCGTTTGATTTTTCAACGATGCAGTCTCGAACTGATCTGCCAGTCGAACTCAACCTCTCCGACTATCTCACGGGCAACTCGGTGATGAACACGATCTACTCCGCCTTTGGGCTCCCCGCGGATCAATACCGCCTGCTCCAGCGAAACGACGTAGTCGCCCCCGTGATCCAGGGATTGCTTCGGAGCTGAGCCGTGATGTTCAATCGCGAGTCACGCGCCCCCCTGTGTGTCCATTTTCGTCACTCCGGTTTTATTCCGCTGAAGTGAGATCTGTGGACTAGAGCTCGCGAGTTTGGTTGGATTTTAGCGGCATGCGCTTTTGCGAAGAAGGGTATGCCGCTAGAACCGGTTGGGCGAAGTTCGGCAATATTTTTAAACTAGAACACCCGCAAAACTTGTTCTTCTGCGTGCTGGTCCGCATAAGGAGACAAAATGAAGATTCGGTTGCTTCTGATCGTTGCGACAGCCTGTGTATGCGCCTCGGCTCGCGCTGACGAACCCGTCACCCTCTCCTGGATCCAATCTCAGATCGATCAGAAGCAAATCTCGACGATCGAAGACTTGCTCGCGACTCTTCCGAGCTCATACCGGTCCTATTACACGTTGATGTATCAGTCCAAAAGCCTCCAAGGCGCAGAACCGATGCGCCCTCGAGCAATCCTTTCAGGATTCGACGGAAAACTCCTGATGGCTTTCAACAGCGGTGATCCGGATCAGAAGGGATCCGACCGCATCGAAGCGATCCAGTTCAACGACTCTAAAAATAGCTTTGAGTTTTCGACGATCGAGCGCAAACCGAGCGGGCCTCTCGTGATTCAACCGGGCGAGAACTGCACCTCTTGTCATCGCACGGACCCGAGGCCCAACTGGCAACCCTATGACCAATGGCCAGGAGCATATGCCTCCGATGACGACGGATTGGGTTCCGCCACTGGCGCGACTGGCGCAACGGAGCTTGCTAACCTCAAGCTCTTTATCACGTCAGCGGCCAACCATCCCCGCTACCGATACTTGGAAGGCCTTCAGAGCGGATATCCCCTCAACAACCCCGAGTTACCGACCCCTGTTTCCCATAATGCCTTTCTTGCCATACGGATCTTTGACTTGAACTTTCGCAGAATGGCCCGAATGATCGCGAGCCATCCCGGCTACTCGGAGTGGAAGTATGCGCTAGCGGGCTCCCTGGCTTGCGGCTATGGCAACGACTACCCCGCCGATATTGACTTTGATTTGGCTGAATTCTTCCCGGATTCGCTCA
>Ga0206969_1222_pt1 | contig 13517 bp, 15 predicted proteins | sample Alteio_BWOrgHeat_87_FD_153256 | JGI IMG/M metagenome (GOLD analysis project Ga0206969, IMG submission 153256) | Enriched cells from forest soil in Barre Woods Harvard Forest LTER site, Petersham, Massachusetts, United States -... | ecosystem: Environmental > Terrestrial > Soil > Temperate forest >... | reverse complement strand
TCATGGCCTCCTCCTGGTCATGGGTAACCATGATAAACGTAACACCCACCCGTTCCTGAATATTCACCAGTTCGAATTGGGTTTGTTCACGCAAGCGCTTATCAAGGGCTGCAAGCGGTTCGTCCAATAACAAAAGTTTAGGTCGTTTGACCAGACTTCTGGCCAAGGCTACCCGTTGGCGTTGTCCACCGGAAAGTTGATGCGGTTTGCGCCCCACATATTGACGCATTTGCACAAGATCTAACCCTTCTTTGATACGATCTTGGATAACAGACTTAGACAAACCTTCCTGCTTAAGACCAAAGGCAACATTTTGTTCGACCGTCATATGCGGGAAAAGGGCATAAGACTGAAACATCATATTGACTGGCCGTTCATAAGCTGGCAAATCCGTGATATCCACCCCATCAATATAAATCCGTCCAGACGTTAGCTTTTCAAACCCAGCAAGAAGCCGTAATAACGTTGTTTTGCCACACCCAGATCCGCCTAAAAGAGAAAATAACTCTCCCTTATAGATGGAAAGAGATACATGGCGCACAGCCTGGATAGGTCCAAAACTTTTCGATACATTTTCAAGCATAATATAGGGCTTGGACTTTGGATTTTGCCAAGGTTCTAATTTACCTAAAGGACGTGAGGGTGGTGCCATTAAATGTCCTTTCTTCGCTTATGAATGTTTATGACGAATTTCCGTCCACATTCGTGTGCGAATCTTCTCATAATTAGGTGTATTTAACTTCTCTAACGATAATTTAGCCATCACTTTTGCCGGTGGATAAATTGCAGGATCCTTGCGAATAGAAGAATCAATAAAACGCCAAGATGCTTTATTTGGGTTAGCAAAGTATATGGTGTTGGTAATAGAAGCAATAATGTCCGGACGCAACAAAAAATTGATGAATTTATGGGCATTTTTAGGATGAGGGGCTCCTTGTGGAATGGACATAACATCAATCCACATCGTTGTTCCTTCTTCAGGAATAACATAGTGTATGGTAATCGATTTCCCCGCTTCTTTAGCTTGTCGCTTTGCTAACTGGACATCACCTACCCATGTCTGCGCTAGGCAAATACCCCCATTAACCAGCTCACTAACAACACCCGCACTTAAAAAGCGTGAAATATAAGGGCGCACTTGACGAAGTTGTTCTGAAGCACGCTTTAAATCTTCTTGGTTATCACTTTCGGGATCCATACCAAGATACGAGAATACCGCAGAATAAACATCTATAGACTCTTCTAAAAGCGAAATACCACAGGAAGAAAGACGACGAACAACCTCTGGATCAAATAGCATTCGATAATTGTCTATAGGTGCATCTGGCATTAATGCTTTTACTCTTTCTTCCACATACGCAAATCCTTGGGTCCCCCACAAGAAAGGAACACTATGCTCAAGATTCGGATCAATGACCTGCATCCGCTTTGTTATATTCGGATCCAGATTTTTAAGATTTGGAAGTTGCCTCTTGTCCAAGGGTTGCACTGCTTTTGCGATAATTAAGCTTGATAAAAAGGGAACAATTGAGGGGAACACAACATCATACCCCGAATTTCCAGCTAATAACTTAGCAACCAAGATCTCATTACTGTCATAAAGATCATAACGAACCTTAATCCCTGTTTCTTTCTCAAATTGCTCTAAAATCTTGGGTGGAATATACCCATACCAATTATAAACATTGACATAAGGCTCTTCCATGGAACTTTCTGACGCAACACTCCCTATCCAACTAAATACCAGGCTGAAAAAAACTATACAGACGTTTCTCATCCCCAGACTTTCTTATAAAAAACCAACAATGTTTCGGATTTCTTGCATATGTTGATTGGCAAGCTTATTTGCAGATTCTGCCCCCCGTTGCAATACAGCATCCAGTTCATCTTTTTCACGTAAAAGCTGGTGCATTTTGGCGCCAATTGGCTCCAGTACCGCAATCAATAAATCTGAAAGATCCTTTTTAAACGTAGAAAAATAAGAACCGGCAAATTGCACACAAATTTGAGCTGCTGTTTCTCCGGAAAGGGCCGCATAAATATTAATTAAATTCCGTGCCTCAGGGCGATCTTTAAGGTTCTCAAGATTATCTGGCAATGGATCTCCATCGGTACGGGCTTTACGAATTTTTAAAGCAATCGTATCTGCATCATCTAAAAGATTAATCCGTGAATAGTCAGAGGCATCAGATTTGCTCATCTTCACTGTACCATCCCGCAAACTCATCACCCGCATTGCTTCTCCAAAGATCATTGGTTCTGGCAGGTGAAAAAAATCAACATTAAACGTACGATTAAAAAGACCCGCTAAATCACGCGTAAATTCCACATGTTGCTTTTGATCTTCACCAACCGGCACATGGGTTGCCTTATAGATTAAGATATCCGCTGCCATTAAAACCGGATAAGCATAAAGCCCAAGCAATGCATTTTCCTGATTTTTCCCAGCCTTATCTTTAAATTGAGTCATACGATTCAGCCATCCCAAGGGTGTAAGGCATCCTAAAATCCAAGCAAGTTCTGTGTGTGCTGGCACATGGCTTTGAACAAAAATGGGAAACCGGGCAGAATCAATGCCGCATGCAATGTATGCTGCTGCCATTTCTCGGGTATCATTTTTTAAGGTTGAAGTATCCGCAAGTGTATCAAGCGCATGAAGATCAACAATACAAAAAAGGCAATCATCAAATGTTTCTTGCAAGGCAACCCAATTACGAATAGCTCCCAAATAATTGCCAAGTTGTAGACCACCCGTTGGACGAATGCCGGATAAGATTCGTTTCATTGTTCTTTAATTTCCTATGATCTTTGACGCCAGGTTCGAACCAAAGCCTGGATATTAAATGCCCCTACCCACTGTCCAAACCCAATAAACAAAACAAGCCCAAATGTCACTAATGTTGCAATGCCACTAATTTGATGCATAATCCCTCCTATTAAAAGTGGTTCTAAGGGATCTAAAAGCAGAAAAATCCCGCCTGCCATCATTGCACACACCAGACACAATCTTAAAGATAGGTGTCGTAGGTGCCTGGAAACAGAAAACAATCCCCTGCGTCTTAAGGCTAACACCAACAACCCTGTATTTAACCATGCTGCAATTGAGGTCGCAATAGCCATTCCCACATGGGCAAAAAAGCGCATCAGAATAAGATTAAGGAAAAGGTTAGTCGCTACACATAAAATTGCAATCTTAACCGGCGTTTTGGTATCTTGGCGGGCAAAAAAACTGGTTACAAAAACCTTGCCCAGAACATAGGCTGGTAGGCCAGTTGCAAATGCGGCCAAAGCAGGCGCCGTTGCAGCAACATCCATCTTTGTAAAATGCCCGTGACCATAGATTAAATTAATAATCGGATAGGCAAGCACAATTAATCCAACAGCCGCAGGCAGGGTTAATTGCAAGGCAACTTCTACCGCCATATTTTGACTTTTCAAGGCTTTTTCAACCTCTCCTGCCCTTAACTGGCGAGAAAGCAAGGGTAATAAAGCCGTCCCGATCGCCACACCAAAGATAGAAAGCGGTAGTTGATTAAGACGATCTGCGTAACAAAGATAAGAAATGGCACCCAACGGCAGAAAAGATGCTAAGATCATGTCCATTAAAAGGTTGACCTGCATAACCCCTGCACCAAAAGCCCCAGGGATCATCAGGGTGACCACTTTTTTAACCTCAGGCGTTAGATGCGGAAACTTTATTGAAATAGGAAATCCAGCGCGTTTACAAGCTATATACAGCCACAGCAACTGAATGACCCCAGCGATAAATACCGCCCACGATAATGCATGCCCTGCGCTAAGATTAATGCTTGAGTACACAATCAAAGCTAAAATCATCAAAATATTTAAAAGAATGGGTGCAGCAGCTGCTGCTGCAAACCGATCCAAAGAATTTAAAACCCCAGAAAGCAACGCGGCCAGTGAAATAAATAAAATATAGGGAAAGGTAATACGAATAAATTGAATGGCCAGATCCAACCGTTCTGGAGTAGTTGCAAACCCGGGAGCAAGACCATAAATCAACCAGGGCACCCCAAATTCAATAAAGATTACTAATCCAATCAACACCAATACTAAAACGGATAGAACCCGTTCAGCAAGCAGCCGTGCCGTTGATATGCCTTCTGTGGCAAGAGTTCCCGCAAACATAGGCACAAAAGCCGCATTAAATGCTCCTTCCGCAAAAAACCTTCGGAAGAAATTGGGGAATTTAAAGGCAACCCAAAAGGCATCCGACACCATACCCACACCCAACACGTGCGACATCAGTATCTCGCGCCCAAGGCCAAAGACCCGACTAACCGCCGTATATCCACCCACTGTTGCAATAGACCGTAGTATCTTCATGTCTTTGATTTAATCGCTTTTGTTAGCAAATAAAAGCTTTTTAACGAAACGATCTTTAGAAACGTTAGCAAACTTTTCACTGTTATCAATACAATCTCTGAAACCCCATATAATCCTCAAATTTAAAATATAAAAAAGATAAATTTATAGAAAAAACCAATAGATATTTAGAAAAATAAAAGTATTTGCAATAACAAAAAATGAAAATTAAATTACATTTTGTTAAAAACAATAATAATAAAGGATTAAACCTTATGTATAAAATTTCTAGCCTTCTTTTTGCCTGTTGTTTACTACCCAATGCCCATGCAGCTGGGAAATCCGTGATTGATCTTACTGGCCCTAGCTCCGCAGGTAGTCAATCCTCATCACAAAAACCGCTACAAACGACACTTTCATTTAGTCAAGACAGTGGGGAATTAACATTAAAAAGACCGGCACCAAGACAACCTCTTAAACCGATTGACTTTAGTGTAAATATTCCAAAAAAAACAAAACAACCCACACTTAGTGATTTATTACATAAAGCTAAGCCTGCAAGTGCTGCTGCAAATGACGGAGAATTAAAATCAGGGGCTCAATCAAAAAGTGCCGAACCAAGTAAATCATCTGGTAAGTCTAAAAGTGGTAATTATGGCCCTGCAAAAAAAGGAAAAAAACACACAGCCGCAAGGGCAGCGGTAGATAGTGAGTGGTATGAATCAAGCGCAGGTAATTACACACGCAAATACAAATCTCCTGCATCTGGAAATCCAAGAATTGTAACCGTCGGACGCAGTAAATTTAATAAAGAAAATAGTTATGCCATGACTAATAAAGGTGGCGTAAGAAAAACTCTAACGTATCCTAATGCTTCTCCAGAAGCAGCGCAATCCTTGGCAGAACAGTATCTAGGCTTGCCTCGTTAATCTTTTATTTAATCTTTTTAAGCCCCTTTATCTCTTTGTAGGTATAAGGGGCTTTTTTTATTCTTCTTTCTCTCTCTAAAAAATTGCAAATTTAAAGAATAATCACAATAAATTTATAGAAAAATCAATATTCTATTTAGATAAATAAAAATATTTACCAATTATAAAAACAAAAATTAGATTTTGATTTCATAAAAACAATAATAAAAGGTTATAACAATGTATAAATATATTATTCTATTTTTTATCTCTTATTTGACTCTTAATGTTAATACTTATGCCTCAGATGATGAGAGTAGAGATTCTGCTTCCAGCTACTCCAAACAAACCTACATAAGCATGGACGCAGGCTCTTTAACATATACACCACTTCCACCCCTTGAGAATTGGGATTACTCACCAAAAAGAAACGAATGGACCACTCACCTTTCAGGAGTAGGGACAATAAAGATCTGGCAGAGTAGTTACGTTAATGAATGTCGTTTTTACTTAGGAAATCCTAACATAGGCTATACAGCAACCACCTTACAAGATGCCCACACCTCAATAACAGCTTTTCTAAAAGAAAGATCTCCAAAAGGAAAGTAACCGGACAAAAAAGAGACATACCTAATTTATAAAAAAATTAAGTATGTCTCTTTCTTTTTGATCCCTTTTTACCATCGTAATTTCACATTATTCCAAATCAAATAGCCGACCGGCTACAAATAAATATTATAAAAATTTAAAGAATAAACGCAATAAATTTATAGAAAAATCAATGTTCTATTTAGATAAATAAAAATATTTGCAATACAAAATATTAATAATTAAATTGCGCAATACTTAAAAATAAAAACAATAAAAAGGTTATAACAATGTATAAAGTATTCGCTCTATTTTTTGTCTTTTTTCTGCCTCTTATTACCCACGCAATGGATATTGACCAAGCTACGAACTCAAGCTCAGGATCTCAGACTAAGTTGCTGCAAGCGTCCATCATCAGAGATGATTCTGGATTTATGGCGTTGGATAAAGGTACAGTTGTTCTCACATTTCACAGATCTAATAACGGAAATTTAACAGCATCTTCTTCAAAAATTGGATCCGTAACCATTTTCAAAAGCCACTATGGTCCTTATTTTTGTAGTTTTATTAATAAGCAATGCTATAACTTTAACAAGCAAGCTTCTAATGAAAGTGCTGCTATGGAATACACTAGAGAAAGCATACAAAAATTGACGACACGGACATGTCAGCTTTATCTCTCTCAATAAACCCGTCTAAAACGGTAGCTTAAAGTCACCAGGAAGGGGCATGCCACCTGTAACGTTAGCCATTTCTTTGGCTAGGTGTGCCTCAATCTTTCCCTTGCCGTCATTAAAGGCCGCAATAATTAGGTCTTCTAAAACTTCCACATCTTCGGGGTCAACAAGGCTGGGGTCAATTTTTAAAGCTTTTAATTCCCCCTTACCATTAACGGTTACTTTAACCATACCCCCACCTGACGTACCTTCCACCTCATAATGTTGCAGACGGTCCTGCATATCCGCCATACGCTTTTGCAATTCTTGGGCTTGTTTCATCATTTGATTGAAATTGGTCAAGAGAATTCTCCTTTAGTCATTGGTTATTGAAAATTGTGAGCCAGGGAAAGTTTCTAAGATAGATTGAACCACAGGATGCTGACGTTTTTCTTCTAATAATTGTTCTGATTCTTGTCTTTTTTGCACAGCAACTGTAGGTTGTCCACCTTGATCGGAAACATCAATCGTCCATGAACTCTGTGTCACCTTTTCTAAAATCGCCTTTAACGTAACGGGCAAAGAAGCGGGTGCTTTTTCACCCAGACGTAAGGCTATCTTGCCCGGTTCATAACTGATGAGGTGAACATCTTGCAAAAGGTGAGAATACATCATAGGTTCCCGGGCCTTTGATACCAACTCCACCATCTCTGCAAATGAAGCGGGAAGAACGGCTCCCTCCGGCTCAAAAGTAGGCTGCGGTGAAGGCACAGGCGAGGCAGCAGCCACCATTGTCTTGATCGTGGTTGTCTTTGGCCCCTCTTGCACAGAACGCACCAGCTCACTAGGCCATGGCAGGTCACTGACATAGGCCAGACGTACCACGATCATTTCCACCGCCTGTAGCGGCACTGGCGATCTAAGCGTTTCTTCGTACCCCTTCATTAATACTTGCCAGGCACGCATTAAAACAGGCATAGCCAATCGCTTTGCAAGGGCATCGCCCTGCTGACGTTCACTTTCTGGCCAAGTTGTATCATAAGCAAGATGTGGTACGGTTTTTAAACAGGTCAACCAGTAAGTCAGATCCAACAAATCTTTAAGAATAACAACGGGATCGCCACCTTGATGATAAAAGTCACGAACCTTTGCCAAACTTTCTGCGACATTACCTTCCATTAGGGATTCAAACAAGGCAAAGATCTGTCCACGATCCACAAGGCCCAGCATATCCCGCACACTTTTTGCATCAATGGCCTTGCCACATAAGGCAATCGCTTGATCTAACAGCGATAACCCATCCCGAACCGAACCATCCGCCGCACGTACAATCAAGGACAATGCTTCACCTTCAAGGGTGATGTGTTCTTGTTCCGCAATGGAGGAAAAATGCGTTAAAAGAATTTGGGGCGTGATCCGATTAAGATCAAATCGCATACACCGGGAAAGAATGGTATCTGGAATTTTGCGCAGTTCAGTTGTTGCAAAAATAAACTTAACGTGGGGCGGCGGTTCCTCCAGCGTTTTTAACAACGCATTAAAGGCGTTTTTAGAAAGCATGTGAACTTCATCGATGATGTAGATCTTATAACGCCCTTCAACGGCCCGATACCGCGCTGCCTCAATGACCTCACGAATATCATCAACACCCGTTCGGCTCGCTGCATCCATTTCCACAACATCTAGATGTCGATCTTGTGTAATGGCGACACAGGACTTACAGGTTCCACACGGCTCTGCCGTTGGCCCTCCAGCCCCATCAGGCCCTATACAATTCAAAGCCAGAGCTAAAATACGCGCTGTTGTGGTTTTCCCCACACCACGAATGCCATGCAAAATAAACGCATGCGGCAGGCGATTATTCTCTATCCCCTGAGTTAAGGTTTTAACAAGCGTATCCTGTCCTACAAGTTGAGGTAAGGTAACAGGCCTGTATTTGCGCGCAAGAACGCGGTAATTGGTTGTTTCAGACACAAGAATTTACACTGAATAATTAAAGCCATTAAAATTTAAAGGAGGCTGATATTGTGACCCGCATCAATCTCGTTACGGCTGCTTCCTTCCGGACCTGACCGGGTTGGCGAGGGATACGTCCACTACCAGCCTCCCACTCAGGACTATACCAGAGACTTTAACCCGATACTACTTGAATTCGTTATTCTACAAGACATTAAAAACGTGTTGAAAAATCAACCAACCACTGCGGACTGATGGTTAAAAGAAACGCTTCCACGGTTTTATCAAGTTTTGTTAATTGCAACCCAGACACAAGAATCAGCGCACTGCCTAAGATCATTTTCGCTGTTTTACCAATTTCCATCCAGTGTTTTTTCTTCTTAACCAATCCCCGCGTGCCATAGGCAATTGCCAAAAGTGGCAATCCTGCCCCTATGCTATAAAAAACCATAATCAGTACAGACTGTCCTAAATTCTTGCCTTGACTGGCAAAGGTCGTCGCCAACCCTAATGTTGGCCCGGTACAGGGCAACCATATCCCCCCCAACAGTAATCCCAGAGCAAATTGTCCCCTCGCCCCGGTTAGGTGAAACCGGTGATAAAAAGAATCTAGCCCTTGCGACAAGGGATTTGCTAGCCGCACCAAGCCCTCTTGCAGATACGTGCTGACCAATAAAATCCCTATAAACAACATAAGAATTAAAAGTGATAGGCGGAAGACTTCCTCATCCAGTCCAAGAACAGACCCAGTTGCTGCAAGCAACAAGCCAAACACTGTAAACGTAATGCTTAACCCTAAGACTAACGCAACGGGACCAAAACGGTGTTGTTGGAAAGCGCTGGCTAAGATAATAGGCACCAGGGGTAATACACAGGGACTAAGAATTGCAAGAAGGCCTGCTAAAAAACTAACACCAACCGATATGGCCATTAAGCCGCCTTCTAATTATGTTGAGATTAACAAACAGGCACCCAAGCTTAACAATTCTAGTTTAAGCTTTCTTCTTTGTAGGTTGCCTTTTGGAGGAGTTCTTCAATCTTTCCTTGGTCCGTTCTGCCAATGAATCGATCTTTTTCGACTTCTCCTTGAAAAATAATGACCGCTGGAACTGCGCGAATACCAAGTGTTCTTAAGAATTCCCGGGAAGAATCATAATTTAAAACAAAGAAAACCACGTCTTTAAACATTTCTTGCTGAGCCACGGTACGAAGAATAGGCTCTTGATTCCTGCAATGTCCACACCAAGAAGCCGAAACATAAAGAACAATCCCTTTCTTTTCCTTTTGGGCCCGAACAAATTCACTATGACTAAAGGGTTTGATTTCCTGGGTCGCATCTGGGGTTGTTCTAAGATCCTGTGCCCAGACAGAAGTTGCTGCCACGATAAGCGTAACAATCCATGACTTTAAAAGGTAAGAACGGATTTTCATGAGGACCCCCTTAATGTTTCATCCACCCCATTAAAGGTGGGAACTTTTTTCTTATATGCAAGCATTATATGCCAAGATTAAAAAAGCACAATATGAAAAGGCCAGTTTACACAACTTAATCATACTCTATGCTTGACGAGCAAACCCTTTGCTCACTAAAGATTTCAAAGAAGCAAACTCTAACTACTTTGCTGCAGAATAGTTTCCTGTGGCTTCCTCTAACGTTTCAAAGTGACGCAATCCCCATTGACCAAACGCTTCTATTAAATAGATAAAAAGGGTTTTGATCATACCAAATCCCTCCTACAAAAATGCCATTTGTTTCGTAATACTTTGTAACAAAGCAGGATTTGCTTTGCGGATGAAGGTGAGAGATCCTTAACATAAGTGAAAAACTAATTTTATGTAACCATGCTAGTCAGTTCAATACCTGTTAAAGACAAGAATTGCCCCCTAATTTCAGAGCAAACTACTGGTATATCCCCATCTTTTCAAAAGACTATTGTCAAAGCAGTTAGTTGTCAGGGCATTGGGGTTCACAGTGGTAACCCTGTAACCATGACCCTTAAAGCAGGTGACGCGCACACTGGATTTGTTTTTGTGCGTACCGACATAAATTCTCCCCACAATCATATCCAAGCCCGATGGGACAAGGTTACAGACACAGCAATGTGTACCAAAATCACTAATGACCACGATATTTCCGTCAGCACGATTGAACATGTTATTGCAGCCCTAGCCGGATGTGGCATCGATAATGCTGTCATTGAATTAGACGGACCGGAAGTTCCGATTATGGATGGAAGTTCTAAGGTCTTTGTTGACATGATTCATTCTGCTGGCTCCCAATCTTCATATGCCCCTATTCGGTACATTCGTGTTCTAAAACCTGTTGAGGTAAAATCCGGCGACTCTATTGCCCAGCTAACCCCATCTTCAAGTTTTAACCTTAAGATGCATTTTAATGCCAATGGACGCCTTAACAATCGGGCCTGGTCATTATCCTTCAACCCGACCCAACAAAATTTTATCAAGGATCTGGCCAGCGCACGAACCTTTGGGTTTTATGAAGATGCTCAACGTCTATGGGCAGCTGGACTTGCCCAGGGTGCTTCCCTAGACAACACCATCGTCATTCAAAGTGGCGAAGTGATGAATGAAGAAGGACTGCGCTACGATGACGAATTCGTTCGTCATAAAGCGCTAGATGCCCTTGGAGACTTAGCACTCGCCGGGAACCCTTTGCTAGCACAGTTTGAAGGGTCCAATTCAGGCCATGGGTTAAACAACCAGTTGCTTCGCGCCTTGTTTGCTAGCCCTTCTGCTTGGTGTTTTGAAGAAGCGCACCCAGCTGTCACAGCCTTTAAGAATTAGCATCCTCAGTTAAATAAAGCTCTCCAAGGTCACCACAATATTTTCAAGTTAATTAAACCCACATATTTCAAGAACATTCCTTGAATTTCTTTTCAAAAAAACACCCATAATGACTATAGTATATGCAATTATGGAGGAATTTATGATTCAAATGGGTGCTGGAGAATTTAAAGCAAAATGCCTCAAGTTAATAGATCTTATTGAACAAAAACATGAAACGATCATTATTACGAAGAGAGATATTCCTATCGCAAAACTAATTCCTTATAGTGAATCTCCTTCTTCTTTCTTTGGCTTTATGAAAAATTCTATAAAAATCAAAGGCACTATTATATAGACCTACGACATAAACAACCCCTGGCACTTTATGTCCTTTTTATCCTACTTAAAACGATAACGTTTTAAGTTTTTAATCGGATGTTAAAAAAGATGGTGAGAGCACTTTTTGAATTAAAAGATGGATTCCACGTCGCTTCGCTCCTCGCAATGACGCATAATTCCTTGATTTCGTCGTTGCGAGCGGAGCGAAGCAATCCAGAAAAGCCGGTTACTCCTAATTTTGCCAAATAAAATTTGCAAGATTTTGCATCACAACACCCTCAAAACCTTGCAATAAGTGCTACTGCCTTGCTGTCGCTGCGGCAAGGTCACTATTTATATCCCTCAGTTCCTCAATGAGTCTCTTTGAGTCCTCAAGGTTAGCCTCATATATAGTGTAAAGTTGAGCAAGTTTATTCTTCAAAAGACCTAGTCTCTCAGCTTTGATGGCTCTTTGCTTAGATAGATTAACATCAGCTGATGATGTACTTGCCACGGCTGTCCTGCCGCCCCTGCCACCACGAGCAGTCCCCTTTGCGGCAAGGTCCCTATCTATAGCCTCTATCTCCTCAGTTAGTTCGTTCACTTCCTCATTTGCAGCATCATGCTGAGCGTCAAGTTCTTTCTCTCTATCTGCCGAAAGCCTTACCTCCTCAGCTTTCTTGTCTCTTTGCGCAATTAGATCATTAACAGCAGCTGATGCTGTTGCGTTAGATGGTGGAATTGCTGCTGAGTTATATGCTCCCCAGCAAGTACCTAATAACAAGGGTGCAATAACTAAGGACACCAATAAGTGCTGTTTCATCAATTTTCTCCATAAACTTATAAGTCACTATACCTTAGGAGTATAATACTTATAAAGTTTAATTTGGGTTAATCCCTTATAGCGAACCTCCACCTCCTCTCTTTGGCTTTATGAAAAATTCTATGAAAATCAAAGGCGATATTATTAGACCTACGGCATAAACAACCCCTGGCACTTTATATTCTTTTTGTGTTACTTAAAACGATATGGTTTTAAGTTTTTGGAGTCAATTGTGTCAATACGTTCTAACTGGCAACTCATCTTACTAGCAACAGCAGCTATGGCTTTGACAGGGTGTTCAGAAAAAGATGAACACATGGCCGACAAGCCTGTCGAAGAAATTTACAATCAGGCCATGGACTATTATGAAGAAGGCAAATATGAACGCGCTGCCAAAACGTTCGCCGAGGTAGAACGGCAACATCCCTACTCTAACTGGGCGGTAAAATCTCAATTAATGTCTGCGTATTCTTATTATGAAAGCAAACGTTATGACGACGCCATCGAAGGGTTTAATGTCTTTATTCAACTTCACCCAGGACATCCGGATGTAGCCTATGCCTACTATATGCTTGGGTTATGCTATTATGAACAAGTCGCCATGGTTGAACGGGACCAAAAATCAACCGAACTAGCGTTCAAATCATTTTCAGAAGTGTTAACCCGCTTTCCAAACAGTCCTTATGCTAAAGATGCAAAGCTTAAAATTGATTTGTTGCACACCCACCTTGCGGGTAAAGAGATGGAAATTGGCCGGTTCTATTTGAAAAAACATGCCTACCTCCCTGCGCTTAATCGCTTTAAAGTGGTGATTGAACACTACCAAACCACCTCACATGCTCCTGAGGCATTACACCGCGCTGTTGAATGCTACTTAGCGCTTGGAATCCTTGATCAAGCACAGGCTATGGCAGCCATTCTTGGTCATAATTATCCCGGCAGTCAATGGTATGCTGATAGCTATGCTTTAATACAGCCGCAACAACAGCTTGTTCTTCTCCTTGGCGAATTAACGTGGTATCTCCACGCATACCTAAGGCGAGACTGAGGGCATCCAATAAAATCGATTTTCCAGCACCCGTTTCTCCCGTCAGCACACTAAGCCCATTTTCAAAAGACAGGACCAAGTGATCAATAAGAACCACATTTTGGATA
>Ga0206969_1183_pt1 | contig 13551 bp, 6 predicted proteins | sample Alteio_BWOrgHeat_87_FD_153256 | JGI IMG/M metagenome (GOLD analysis project Ga0206969, IMG submission 153256) | Enriched cells from forest soil in Barre Woods Harvard Forest LTER site, Petersham, Massachusetts, United States -... | ecosystem: Environmental > Terrestrial > Soil > Temperate forest > O... | reverse complement strand
CTGGCGATCATGCCGTGGTAGCCACCGGAAGTGTCGTCTCTGCCAATTATTTCGACGCGGTCGGCGTTCGTCCTATTTTGGGACGCGGATTTCTTCCCGAGGAAGACTATGGCCGGAATGCGCATCCTGTAACGGTGATCAGTTACCGCATGTGGCAGGACCGCTTCCACGGGGATCCGGCTATTGTTGGAAAGACGCAGATGTTCGCCGGCATGCCGCACGTCATTGTCGGTGTGGCTCCCGAGGGTTTTGAGGGAACATTTGTCGGCTGGGCCATGCAGTTCTGGGTTCCCGTCTCGATGCAGGAGCGGTTCGTTTCTGGCGGATACAAGCTGGAGGACCGCAGAGCCTCTTGGGCCGAGGCTTTTGTCCGGCTCAAACCCGGAGTAACCGCCGCGCAGGCCCAAGCCGAGATTTCTGCAGTAGGGAAGCGACTCGAAGACGAATATCCGGAGACCAACCGCGGACGCGGCTTCAGGATCTATCCTCTTTGGCAAACTCCGTTCAACAATGCCGGAGCGCTGCTGCCGACACTGAGCATCGCTTTCGTCGTCGTCGTTTTCATGCTGCTGATCGTCTGCGCCAATGTCAGCAATCTGCTGCTGGTAAAGTCCTTCGGACGCCGCCATGAGATGACTCTCCGTCTCGCACTCGGCGCCCGCCGTGGAAGGCTCCTGCAGCAGCTTCTTACCGAAGGACTGATCTTATCGGGCATCGCGACGGTCAGCGGTCTGATTTTCGCCCACTGGACGCGTAACCTGTTCGTGCTCTTGCTGCCGAAGCGGGGAGGCCGCGCGATGTATTTGCCCGGTGCAGTCGATTGGCGGGTGCTGGTTCTGAGCGCTGCAGTCTGCATGGTTGCGACGCTGCTGCTCGGGGTGGTTCCCGCTCTGCAAACCGGAAAGCTCGATCTCACCTCGGCGCTGAAGGCGGAATCGGGCGGCGTGGTCGGTGGACGCCGCAGGGCCTTGGCGCAGTCGAGTCTTGTGCTCGTGCAGGTCGCATTGAGCTTCGTGCTGTTGGTCGGAGCGGGTTTGCTGCTCAAGAGCCAACACGCTCTTCAGAACACAGATCCCGGCTTTTCCACCTATGAAGTGATTACCACCTGGATTGACACGAAGACGGCCGGATACGACAAACAGCGTACCTTTGCTTTTCAAGATCAGTTGGTCGACCGGCTCCAGGCCCTGCCGGGAGTGCAAGCCGCGTCATTCGCTCGCAGTGCGGCCTTTAGCTACGGCGTGTATTCCTCCGCTCCCATCACAGTGGACGGCTATGTGAGCGCCACAGGTGATCTCACGATTGTGGACTACAACGAAGTTGGTCCGGGATATCTGACCACAATGGGAATCCCACTGGTCTCCGGCCGGGAGTTCACCCGCGCCGACAACGAAACCGCCCTGCCGGTGGCCATCGTGAATGAGGCCATGGTGGCGCAATTCTGGCGCGGCCACGATCCCCTCGGCCGGCATCTGCAGGTAAAAGGACGATGGCTGCAAGTAGTCGGCGTCGCCCGGACCGCAAAGTACACCACCCTGACTGAATCTCCCCAGCCTTTCTTCTACGCTCCCATGCGTCAAACCCTGGCGGGAAACAGCCTGTACGTCCGAACCTCGCTGCCGCCCGCCACGCTTGCAACAACACTAAGCCGCGAGGTGCGTGCTCTTGATGCCAACCTAGCGCCCGGCGAAATCATTACCATGCAGGCGCAGATTGATCGTTCAACCGCCGCGAAACGAGTTACCGCCAACATGGTCAGTGTCTTCGGCGCATTAGCGATGCTTTTGGCCGGCGTCGGTCTCTATGGCGTGATGTCGTACGCGGTGTCCCAGAGCAAGCGTGAACTCGGCTTACGCATGGCCCTCGGAGCCCGGGCTGCGGATTTGTTGCAGTTGGTCATGTCCCAAGGACTGGCCCTCACCATTGTCGGAGTGATGATCGGTGGAATCGCAGCGCTGGGGCTGTCGCGTCTGCTCGGTTATCTTTTGTACAAAGTAAGCCCACGCGATCCGTTCACTTTTGCCGCGGCTCTCGCCGTCATGCTGGTCGCATCGCTCGCATCCACTCTTATCCCTGCGTGGCGAGCTAGCAGAATCGATCCAGTGCGCGCGTTGAAGGAGTGACGGCCGGATACTGTTTCGCGACAGCTATTTCGAAGAGCTTGACCCGAATCCAATTCGCTAACAGACTTGGCTGATGTACACGTTCACCCAGCCAAGGCCAATCTATCCAATCTGCTCAAAGAAGGCGAGAACGCTAAGGAAGTCGTGATCACCGCGGCAAAAGGCCGGTCGCGAAACTCGCTCCAATTGTCGCCACGCAAGCGGAACGCAAACCGGGGAGATACCAGAACGTCATCCCGATTCATTCCCCTTCTATGAACCGATGACCAAGCGGGAGTTGGAGGACTGGGCTATTGAGTGAGACTGCCGCTCGATACCGACGCTAATTCAGCGCAGCAAAGATATTCCTTCGCCAAGCAAAGCGTGCCGCGTAATTTCCTTCACCGCCCCCCAAATCTGTCTTCTGACGGCAGTCGTCGGTGAGGCTACTGGTTCGAGGGCGGTTTCCGGCACTTCTCCAAATTGCATCTGAGGGGTACACTCGCAATTTCCTCTTGGCCATGAAGATCCCCGCGAGCTGCCTTCTTCTGTTGACCCTCGCTTTCTTTGGCGCGCGAGGACGTCTTTGAATACATCCGACAGTATGCCGACAAACATACGGAAGGAAATGCAACTGGAGAGATTCTGCGGAAAATCGGGCAGCTCAGACGAAACCCTCCGGAAGGGTCTGAGGTGGTTCAGTGCGAATAACACCGGATGCCACTTTTGCGGCCACGCGAACCAACGCCAGTCAAACGCTATGAAGAAGCTCACGACGATTCTCGTCTTTCTGGCGATGGGCTCCTTGGCATGGGCCTTCGAGCCCGCAGCAGTTCCCAGTCCGATCTCTCGAATCTCTCTCGAAAAAGACTGGCACATCCAGTCCGCCTGCAAGCTGAGCGATAACGGTGCTGCGATATCGCGGGTTGGCTACAACGTGCTGGGCTGGATGGCGACCACCGTGCCTCACACCGTGCTTGGCGCGCAGGTGGATGCAAAGTTGTTTCCCGATCCTTTCTATGGCATGAACCTTCGCGCTATTCCGGGAATGACGTATCCCATTGGCAAGCTCTTTGCCGAGATGCCCATGCCGGAGGACAGTCCTTATAAATGCTCGTGGTGGTACCGCAGCGAATTCCACCTTCCCGCCGAGCTACGGGACAAGAATATCTGGCTACACTTCGATGGCATCAATTACCGCGCCAACGTCTGGGTGAATGGCAAGCAAATCGCTACCTCAGATCAGGTTGCCGGCGCGTATCGCACATACGAATTCAATATCAAAGACGCGGCACATGTGGGCGGTGCGAACGCCGTTGCTGTCGAAGTATCCGCGCAGACTGAGACCGATCTGGGAATCAACTTTGTCGATTGGAATCCATTGCCTGCCGATAAGGCAATGGGCTTGTGGCGGCCGGTTTACATCACCTCAAGCGGCGACGTTTCCGTTCGTTATCCTGCGGTCAGCGCACATTTTCCTGATGGCTCGCTGAAGACCGCTGAGCTGACGATTACCGCGGAGTTGAAGAATGGGACCGATCAGCAAGTCTCTGGAGCAGTCGATGCTCTGCTGGAAGGAATTGAAGGCGTACATCAGGAAGTGACGCTCGCGCCCGGCGAATACCAAAGCGTTGTCTTTACGCCGGAGCAGTTTCCGCAACTGCGCGTGCAGAATCCGAAGCTGTGGTGGCCATATGGGCTTGGGCCGCAGAATTTGTACAAGATCGAATTACGGTTCCGTTCGTGCATGCCGTCTGCTGCATGCACCGGCAACCCCATATCCGGCACCCAGGTCAGCTCTCAAACCTCGGTTAAGCGCGCGGCGATTCTCTCCGACACGGCTACTTCCCACTTTGGAATCCGCGAAATCACCGCCGAGAAGAATCCCAACGGCTACGAGCTGTTTCGCATCAATCACCACACCATTCTCATCCGCGGCGGCGGCTGGTCCTACGATATGTTTCTTCGCGCCAACCAGGAGCGCGTCGAAGAGGAGTTTCGCCACGTCCGCAACCTGGGGCTGAACACCATCCGCCTGGAAGGCAAGCTCGAGACTGATGAATTCTTCGATCTTGCGGACCAGTATGGGATTCTGGTGATGGCCGGATGGTGCTGCTGCGATCATTGGGAGCATTGGGACAAGTGGAAACCGGAAGACCACGAGATATCGAAGGCGTCGCTGGCCAGCCAGACCGCGCGCCTTCGCAGCCATCCCAGCCTGCTGGTGTGGTTGAACGGCAGCGACAATCCGCCGCCGGCAGATGTCGAGTCCGATTACATCGCGGTGCTGAAGCAATATCGCTGGCCGAATCCCTTTCTCTCGTCGGCCAGCGCCAAACCTACGACTGTGACCGGCGACAGTGGCGTGAAGATGTCCGGACCCTACGACTACGTGCCACCGTCTTATTGGCTGCGCGATCCGGGCAAACACGGCGGGGCCTGGGGATTCAATACCGAAACGAGTCCGGGTCCGGCGCCCCCGATCCTCGACTCGCAACGAAAGTTCATTCCCAAAATGAACCTATGGCCGCATGACGATGTCTGGAACTTCCACGCCGGCGGCGGCAGCTTCGCGCAGACCAACATCTTCGACAACGCGATGGCCGCCACCTATGGTCCGCCGACTTCGCTTGCGGACTATGAAAAGAAGTCGCAGGCGATGACTTACGACGGCGAACGTGCCATGTTCGAGGCGTTTGCGCGCAACAAGTACAACGCGACCGGCGTGATTCAGTGGATGCTGAACAACGCGTGGCCGTCGGTGATCTGGCATTTGTATGACTATTACCTCGTGCCCGGCGGGGGTTACTTCGGAGCTAAGAAGGCCAACGAACTCGTCCACGCGCAGTACTCGTACGACGATCGTTCGGTGGTCGTCGTAAACAGTCTTTATGAGCCGCAGAAAAGCCTCAAATTGCGCGTTCGAGTGCTCGATTTGGCCTCAAAAGTACGCCTCGAGCGCCTCGAAAGCGTGGATCTGGAGCCCGACAGTGTGGCGCGAGTGCTCACAATTCCGGACACATCAGACCTCGGATCGACGTATTTTGTGCGTCTGGACCTGACCGATAGCGCCGGAAACCTGCTTTCCACCAACTTTTATTGGCTCCCGCAACAGCTCGCAGAGCTCGATTGGGAGAAAGCTAACTGGTTCACAACGCCCGCGAAGTACGCCGACATGACCGCTTTAGCGGGTCTGCCGTCCACAAATGTGGAGTGGAAGAGCGAGATAGAGCGTCGTGGCGAGGAGGAAATTGTGCATATCCACATGCGAAATGCAGGCGCGAAGGTTGCGTTTCTTGTGCGCGCGGACCTAAAACATGTGCACAACCGTGAGGAAATCGCGCCCGTATTGTGGGACGACAACTACATTGCGCTGCTTCCAGGCGAGTCGCGAACGCTCACAGCCACGCTTCGCATGCGCGATTTGGGCACCGCAGCGCCGTTTATTAGCGTCGAAGGCTGGAATGTGAAAGTGAATATGCGGTAAGCAATGGACCAATGTTTGTTGTTACAGCACTCGAATTTGCGGATGCAGATCCTCAAATGAGCGATTCGTCCGCTGCTGCTTTCCCCGCACAAAATGCCCCAGAACCACGCCTGCGCCGCGTATTAACGCTGTGGGATCTGATCTTTTACGGCATCGTTCTGATTCAGCCGATCGCTCCGGTGCCGCTTTACGGTGTCGCGCAAAGCCTCTCAAACGGCCATTTTGCGACGATTATTTTGATCGCGATGTTCGCCATGATGATCACTGCGGTGAGTTATGGACGCATGGCGGCGCTCTATCCGGCGGCGGGATCGGCTTATACCTACGTCGGACGCGGCCTGAATCCCCATTTGGGATTCCTCGCGGGATGGGCAATGTTCCTCGATTACCTGCTGCAGCCGCTCATTAATACCGTCTGGATCTCGACGGCATTGCACGAAAGGTATGTTCAGAAGGTCCCCTTTTTCGCTTGGGCAGCCTTGATTGCCGTCATCATTACGCTGCTAAACTTGCGCGGAATACGCTCTTCGGCTCGCGCCAACAAGGTTTTATTGTTCCTGATGTTTGTTGTAGTGGGATTCTTCGTAGTGTTAGCCGTGCGTTTCCTGCTGCGGAATCATGGCGTAGCCGGACTGTTTTCGACGCAGCCGTTCTACGATCCCAGCACATTTGACCGCCACCGCATATGGACTGCGACCTCGTTCGCCGCGCTCACCTACATCGGATTCGACGGCGTTACCACGCTGGCTGAAGACGTCGAGAATCCCAAGCGCAATGTGTTGCTCGCAACCGTTCTGGTTTGCGTCTTTACCGGCGTCTTCGGATGTCTTTTGGTGTATCTGGCGCAGCTTGTTTGGCCGGATTGGCATGCCTTTCCCAATCTGGAAACGGCATTCATGGACGTCTGCCAGCGGGTCGGCGGGGTTTTCTTGTTCAATGCAATGGGCGGGATTCTCATCCTTGCAGCCTTCGGCAGTGCGCTTACCGGCGGACTCGGCGCCGCGCGTCTGCTCTTCGGCATGGGCCGCGATAACGTGCTTCCGCGCCGGTTTTTCGGCCATTTAAGCCAGGAAAGCAGCACTCCGACCTACAACATCCTGATGGTTGGCGCCTTGAGTTTCGTTGGCGCGGTTGCTCTGAACCATATCGGTAACGCCTACGAACACGCAGGAGAATTGCTCAATTTCGGCGCATTTCTCGCGTTTATGGGCGTGAATTTTGCGACGTTCTGGCAGTTCGCGGTGATCAGCAAGTCGGGATATCAAAAGCGCATCCTCGCCGATATCGTTCTACCGCTTCTTGGATTCGGCTTTTGCGCGCTGATCTGGTGGAACTTGAACACGCTGGCAAAGACGGTCGGCGGAATTTGGTTTCTTATCGGATTGATTTACGTCGCGATCACCACGCGTGGGTTTCGCGAAGCTCCGGCGATGATCGACTTCAGCGAATCCTAGCCGAAACATTCACACGCCTTCGGTCGAGACTGGGGCCGCGCCGTCTCTGTGTTGGACTACATCCTGTTTTCTAAACCCGCGGTCTGGATGTCCCATGCAGGACGCGGCATGCCGCGTCGCTAACCGTCATTCTGGTACCCCGAAACCGCCTTGGGACAGCGCCTCAAATCGTCATGTCCATCAGGTTGTATTTTCAATTACTTACACTTTTCAACTGTCCCAAGGCCCTGAGCTGTTTAAGACGGTGGGACAAGTCGCTGAAAAGCCCCCCCGCTATACTGCTCGGGTTCGCAATTTCCAAACAAAACGCAGCCTGCCTGCGGTCAGAGGAATCTACTGCTCTTCATACCATCGACAATGCCAAGCAGACTGCCGAGTACTCTTCGTGTCATCCCCGCTCTTTGCCTGTTTCTGATTCTTGTCAGCTGGTTTCCCGCCGGCGCGGAGAAGCCGGTCCTCGCGCAGGATCAGGGATATGTCGCGCTGCTACAGGAGCTGCAGCGTTTGCGTACGACCGCGCGCCTGATGCAGGTGACGGCTCATCCTGACGACGAAGACGGTGGCATGCTCACCCTGGAGTCTCGTGGGCGCGGCGCGTCGGCCTTATTGTGCTCCCTTACGCGCGGCGAGGGTGGACAGAACAAATCCGGAGACGCCTTTTCCGACGAGCTGGGGGTGCTTCGAACCCTGGAGCTGCTCGCGGCGACGGACTACTACGGAATTGATCTGCGCTTTACCCGCGTCGCGGACTTCGGTTTTTCGAAGACGCCCGAGGAGACATTCGAGAAATGGGGCGGGCACGACGTAGTCGTCGCCGACCTGGTGCGCATCATTCGCACGTTCCATCCGGATGTCCTGACCTCGCGATTCTCAGGAACCCCGCGCGACGGCCACGCGCACCATCAGGACTCAGCGATCGTCACCCGCGAGGCCTTTCGCGCCGCCGGCGATCCCAATCGCTATCCCGAGCAGATAAAGGAAGGGCTGCTGCCGTGGCAGGCGAAGAAGCTCTATGCCGGCAATTCTCGTCAGGACGAGAACCCCAATGTGGTACTCGATATCGGTACATACTCGCCCATTTTAGGAAAGTCCTACACGCAGCTTGCGGTTGAGGGGCTCGCCCATCAGACCTCACAAGGAACTGGCGGATTCCGCGTTCCTCCCGGACACCGATTCACGTATTACAAACGGATCGACGCGACGATTCCGATCGCAAAACCCAGAAACGGAGAAGACGAGGCGAATGCACAGGAAGGCAGTTTTTTCGATGGCATCGACACGACGCTCCCCGGCTTGGCTTCTCGGTTAGGTGCTGATGAAAGCAAGGTTCCGTTCTTGCGTCCGGCTCTGCAGGAATTGGCAAAGCTCGTGGACGAGGCGGTGGAACACGCAGCACCCGCGAAACCATCGGACGCGGGCGCCCCGCTCATCGAAGGGCTTAAGCTCACGCGCGGACTGATCGCCCAAGTAAATCAAGCGCAACTTGATCCCGTCGAAAAGCTGGAGCTCATAACCAATCTGCGCACAAAGGAATCTCAGTTCGAGCGCGCCGCCAATCTCGCTTTGGGAGTGCTGCTTGATGTATCGGTAGATCCTCCCGAGAGTTCACAGGGGGGATTCTTTCGCCTCGAGCAAACATTTCAGACCGCCGTCCCCGGCCAGACTTTCACCCTCACCGCGCGCTTCTACAATCGCGGCCCAGATGACATGGAGCCGGAGGCAATTGCGCTCGATATGCCTGAGGGTTTCAAGTCCGAAGTCATAAAGCGCGATCTCAGGCCGCTGCACTCGGGAGACATGGGTTCGGTGCAGTTTCGGGTAACCGTTCCCGACAACGCGGAATCCACCAAACCTTATTGGGGCCGCAAGAATCCCTACAAAGAAACAATCAACACCATCAACAACCCTGCCTACTCAACGCTGCCGTTGCCGCCGTGGCCGATACGGGCACATGCGGTGTATAAGGTGGTTGAGGGAGAGGGAACAGTCCGCGCCGTCGCCGTGGCGAAATACGTCGATCCCGTGTTAGGACAGCAGCAGCATGAGTTGGCGATTGCTCCGGCATTCACAGTGCAGTTCGTGAATCCATCGCAGCTTGTCCGAACGGAGTCGAGCAAGTCGTTTCCCATTTCGGTAAGGGTGCGCAGCCAGCTCACCGGCCCGGCCGAGGCAACCGTCCACTTTGCGCTGCCGCCGGGCTGGACCGCCGATCCCGCCAGCCGTCCTGTCCATGTTGCCCATGAAGGCGATACGGTGGAGCTGCAATTCACGATCACTCCAAAGCTCGACGGCGAAACGCACTATGACCTTAAGGCGATTGCGGACTATCAGGGCAAACAATTGCAGGAGGGCTTCGAGGTCGTGAGCCGCGCCGATTTGGACACGTTTTACTACTACCATCCGGCGACGCTCGACATTAGCGCGGTGAACGTCGCCTTGCCTGCCAAACTTCGTGTCGGCTATGTGATGGGAGCCGGTGACGAGATCGCCGCCGCCATGAAACAACTCGGGATCGATGTGACTGTGTTAAGTCCCGGAGACCTGGCGAGGACCGATCTTTCGCAGTTTCAAACCATCGTGATGGGCATACGCGCTTACGACGTGAGCAACGACGTTCGCGCGGCGAACAAGCTGCTGCTGGATTTTGTTTCGCGTGGAGGCACTCTGGTGGTGCAGTACAACTCCAACATCGGAGCCTTCAATGCCGGACATTACACGCCATATCCCGCGACGGCCAGCACCCAACGCGTCACCGTGGAGGAGGCTCCTGTCGAGGTGGTCGATCCGCAAAGTTCCATTCTGAGGTTTCCGAATAAGATCACGGGGCGCGATTTCGATGGCTGGGTTCAGGAGCGCGGTTTGTACTTTATGAGCACTTGGGACGACCACTTTCATCCGCTGCTCGAATCGCACGATCCCGGCGAGGAGCCGCTGAAGGGAGGTTTGCTCGTAGCCCAATATGGGAAGGGAACATACATCTACACGGGGTACGCATTCTTCCGCCAGATACCAGCAGGCGCGCCTGGAGCTATTCGGTTGTTCGTGAATCTGCTGAGCGCCGGACAGAGATCGTGATTTACCAGGGAGACACGAAGTTCGTTCGTCGAGACGAGGCATGCCGCGTCTCCTGCTTGTGGTACCAACGGTCTTTACCTGCTCGATGAAGCGATTTGCGATTATCGCTATGGCTCACGCTCATGGGTGCTCCCAGCAGAGACGGGGCATGCCCCGTCTCGACCCGTCATTTCTCCGTGTCTCCGTGTCTCCGTGGTGAAAATGAAGCCGCAATCGTTGATCCGCGGCATAGGTCTCCGCGAAGGCATCTCTCTGAACGTGATCGAGATGATCGGCGTTGGACCGTTCATCACGATTCCTCTCATCATCCATGCCAGCGGCGGGCCGCAAGCCATGCTGGGCTGGATTCTCGGAGCATTACTGGCCATCTGCGATGGCATGGTGTGGGCCGAATTGGGAGCGGCGCTTCCCCGCGCCGGCGGCTCGTATGAGTATCTGAAGGAGATTTACGGGCCGCGTACTCTGGGCCGCGTGTTTTCGTTTCTGTACGTCTGGCAATTGATGATGAGTGCGCCCCTGTCGGCGGCGTCGGGATCGGTCGGCATCGCCCAATATGCCGGCTTCATTTTTCCATCGCTGCAAACGATAGTCGCCTCCCACAAGTTTCAATGGACGTCGGCCGCACTCGCGTCCCTAGGTGGCGAAGTCGCAATTACTCACGGGACGTTTGTGGCCATGGGTGCATCCGCGCTTGCCATCCTGCTGGGGTACCGGCGCGTCGACATCGCAGGCAGGATTTCGAATTGGCTGCTGGTCGGCGTAATGGGCGCGATCGCATGGGTGATCTGGACGGGAGTCACGCATTTCAATGCTGCGCAGGCATTCGATTTTCCAGCCGAATCCTTTCATCTGCACCGCGCGTTCTTCCTTGGACTCGGCTCCGCAATGTTGATTGCGACCTACGACTATTGGGGTTACTACAACATTTGCTATCTGGGGGCGGAAGTCCGCGAACCCGGAAAGACGATTCCACGCGCGATCTTGTTTTCGATTCTCATCGTCGCCGCCGTGTACATCGTGATGAACATCAGCATTCTCGGCGTGGTCCCATGGCGGGAACTCGATCATGCGGCAGCCACGGAGTCCCGCTTTTATGTCGTCTCGACGATGATGCAGAAGGTTTACGGAACCCGGGCCGGGCAGATTGCCGCCGTGCTGATTATATGGACCGCATTCGCTTCGATCTTCTCCGTGTTGCTCGGAGTCTCGCGGATTCCGTACGCCGCCGCGTTGGACGGCAATTTCTTTCCCTTTTTTGGCAAGCTGAATCCGCGCGGCAATTTTCCCTCGACCGCGTTGCTGTGCCTGGGAGCGCTCACTTGTGTCTTGTGCGTGTTCCGACTCTCAGACTTAGTGGCCGCGCTCGTGGTAATCCGCATCATGATGCAGTTCATCCTGCAGGCGGTAGGAGTGATGATCTTTCGTGCCCGGCAGCCAGAACATGAGCGCCCATTTCGCATGTGGTTCTACCCACTTCCTGCGCTGCTGGCTTTAGGGGGATTCGTGTACATCTTGATCTCGCGTAAGGACTTTGAACGCGAAGTGATCCTCGCTATGTTGCTTATTGTCATCGGCACCGCGGCGTACCTGATTCGGGCCAGAGCCAGGGACGAATGGCCGTTCGGTTTTAGATCATCCGATGACCCGATGACCCGATGACCCGATTGCTTCTCCCGGTGTTATGCTGTCCGGTTCCAAATTCCTCCAGGAGAGCTACTGTGAAGAGCTACAAAGCAACTGCAGTTACGATGTCTCTGTTCGGCGTTTTCTGCATCGGTTCGTTTGCTCAGGCGGCAGGAGGCGGCGGAGGTAGCGCCGCGAGCGCACAGTCATCTGCGCCAAGCACTCCACCCACTATCGCGAGTGTGCTTGATCGTTCGCTCAGCGGCATCGAGCGCAACATCCTGAGAGCGGCCGATGCCGTTCCCGAAGACAAGTATGATTTCTCTCCGGCAACCGCAAATATTCCCGGCGACTTCAAGACTCCCGATCCGGTACGCACACTGGGCCAGCAATTCAAGCACATTGGGGATGCCCTTGAATCGTATGCTTCGGCGATTTTGGGAGAAAAACGTGAATCGAGCGCTGACGAGAACGGTCCGAAGAGCGTGAAGACTAAGCACGACGTGATCGCCTACCTGAAGTCGGCGTTTGCGCAAGCGCACAGCGCAATCAATACCATCAACCAGCAGAACGTGGTCGAGCCGGTCGCGCCTGGCAAACCCACGCGGCTCGCTCTGGCGGTCGGAATGGTCGGCCACAGCAACAATCACTACGGTCAGATCATCGAGTACTTACGCATGAATGGCATGGTTCCTCCTGAGAGCCAGCCCAGCAAATAGTTCCAAATAGGCAACGGGCGCAGGAGGGGGTTTGGAAAAGCGTCCACCTGTGGCTCGGCCTTCAATCGATCGCACCGCGGAGCTAACTGTTTCTCTCATCTCGCGTCTCAATTGGCGGGAACGGGTGGCTTCGATTCTGCGTACTATCCAATGGCTCTTCGTCTGTCTTGCGATTTCTTTGCGGTAGATGACGCTTCGAGCTTCTCGATTTGATCCGATCCAGATGCAGCGATCCGAGTAGTTCCGATTCGTCCCAGTGGATAGAATTCCTAATTTGAGGCGTCTCGATGCTGTCTTTAGGCAGGAAAGCGGCGGGAATTGCGCAGTCTGAGATCCGCATCATGTCGGTTGAGTGCGAGAAGGTGCGGGGCATCAATCTGGCGCAGGGCATTTGCGACACCGAAGTTCCGGAGCCGGTGCAGCGCGGCGCCATCGAGGCGATTCGCTCAAGCCAGAATTCCTATACGCGTCTCGACGGCGTGTCCCAGCTTCGTTATGCAATCGCGCGCAAGATGCGCGATTACAACCATGTCGAGGCGGATCCAGAACGGGACATCGTAGTTACCGCCGGATCGACGGGCGCATTCTATTCCACTTGCATGGCCCTGCTGAATCCCGGGGATGAAGTTGTCGTCTTCGAGCCCTACTACGGATACCACGTAAACACGTTGCTGGCGCTCGATTGCGTGCCGGTTTACGTCACGATGCATGCGCCACGGTGGATCTTTAGCCGCGAGCAGTTCGAGCAGGCCATCACGGCGAAGACGCGGGCCATCATTCTCAACTCTCCAGCCAATCCTTCCGGCAAAGTCTTCAGTCGGGAAGAACTCGAATTCGTCGCCGAAGCGGTCGTGAAACACGATCTGTTTGTGATCACCGATGAGATCTACGAGTACTTTCTCTACGATGACAACGAGCACGTAAGTCCGGCGTCGTTACCGGGAATGGTCGACCGGACGATCACCATTTCGGGATTCTCCAAGACCTACAGCATCACCGGATGGCGTATCGGATACGCCGTTTGCCACGAGCGCTGGGCGCACTCGATTGGCTACTTCCACGATCTGGCGTACATCTGTGCGCCATCACCG
>Ga0206969_1218_pt1 | contig 13709 bp, 11 predicted proteins | sample Alteio_BWOrgHeat_87_FD_153256 | JGI IMG/M metagenome (GOLD analysis project Ga0206969, IMG submission 153256) | Enriched cells from forest soil in Barre Woods Harvard Forest LTER site, Petersham, Massachusetts, United States -... | ecosystem: Environmental > Terrestrial > Soil > Temperate forest >... | reverse complement strand
GCCCCAGTTCCGCCGCTCGCAGAACCTGGTCGACTGTGCCCACCAGCCGGTCGGAATCGGTAAGCATGATCCGGTAAAACTCCTTCCGCTGCTCGTCGTCGATGTTGCGGCTTTGGAGCGTTTGGAGATACAGGCGTATGGACGTAAGCGGCGTCTTGAGTTCGTGGGTAACGGCATGGAGGAAGCTGTCCTGTTGTTCGTTGCGGCGAATCTCCCGCACCAGGAAGATCGTATTCAAAACCAGACCCGCAATCACGATTCCGAAGAAGATGACGCCGACAATCAGCGTTCCGAGTTCCCGCCAGTTGAGGACGATCCAACTGACGTTCAGAGTGATGGCTGCCGCGATCACGCACGAACTGAGCGTGATGAAGAACGCGATTGCTTTGCGGCGGCTTGTGATGCGCATGGTCAGTCAAGGATTCCAGGAACGCGGATTTCGTCTTGAGTGTAGCGCGACGCCAGTGAATCAAAGAAATGGATCGCTGGACCAGACCCAGAGCGACGGACGCTGTCGTCCGGCATATCAAAGAATTGGAAGCCACGCTAAAACGGAAAGTTCCGGCCATCAAGGCCGGAACTGGAAACCTGCGAGGGTTCTTGGGGAGGGTAGCTTAGACCGAGATCAGCTCTGCTCTCGCGGCCGCTAGCATCTCTTCCTGCTGACGCAGTTTCTCAGGCACATCGACGACTTTGATGTCCTTCGCAAGCCCCAGCGCCTTGAGCGCGCAGATGCCGTAATAGTTCAAATCAATTTCATACCAGGTAAGGCCATGGCGAGCAGAAACCGGGTGCGCGTGGTGGTTGTTGTGCCATCCTTCGCCGAAGGTGACCATCGCAACCCACCAGTTGTTTGTGGAGTCGTCCTTGGTAACGAAGCGACGGCTGCCCCACATGTGCGTGGCAGAATTGACCAGCCAGGTCGCGTGCAGACCCACCGTCACGCGGAAGAAGATGCCCCACATCACGTACTTCCAACCGCCGACGGCGAGCAGAACAAGGCCAAGCGTCGTAAGCGGAACCCAGTGCCACTTCGTCAACCAGACGTGGAACTTGTCGCGGCGAAGATCCGGGGTGTAGCGCTCGAGCTCAGGATTGCCATGGTGCAGGACTTCTCCACTGAGAATCCAGCCCATATGCGCCCACCAGCCGCCATCCCGCGGGCTGTGCGGATCGCCTTCACGGTCGCTGGTCTGATGATGAATGCGGTGCGTGCCTACCCAGAAAATCGGTCCACCCTCAAGAGCGAGGGTCGCGCAGGTGGTGAGAAAATATTCGACCCATTTTGGAACTTTATATCCGCGATGCGTCAGCAGCCGGTGGTAACCCATGCCGATGCCAAAGCTGAGCGAGAAATACCAGAGGATTGCGGTTAGCAGCAGCGCCTTCCAACTAAACATGAACAGCGCGGCGATGGCGCCAATATGAAAACCCGCCATTACGAAGGCAGTGTACCAGTTGATCTTGCCTCGCTTGGCGGTATAGACCTGGTTGACTTCAGGCTTCGTAAGACTGTCAGGTGTGAGGATTGCGCTCATAGTCTCCGCTCGTCGCTACTGCGACAATTTCCAACATATCAACCCATGCGACTGGTCTATGTAATAGTTATGTAATACCGGAATTGGGCATTACCAACGTAACCCGTGCCGGCTACGCTCAACATTGCCGGTTCAAAGAAAGCCATTCCGATGCCTGGAACTGCACTAACTGCCGGCAGCACGGGACTGGTTGGTTCAGATTGTCTCCGCTCCCTGCTCGCCTCGCCAGAGTACGCAAGCGTCACGGCTTTGGTGCGGCGACCCGGCGGTATTACTCACCCAAAATTGCGCGAGCAGATCGTTAATTTTGAGCGTCTGGATGACCTACCGGCCGCGGAAAACATCTTCTGTGCATTGGGTACAACGATTCGCAAAGCCGGATCGCAAGCGGAGTTCCGCAAAATAGATTTCGAATATCCTAGGCGGCTCGCCGAGCGCAGTCTCCAATTGGGAGCGCGCCAATTCGTACTGGTGTCTTCGGTGGGAGCAAATGCCAAGTCGAAGAACTTCTATCTGCGTACCAAAGGCGAACTTGAGGACGCGCTGCGAGCACTGCCCTTCGAGGCTCTCCACATCTTTCGTCCGAGTTTCCTGGTCGGAGAACGTAAGGAGAGCCGTCCGGGAGAACGGTTCGGGATCGGCTTGGCTCGGGCGACGCAGTTCGTCCTATTTGGGAATCTGCGGCGCTACCGTCTCATCCAAGCAGAAGTCGTTGCCAAAGCGATGGTCAACGCAGCTCATGCCGGGATCTCTGGAGTTCACGTCTACGAATACGATCAGATTGTTGGATTGGCGCAACAGAAGAAATAATGGTGGGCAGTCACGGACTCGAACCGTGGACCTCCTGCTTGTAAGGCAGGCGCTCTAACCAGCTGAGCTAACCGCCCACATCCTTGCCAGATCGGGCAATAGAAGGGCTTATATTGACGGTAGCACAGCACTTTCGGAGCGGCAATTCAAGTGTCCCAACCCGGCCACTACCGCAGCCGGTAGTGAGATTGAACGCCGAACGGGCCCTGCGCGGGGCATCCTTCTGCTCTCGTCGGGCAACTAATTCGGGTGGATGATCGGGTCTTTAGTTCCCTCCCCCAGGTGCCCGCTGTTGATTTATTTCGTCGAAACGTCGGCCATTAAAGCTGCTAAGGAAACTAGGGAAGAAGGTGCAATGGCATGAAGGCCATTCTTTTTGTCGATGATCATGAGGTGCTGGCGCGGCTGAGTTGCGAGATCCTGGAGATGCAGGGATATAAGGCGGTGAGCGCCTATAGCGCCAAGGAGGCTCTACAGAAATTCGAGCAGCAGGACTTCGACATCCTTGTCACCGACTTTCGCATGGAAGGAATGAACGGTGTCGAACTCGCCCACAAGATCCGCCAGCGCAGCCCCAACACTCCGGTGATCATCGTGACCGGTTATGGGCCGGTCGACGGCGGCAAGGACGTCTCGGCCTGCCTGCAAAAGGAGGATCTCTTCCCCGCCCTCATCGACAAAATCAAGTTTTTCCTGGGTGAAGCGAATGGCGGAGTCAAGACCGAGGAACCGGTAGCTGTAACGAAAATCTGAGAGTGTGCCGCCCTCCTCCCGCATGGCCTCCGTTGCGACGGAGGCCATGCTATTTGGCAATTGTGTAACTTGGTAATCGGGTAATTTAAGTGTGTCCCGAGTAGCCGCCAATTACTCGACTACGAAGTTACTCAATTACCCGATTCTCGATGCCTCGCCTCATCATCAACGCCGACGATTTCGGAATGACCTCGGGCGTAAACCGGGCGATCGTCGAAGCGCATCGCGCCGGCACTGTGACCTCCGCGACCTTGATGGCCAATGAGGTAGCGGTTGACGAGGCCATCAATCTGGCCAAGCAATCTCGGTCATTGGCAACGGGCTGCCACGTGGTGCTCGTGGATGGAAGGCCTCGCTCTGCTCCGCAGGACGTGCGGTCGCTCATCGGATCCCAGAATGGAACCGCCGCAGAGTTCCGGCCGGGAGTAGCTCAACTAGCGCTCGCCACCGTCGCCGGCAAGATTCGCGAACACGAAGTCCAAGCTGAAGCAGCAGAGCAGATCACGCACTTGCAATCACGCGGCCTTGCCCTTTCTCATGTCGATTGCCATATGCACTCGCACATTTTGCCGCTGGTGCTGCGGGCTGTTCTAAAGGCTGCCCGCGAGCGTGGCATCGGGGCTGTTCGCAATCCCTTCGAACCGACGTGGGCGGTCCGAGCCACGCACAAAAGCTCCAGCTTGCGCTCATGGAATCGTTCGGCCCAGGTAACGATGCTGCGCGGGCTTGAATCGCAATTCCTCGAGACGGTCAAAACAAACGGCATGAAGACGACTAACGGAACGATCGGAATCGCCGTGACGGGATTGCTCGATCGTCATCGCCTCACGAACCTCATGGAAGCAATGCCGGAAGGCACTTGGGAATTGGTGACCCATCCTGGTTATAACGACCGCGATCTGGCTCAAGCCGGCACCGAACTCAGACAGTCACGAGCTGTCGAATTCGAGCTCTTCACTTCCCCCGAGACTCTCGATCTTCTCCGCGAGCGTGGGATCGAGCTCATTAGCTATCGTGAGCTGTAATCGCCGGTTTCGTCTATTGCCGACCGTTCTATAATCCGCGCACGGGCCATGCGTCCAACCTGGGCGGAAATCTCACTTACTGCTCTTCAAGACAACTTTCGCACGATTGCCGATTACGTTGAGCCGGAAGCCACTGTCTGCGCCGTCGTAAAAGCCGACGCCTACGGTCATGGTGCGGTCGAATGCTCCTGCGCCTTGCAGCAGATCGGCTGTATGTGGTTCGGCGTGAGTTCAGCCGATGAGGGCATTCTGCTCCGCAACAACGGAATTCGCGGACGCATCCTGCTGATGGCTGGCTTTTGGCGCGGCGAGGAGCAAGCCGTTATCCAAAACAATCTCACACCAGCGGTTTGGGACTGGAGCCACATCGAACTGCTCGAAGATGCCGCCCGCAAACTCCATCCAACCGGAACCCGCCCTCCGGTAGTGCCGGTTCACTTGAAAATCGACACCGGCATGTCGCGCCTGGGGTTGGCGGTTGCCGAGATCGGCGCCTTCACCGACATGATCAAGTCGGCGGAACATGTGTTTCTGGAAGCCGTGTTCACGCACTTAGCCTCCGCTGAGATCTATGACTCGCCAGATGTGGAAGGGCAACTCGAACGCTTCGACGAAGCCATAGCGGCTATCGCCGAACATGGACTCACGCCGAGCTACTATCACGCCGCAAACAGCGCCGCCATTGCCGCCCGACAGAATGCCCGAAGAAATCTCGTGCGCCCGGGCATTTCGCTTTACGGCTACTATCTCCCGTTTACGTCAGTGGTCAGCGGGACCCCAAATTCGTCTCTGGAATTGCCGGTCAGCCCGGTTCTCACTTGGAAGACGCGAATCCAGGCCATTCGCGACGTGCCTGCCCATCAACCCATCAGCTACAACGGCTCGTACGTCACCCAGGCTCCGGCGCGCATTGCGGTTCTACCAGTGGGATACGCAGACGGGCTCCGCCGCCAGCTCTCTTCTCGTGGCCGCGTGATCGTTCGCGACGACTACGCTGCAATTGTCGGGAACATCACGATGGATATGACGATGATCGACATCACAGGCATTCCGGGCGTGGAAGTTGGAGACGAAGTGATTCTCATCGGCGGCAACGAGCGTCGCAGCATCAGCGCGTGGGAGCATGCCAGCTTAGCCTCGACCATCCCTTATGAAATCTTGTGCGGCATATCGAGCCGCGTGACCAGACGATATGTGAAGTAATTGCTCCGCGCGCGGACGGTGAGGGAGTGAAAAAAGAACCCTCGACTATTGGGCTGCGCTCGTCTCTACAGGTTGGCCAGCCTTCTTCAGAATCCGCTCGGCACGCATTTGAGCGATGTGCAGCACCGTGCGATCGTTCGCCAGACGCCGCAGTATGGGTGCGATCACCTGCACTTCCTGCAGGCGTCCTTCGTTGGATTCTTCCTCAAGGGCCTTCAGGTCCTGATCAAGCGAGAGCTTGTCGAAGCGGCGGTCGTACTCCAGGCGCTGGCCCCCCTCAACGGTTGATGAGATACCTTGAAAAATGTCCGTAAGCTCTTGAATTGACAGATCTTCCGAGTAGTTATAAGTGGTTGATGTTTTGTGCGAACCGTCGCTGTAGCTGAGCGTTTTCTTGCCAGTGTTCGCGACCGCGTGTTTCGTGAACTCAAATTCTCCTTCAAAGAAATGAGTGCGTTCTGCCAAGGCAAAAATCTTCTGCCGAAGAGCCTCGCTGGCCTGGAACGGTTTGCGAAGAGCGTCTTGCGAAGCCGCATCCTCCGACTGCACGGTCTGCTCGGCGTTACTCTCGACTGGCGTGTTCCGCGCTTGCGGTGGGTTCAATCCAGGATCTTCCGAGACATACTCGGCCTGTCCGCTGCGGTGCACGGTAATGGTGTATTTCGAGGGATGAGCCTCCTTCCAGAACAATCGGAATACCACGGTTGCGTCTGGCTGCTGCGCGACGGACTGCCCACTGAGGGAAATAACGACAGACAAAATGGATAGGTAGCTTAGCGTCCTCATCCGCGAGTAGCCACCTCGTAGCGCTTGAGTGTCGCGTGAGTGTGCAGATGGCAGATCGCGATGGCCAAGGCGTCGGCCGCATCTGCTGGGTGTGGAGGCTCGGCAAGCCGCAGGAGATGCGCGACCATGTGCTGCACTTGAACCTTCTCCGCCCTTCCGTACCCCACGACGGCAGACTTGATGGACAGAGGTGAGTATTCAGCGACCTCCAGCCCCGCAGACGAAGCCGCAAGCATTGCAACCCCGCGTACTTGTCCGAGCTTCAAGGCCGATTTGGCGTTCACCGAGTAGAACACTTCCTCGATCGCGACCATGTGTGGAGAGTTCGTAAAAATCAGGTGGGACAGCTCGGCAAATACCGTCGCCAACCTTTTGGGCATCGGCTCCCGTTTGGGAAGATGAATGGCACCCGCGACTACGAATTCCAGCCGGCCATTGGCGCGTTGATCCACTACGCCGTATCCGGTGTATTCGGTACCACAATCGATGCCGAGAACCCGCATGGGTTTGAGTTTAACCTAACAGTAACGCTGAAATCGCTCCAGAGCGCTCGGCTTCATTTTGATCGCCATGCCCTACACAAATCCATTTAGAACGCTCCGATGGAAGAACTTCTTCTTGGTATCCGTCTTTCCTGCCGTCTTTCCTGCCGTCTTTCCTGCCATCTTTCTCGCGCTTGGAATAGCACAATCGGGGCCGCCTTCGCTTTCTGGAGAACTTCGCATAATGGCCGGGCCGATCGCGCAGAACGTCTCTGACCATTCGGCAACGGTCTTTTGGCTCACCAGCCGCAACACGCGCATGACGCTGAGTTATGGCCGCACCGAAGCGCATCTTGACCAGATCGCATCGACCGCCGAGTTGGCCGCGACCGGCGGTAACCGTGAGCATCGAGTCGGGCTCAAGAACCTGGAACCGAACCAGACCTACTTCTTCCAGATTCTCGACAACCATAGCGCGGTCCGCGCCAAGGGACAATTTCAAACCGAACCCACCGGATACGCTCAGGATGGCCGGTTGAAGATCGTCGATGGTCCAGTCTTCGAATATCTCGACAGCACATCAGTCGAGATTGCCTGGACGACGAATGCGCAATCGAGCACCTTGGTGCGCTACGGCGCCAATCCGAATGATCTTCGCAAGACCGTCGAGGCGCCGTGGGGACAAGCGACTCACCGCGTAACCATCACTGGCCTCGAGCCCAATGCCACGTACTACTTCGTTGTCGAATCCGGCCAAGCGAGCGATTCGGGCACGATGGCCAAGAGCAACGAAGGATCGTTCCGCACCGAGTACCAGGGCGAGGCTGCCCTGACGAATATCGAGCCTCGACGGTAGCCTAGCTTGTCCAAATTCACTTCCGAAATTCCAAAGCACAGATGCCTTGGTTCGTGTCAGGGCATGGCTTCCACGGGGTCCCCGTCAGACTCAGTGTTGCGACTGGTGGGGTGTAGAGCCGTGCAGAAAACAGTCCAAGTTGATTGGGCTTCAGCCCGCAGCCCTGTTCGCAAGTGCAAAACTCTTGCCAGTGGCTGAAGCCAGGTTGCTTCAGGCAAGCCGGCACGGCTCGAAGCGGTTGCGGAAAAACTCGGTGTGCGGTTGTTAGGGTGGGAGCCCTCGACTTCCAGTCGGGAGAAGGTATCAGGTATCAAGATGGGGCTTTTTTAGCCCCGGGGCCTTCGTGCGGGCCGGCGCTAAAGCGCGAGGAAAAAGAAAAACAATGAAGGTAGCTTTCTCCCGCAGCACTGAAGGCGCAGCGAGTTTTCCCGCAACCACTTGAAGCCGCGCCCCGATACGAATCTTGAAAGAAGCCCGTGAGCATGATCATTACCACAGAACCCAGTTCGGCTTCTCCGATCCTCGCATTTAATTTGGACAGTCCTGCGCCGCTAGCCGTCAGGGTCTCTTCCGTCCCACTTCGTCCCTCCTCGGTTGATGCGAATTCCAAGCTGATTTAGTTTGGAAGTACCGCATGATCCTCGAAGCCCTTCACCAGGTGGCAAATCACCGGCAGTCACTCTCGCGCGAGGCTGCGCGCGAGGTGATGTCCGAAATCCTCACTGGAGGCGCAACCGACGCCCAAATCGCCGCTCTGTTGGTGGCGCTGCACATGAAGGGCGAGACCGTCGAGGAGATCGTGGGTTTCGCTGAAGCGATCCGCAAAGCTGCAGCCCCTCTAAACGTGCACGATCCTGCCCTCGACGTAAGTGGGACCGAACGCGACGCGCTGGTCGATACCTGCGGAACCGGCGGGGATGCCAGCGGCACCTTCAACATCTCCACTGCCACTGCTTTGACGATCGCCGGAGCCGGCGTACGCGTCGCCAAGCACGGAAATCGCAGTGTGACTTCGCGCTGCGGATCGGCGGACGTGGTGGAGGCCCTCGGAGTCAACATCACTCTGCCGCCGGCCCGGATTGCCGAGTGCCTGGAGGCGGTGGGGATCGCGTTCCTGTTTGCTCCGGCAATGCATTCGGCGATGAAGTACGTTCAGCCGGCACGGCGCGATCTGCGCCTGCGTACCGTCTTCAACCTGCTTGGGCCACTCTGTAATCCGGCGCACGCATCGGCGCAGGTGGTGGGCGTGTATTCCCCTGCGCTCGTGGAAAAACTCGCCCAAGCGCTGCAAATGCTCGGCCTCACTCGCGCCCTCGTGGTGCACGGCGCAGACGGTTTGGATGAGATCACCATCACCGGACCCTCCCACGTCGCCGAAGTCCGCAACGGAACCATCAGCGTCTACGATGTCACACCCGAGCAATTCGGCCTGGAACGCGCTGCCATTTCCGCAATCCAAGGCGGCGACAAAGTTGCCAACGCCTACATCATTCGCCGCCTTCTTGATGGCGAACGCTCACCTCGGAGGGATGTCGTGCTTCTCAATGCCGCCGCCGCCCTGGTGGTCGCCGGCAAAGCCGATTCCATTTCGGAAGCACTACCAATGGCAGCCCAATCGCTCGATTCAGGCGCCGCGCGCGACAAACTGGCCAAGCTGATAGACTTCACTTCCGGCAGGCGCGCATGAGGCAGGTGCACACCACAGGATGAGACTCTTGGCCCTGATGTTCTTCATCGCCGCAACTTCACTGCTCACAGCCCAACAATCAGCTTCCGCTCCGGCGCAGCCTACCCCGCTCAACTTGATGCCGATGCCATCAAAGATTCAACTTGGCTCGGGACAATGGGTGGTCCAGCAGGGACTCACGATCTCGATCACGGGCGCCGACGACTCGCGCATCCGGAGCGCCGCACAGCGCTTTGTCGAACATCTATCGCGCGCGACTGGGATTCCGTTGCGATATCAGGCAGGCGAATCGGGCAAGGCGACGGTTGCCATCCACTGTGAGCACGCGGGCGACAAGGTACAGAAACTCGGTGAAGACGAGTCTTACGTGCTCGATGTAACCGATGCGGGTGCGAAGCTGTCGGCGCCAAATGCATTGGGAGCAATCCATGGATTGCAGACGCTGCTCGAACTGGTAGCTCCGGGCCCGCAGGGCTTTGCCGCTCCGGCGGTCCATATCGAGGATGCGCCTCGTTTTCCCTGGCGCGGACTCTTGATCGACGCTTGCCGCCACTGGATGCCCCTTGAAGTGGTGAAGCGCTCCCTCGACGGCATGGAAGCCGTGAAGATGAACGTGCTCCACTTCCACCTGAGCGAAGATCAGGCCTTTCGGATCGAGAGCAAGAAGTTCCCCAAGCTGCATGAGCTTGGTTCGAACGGCCAGTACTTCACACAGGAAGAGATCAAAGAAGTGATCGCGTATGCACGCGATCGCGGTATCCGCGTAATGCCGGAATTCGACATGCCCGGACATAGCCAGAGCTGGTTCGTCGGCTATCCCGAATTGGCAGCCGGACCGGGTCCCTACTCGACGCAGAAGCATTGGGGAATCTTCGATCCGGCGATGGATCCATCCAAGGAATCCACCTACAAGTTTCTCGACAAGTTCATCGGCGAAATGACGGAACTATTTCCCGATGAGTTCTTTCATCTCGGGGGAGATGAGGTGAAAGGAACGCAGTGGGACGCGAATCCTGAAATTCAAAACTTCATGAAGTCCCACAGCCTGAAGACGAATGCCGATCTTCAGACCTATTTCACCCAGCGCGTCGTAAGAATCATCGAGAAGTACAAGAAGACGCCAGTGGGGTGGGACGAGGTTCTGCAGCCCGACCTTCCCAAGAATGTGGTTGTGCACTCGTGGCGCGGGCCAGAATCGGAAGCCAAGGCTGTGCAGGAAGGTCACCGCGCCCTGTTATCGAACGGCTATTACCTCGATCTAGCCGAGCCGGCGGAGAAACATTATCTCGTCGATCCCCTGAGCGGCGACGCCGCCGCCCTCTCTCCCGAGCAGCAGAAGAGCATTCTAGGTGGTGAAGCCTGCATGAACGTTGACTCGCGCATCTGGCCGCGCGCAGCGGCGATCGCCGAGCGTTTGTGGTCGCAGGCAGAAGTTCGCGAGGTGGAGTCGATGTATCTGCGAATGGGAGTGGAGAGCGAGCGGCTGGAATCCCTGGGACTCACTCACCATTCCGCGCTGCGCCTGATGCAGGAGCGGCTCGCTCCCGGACAACTCGATGAACTGCGCACGCTTAGCAACATGATTGAGCCGGCCAAGCGCTATGCGCGAGCCCACAATCACACAGCCGATGATGCGTTGAACCGTTTACCCGATTCGGTACCGCCTGAGAGCATCCCTGCTCGCAACTTTTCGCTGCTAGTGGATCGCATCGTCGCAGGCAGCGCTTCGCCCGACGACATTTTGTCTGCGCGCGAGCTGATGACTGCGTGGAAAATGAATCACGACAAGCTCTCGCCCGCCCTCGCCGGCTCGCAATTGCTGGCGGACGATATCCCGGTATCGCAGAACCTTTCGGTGGCAGGAGCAATCGGCTTAGAAGCAATGGACATGCTAGCCGCGCGCTCTTCCGCTCCCTCGGGCTGGGCCGATCAGCAGATATCCCAACTCGAGCCAATGAGGAAGCCGCAAGCGGAGGTGCTGCTAATGATCGTTCCCGCCATCGAGAAGCTCGTGCAATCGGTGCCGAAGTAGTAATGCTTCGTGGTGTCGAGGCATTTGAGGACAAGGACGCTGATCGCTACTGTCCAGTCTGCTTTGCGCCAGGCTGCTCGCTGAATTCCTCTCCCATCCAGTGCTCGAAGGCAGTCATGTTCTGCGGGCGGCCCAGGAAGTTCTTCACCAGATCGTTGGCAGACATTGTTCCGCCCGGTTCAAGCACGACACGGCGATAGCGCATCGGCGTATCGCCGGCAAGCAGATTCTCCTGGTCGAACTGCATAAAGAAATCTTCTGCGATCACTTTATCCCAGAGATATGTGTAGTAAGCGGACGAATATCCCGCAAGGTGACTGAACGAGGTGTACATGTGCGTACCTGGGGTCGCTGTGAAAAGGGTGTAGCGGCGAATATCCTGCTGCGCGATCGCATCCGGATCCGTTGCCTGCGGACTCGCTTTGTATAAATCGTAAGACACCGCCGTGTAGTAAACCTGCTGAGTCGCCCAGGTTCCCCGTCCAAACGCCGAGGCGCGATTCATGCGCTCCACCAACTCCGCGGGAATCGGCTCGCCGGTCTTGTAATGATGCGCAAATGACGCAAGTACTTGCGGACTGCGCATCCACTCCTCCAGCATTTGCGACGGAGCTTCCACGAAATCGGACTCCATCGTAATACCGCTCACGCCAGCCCACTGCTGACTCGCAAGAATCCAGTGCATAAGATGTCCAAACTCGTGGAAGAACGTAACCACGTCCCCGTACTCCATCAAGCCCGGATCGTCCGCTGTAGGCGCCGGGAAGTTGCACACCAGGATCGCCTCCGGCAACTGCTTGCCGCGAATGCCGTCGAGCACCGGCGCCATCTCCGCGTGGCTGTACTTGCCCGGACGCGGATGCATGTCGAGATAGAAGCGGCCAATCATCTTTCCGTGATCGTATACGCCCCAGGTCTCTACCGCAGGATCCCAGGATGGCACATTTGGCTCCTGCCGGAACTCAAGGTGAAAGAGGTTTGACGCCGTATCAAGAATTCCTTTTTTGACATTGTTGAACGGGAAGTAGGGGCGCACAGTTTGCGAATCGAAGTTGTAGCTCGCGCGCCGGACCTGCTCCTGCAGATACTGCACAGAGTAATCGCCGACTTGCGTGGCGTTGGGATTCAGCTTCCTCTGTTGCTCCAGCAGCATGGCAAACTCGCGCTTCGCGATCGGCTTCGACGCCGCGTCCACCTGCTGGATGAAGTCACCGATCTTCGCGCCGGCCACGATCATCTTGTCGGCGGCGTTGTAGTCGGCCCACGACTTGTATCCGAGGAGCTGCGCGATCTGATAGCGCGTCTGCATCATCTGTTTGAGTACTTCGAGGTTCTTGGGATATGCGCGAGTCTGGAACGCCTGATAGAGCCGCCGGCGCAGATCGTCGTTCTTGGCAAACTTCAGCGCCGGCAGGACGTCCGGATAGTTGGTCGTAATGCGGATTTTGCCGTCTGTTTCCGGCTTGTGATGGTCGATGTAGTCCTGAGGCAGTCCATCGAGTTCTGAAACGGAATTCACCAGAACCGTCTTCTGCCCATCGGAGATGTTGCGGTCGAACATCGACTGCTCTTCGGTGAGCTGATCCTGGAGCTTCTTCAGGCGATCGCGTGTGGCCTGGTCTTTATCCACTCCGGCAAGACGGAATTCAAGCAATTGCCGTTGGACGTAGTAGCGCGTCGCAGCATCAGCGTTGGCAACTTCGAGCGCAGACAGGGCGTTGTAGACCTCATGGTTCAACGAAAGCTCGGTCGCCAGCGCGCTTGCCTTGCGGACCATCTCGGTCGCGTGATCGCGGAAGGTGGCGTCAGGATGTACCTGCTGCATCAGTGCGGCAAAATACTGCGCGGAACCAAGCTGATGAAGGGCTTCGTCATAAGGCGCAAGCGTGTTCTCGATGGTGCGTGACTCTTTGACTGCGACCACCTGATCGATGGCCTTTTGCGCTGCCGCCAGACGATCGTTCTCAATCTTCTCGAAACCGCCAACATCGGGCTTGGTACTCCAGATGGTTGGCTGCGAAGCGGAGTCCTGGGAAAAAGCGCTGGCTGCAAAAAGAGTGGTCATAAGCAATGCACATCCAATCCGACAAGCAGGAATCATCGACTGCCTCAAACGTAGAGATGTATGCGCGAACAGCGAAGTATAGTGGAAACCAGAATTCTTGCACCACCGGGTTATGCTTTCACGGTGGACTCAGAACCAAGGGCAGCCAGTACTCATCTCTGGAGAGAATCGGTCAATTTCTGCGCAAAGCATCCCACTGACATCGCCAAAACTCTGCTTCCTGCCACTGTTCTCGCCTACGCATCCGCGATAGCGCTCGACGAACAGATCCAGACACTCAAGAGACATATCTTCACAGAATCCGCTGTCTCAATTATTCAACGCACTGGGATGATCGGGTTCGAACGGTTAATGATTCCCATTCAACTGCTCTTGTTTCTTAAGCAATGGTTCAGCTGGACGTGTTACTGCTTCGCATTGATTGGAATCTGCGAACTTGTTCGGCGGTCTGAGCGACATGATGAAAACCACC
>Ga0206969_1217_pt1 | contig 13730 bp, 8 predicted proteins | sample Alteio_BWOrgHeat_87_FD_153256 | JGI IMG/M metagenome (GOLD analysis project Ga0206969, IMG submission 153256) | Enriched cells from forest soil in Barre Woods Harvard Forest LTER site, Petersham, Massachusetts, United States -... | ecosystem: Environmental > Terrestrial > Soil > Temperate forest > O... | reverse complement strand
GCGTTTCCAACTCGATGTCGGTCGGATCGCGCCCGGCCGCTTGAAAATGAGCCCGGATGGTCTGCATTTCCGCCAGGCTCAAAGATAGCTGCCCCTCCCGGCTAATTTTCACCAGGCCCTGCTCGTCCGCGCCGCGAAGCGGCACGATGATAAGCCTGAAGGCGTAGGTTGAGCCCAGCGTCAGCTGATCCAAATGCAGCGGCCCTTCGATGGCCTGTTCGATGGCGTCATTGGCGAGGATCCTGCGCAGCAACAGTTCGCGCGTTCTCTGATCGGGCGGCCGAGCGGCATAATAGCGGCGAAACGTACGCACGGAGAATAGTTCGATGCCCAGGTCACGTGCCGCCAGCTCGACGCTTTCCGCGACAGGATCCATGACGCCGGGTTTGAGGAGAATGGTGGCGATTTTTGTAAGCGGTGCGGTCGCCTGCGGCTCCCCGCTAAAGGTGGAGAATGCGTTGAGTTCCCCGACCCGGCCGGTCTCCGCGATGGGATCCAGTAGCAAATCATGGAGGAGACGCTCCGCCGTTTCGCGTGGGAAAATGCCTTCAATCAGAAAACCCCGGGAAGCCAGGTCAATACACGGCTCCGGCTCACTCCCATGCCTCAAGAGAGCCACTTCCTTGTTGACGCGGGCTGATTCCGGGTCCTGGAGTTTGGGGAGAATTTCAATTTCCCAAAGCATCGCGCACCTTTTGAGCTTGTCTTAACAAAGATTCCACTTCGGGCCAGTTTCGGGTTTCCAGGGCCGCTTGCAATTGGCGAGCACCTTGATCGAACCTTGCCAGTGCCTCCAGCAGAGCGTCTCGGTTGTGAGCGAAAATAGCCGTCCACAAACCAGGATCGCCGGCTGCAATGCGCGTGGTGTCGCGAAAGCCGGTGGCGGTCAGGTCGTAGAGTTCAGGCGGCAGCATTCCTGCCAACGCAGCGGCCAAGAGGTGCGGCAAGTGACTGGTCATGGCCAGGGCGCGATCGTGATCTGCCGGCGCCATGACCGTGACGCGTGCACCGATCGCCTGCCAGAAGGCTACGATTTTTTCAAGGGCGTTTGGATCGGTCCGCGGCGTCCGCGTGACCACGGTCAAACGCCCTTCGAAAAGCTTGGCATCGGCATGATCGGCCCCGCGCTTTTCCGAGCCGGCCAAGGGATGGCTGCCAACGAAGGCGATGCCCGCAGGAAGCTTCTCCTCGACCGCTGCCACGATGGATCCCTTGGTGCTGCCGGCGTCAGTGAGCAAGGTCCCCGGTAAGCAGAAAGGGGCATAGGCGAGAATTTGCTCGGCAATGCGATCCACCGGAGTGCAAAAAATAACAAGGTTCGCTCCCTTCAGAGCGGGCCCCGGTTCGAGAAAGCCTTCGTCGATGGCGCCGACCGCGCGAGCACGCTCCAGACTGGGACGTTGACGGCCGATGCCACGCACCGTACGCGCCAGGCCGCGCTCTTTGGCCGCCAAACCGAGGGAGCCGCCGATAAGTCCGGCGCCGACAATAGTAATGATTCCTGGCTGCATCCGTACCGAGGGTGCGAGGTTGGTTACTGGCCTAAGTTATGATTATAGAGTTTTGCCAAGAACTTTGTGCCGCACTTTGCGAGCGTCATTGATATGGGTTGCTGCCCAACGGCCCGGACGCTAAAATGCCGTGGTGACTTTGGTCAAGGGACCGCAGGAGAGGTGCCAGAGCGGCCGATCGGGCCGGTCTCGAAAACCGGTGTGGGCGCAAGCCTACCGAGGGTTCGAATCCCTCCCTCTCCGCTTGAGATTCTTGGCGTGTGACGGCGACAGAAAAAGTCGCCAGATCATGGCTCCACTTTTACCTGGTGAATTCCGAAACGCGATTGCCCGCCGTGCCATTGGCGCTTGGCGTTAGTTCCGCTCGGACTTGTTCCCGGGCCTTGGGGCTGCCCATCCAATACATCCCGGCCACGAAGAAAGCCCCGCCGACGATGTTGCCCAGGGTGGCCCAGAAAAGATTATAGCCATAGCCTTCCCAGGTAATGTTAATGCCGGCCACGCTTTCATGCGGCAACAATAGGCCCAGCATCAGGCCGCACATGTTGGCGATGCTGTGTTCATAGGCGCATGTGATGAAGGTGAACATGCACCACCAAATCATCACAATGCGCGCGATTTCGTCTTTGATGCGAGCGGCCATCCACACGCCTAGGCACACCAGCCAATTGGCCAGCACCGCCCGCCAAAACAGTTCCTCTTCCGGCAAATTCATTTTGATATTAACCACGTTCAGCACGAAGCTCTTGACGGGATCGGCGTTCATGATGCCCGATCGGATGACCATAAAGGCCAATAGCACGCTGCCGGCCAGGTTGCCGATCCAGGTCAACACCCAATTGGAAAGCAAGTCCAGTATGCGAATTTTGCGATGCAACACGCCGAGAGTCATGACTAAATTGAAACCAGTAAACAACTCCGAACCGGCGAAGATGACAATCGTCAAGGCTCCGCCGAAGCAGACGCCCATGAGCAACTTTTGAGATTCGGGCGGCAAACGGCTGCCCACGGTGAAGATGAGCACGATGGCCGCTCCGACATACATGCCTGCCAGCATGGAGCGCACAAAATGAGCCGGCACCGACCGCCTTTGCATGGCTAGCTTGGCCGCCGCCTGGTCAGATAAAACTTGAATATTCTCACTGAACATGACCGAATTCTCCGCAAGGGTTTCAAAGAGGATTGCCAAAAGTATTGACGGCGAAAGGGTCCATCACCTTGGCCTTGCGCCGGGGCAGTTCATTCTTCGGTGGCGCCGGTTTTTCCGTGTGACATGAGCCATTGCACGTCTTGTCCGTCGCGAACACGGCGTCCAATTCTTCCACGCTCGGCAGTTCCAGGTAAACGTCGTCGCCATCGATTTTGACAGGGAACACTTGCAGCGCGAACTCCTTGTCGCTGATGCCGTGCCCGGTCTCCAGGGAAAACGTCTTCTTGTGAACGGGACACGCGACCTTGGGAGCGCCTTTCTGATCGCCGATCATGCCGCGCGACAGCACGAACTCACGCCGGTGGGGACACATGTTTTGCGTGGCATACCATTCACCCCGGCTGGCGAAATTAAACACGGCGATCTGCGTTTTGCCATACTTGATGGCCGACCCGCCCTCCTTGGGGAAATCCCAGGTCTTGCCGACTTGAATCCAGCGGAGATCTTGCTCCTTTTCTTCTGGTCCTTCTGTCTCCGGATCTTTTTTCCTAAGGGCCAAGTCGCCCACTGGCACAAACGATCCTGACCACGCCGCCGGATGCTTTTGCTCGCGCTCCTTGACGAACTCGATGGTCGGTTCCGTCTCGTCGGTGTTGACGAATTGACTGAAAAGCCGGCGTTTCTCCGGATCATTGACCACCTCGGCCCATTCGCAGTGATAGGTGTCGACGACGTGCTGCATTTGCTTTTCCAACTCCGCGCAGATGTCGAGGCGGTCGTTGATAATGACGTCTTTGAGGTATTCGATGCCGCCTTCCATCTTTTCCAGCCAGACGGAGGTGCGTGTCAGGCGGTCGGCAGTTTGCGTGTAATACATGAGAAAGCGGTCGATGTAGCGGAGGCAAGTGTCGGCATCGATGTCCGCGGCGAGTAGCTCGGCATGACGTGGCTTGGCCCCGCCGTTGCCGCAGACGTAGAGGTTCCAGCCCTTCTCGGTGGCAATGATGCCGAAGTCCTTGCACTGGGCCTCGGCGCACTCCCGGATACAGCCGGACACGGCAGCCTTGAGCTTGTGCGGGGCGCGCAGGCCCTTGTAGCGGTTCTCGACGCGGATGGCAAAGCCGACGGAATCCTGAACGCCAAAGCGGCACCAAGTGGAACCGACGCAGCTCTTCACGGTACGTATCGCCTTGGCGTAGGCGTGTCCGCTTTCAAAGCCGGCCTTGACCAGGTCTTCCCAGATGTTGGGTAACTGATGGACCGGCGCGCCAAACAGGTCGACGCGCTGGGCACCCGTGATCTTGGCATAAAGGCCGAACTTTTTAGCCACGGTGCCCAGGGTGATAAGCTTGTCGGGAGTGATCTCGCCGCCGGGCACGCGCGGCACCACGGAATAAGTGCCACCGCGCTGAATATTCGCCAAGAAGCGGTCGTTGGTATCTTGTATCGTCGTGCGGTCCACGACGCTCTCGTTCCAGAGGCTGGCCAGAATGGAGGCGACCGCCGGCTTGCAGATTTCACAGCCGTGGCCCAGACCATGGCTTGCGAGCGCCTCGTCATAGGTTTTGATGCGCTTGATCTTGATAATTTCGAAAAGCTCCTGCCGGGTGCAAGCGAAATGCTCGCAGAGGGCAGTGCCCACTTTTTTGCCGGACGCTTTGATCTGGGCCTTGAAAAGGTCGGTCACCATGGGCAAGCAGCCGCCGCAGCCGGTGCCTGCCTTGGTGCAAGATTTAACTTCGTCCACCGAGCAAAGATTTTTCTCGCGGATGGCACTGCAAATCTGGGCCTTGCTGACGTTATTGCACGAGCAAATCTGGGCGTCGTTGGGAATCGCCGTGAGCACGCCGCCCACAGTCTTGTGGTCGCCCGCCTTGCCGAGCAGCAGTTCTGTCGGCGTCATGGCCAGGGCCTGCTCGCTCTTGGCCAGCATGGACAGGTTGCCGTATTCGGAGGCGTCGCCGACCAGAATACCACCCAAAAGGTGCGTTCCATCTGGGTTAAACAGGAGTTTTTTATAAGAGCCCTTGAAAGGATCTTCGTACGTGATGGCCTTGGCGGTCTTGTCATCGGCGAAGCAGTTGCCGAAGCTGGCGACGTCCACCCCCATCAACTTGAGCTTGGTGGACATATCGGCGCCCTTGAACTGGCGCGTGTGACCGACCACATTGGCGGCGGCAATCTCGGCCATCTCATAGCCCGGGGCTACCAGGCCGTAAATCATGCCGCCGTATAGGGCCACTTCGCCGATAGCGTAAATATCCGGGTCCGAGGTGCGCAAGTTTTCATCGACCACGACGCCGCCGCGCTGCCCGACCATAAGGCCGCAAACACGCGCCAAGTCGTCGCGCGGCTTGATGCCCGCGGACACTACGACCATTTTGACATCTAGTTCTGCCCCGTCCGCGAAAGCCATGCCTTCGACTTTGCCGTTGCCCAGAATTTCTTTGGTGTTTTTGTTGAGATGGACTTGCACGCCCAGCGCATTGATCTTGCCGACCAGCACGCGCGAGCCACTGTCGTCGATCTGCCGCGGCATGAGACGGGAGGCGAACTCGACCACATGCGTTTCGAGGCCAAGATCAAAGGAGGCCTTGGCTGCTTCCAGACCGAGCAAGCCACCGCCGATGACCGCCGCCTTCTTTACCTTGGCGCCATAGCCAATTATTCGGTCGAGATCCTCAATGGTGCGGTAAACGAACACCCCTTTTTTATCCACGCCGGGCACCGGAGGGACAAAAGGGCTGGATCCGGTCGCCAGCACGATAATATCGTAAGGAATCTCTTTTCCTCGCGAGGAACGCACCACGCGTTTGGTGCGGTCAATGTCGGTGGCGCGGTCGCCGACAAACAGATCGATGCCGTTTTGCTCGTACCATTCCGGAGAGGCCAGGGCCAGCCTTTCGGCCTTGCGGTGGTCAAAATACTTGGTGAGGTTAACCCGGTCATAAGCCGGCCGGGGTTCTTCACAGAAGGTGACGATTTTGAATTGCTGTTCCGTGTCAAATTCAACCAACCGCTCACAAAAACGATGCCCGACCATGCCATTGCCGATAACCACGACGGTTTTTTGCTTCTTATCCATTCCGCGCACTCTCCCCCCGAAAATCCGATTAGATCGGCGATGGAGGGGCAAGAGCAACTCTAATGCCGACACTTTAAGCAGATATGTGTAATGACAATTAAATCCTTTTGGATTCAAGGGATATGGCAGTATAAATTTGTTTTATTTTTCAGAAAAATGCTCAAGGTTTACGCACGGGTCGCTTGCTTCGTGGGCAGGGTTGGACTTATGCGAGCCGAGCGGCGTAAGCCGCCGAGTTGCCTGCGGACGCGACCGTAACCCGGCCTCTTATGGGGCTCTCGGCTCGCCACCGTTTCTTGCCAGTCGCCGTGACCTACGATCGCCCCAACATGCGATTTAAAGAATCGGCTGTTTGATAGACGAGCGCTTCCGGATAGTGGAGATAGGGGTGAAAATACTCGAAGGTCAGATAGTCGCGATAGCCGATCTTGTCGAGCGCTTCCATGACCGCCGGCCAGTTTGTGGTGCCGTCCAAGAGTGGGCGGAATGACTCAAGGGAAAAATCGGTGCCCTTTTTGGTGAATTCCTTGAAATGAATGTTCTTGATGCGGTTGCCAAGCTGGGCGATCCAGTGTTCCGGAAACTGAAAAAGCATGATATTGCCGGTGTCGAAATGCACCCGGACATATTTGCTCTGAAAGCTATCGACGAAGGCATTCATCTCCGCGGGCGTCATGAGATAGCCGTTGAAGAAGATATTCTCGATGTTGAGATGAACGCCTGCTTTCTCCGCCTGCGGCAACAGCCGAGTGACGGCATCGCGGGCCCGGCGGTCGCAGACATCGTTGGGGACAGGTTCGTGATCGGTGCGCCAAGGAATGTGGACGGCACCCGGCACGACGAGCAAGTTTTCCGTGCCTAGCTCGTGGGCAGCCTGAATCATGCGGCCAGCCAATTCCACGCCGCGCGCTCGCTTTTGGGCGTCATTGCTGCTCAACGGATAAGGCCAAAATAAGAAAGAACACAGGCCGCTGATGGCGACGCCGATCTTGTCGGCCATGGCGCGGATATTCCGCAAATCCTTGTCGGAAGCGCGCGGGGACAGGTCGTTGTCCAGATCGTAATTGAGCTCGATGCCGTCAAAGCCGGCGTTCTTGGCCATTTGAAAACATTCGCGTAAGGTCATCCGCTCGGGGTATGGGAAGGCCCACAAGTTGATGGACTTCTTCATGGTGTAGCGGCGCGGTGAGGAACGGCGGGCGTCGGGTTGCGCGGCCTGGCTGGCATCGGAGGAACTGGCGAAGGCAGCGGCGCCGCCGGTAACCAAGGCGGATTGCAGCACGGAGCGGCGAGTGATGGGATTTTCTTCCGCCAATTTAAGCCTCCTCTGAATTCTGGCGAATTCAGCTACCCCGTGCGGCCGGTGTAAAGTGCTTGAATCACTTCGCCGCCGTTCAGGCGCACGGGGCGGCCCTGACGGTCCTGGACCTCCGCGTCGCCGTTTACGCCCAGGGCGTGGTAAAGAGTGGCGCCGACATCGTCCGGGGAATACGGAGTCGTTGCAGGATAAGCGCCGATAGGGTCCGACCTGCCGATCACTTGGCCGCCACGGACGCCGGCGCCGGCGAAGAGGCCGAAGAAGCAGCGGCCCCAGTGGTCGCGGCCGGGAGAGCTAGCCGGGCGTTGGATACTGATCTTTGGAGTTCTGCCGAACTCGCCCAAAAGCACTATCAGCGTTTCGTCGATAAGGCCGGAACTTTCCAAATCATCCAGGAGAGCGGCCACCCCCTGATCAAGCGGCGGCAGAAGACTGTTGCGTAGCCGGTCGAAGTTATCGCCATGGGTGTCCCAGTTCTGCACCCTGCCCATGTTGGCTTGAACCACGGGGACGCCAACTTCGACCAAGCGGCGGGCCAAAAGCAGGGATTGCCCGAAACTGTGCCGGCCGTAGCGCTCGCGCACCGCGGCCGGTTCCTGGTCCATGGCGAATGCCCGGGCAATACGTCCCGAGTCGAGAATGGAAAAGGCCAGTTGCTGCTGATCGGTGAGCCTGCGCGCGGCTGCCAGCCCGGCCAGCTGTGCCTGTTGCCTGTCCACTTCCGCCAACAATGAGCGGCGGTCGCTGAGGCGGGTGACGTCGATACCGGGCGCCGGCCGCAAGCTATCCAGGCCAAAATCGGCCAAGTTTGGGTCGCGGGTGATTTGCCAGGGGTCATGGCTGGGCCCGAGGAAACCGGCATGTTGGCCCGGCCAGGTCAAGGAGCCTTCCCGGAGAAACGTCGGTACATTGACGCCGCTGGGCAAGCCGTCGCTGCGCGGCTGAAGGTAATCCAGGGCGGACGAATAGCTGGGCCAATCGTCCCGAGAAGCCACCTTATCAAAAAAGGCGCCCGGCTGGAGATGGCCCGTCAACAGATGATGCGTGGACATCAGGTGATTGTTGTCCCGATGCGACAAAGTCCGTATCACGGCATATTTGTCCGCGCGGGCGGCCAGGCGCGGCAAGTGCTCGCAGACCAAAAGCCCGGGCACCCGGCAGGTGATGGGCTGAAATTCACCTCGAATTTCCACCGGTGCGTCGGGCTTTAAATCAAATGTATCTAGATGGCTCGGAGCGCCGGTCAGGAAAATGAGAATCACCGACTTTGGCTTGTGGACAACTCGGCCTGTTGTCGCGCGGTTTTCCGCGGACAGGGCCCGCCGGGCCAAAAGAGAAGACAGTCCTATCCCCATCAAGCCCGAATACCCGACTTGCAGCAATTCACGGCGATTGATGCCTATGCCATGGCGGTGAGATGTTGGGGTTTGCAACACGCTGTGCTCCAAAAAGGTGACGAAGCGGTGAAAATCCAGGCAGGCATTCTTGTTTCAAGGAAGGTTAACACAATCTCATTCCAGTTTCATCAGTTATTTTTACCACAAACATTAAAAAAAGACAGATTTTAGGTAATTTTGGTGACGGCTGAAAAAAAATATATAAAATGGTGATGCGGCGGCGAAAAATATACGCATGGAAGGAGATGGCCTGGCAACATCTCCATTTCTTTCTAGTGTCGCCGCCGCTTTTTTAAAAATCGATTTGCATTGCGATAAAGCCCTCAGACGGGATGACTGTCTGGGGGCTACGTTTTTTGGCTTTGAACTCAGGAAATCCCGATGCAGGAAGCACACGATCCGTACGGTGCGTTGCGCCAGCGCGATTATCGCCGCTTATTGACCGGGAGCATGCTTTTCACGCTGGGCAGCGAAATGCAAGCGGTCGCGGTGGGCTGGGAGCTTTTGCAGCGCACCGATTCCGCATTGGCCCTTGGGTTCGCGGGCTTGACCCAGTTTTTGCCAGTGTTGCTGTTAGCGCTGCCCGCCGGACACGCCGCCGATCGCTTTGATTGCAAGAAGCTGCTCATGGCGTCTCAAGGGCTCGTGTTCTTTACCTCGCTGGGTTTGGCGGCCCTGTCGTTCTGGGAAGGTCCTGTATTTCTGGTCTACCTCTGCCTTCTCATGGTGGGTGTCGCACGGGCGTTCAACGTGCCGGCGCGCTGGGCTTTACTGCCGCGAGTGATTGCGCCGGAAATGCTTCCCAACGCGGTGACCTGGAATAGCAGCGGATTTTTCATTGCCAGGGCGTCAGGTCCACCGCTGGGAGGCGTGATCTTGGCTTTGACCATGCCCGCCACCTCTTATTTACTTACGGCGGGGTGCGTTCTTTGTTGTGTAAGTCTCATGGCCACGCTCCGGCCCCGCCCGGTGGCACGCTCAACGGAAGCGCCCTCACTGCGGACCTTGCTGGCCGGCATGCACTTTGTCTGGCAGTCCAGGCCAATCTTGGCCACCATTTCACTTGATCTATTCGCTGTGTTGCTGGGAGGCGCCACCGCTCTCTTGCCCATTTTTGCGGAGAAAATACTCGATGTCGGCCCCACGGGGCTGGGTTTGCTTCGTGCCGCCCCCGCCTTTGGTGCTCTGGTGATTGCCTTTATCATGGCCCATCATCCCCCCTTGCAACACGCCGGCAAAACCCTCCTGGTGGCAGTCGCGGGTTTTGGACTGGCAACCATAGTCTTCGGGCTATCGAAGAATTTTCCGTTGTCCTTCGCCATGCTCGTATTGGCCGGAGCCTTTGACAACATCAGTGTCGTGGTGCGCGGCACGTTGGTGCAGATGTTGACCCCCGAAGCCATGCGTGGCCGGGTCGGTGCCGTTCACTTCGTTTTCGTAAGCTCTTCCAACGAACTGGGTGATTTTGAATCCGGAGTGACCGCTTTCTATTTCGGCGCCGTCGCCTCAGTGGTCATGGGCGGCATCGGCACCCTGTTAGTGGTATTGGCGGTCATGGCCCTTTGGCCGCCTATTCTCCGGTTGAGCCTCAAGCGGCCCACACCGGACGCGACGGACCCAAGTTCGCTGGAGACAGCGACGGTGCCGCCGGCTTAGCGGGGCGATCCCGCGCAATTGCTTCTCTGCCGCGTGCTCTCCACATACCGATTGCAGCATTTTTGTTCTAGAAGGCTTGCACGCCCTAACCGGTTTGGGAGAAAAAATCGTCAATCATTGAAGACCGGCGTTGAGGGCGGTTCGATCTGTTAGGCATGTGATTTTGAGCGCCGAGTGCCATCGGCAACTCGTCTGTCAGTGTGAATCCAAGCAGGCCATGGACACTTGGCACTGGCAGCCGAGTTGCCGGCGGCTCTCGACTCAACAGAGGTAATCCCCTACTCCCGTGGGGACCAAATCGGCCCCGACAAATCCGTGGACCCGTAACGTGTCGTGTCGGGAACGGTGCTTTCCGTTGCCCTATCGGCCGGTAGGCCCAAAGCTTTGAACAGGGGGCCTAGATGGGCGCGATATTTCTTCCAGCGGCCGATCGCTTGTGTGGACAGCGGATTGCGAACCTGGACGTTGCTGGCGGTGCGCACGGCCCGGGGGGTTTTGTAAAAGGTCAAGCAACGCTCGTTCCACTCCAACCCACAGAACGCAAGCAGGTCACGGGTGACGGGTTCCTGATGATGGACAAGGTCTTCATAGCATACTTCGTGGATGGGCAACGGCAGGACCCGCTGCCAGTGAGCCATGAGCTGCTCGTAGGACCGATAACAGGCGCCGATGTCCTCCAGGGACCAGGAAAACGCGAGGTCCTGAAAGTTTTGAAAGTAACAAGACAGGCCCAGATCGAGGGGGTCGCGGCGGCAGTGAATAATGCGGGCGCGGGGGAACAAGGTCGCGATAATGCCGAGGTGAAAATAGTTCCCGAGGGACTTGCTGGTTACCCGGGCAGCTCCTTGGCCAAGGTTGGCAATGTGCTGAAGATAGCCGCTTGCCATTTCCTGGGACGCTTGTTGATTATCCGGAACGGGGGCCGTATAAAACTGGCCGTACATTTCGGCTTTTTTTGCCGACTTATTCACAAAGCGCGGCACATCGCCGAGCTCTCCCGCCCCGAAAACATGCGGGTGGCTGGCAAGGATCTGTTCCACCAGGGTACTGCCCGACCGCGGCATGCCAATAATGAAGACCGGCGACTCCGAATCCAGGCCCCAGCCCACGACACCGTCAAAATAGGCTCGGTCAAAAGTGGTGATTGCTCCTTCAATGAGAGCCTGATGCTTCTGGGCATCGAAGGAAATGCCACGCTCTTGTAGGAAGCTTTTCCTCAGGTCGTTGGCTTGTTGATAAAAACCAAAAGCTTCCTGGTATGAGCCTTTTTGGTGGAGCACGGTGGCCAGAGTGAAACAGTAAAGGCTTTTATCAAAAGGGGAACAATCGCTGGAGTGGAGGCATGCCTTGAGACGGCCCAATTCTTCCGGCGAAAAATGGAACCGTTTCCCGGCTGCCAGGCAACTCAGATTATAATATGCCAGTCCATGGTCAGGCCGGATCTTCAAAGTCTGCCGATTTTGGGAGATGGCTTCGTCAAATAACCCTAGCTCTTGGAAGACGGTCGCCAAATTGTTGGAGGCGTTAGCGTGCCCCGGATTAAGGCGCAAAGCCTGGCGATAGTAAAACGCGGCCTGCTCTCGGTCTCCCTGTTCGTAGTGAGAGATCCCCAAGTTATAAACAACTTGGGAATTGCCCGGTAGAAGCCGCAGAGCCTGCTCGTAAGCGGCGGTAGCTTCCACCAGTTTTCCTTGAGACGTGAAGGCATTGCCCAGATTATTGAAGGCTTCGCCACTAGAGGGGTTGAGACGAAGAACCTCGCGAAAGCTAGCAGCGGCTTTCTCCCACTCCCCCAACTCTTGCAGGGCCACTCCCAAATTGTAACGTGCCTCAATGTAATCTGGCTGGATCCGCAACGCTCCTTCATAATGGGTTGCCGCGCCGCGGAGGTCACCGGCCGTCAGGTGCCCGTCGCCCAGATCTTTCCAGCCCTTGGCGATTGCCATATTGCCAGCAACCGTTGCCGTTTTTTCCTCAAGCCCCGGCGACCCGGCAGCAGCATTGGGGAGCATGAGATCAGTCAAATCAGCCAGGATAGTCATACCTAGAACTGATGCGAACATCCGCTCGGCGGAGCGCGGCAGGGCGACCAAAAGGTAAATACTCATCAGTTTTTCATATTCGGCACGATAAATTGATTACGATGGAAGAGATTCGAAGTGATTTTTTGTTCCAACGCGCTCTCTTGGCTGGTTCGCCGCATCTACCCCAATGGGAGGTGCGCGTGGCCGAGCCGGACAAACCAGAAAACTGGGAATTGGAGCGCTTTTCGAACTACTTGCGGCTATTGGCCCGGTTGCAAATCGACCCTGCCTTGCGGGCGAAACTCGACGCCTCCGATATCGTGCAGCAAACGTTGCTTCAAGCGCACGAATTTCGTGACCAATTTCGCGGTCAGAGCGAAGCCGAATTGGCCGGTTGGTTGCGAACCATCCTGGCAAACACGTTGGCTGCCGCCGTGCGTCGCTACGCGGCCGACGCCCGCGATCTCAAGCGCGAGCGTTCGCTGGAGGAAGGGCTGGCCGATTCGTCGGCGCGCCTGGAAAACTGGCTGGCGGCGGAACAGTCCTCACCCAGCCAGCGCGTTATCCGCATCGAGGAATTGGTCCGTCTGGCGGGCGCCCTAGCACAATTGCCGGACGAGCAGAGGCAAGTGATCGAGTTGCATCACCTCAAGGGCTGGCCCGTGGCCGAAGTTGCTGCTATCATGCAACGCAGCAAACCGTCCGTGATGGGACTATTGTTTCGAGGGCAGAAAAAGCTGCGCGAGCTTCTCCATGAATCAGGTGAAACATGAGCCACGAGATTACCGAGGTTCCGGTGCGACAGGAGCTCTTGCAAGAAATCTTGCTTGACTATGTGGAAGCCGTCAAAGACGGGGTGGAGGGTCATGAATTCATAGAGAGTGGCCCCGAGAGAATAAATGTCGGCGCGATGACCGGCCAGGCCACGCTTGGCCATGGCTTGCTCGGGGCTCACGTAGCGCAAGGTGCCGACTAACTCACCTGTCATGGTCAGGCCGACCTGATTCTGAATTTGCGCCAGGCCAAAATCGGTGATCCAAATGTCGCCACGACCGTCGAGCAAAAGATTGGCAGGCTTGATGTCGCGATGAACCACGCCCATTTGATGGGCATATTCGAGGGCCTCGGCAACCTGCTTGCCGATGGCGGCCACGGTTTGGAAAAAGCCCCCCGTGCCCGCGGAATGGACAGTGGTGAGCGCGGCCGCGGCCAGCGTTGACTCGCAGGTGGAGTCTACCTTGGCAACCTGAAAGTCTTGACGTTTGCCGTTCTTGGTTTTCTCTTGCTCCAACACGAGCGCCGCGATCACCGCGGCCAGGCTTTGTCCCTCGATAAACTGCATCGCGTAAAAATGCACGCCGCGCTCGCAGCCCACGGCAAAAACGGGCACGATATTGGAATGGTGCAAATGGGCGGCTGCCTCGGCCTCATTGCGAAAGCGCTGTAACTGCCGGCTGTCCGCTCCCGCCACAAAGGGCAGAATTTTTAGCGCGACGCGGCGGCGCAAGGAGATTTGCTCGGCTTCATAGACGACGCCCATGCCGCCGCGGCCGATTTCACGTAGTAGCCGATAATCGCCGACCTGCCCC
>Ga0206969_1216_pt1 | contig 13852 bp, 13 predicted proteins | sample Alteio_BWOrgHeat_87_FD_153256 | JGI IMG/M metagenome (GOLD analysis project Ga0206969, IMG submission 153256) | Enriched cells from forest soil in Barre Woods Harvard Forest LTER site, Petersham, Massachusetts, United States -... | ecosystem: Environmental > Terrestrial > Soil > Temperate forest >... | reverse complement strand
GGAGGACTAAGCTTTGTAATTTAGTGATTTGATCTTTAAGAAGAAGTTTGCGCTTCTTTAGGCGGTGCAACCGTAAATCACCGCTCGTTACATACGCACTAAGGTAATTAATTTCATCATCAAGGTCACGATGTTCTTTTCTAAGACCTTCTAATTCCTCTTGAAGCGTCTTTAGTGTTTCTAAATCTATGGTCATCGTCATGGTGCTTTCCATGCTTACCCTGGGTCATCGGGATTCCATCACAGGGCAGCAAGAAAGTCAATCAAGTTCCAGATTTTAAACCTTGATATCCCAAAAAATGGTGCCCAGAGTCGGAATCGAACCAACGACACAGGGATTTTCAGTCCCTTGCTCTACCAACTGAGCTATCTGGGCTAACACATCAAGCATACGATCTATAGGAAATATTTTTCTTTCTGTCCATACCTGATTAAAGTAAAGACGTTACTCGGAAGACCAAGAAACCCTATGCCATCGTAATTTCAGGGGTTTGTCTGGCTTGAGCGTCTAAATTCTTTTCAATTTCCAGCCAAAGTTTATGACCAATAGCTTGGTAAATTTGGGAGCTTGGTGAATCAGGAAAAGCAATGCCAACAGGCGTTCCCTGATCGCACCCTTGGCGGATAGACAGTTCAATGGGAACCTCCCCTAGGAAAGGAACACCCAAAGATTCAGCTTCTTTTCTTGCGCCTCCATGACCAAAAATTTCTGTGACAGACTGACACTTAGGGCAACAAAATAAACTCATATTTTCAACGATTCCCAAAATAGGCACCCTAACACGGGTAAACATTGCCAACCCCTTTCGTGCATCGACTAAAGCAATATCTTGAGGTGTTGAAACAATCACGGCACCAGTAAGAGACACTTGTTGTGCTAACGTTAATTGAATGTCACCGGTTCCAGGGGGCATATCCACCACCAAAACGTCAAGGTCTCCCCACACAACATCCTTAAGCATTTGTTGCAAGGCCCCCTGCACCATCGGACCACGCCAGATAATAGGTTCTTTTTCTGAAACCATAAACCCAATGGACATCACCTTAAGGTCATACTTTTGAATGGGAATTAATTTTTTGTCTTCAGTAACGCCTGGTTTTTCATGAATTCCCAACATTCTTGGTAAAGAGGGACCATAAATATCGGCATCTAGTATTCCAACACGATGTCCTAATTTTCTTAAAGCCAAGGCAATATTAATGGCTGTCGTTGATTTACCGACCCCTCCCTTACCTGATGCAATAGCAACAATGGACTTTACGCCCAGTAATGTTCCTAACGTGGGAGATGATGATTTTTTTTCAACAGAACGATGCGTTGTTAAAATAAAATGAACTTTCTCAACGTTAGAGAGGTTAGAAATGTTCTTTTCAATGGACTGTTGTAGCTCTTTCATGACAGGGAGTTCACTGGCTGTTACTTCAAAAACCACCTCAACAATTTTGTCCCGCACCGCCACAGAGCTTAGATATTCTAGAAGATTCTTTTTCAGCTGAGGGTGTGTAATCATACTAATCTGTTGCTTAATCGCCTCTTCTGTAACAATCATTTCCTAATTTCCTTAATGAATGTCTGTATGGATTGTAGGTTTCTTTTCTTTGATATATAGTCTGTTGGAAGAATGCAAAGCTAAACTAGAGATTAAAAGAATGTCTTGGAAAAACGAAAATACTCAAGATGATGGCCCTTGGGGACGCCCACGTGGCAGTGGTGGTTCTGATGGTCCACCTCAAAACCCTTGGAAACGTAAATCCGGTCCTGGCGGAGGGAATGATAATATTGATGAGATGATCAATAAATTCCAAAAACGCTTTAAGGATATGATGTCCAATAATGGGTCAAAAGGTGGCAACGGCAAAATCTTTATGGTTATCCTAGGAATTGCTTTGCTGATCTGGGTTTCTACGGGATTTTATCGGGTTCAAGAAGGCGAAGTTGGCGTTGTATTGCGGTTTGGTGAGATGGTGCGTCTAGAATCCGCCGCCGGCCTACGGTATCATATTCCCATTCCTATTGAAGAGGTCATCGTCCAAAAAGTTGCAGCGGTTAGTCGAATTGATGGCGGCATTAAAACTGGTGCTGGACGCCCTAGTACTGAAACCAATGATCAGGCTGTCATTTTAACGGGTGATGAAAATATGGTTCTCACCAGTTATACCGTTTTGTGGAAAATTAAGGATGTTAGTGATTACCTGTTTACAGCACGCAATCCTGATTCTTTGATTGAAGCTGCAGCAGAAAGTTGCATCCGCGAAGTTATTGGTCAAACGACCGCTCGGTTGGCTTTAACTGAAGGACGGGACACCATTTCTACGAAGGCCCAGGAATTATTACAAGCGTTAATGGATTTCTATAAGCTGGGCGTCCAAATTATCAGCGTACAATTGCAAAAAGTTGACCCCCCTGTTCAGGTTATTGACGCTTTTAACGACGTACAGGCATCTTTGGTTGATGCGGACCGATTGCGAAATGAAGCAGAAGCTTACCGAAATGACATTATTCCTCGCGCCCGAGGGATGGCATCAAAAAATGTGCAAGATGCCGAAGCTTATAGCCAGCAAATTGTAGCGCAAGCTGAAGGAGAAGCAGCTCAATTTAATAAGGTTTATGAAGAGTTTCGTCAAAACCCGAAAGTTACTAAAAATCGATACTATATAAACACGATGCAGGGAATTCTCAGTAAACTAAAGAAAATTATTATAGATCCTAAAATCGGTAAAAGCGTACTCCCTTATCTACCTTTACCTGGTTTGCATTCTGAGACACCTGCGACTCAAGAAAAGCAAAAAGGAGAGTAACTATGCAATTTAGAGGAAGCAATGACGACTAAGTTTTCTATATTTATTATAGCTTGCCTAACCATCGGAATATTGGTTGCTAACGGATTGATTTTTACGGTTGATCAAACCAAACAAGCCCTTGTTTTGCAATTTGGTGAATTACGCAAAGCACATACCACACCCGGTCTTAAATTTAAGATTCCCTTCATTCAAGAAGTTGTTTTCTATGAAAAACGTGTGTTGGATTATGATTTGCCACCTATCCGCTTAACAACCGGTGATCAGAAAAGATTAGAAGTGAGCACGTATACACGGTACCGTATTAAGGATCCTTTGCTGTTTTTCAAATCGATTAAACCAGCTAATGAAATTGGGGCAAGAATGCGGTTGGATGCGTTTGTTAGCAGCGCATTGCGGAATGTTTTGGGTAGAGTCCCCTTACGCAATCTTCTTTCCGAAGAACGCTCAAAAATTATGAAACAAATTGAAAGCGACGTGCAAAAGCAAGTTAATCCCTTGGGTATAGAGATTATTGACGTACGCATTATTCGCACTGAACTTCCCAATGAAAACAGAGAGGCCGTTTTTAAGAGAATGAACTCTGAACTCATCCGTATTGCCACAGAAAATCGTGCTAAGGGTGCTGAGGGTGCGCAAGAAATTCGTGCTCATGCAGAAAAAGATCGCACGATCTTATTGGCAGAATCTCAGAAAAAAGCCCAAACTCTTCGAGGCATCGGAGAGGCTGAAGCAATTAAAATTGCAGGGGCTGCTTTTGGCAAAGATCCAGATTTTTATGCTTTTTATCGTTCGATGGAAGCATATAAGGATTCTCTTGACTCATCTAATACAACGTTATTAATTTCGCCTGATAACGATTTCTTTAGATTTTTCTCCCATCCTAATGGTGCAGCAAACTAGAAAACAGAAGTTCTTTTGGAAACAGTATTGTTTCCAAGGTATAGGCGTATAATTTTAAAAGATTTAGAAAATGAAACGGAGTTTTTAAATGTCAATTTTTAGAGAAAAGTTCACTCGGCCACAGTTTCTAGTAACCATTGTCTTAATCATGATTATGGTATCTATAACAGGGTCTGTTGCCATGTCACTTAAGTCTAAAAAGGATGAGCCGGCGGCTTCCAGTCCAGAAAAGGCACCCGAAGAAAAGGCTGCACCTGCTAAGGAGGCGCAAATTGAACCTGTTAAGGAAGCACAAGTTGCACCTACCTCTAATGTTGCACCTACCTCTAATAAAGACGCTTGTGAACCAAAGTCAATTGACATTGAAAAAGATGGATTTTCAACCATTGCTGAGAAAGTTATTCCTTCAGTTGTCTATGTCTCAAGCACACAAGTCATTGAGGAACGTGGAGGAGAGACATTACGGATTCCAGAGGGAATTCCATCCATTGAAAAATTCTTCCAAGAATTTTTAGATCAACTTGAGCGCCCCCGTAAAACTCAATCTGTTGGATCTGGATTCATTACTAAGGTTGAAGAAGGATACGTCTATATTGTGACCAATTATCACGTGGTTGCAGGTTCAAAAAAAATCACGGTTTCACTTCATGATAAAATGGACAATGAATCGACACTTCATAAGACAGAACTAGAAGCCGTCATGCATGCTTATGATGAACGTACTGACCTTGCGGTTTTAAAAATCAAATTAAGTGCCATTCCAGAAAACCGTCGTAATCTTACCTCTCTTGATTGGGGTGATTCTAATACATCACGTGTAGGTGATTGGGTTTTAGCAATTGGCAATCCCTTTGGATTGGGCAGTACCGTTACACGCGGAATCATTTCAAATAGAGCCAGGAATATTAGTGGAAGATCAAGAAGTCAGGTGAGCGAATTTGTTGACGACTTTATCCAAACCGATGCTCCTCTTAACATGGGCAACTCTGGTGGCCCTCTTCTTAATATGACAGGGAAAATTATTGGTATTACAACAGCAATATTTTCACCCAGTGGCGGCAGCGTCGGAATTGGATTTGCCATTCCTTCTTCTGTAGCAAAGGGAACTGTCGAACAGTTAATAAGCTATGGTCATGTTAAACGGGGATGGTTGGGTGTTCGCATCCAAGCCGTTACGGATGATATTGCAGAAAGTCTGTCCAATTTTGGCAAAACACGCGGCGCTATTATTGGCAGCATTGTTCCGGGAGGACCTGCAGAGAAAGCTCAATTCAAGCCTGGAGATGTTATTCTTGAATTCGATGGGAAAGAAATTGGTCAAGAATCTCGCTTAGCTCGTATTGTTGGGGAAGCACCCATTGGAAAATCTGTCAAAGTCAAGGTTTGGCGTACAGGCAAAGATAAGAAAAAAGGCGAAGAGTTAACGCTTTCCGTCGTCTTAGAAGAATACAAACCAGAGAAAAAAGAAGGACAGGCTTCGGAAGAGAAAACCGCTCCTTCTGAAGCTCAAGAAGGTGTTGAATCTTTAGGTCTTAAGCTTATACCACTAACGCCTGCCATTCGTCAGGAACTGCATGTGACTGATGATATTAAAAAGGGTATCGTGATCATTAAAGTGAATCCTAGAAGTGAAGCTGCTGTTGATAAAGGATTAAGACGAGGCGATGTTATCGTTGAAGTTAACCAACAAGAAGTTTCAAAACCGGAAGATTTCACGAAAGAGGTTGCAAAGGCTCAAAAAGATAATCGCCCAAGTATTCTTTTACTGGTGAATCGGGAAAATCAGCTGAGATATACCACGCTTAGAGTCAAAGAAAAAAAAGAAGACGAAAAAGACGAAGAGAAAGATGAAAAGCAAGAACAGAAGACTGATTCTAAAAAGTCAAAGAAATAAGGAACCATTGCTTTAAACAATCGATTCCTGTGTTAGGAGATTTACCTTTGTTGTCTCGTGAATCATTATTAATGGTTCACGAGATACCATGAGAGGACGCTTTGCTGAAAAATATGCTGAAGTAGCTCAGTTGGTAGAGCAACTGATTCGTAATCAGTAGGTCGGAGGTTCGATTCCTCTCTTCAGCACCATCTGTAGTTTTTTCGAATGTTCATAAAAATCTGAAAAAAATTTCCGTAAGCCTATATAGATTTATCCGCCAATTCTGGTAAAATGTATTTAACCCCATAAAATTATTGACCAATAAAGTTAAATATATTTATCTAAATAATGATGTTTTTCTTGAAAATTAAATATATTTAACTATAGTTAGGAAATGTAAAGAATTAGCAAAGGATATTTTACCATGGCAGCATTGCTTATGGGAAAAGTATATTATAATGAGCACTTCGCTGGTTATTTGCGTGAGGAACCTGGCGACAGGACTTCTTTTACTTATGATGATCATTATTTGAATATCACCTTACCGCCTATTAGTCATACTCTGCCTCTTCGCTCAGAACCTTTTACTACCCAAGCTGGCCTTCATCCTTTTTTTGATAATCTGGCAGCCGAAGGTTGGCTGGAAGGAGCACAAACCCGTTTCCTAGGTAAAAGGCAAGCTACTCGTTTTGAGCTTCTGCTTACTTTTGGGCAGGATTGTGCTGGTGCAGTCTCGGTTGTTGACCCCGAACCGACAAAATTGGTGCAGACACTTGCCAATAACTTAGACCCCATTGAAATGGCAGTAATGAGCAACAGAGCCTCTCTCTCGGGGGTGCAACCCAAATTACCTGTAGTAGAGCGTGATGGAAAATTTTATCCAACAAAGATGGGAGAGGTAAGCACCCATATTGCTAAGTTTCCATCTCGTGAACATGATGATCTCGTCATGATTGAATACTATACTATGCACGCTTACAGTGCTGTTTTGCTGACTGATAGTATTGTCGATCTATGGATTGGAGAAGTAGAAGGGTTTCCAGAGCAGGCATTAATTATTAAGCGCTTTGATCGTGAGGTAGGAGGTAAACGCATCCACTTTGAAGAATTTAATCAGCTTCTTGGGCACCCTTCTCGTGCTAAATATGATGGTGCATACAAGGATATGGCGGATTTTATCTGGGAGACAAAAGAGTGTCTGCCTGCAGAAGTTTATCGCCTTTACCTACGCATACTTGCTGGACTCCTCTTGGGGAATACAGACATGCATTTGAAGAATTTTGCCATGCTTCATACAAGTGACGGATTACGTTTAACACCGTCCTATGACCAAGTTGCAGCAGCAATTTATCCTTCTTATAAGACGGTAGCATTGGCCATTGGCGACGCGCATAATCTAGAAATTGGCACTCTAAAGCCACGAAATATAATTACGTTAGGGAAAGAGTTTCGACTTCCTTCTGGAGCAATTAAAATGGCCTATGAACATTTACTTAAGAGTAGAGACCTTGCCAAAGACACAATTGAAGCAGCTAGATTTCTAACGCCAGTGACAAAAAACCAAATTATAAAAATGATGGAAAGACGATGGAACGGAACATTCGCCTTAATTGGTCAGACCTTGTCGACGAAGCTATAAAGCGTCGCAAGCAACAGAACCTTACCCAAAAACAGCTTGCTATTCTAGTTGGGATTAGTGGACCTACAATCAATAGCTTCGAGCAAGGAAAAACAAGTGTTACTCTTGAATCTTGCTTTAAAATTCTAAGATTTTTAGGGCTTTTAACTGAAAACTAATGCTATTCGAACCGGTGTTTTTGTCATTCATTCAAAATAAGTTCTAGCGATTTGATACAGCGTTTCTAACCCTTCCACGGTTTGGGGATGATAAAAGTGTGGTTCCCAGGTCCCTGCACTTAATATATCACTAATGGTAAACAGCACTGCCATGGAAATATCCCGGTGCTGTGCCACCGACAAAAGAGCGGCCGACTCTAAATCAACAGTGATAATGCCCTGGGATTGGTAGTATTGAACCTCATCAATTGTTTCTCTAAAAAGTGCATCTGTTGACCAGCTTGCCCCCATGGCATAAGGAACGCCTATTCTCTGCATAATGTGGGCTAACTTATTAATGTTTTTTGCATCCGCTTCAATAAAATCTGCGGGTGGTAAATAGTGGTGAGACGTTCCTTCATCCCGCAATGCTTTATTGCAGATAACAAAGCTGCCCATTGGTATATGCGGTTGCAATGACCCTGCTGTACCAATGGCTATAAATTTCTTTACACCAAAGGCAATCAATTTTTCCAAAGCAATCGCGGTTGCAGGCCCGCCCACGCCAACTTCAAACAAACCGATATTACCCTCTTCCAGGAATTGCATTTTTGCAAGGAATCCATCTCCTGGAACCGTTTTATGGTTCTTCAAAATGCTTTCAAACTGCCTGCTTTGATAATATAAAATCACCCCTTTAGGCGGTAGGAAAGAGGTCTTTCTACCCGATTGTATTTTACATTCAATAAAAGTTTTAGGATCGGTGATAGACGGAGACGAAAATTTATTTTTAAATTTAGGCAGCATAAAATCCCTACTTAGCGCTCACACATAAAATGCCAATAGGGTACATGGGGAGAAATTTGAATGCGAGAATAGGTGTCTTGAAGCTCTAAGATTTGTTTTTGGCTAAACCGTTGTTCTATCCGCGTAAAAAATCTGTCGTAACAATCTTGGCGAATACGGGCAAACGTTTTGTGTTGGTAATAACTAAGCGGAACATAGTGATCAAGTTTTAAAGGCGCAACTAACCGCGCCAGCAACACCCATGGCATATATAAACAAAGGGTCAAGATTGTGGTTAAACATTGTCGGCCTTTGGGATTTTGATAGCGGGCTAATTGATGTCGCAAAACCGTTGTTAGCCACAGAATGCGACGAAAATACCAGGGCCTATTGTCCAAAGCATAGTAAAGATAAACTAACAGTTTTGGTGCAAAATAACTTAACTTGCGTACCAGCATTAAGGCATTGTCCGGCATATGATGCAATACCCCAAGACAAAAGATAAAATCAGCAAAGTCAGCACGGAATGGAAGCTGTGCAATATCGGCCATAAAAAACAATGTATTAGGATTATCCGCTAAATTACGCCGAGCCACAAAAATCGCATCTGAAAAATCAACAAGGATCAATTCACGACAATGAGGAGCTATAAAATGGCTCCAACGTCCACTTCCACACCCTAAATCACATACCCGTTGATTGTGCATAAGCTTAAGGTTTATGAGATCAAAATATTCTTTGAATTCTTGCTCATGTTCAGGAATGATTTGATCAAAAGCTTGCCATTCTTGACCAAAGGTAAATTGGATATCGAGTGCAAAATCACTGCTCTCTCTAGCCAGCACCGTTGTTTTTTTCAAGCGATTTCTGACAGACGCTGGATACTCCGCTGGGTTAAGCAAGATAATGACATCATCGATAATGGGATAATGCTGATCCCCTACGGTTAATTCATCCTTGGTAAGTTTGATCGTATCAACACCAAAAATATCCCGTAACGTTTCAAGTTTTTGTTGCATATAACTTTTTCAATGATAAGGAACTTTTCCGTTTATTTTCTGCGAAAAGCATCCAGGGTGATGACGTTTGAAGCTGGCTCTGCTTCGTCAAAGGACTTATCCCCCTTTGTATCAGCTTTCTTTGCTTTGCTGGGCTTTTTTAAATTTTTTTTCATAGGCTTTGGGTCGTCTTCATAAATAGACGGCTGAAACTGTAATCCAAATTTAACAGAAGGATCCACGAAATTAACAATTGCCCCCCAGGGAATGGTGAGGCGTTCATGAAGATCATTAAAACAAAGGGTAACCGAAAAACTTCCATCCTCAATTTCAAGATCCCAAAACTCATACTGTAAAACAATGGTAATTTCTTCAGGATATTGTTCCAGTAGATAACTGGGCAAATCAACGCCCGGATAATCGGTGCGATACGAAATATAAAAATGATGAGAGCCAGTTAACCCCTTGGTAGAGGTTGTTTTTAAGGTTTCTTTGACCACACTGCGCAAGGCATTTTGAACGAGTTGTTCATAATCGATTGAAGTGTTCTTTGCCACCGTTGACCAAATCCCTTCCTGCCTTCTCAAAGGCCATTATAAATGGGGGGCTTCTGTTGCCCGGTGCCCCCCCAACCGCTAGGCTTTATGCCACTTTGATCAACCTAAGCTGATACTAAGCAACTACGCAGCGCGAGCGAACTCTACGCGACTAACCTTGGATGCTATATTACTATTGGCACCTATAAAAACAGCCCGATAACGGTGGTACAATACCGAGTGAAAGGCATACCTTTACTACGCACGTCGATCCTATTTCGTCCCCATAATTTTGTGGTGGAGACGCCGGGTACCGCCCCCGGGTCCGCAACGCCTATTCCGCACTTCGTTTATCACCATAGTCAGAATTGCTCCTGACACTTATTAAAATAGTGCGTTTTGTTTGAAGTTAAAAGGGGTATAACGTATTATCAGTAATATTTTTTTATTTTATCATCATTTTTGAGGAAGGTCATGGCGTTTACAGACCAACAATATCAAGAAATTGAGGCGTTGCGGAATCAATCAACCACAACACGTCGGGTCACATCTCCTGCGTTAGAGGAAATCCTTTATGAACCGATCCCCATCTTAGATCATGGCTTTATTAGGGTTATTGATTATATGGGCGATGATGCTTCGATTGTGCAGGCTGCCCGTGTTTCTTATGGAAAAGGCACCAAAAAGGTCAATGAAGATCAAGGGTTGATCAACTATCTGATGCGCCATCGCCACACAACCCCATTTGAGATGTGTGAAATCAAGTATCACGTTAAACTGCCCATTTTTGTGGCACGCCAATGGATTCGCCACCGTACCGCCAGTGTGAATGAATATTCTGGACGCTATTCCATTCTGGATAATGAGTTTTATCTGCCTGAAGCGGAGCATCTTGCCGCCCAATCTCGTAATAATCGCCAAGGCCGAGGCACCGTTCTTCAAGGAGAGCAAGCCATCCAGGTCATGAAATTGTTACAAGAAGATGCCACTAAGTCTTACGAGCATTATGCGGAAATGCTAAATGAAGATCTGGAAGGCAACCCCACAGATGCCTCTCAAGATGGACTTGCCCGGGAATTGGCTAGGATGAACCTATCTTTGAACTTTTATACCCAGTGGTACTGGAAAATCAACTTGCATAACCTGATGCATTTCTTAAGTCTACGTGCGGATAGTCACGCCCAATATGAAATTCGCGTCTATGCTGAGGCCATGCTGGAAACCATGCGCAAATGGGTGCCGTTAACCTATGAAGCGTTTGTTGCCTACCGCCAAAAATCGGTGTCTTTATCCGCAGGTGGCATTGATGTGGTTAAAAAGATGCTCCAGGGCCAAAAAGTAACCCAAGAAAACAGTAACCTCAGTAAACGAGAATGGCAGGAATTAATGGCCGTGTTGGAGATGAAGGGGTGAAAATTTTGACACATCCTCGTTAAAAAATTAATTATGGATGTTCACAAACCCCCACTCTTCACGTCAGTCTTACGACCTATTGACACATAGATCCCCGCCTTCGCGGGGATCCATTCAAATTAGTGTTTTATAAAGATCATCCCAATTTGGATTAGATTGCTCTATCATTCTTATTTTCCACGCTCTTTCCCACTTCTTTAATTGTTTCTCTCTTACAATTGCATCAATAATAGAAGCAAAACATTCACAGTACGCAAGTTTATCAATATTATATTTTTTAGTGAACCCATCTACTAATTTATTTTTATGCTCATAAACACGCCTAGCCAAATCATTATTAACACCAACATATAAGGTGCCATAAGGCTTTGAACAAAGAATATAAAGGCTCCATACCCCCTCCTACCCCAACAATTGCCCCAATACCGTATTCAGGCGTTGCCGGCCTGCCAGGGTTGCCGTTAACTGTGAACCATTCTGTTCAAGAAACCCTGCGTACACCAGGGTATGCTGCTGCGCTGCGTTAATCATTTCAAGCGCTGGAAGGCTATTAAGGTCTATTCCCTCACTTAGGCGTAGGCCCATCATAACTGCCTCCACGGTTTGTTCCTGGGGGTTTAAGAGTATGGTTTCTTCCTCACCAGTGCCTGTGTCTTCAACCTTCTTAAGCCATGTTTCAGGGGCACGATACTGTTTGGTTGCAACCTTTTGGCCACTCACGGTCAACCGTCCATGGGCGCCTGGGCCAACACCGGCATAATCCTGATACCGCCAATAACTAAGATTGTGACGCGACTCCTCCCCCACTCTCGCATGGTTTGAAACCTCATAGGCTGGAAACCCTGCAGTATTCATCATTTCCTGGGTCTGCTCATATAAATCACTGGCCAAGTTTTCTTCTGGGATCTTAAGATCCCCGCGACGATAGAGGGTTTCAAAGGCGGTTCCGGCCTCAATGGTTAGTTGGTATAATGACACATGACTGGTTCCAAAACTTAACATAGTGGCAAGTTCTTGCTTCCAGTTCAGAAGTGTCTGTTGGGGACGGGCATAAATTAAATCACAAGAAACCCGATTAAAAACCTGAGTTGCGGTGGCAATGGCTGCTATTGCCTCTTTGGCACTATGCTGACGGCCCAGCCCTTTTAAATCCCCATCATTCAGGGCTTGAATGCCTAAAGAAACCCGATTAACCCCGGCAGATTTTAACTGTTGAAATTTAGCAACCTCAACCGAATTGGGGTTCGCCTCCAAGGTAATTTCAATATTGGGATCAAAGGACCACAACATTTGCGCCTGATCAATCACAGCTGCCACCGTTTGGGGCGACATCAGGGATGGGGTTCCTCCGCCAAAGAAAATGCTGGTGAGTTGTCTGGGACCTGTTAAGACTGCGGTACGCTGAAGTTCTTTAAGTAATGCCTGCTGCCAGGCCTTTTCATCAATCTTTTCACGCACATGACTGTTAAAGTCGCAGTAAGGACACTTGGATAAACAAAACGGCCAGTGGATATAAAGAGCAAGCACTGGCCATTCTATCATTTAGAAAGTTCTATTACGCAATTATTTTATAGTTTTGCGCAAATTGTTGAGGTGTTATCGCATTAAGATCTCTATCGTCTACGGTCGTTGTTAATCTTGCCACTTTTTGTAGAACTAGATCTGCCGGCAAGTTAGGTCCCACTACTAAGTCTTCAATTCGATTAAAAGTACTATAAACAAAAATTTTATAATAATTCTTCTTATTGAATGCATGACCTTTTTCAAATGGCACACCAGTAGAAACTCTTATTCCATTAGCTATAAGCTGCTCTACAATCAAACCTTTACTAGTGACCCCAGTCTTTCTCCATCCTGTGCCTTTAGACTGATTGAGTGCCGCTAATAATGATGTCTCTGCTTTTGCATCCGCTTCTTGCTGCTTCTTCAATTGAAGTTCAGCTATCCTTTTGGTTTCCGCCGCAATTGCTGCATCAAGTTCTAAGTCTTCTCTTTGTTTACGTAGCGCTTCTAATTGAGCTTCCTTAGATACTGGGGCAGCTTTATGTTGTGCATCCCCCTGTTTCAGATCATCTTTTGGCGCAGATGGAGCAAGGCTAGCAAATACTGCTTGAGAGGATGCATTAGGTGTTGCAACAAGAGCTGACTTAGATGGAGCTCCCTCCGCTCCTGTATCAAGATCATCACTGGCAGCTAAAGCAGGCAGAGAAAGCCCTATAATGGTTAATGCGGTTATTAGAATTATATTCTTTGACATAAGACCCTCCTTTAATAAAAATATTTAGGAAATTATAGAGGTGTTTTTAAGGTAAAACCCTCAATCAACAACCTGATAATACACCCAATGTTACCTAGCCCACAAGATAATTTGTGTCATTCCTGTAAGTGCTAAGCTTTTATTAACTTTTATATGCTTATTCCCCTTGACGCATTGGATGCTTGTGATTAATTCTAAGATATAACGTATAAAAAGGTTAATTACGATGAGTCGGAATCCTCTTTTATTTAGTAGTATTAATAGACTTGGGCTAACGGCCCTTCCCTTGGGGTTGTTTTGGTTATGCGTTCTTTGGGCGCTATGACCCATTATACCATGAAATTTTCTATTGCGTGCTAATTCTTGATCATATCAGCTATTTCTATCGCAATTTATGTGCCCTCTCGAATATTCACTTAAAAATTGATGACACCACTTTAACCGCAATTGTTGGCCCCAATGGCGGCGGGAAAAGTACCCTTATCAAAATTTTAGCAGGGTTAAAATT
>Ga0206969_1215_pt1 | contig 13894 bp, 12 predicted proteins | sample Alteio_BWOrgHeat_87_FD_153256 | JGI IMG/M metagenome (GOLD analysis project Ga0206969, IMG submission 153256) | Enriched cells from forest soil in Barre Woods Harvard Forest LTER site, Petersham, Massachusetts, United States -... | ecosystem: Environmental > Terrestrial > Soil > Temperate forest >... | reverse complement strand
CCCCAACAAGGGTGAGGGCTTCGTCATAAAAGATGGCAAGGGCAAATACTATTATGAAAACATAGGTCAGAAGTTTTCTGCCGATAAATATTTCTGGTCGCGGCCTTCTGCGGTTGGTTATAATGCAGCGGGATCAGGTGGCAGTAACAAAGGCCCTGATAATCCTGATTACCTGGTAACGGTGCAGGCGGCAATAGATACATTCATGGTGCATAATCCGGGCATTAACAAAGCGGATATTCCATCGGATATGGTTACTGCCAGCGGCAGCGGCCTGGACCCGCACATAAGTGTGCAAGGTGCGGAGATACAAGTGACAAGGGTTGCTAAGGTGCGTGGCCTGGACAGAAACAAAGTAGCCGAATTAGTAAAGGCGCACATCGAAGGGCCAATGTTTGGCATGGGCCCCGAGCGCGTAAATGTTTTGAAACTGAATATTGACTTAGATAATTTATAGGCGAAATGACAAAAGAATCCATTTACCGCTCCATTCTCTTTTTTCTGTTGGCCGGCCTTTGTGAAATAGGCGGCGGCTACCTGATTTGGAATGCTATTAAGAACAGGCAGCCTTTTTGGGCAGGTATTTTTGGCGCTATACTATTGGCGGCTTATGGTGTGGTAGCCACTATGCAACCCGCAAACTTTGGGCGCACCTACGCTGCTTATGGCGGAATTTTTGTGATAATGGCTTTATTGTGGGGTTGGATGGTGGACAAAGTAAAGCCGGACCTATACGACATAATAGGGGCTGTAATAATCCTGGCCGGGACTTTTGTTATTTTTTATGCGCCACGAAAAGCAATGTAATTACTTTTTTATAAACAATTAATGCACACTCTAAAATCAAAAAAGATGAAGAAAAAAACGATGGCATTTATGGCGTTAGCGGCCTTAATGCTTACACAAAAAGCTAATGCGCAAACAGTAAATCCAAGTAATGGTACGGTATCGCCCGAGGTTGCGCCAACAGAAGAAAAAAGCAATATCCCCTGGGATGGATTTGACCAGACATGGGTGAATGGTAATGACCGTAGAGATTCATCGATATTTCACATTCCCTATTTTACACCGAGTATATTGATAGATAACAATATCACTCATTCCTTTAATAATCCTATAGATCATACGGTAGTGGGCTCAACAGCGCTTTCCCGAAACGACGAAATGGTGATCTCGGCTATAAACATCGGAGGGGATTTCAGCTACGGTAATGCACGGGGCCGGATAATGACGCAATTCGGGGAACGTTCGCAGGTTGTACCCAGGAATGACCTGAGTCCTTATCGGGGGCAATATGATATGGCTGATGCTTACCGCTACCTGGACGAAGCCTATGCCGGCTATCATTTTAATAAGTGGTATGGCATCAATGTGGACTTTGGGCTGTTCATGTCTTACATAGGTCTTAATTCCTATTACCAGCAGGAGAATTGGGAATACCAGGCCTCCTTCACTTCCGACAATACGCCCTGGTTTTTTAATGGTATCCGTATCCAGGTATTCCCTTCAAAATACCTGAAGATTGAACCCTGGATAATTAATGGCTGGCAGAGTTATGGCTCGTTCAATGCTTTGCCCGGGCTAGGCTGTAATATTACCTGGATACCACAGGAAAATATTAAAATGCTTACCAATGACTATTGGGGCACAGATGCCGCCGGGCTCTTAGGCAGGCACAGGTTCCACTCTGACAATAGTTTCCTATACCGGTATTATAACCGCCCGCAGTCAAAGGGATTAAGCAGGATGGCCGTGTCGGTGACAGGGGATATTGGTTTTGAAAAAGGAGACGGCGTGAACGGCTTTACGAATAGTGCAACTAATGGCCCTGCTCAATATTTTGAAAGCTGGATGATCTACGACAAGATATGGTTTGCCAAAAATCACTTAGGGGTTTATTTTGGCGGCGGATGGATGACAAATCCGGGCCGTTACCTTGTACTTGCTCCTACAGGCGATGCAAGCCCATTCCCTAATCCATCAAACCCCACACAAACAGTGGGCACACATCCATTCACCGAAAATCCCGGCGACCAGTTTACCGGTTGGGATTGTTCGGCTGGGTTTAGCTGGTTGCCAAACCAGAGCGTAGAATTCAAAGTAGAGTGGGTGCATAGGGAGGCAAATGTGCCTTATTTCGCTGGCCCTGGCGGTGTAACATCACCAAGCGGCTATACCTATACTCCGCTGCCAACAGGTTGGGCGCCTGATCTGGTGAAATCAGAGAGCAGGGTGATCTTTGCGGCCCTATTCAGGTTATAGTAAAATGCATCGATATGCAAATACAATATAGTGTGTGTTTAGAATAAAGGGGTGGTGTTGCCTTTGGGCAACCCACTCTTTTGTGTTTTAATTAATTAAGTGACGAGGACAAAACCTGGAGAAAATGAGGACAATATCAATTGCATTTTTCGTAACGGGGATCCTGATATTTGAGTACGAGCAAGCCAGTGCTCAGAAAGATACTGCTGCAATAAGCAAGCCTAATCCACTGACGCTATCAGGGTTTGCAGAAGCCTATTATTGCTATGACTTCGACCAGCCGGGCAATAACACGCTTCCCGGTTTTGTAAGTACATTCAACAGGCATAATGAAGTAACCATTAACCTGGCATTCCTTAAAGGAAGTTATAGCGCAGACAGGGTGCGTGCGAATCTTGCATTGGGTGTGGGTACTTATATGAATGCAAGCTATGCCGCAGAGACCGGCACAATGAAAAATATTTATGAAGCGGATGCCGGAGTAAAAATCTCCAAAAAGAAAAACCTTTGGCTTGATGCGGGGGTAATGCCATCGCATATTGGCTTTGAGAGCGCCTACTCACCCGACAACTGGACTTTGACCCGCAGCATCCTGGCTGACAATTCTCCTTACTTTGAGAGTGGAGCAAGGCTGAGTTATACTTCCGACAATGGCAAGTGGTATCTTTCGGCACTAGCGCTTAATGGCTGGCAGCGGATACAAAGAGTAAATGGGAATTCCACAATTTGCGGAGGCACCCAAATCACCTATAAGCCGTCTGGTACTGTAACACTGAATTACAGTACATTTCTTGGTAGCGACAAGCGTGATAGTATGCACCAGGAAAGGATGTATCACGACTTTTTTGGCATTTTCCAGATCACAAAGAAATTCGGCGCAATCGCTGGTTTCGATTATGGCATCGAGCAGAAACCGGCAGGCAGTAAAGACTGGAACAACTGGTATGGGGTAGCTATTGTCTTGCGTTACCAGCCTACAAATAAAACTGCTATTGCGGTAAGAGCAGAATATTATGCAGATGAAAATGGCGTACTCATTGCCACCGGCACTCCAAATGGTTTTAAGACTTCCGGGCTTTCGGCAAACTTTGACTATAATATTTTGGGCAATATATGGTGGCGAACAGAGGGAAAGATGTTTAGCAGCAGTGACAATATTTTCACCGATAAAAATGGGGCGGCGAGTAATACCTGCCCGATTATTACCACTTCATTATCAATAGCCTTTTAATGCGTGCTTTTTAAAACGTAAAGTATGGGTATGAATATTCTTGTTGCTGCATTGATTTTTACGCTGGCTGTTTTGCTCGCGCAACCAGTGGCAACGTTAATGAAGAGAACTTATAGCGGTGAGAAAAGTATTATGGATTTCATGGCACCCCTGGAACGTTTCATTTTCAAAATGTGCAGGATCGACCCGGGGCAGGGAATGGACTGGAAAAAATACCTGTCAACGTTGTTGCTCATACAATTATTTTGGTTTGTTTTTGGCTTTGTTGTCTTATTGATACAAGGCCATCTTTTTTTTAATCCAGCCCATATCCCAGATATGGAGTGGACACTGGCTTTCAATTCGGCTATCAGTTTTCTGACCAGTACAAATCTACAGCATTACTCAGGTGAAACTGGTGCGAGCTATTTATCGCAGATAGGCGTTTTTATGTTTTTGCAATTTGTAAGCGCTGCTACCAGCCTTGCCGCAGGTGTGGCAATAGTGAGAGGTTTGGCATCTGGTTCCACTACTTCGCTTGGTAATTTTTATAATGATTTTGTCAGGTCGTGTACCCGGATACTATTGCCACTTTGTGTGGTGACCGCAACGATATTTATACTCAATGGTATGCCAATGACATTCAAAGGGCCCAAAGAAGTAATATCCGTGCAGGGAGATACAACCCATGTGGCGTTAGGCCCCGTAGCAGCTATGATACCAATAAAGGAGCTTGGCTCTAATGGCGGGGGATTTTATGGCGCAAACTGCGCCCACCCTTTTGAAAATCCAAATTTTAGCACGCTCATCGTGCACCTGATAATTGTATTGCTCTTGCCTGTGGCCTTTGTTTTTTTTGTAGGTAAATACCTCAACAGGAAAAAGTTCAGCCGGGTTATTTTTTTCGTAATGATAGCAGGCGTCGTCCTCACGTTGATACCAATAATATCAAGCGAAATAGCGGGTAACCGGCACCTTGCCGCCATGGGCATTGCCCAGCCTATGGGAAACATGGAAGGTAAAGAAGTGCGGTATGGTGGGTTTTATTCGGCATTTTACAGTGCAGTGAATATGGTAATACCTGCTGGTACAATAACCGGGATGCATGATAGCTACATACCTCTATCTGCGATCGGGATGTTCATTGGGATGCAGGTGGATGCTTTTTTCGGTGGATTGGGTACCGGCTGGATCAATATGTTTATCTACTTGGTCATCGCAGTATTTATCGCGTCATTAATGATAGGCAGGACGCCGGAATTGCTGGGTAGGAAAATATCGTTGAAGGAAATACAGGTCGCTGTTATGGTCACCCTTATATCATCGGGCGTACCGCTTGTCTTAACTGCCATTGCCTGCTTTGTTTACATGCATTATCCGGGCGGAGGGGAATGTTTAGGCTGGTTGAGCAACAAAGGGGCGCATGGGTTTACTACTATGTTCTACGAATATCTTTCGTCAATGGCTGGCAACGGATCTGAGTTCTCCGGCCTGGGAAACAATACGCCATTCTGGAACCTGACGACGTGTATTCCTATGTTGTTAGGCAGATATATTCCTATTATCGGGGCATTTATTATTATTGGGTCATACCGCACCAAGCTCTATATTGAACCCTCACTCGGGACGTTGAAAACCGAATCATACACCTTCGGGATTTTCCTGTTCAGTGTAATTATGATTTTAAGTGTATTGTCTATGTTCATAGTATTTATGATAGGGCCAATGATCGATCAGTTGCTCCCAGTCGCTTAGGAACGAGGACAAAATAAATTTCCGTGAAAAATATTTTATTTTATGAATGAAGAAGAAAATAAAGAGAAGCGGGTTCAGCAGTTTTTGGACATGAACCGGAGTAATTTCACGGGGAGATTAAAAGTTTACATCGGCATGAGCGCCGGGGTAGGCAAAACCTATCGTATGCTGCAGGAAGCCCATAGCTTACTGCTGAATGGAAAGAACATTAAGGTAGGCTATGTGGAAACGCATGGTAGAAAAGAAACGGAGGCGCTGGTGGCAGGGTTGCCGGTAATACCGAGGAGAGAAGTGTTTTATAAAGGCAAGAAGCTGGATGAACTGGATGTGCAAGCCATATTATTGCTGCACCCTGAGGTAGTGATCGTTGATGAACTGGCACATTCCAATATCCCCGGAAGCAAGAATGAGAAGCGCTGGCAAGACGTAATGGATATATTGGAGTCGGGGATAGATGTGATCACCGCAGTAAATATCCAGCACATAGAGAGTATCAATAAAGACGTAAAGGAGATAACCGGGGTAGAAGTAAAGGAACGGATACCAGATAAAATACTTCAAATAGCTGATGAGGTGGTAAATATTGATCTCACGGCTGATGAACTGATAACAAGATTGAAGGAGGGGAAGATATACGACCACTCAAAGGTGCAACAAGCATTGCAAAACTTCTTTCAACCTGATAGGATATTGCAGCTACGCGAACTGGCTCTGAAAGAAGTAGCCGGGCAGGTGGAAAGAAAAGTGGATTACCAGATCACTGCCCGGCAAACCACATTCAGGCACGAACGTTTTTTGGCCTGCATATCTTCTAACCATGAGATAGCACAGCGGATAATAAGAAAGACGGCGAGGCTGGCGTCTTACTACAACAGCCAGTGGTTTGTTTTGTACGTACAAACTGCACGGGAATCAAATGATAATATTTCTTTAGCGGCGCAACGGCATTTAATCAATAACTTTAAGAATGCAACCGAACTTGGTGCAGAGGTGATCCGAAAAAAAAATGAAAATGTGGCCCATGCAATTATCGAAACTACGGAGGAAAAAAACATAACTACGATCTGCATCGGCAAGCCGCATCTGAGTTTGTTTCAGATCATACTGAGGACGGGGGTCTTTAACCAATTACTAAAAACCCTTTCAAAAAACAACGTTGACATTATTATACTATCCTGATGGCGTTATCTGTTAAGAATAAAATCTGGTATGGAACTATTTTCCTGTTTTTACTGCTGTTACTAACAGGTGGGGCTGGCATATACTATACAGCTACCCTGAAAAGCGAATCGAAAGCCGTACTGAAGGACAACTATGAAAGCCTGCTCTATTGCTACATCATGCAGCGGCAGCTCGATAGTATCGATATTAACTATAACCAATCCATCCGGCAGTTTGAAGGTGCGCTGGAAAAGCAGGAAGGTAATATTACAGAGCCCGGCGAAGATATAGCTACCCATGAATTAAGGCAATTGTTCGACAAGCTGAGAACTGGCGACAGCACGAAACAAAACACAAAAGAAATTCAAAATGACATTCACAGGATCTTGTACCTGAATATGAATGCCATACACAATAAGAATACAAAGGCAGAGGCCACTGCCGAACGGGCGCTGACCATTATTATCACTTTGGCTGCTATTGTGTTTCTTATCGCGTTTACGTTTTCAATAAATTTTCCTTCCATAGTCACAAATCCTATCAGGCAGTTGTCGGAAGCAATAAAGGAGATCACTAATAAAAACTACCGGCACAGGGTGCGTATTGATAATAAAGATGAATTCGGAAGTTTAGCCGATGCATTTAACAACATGGCCCAGCGGCTGGAATATTTTGAAAGTAGCAGCCTGAATAAATTGATGTTTGAAAAAAGCCGCGCCGAGGCGGTAATTAACAGCCTAAAAGATGCGAGCATAGGCATAGATAAAAACAACATCATCCTCTTCGCCAATTTCCAGGCGTTGCAACTGCTGGGGTTGAAGTCGCCGGAGATCGTAGGTAAATCGGTGGAAGAATTAAGCAAGACGAATGATCTGTTCCGGTTTCTGATCAATAATGAAACGCCTGCCCCGTTCAAAATAGTTGTGGAGAACAGGGAGAACTATTTTATACGGGAAGTGATAGAAGTGGCGCAGGGGGAGGGGAACAGCAAGGTAATTGTGCTCAGGAATATTACTTCATTTAAGGAGCTGGACGTAGCGAAAACAAATTTTATTGCTACCATTTCCCACGAATTGAAAACACCTTTGGCTGCTTCCGACTTTAGCCTCAAACTGCTGGAAGACGAGCGGGTAGGGAAGCTCTCTGAAGAACAACGTGAGCTTATCCAAAACCTCAAACAGGACAATCAACGGGTACTGAAAATTCTTAGTGAATTGCTGAACATGTCCCAGGTGGAAACCGGGCGCATACAATTAGACGTTCAGGCGGTAAATCCATACCTCGTTATAGACAACGCCATAGAAACGGTGGCCGCAAGTGCCAGGGGAAAAAATATAGAGATCAAAAAGGCCGTAGATGTGGACCTGCCGCTTGTGCTGGCGGATGCGGAGAAAAGCACGTGGGTCTTAAATAATTTTCTCACCAACGCCATCAAATATTCCGTTGAAGGAAGCGCTATAAATGTTTCTATAAAACAGGATAAAGGCATTGTGGTATTCGCTGTCGAAGATAAGGGGCCGGGCATTGCCGCCGAATACCTGCCCCGATTGTTTGAGCGGTACTTCCAGGTGCCGGGATCTAAAGCCAAGGGCACGGGTTTAGGCTTGGCTATATCAAAAGACTTTATCGAAGCGCAAAAGGGAAAAATATGGGTGGAAAGTGAGATAGGGAAGGGGTCTGTTTTTAGTTTTTCATTACCCGTTCAGGAAATATAACGGCCGTAACGCCAAATGGACGATATTTTATAATTTGTTAACTCAGATAGTTGTGCGATATTAACCGGGCTTTACTTAAATTTGAGTACTCAAAATAAAAAATCTGTAAAAATGAAAAAATTTCTGGTAACATATCATGCGCCCATAGATTCGATGAAACAAACGGCAAGTGCAACGCCCGCGCAACAAGCCAAAGGAATGGAAGCCTGGATGCAGTGGGCGCAAAGATGCGGCAGTAACCTTGTAGAGATGGGGTCTCCGTTGATGAACGGCCAGTCCTTGAGCCCCGATGGGTCGGTGAAAGGTAGCGACAAAAATGTTTGTGGTTATTCGATTTTGCAGGCCGAAAATATGGACGACGCAAAGGCGTTGCTAAATGGCCATCCCCATATCGGCGGCTGGAACGCTGATTGCACAATAGAAGTGCATGAAACAATGGCGTTACCGGGGATGTAACAGAGGCTACTGTTTCACAAATTTCCTCGTCTCCAGCCCGTTTATTTTTATGAAGTACAATCCGGGTGGATAGTCTGCAATGTCCACCTGGACATTGTCAGTATTGTATTGACGGGAATAAACAGACCGGCCCAAGGGATTGGTTATAGCTATGCTTGTGATCTTGTCACTTGAAGACACGGTTATCATATCCGTAGCAGGGTTCGGAGAGATTGTTATTGATAGGTCTTTTGAGATCGTACCAACCAGTTCCGGCGCACAAGGGCAGTTCGTCATGTTGCCACATATACAGATTATATCCGTTGCCGGAGGTATTCCCCCACCTTCAATGGTTACAAATCCGCCGCCTTCACAAAAACCGGAACCAACGCAATAATATGCCAGATATATTACAGTTGGCGGTAGCGTAGTACCGGTATAATAAATAGTGTCGGAATAGTCCGGTGTCACACCATCCAGCGACAAGAAAAATTTTACCGGTGGGTAAATTGTTAAAGTTCCGGATGTGGCCGGTGTAAGCCCCGTGACACTTATTGTATCAGCGACATAAGCAGAAAGTGTTCCGGGGGCGGCGGTAACGGAAATTGAATGCGATGAAACGGTAACAACCTGGCCAAAAGCCGCTGCCTTAAAACAAAGCATAAAAACGAGTACGAATATCTTTTTCATAGGCAAGGAATATCAGTAAAGATAATATTTTTTCAATTCAATGTATTAGCTCATGGAAAATAGAATTTTTCTTGCTACACACTATTGGATATTGTAAATATGTATCCCCTTGAACTCGCCTATAAGCTTTGAGGTATATGGTTTATATGCAGGATCGTGTATGTATCTGGCATCAGTAATTATCATGTACTTTATGTTGTGTGCCTTACAATAGCCGGCATTAAAAATTCCAGGACCGAAAAGATCTGATGCATATCCGGGATTGCCAAAAATTGCCAGCGTAATGTTTGGTGAAAAGTCTGGTACCGATAACACGCTATCAGCTTCGGATATACCTATTTTTCGCAGGTAGGGTTCCAATTCATAAATGGCAGGGTTGTTTACTGCCATATTGCTATCTGCATACCTGTTCAATTGAATAGCCTGGTTGTGATAGATACTAATGATGAGCAGCACTGCCAACACTCCTTTGACAACATATCGGGAATACCTGCCCGATGGCCATGCAGTTGTGTTTTCATACCAGTTAATAATGGTAATACATAGGAACACAGCCGGGATGGTGAATATAAGCTGGTAATAATCATGAATTAAGAAAGCTTTAAACCATAGGGGTGTGTAAATTGCCGCGCCTATGATAAGCCACATTGTAAAAATCCGTAGGAATGGGTTTAACGACTTCCATTTTACAATGTAAATGATCAGGAAAGAAACCAGCAAAAGCAACAGGATAATGTGCTGAAAAACTTCTCGTCCTGAAGATAAAATTCTGAACTGGAAGGTTCTTGCCATATCATCGCGTCCCATCTCCCAAATGGGATACAAGCCCTGGAGGTTTATATTGTTGCCATTTACCGCATTGTACCATTTTACAAACAAGTACCATAAAAAGGCACAGAATACAATAAAGCCCGCGCTAACAAGTAGCGGAAATACCCGCTTATTTCTGTTTTCACCCTTAATGAAAACGGTACAGGCCGTAGCCAGATACGCCAGCCAAATCAACCCGCCGTCGGTGGGTTTTAATAAACACGCAAGCGTAAAAAAGATACTGCTAATTGCCACGTGCCTGGGGGCATTGGATTGTGCATGGCGTAGCATGTAATACAACCCGGCAAATGAAAAACTTATAGCCGGAATATTTGGCAGGTAATTGACTGCGTAAAAAAAATAATAAGGTGTTGATGCCAGAATAATAACTGGGAACAAGGCAAGAAACAGGTCTTTTATCCATAGCCTGCAGCATAGCAGCAAATAATACAAGCCTATGATATAGCATAGCATGGTTACCCCCCTGATAATCCAGTAATGAAACCCGAAAAGCCTGCATAGCTGCGCGGAAATATAGTAAAGTATTGGGAACTCGCTCACTACCCGTCCGCCTTTGCCAATAAGGTTGTACCCTGCCGGGGTAAAAAAACCGGAATGGCGTTGATAGTAAGTCTTTGTATAGGCAAGGCAATCGCTTTGCCTGAAAATGTGTGTACTCCTCGGTGGAAATTGTATGATACGTGGTCCATCGGCGGCCAGGAATAAAAATGCCAATATAAATACCAGGATGATTCCTCCCTTTGCTTTGCCCCAGTTTAGCATAAGTATGTCATCGTCATTATTTTCACAAAAAAGCGATATTAGTAAAGGTACATTTTTCCTCAATTGAAAGTATGTGGGAACTGGAGCGCATCTGCGCATCATTTATGGCAGAATCATTCGCAATAATTACCTTTATCATCTTTTTATAAACGCTCAAAACTATGTCTCAGCAAACCGGTAAGTATGTCCTAGTAAACGGATTGAAGATGTACTATGAACTTCATGGACAGGGATATCCATTGGTACTTATCCATGGTGGGGGTTCTACTATCGATTCTACGTTTGGCCGGGTGTTGCAGACCTTTGCTGCTACCCATATGGTGATAGCTGTAGAAATGCAGGCTCACGGCCGTACCACCGACATGGACCGGCCCATGACTTTTGAACAGGATGCCGATGATATCGCGGCCCTGTTGGCGCACCTGGACATTCCAAAGGCAGACATTTTTGGCTTTAGCAACGGTGGAACTACAACCTTACAGGTAGCCATCCGCCACCCGCAACTGGTAAACAAAATTGTAGTGGCCTCTGGCATGTATAAGAGGGATGGCACATATCCCTGGTTTTGGGACATGATGAGCAATTCCTCGCTCGACGACATGCCCGATGCGTTAAAGCAGGCCTACTTACATGTGAACCCAAGCCAGGAAGGCTTAGTTGCCATGTATAACCGGGATGTGTCGAGGATGATTGCATTCAAAGACATTGATGAGGCCTACATCCGGGCTATAAAGGCATCGGCGCTGATCGTGCAGGGCGACCAGGATGTGGTAACTACAGAACACGCGGTGGAGCTATACCGCAATATACCAGGGGCAAGCCTGCTGATACTGCCCGGTGGTCATGGGGATTATATAGGTGAGATCAGCGCCTTAAAGGCTGGAACAGTGGCTGAGTATCCAGCTGTAGCTGTTATTGAAGCATTTCTGAACGCACCGAGTAACTAACTATTCTGTTCAATTTACATCGAAGTAGGCTCGCTTTGTGAAATAAGCGTTATTTATAACTGGTGCGTTCACCACAGCGCGCGGTCTTTTCACAACACATATCACCCCATTCACAACTTTTGGATATACGGAGGCCGACTAATTATTTATTTGCACCCGAAACGTTTTGTTACTGATATGTGAAAACAATCCGTTTTTAAGTGCGTATAAATGATTTAAAAAAATAATAATGTAAATTTTATGAAAGCAGCATTAATGTTTGTCGCGATTTCCGCTACCGTACTAGCATTGTCCACACTGTCGTTGTGGCTTATCCTAAGGTTTTTTGCTATGGTGTAGATTTTAAAGGATGTTTACCATATGGCTGTTCCCGCATTTCAGGAAAAATGATTAGGTTTGAGGAACTGAAAAACAGGGCGGCCATGAAAAAGGTATTTTGCCACCAGGCGATCAAGGTTTTCATTTTGTTTGTTTTGGTGCTACAAGTGCATAGCGTTGCATGTGCGCAGAGTATAAGCCCACAAGACCTGGAGAAGTTCCAGGTGATGGAGGACTCCATGCTTGTTACATCCGACTCGATGTACGAAGCCTTTATACCTGATACCCATATTCTTTATGCCGAGCGGTTTGTAAGGCAGTTGGTACGTACTTTAAAGATACCCAACTCTTATTATTACCCATTCGACAAGCTGAAAGAGAAGGTCAATATCATTTATTCGGATGATAATGCCTTCCGCATTTTCAACTGGGAGATAGTGCCATCTGAGATCATGAAGCGCTACTATGGGGCCATACAGTTGCCGCAGGAAAAGCTGAAACTTTATCCGTTGTTCGACTATACCGAACAGATGGGCAAGGGCGCCGAAGACAGCATCCTTACCAATGGCAAGTGGTTTGGCGCCATTATATACCGCATCATGCCGAACGAAGTGGAAGGGCAAAAGATATATACGCTTTTCGGGCTTAACACGTCCAGCTCTATAAGTAATAAAAAGGTGCTGGACCCCATGACGCTAACCGATCATGGGGTGGTGTTTGGCGCGCCTATATTTGGCGTGGCATCAGAAAATTTCCCGCGCCAGCGGGTGAACCGGTTTATACTGGAGTACAAAAAAGGCGTGCAGGTGGGCATGAACTGGAACGATGAGAAGAAAGTGATCATCTTTGATAAGCTGGTGTCGCAGATGAACGACCCGCACCGTAAATATACCTTTGTGCCCAGCGGGCAGTACGACGGTTTCCGCTGGGGAAACGATACCTGGAACTATGTACGCGACCTGATACCGGTAACTTTGCTGAAAGATGGCGAGAAGCCGCTGGAAGAAACAAAGTAAATGACCGCTGATAACGATATTTTCTTTAATTTCGCACACTTTTTAAGCTGAGAACCGGCCCGGTAGCTCAGCTGGATAGAGCACCAGCCTTCTAAGCTGGGGGTCATTGGTTCGAATCCAATCCGGGTCACACAAGTAAAAGTCTTGATAGTATTCACTTTCAAGACTTTTTTTTATTTTTGTAACAGAGTAGATTAACCAAACTCCGCACAAAACTCCGCACATTTATGATAATCTTGCCCGGAAACAGAAGAATGGGTAAAGTTTCAATTTTACCCAAGAACTGGGAAACTGGTGGTAAATCCCTGCTGAAAAAACAGTGGGTAATCAGATATAGGTATTATGACGATAATAAGGGCATTAGTAAACAAATATGGATAAGTGACTTCAACAGGGTGGATGATATTGAACAAAGAAGGCAACAGCTTAAAGATGCACGAGATTCGGAAATTGATAGTTTAAAAAACAAAGGCTGGGATCCGATAAATAAAGCCTGTATAGCGGCGTTAATTGAAAAGATTGATGAAATCAGCCCTCTTATGTCTTTTGAGTCCGCTTTGAAATTTGCTGATACAAAAATCAGGGTGTCGGAAGATACACGTAAAAAAGAAACTGCACCAATTTTAAAGCAACTGCTAGAACAATCGGTAACTATTGGTATAGCCTTAGAACCTATTAAAAATATCACACGGAAGCATCTCCGGCAGCTAGTCGAAAGATGCGCAGTAACGAAGGTTACCAAGAACAATCCTGACCCCTCTTATTCAAAGGATAAGTATAACAGATGTCGAA
>Ga0206969_1212_pt1 | contig 14100 bp, 12 predicted proteins | sample Alteio_BWOrgHeat_87_FD_153256 | JGI IMG/M metagenome (GOLD analysis project Ga0206969, IMG submission 153256) | Enriched cells from forest soil in Barre Woods Harvard Forest LTER site, Petersham, Massachusetts, United States -... | ecosystem: Environmental > Terrestrial > Soil > Temperate forest >... | reverse complement strand
ACATATGATAAGTGCCTGATGGCAGCCCCGCAAGGGCTAGTTGCTGACCTATGCGTGTACCGTTTTCGTCTGTCCAGAAATAACCGACACGGGGGTCGCGGTTTGGGCCCTTTAATTTATCGGCTGTAGGAGCCGGGGCCCCGGTAAGCCGCAGGCCAACAATAGTGCCCAGGTCCTGACCGCAAACATCCGATTTTATTACAACGTTGCTGGTATCAATAATAAAAGGCGCTGTGCCAATTGTAAAGGTAACCAAATCGATTGAACAGCTTAACGGCCCTATTGTGGTTAACGTATAAGTACCTGCCGGGAGTTCTGTTATATTCAGCCGGGTAGAATCTACTGCCGGGTTATAGAATATTGTACCTGCCCTGGCAGTACCGCCTGTTGTATTAAGTAAGTAATTATAGGGCGGGTCGGTTGCTTTTATATCAAAAGTAGCCTTAAAACTGCCCGTAGCAGAACAATCGGAGTTAGTTGTGGAATAAGATACTAAAGTTGGCGAAAACAAACCGCCGAGCGCAAAGTTTTGTTGCGCCGTGCAGCCCGTTGCATTAGAAATGATAAGTGTATAGTTACCTATGGGCGCATTGGTAAGATCCTTGCTGTTCGAGAAAACTTTTCCCTTACTGTCAACCCATTGATATTTGGTGGCATTTGCTGTTACTATGCCGGTAATACTGCCGTTGGGCTGGTTACAGCCCGGCGGGGTAATAACAACGTTGCTAGTATCAATAAGCAATTGATTTTTTATAGTAATATAATAATTTTTTGGGGCGGCAATGCATTTGCTGCTATCTCGCAGCTGCAATTGGTAATAACCTGCCGGAACATTATTTAAGTCTTGAGTTGTGCCTACCACTACGTTAGTGTACAAGTTAATCCATGTATATTTAAGCGTGCCTGTACCTGTTCCGGTTATACCGGTTATGGAGCCGTCGCTGCCGTTGCAGGTGCTGGGAGTAATCACTCTATCAACATCATTTATTGTCGGGCAATCAAAAGGCGCTGGTTTGCTGGTAACCGCATGTAAGGTCTTTTTCTCTTTATGGCCAAAGCTCAGCGCCAATCCGCAAATCAATACCAACCCCACCCCAATAAATAATCTATACCTGGCCTTCATAAGCAGCAATAAATATAAAGAAAAAAATTTGGCCTGCTGCTCCCTTTTGTTAGCAGATAGTTAAAAACCCCTGTTATAGAGGGGTTTGCCTTTATTTTATAATGATCAGGTGGGCCATGTTCTATCAATTAAAATATTGCCCGTTGAAGATTAAATAGGATAAGCCATTTCTGACTTTGCCTCCTTCATAACAAAAGTGCTTTGCAGCGAACCCAGGGGCACCGTTTCAAACAAGTGGTTCATCAGGAATTGATGATAGGCATCCAGGTCCTTAACCGCTACACGCAAAATAAAATCATATTGGCCCGACATGTGGTAACATTCTAAAACTTCGGGTAATTTAACTATTTCACTTTCAAAATAGTTGAGTGTTTCCTTGCTATGGTCCCTTAACTGAACATGGGTAAATGCAATTAGCCCACGGTCTATTTTTTTATGATCAAGTACTGCGACATATTTTTTAATATAACCCTGTTCCTGCATACGCCTTATACGTTCATTAATGGCGCTCGCGCTTTTGTGTAATTTCTCGCCGATCTCTTTATTGGTGAGGCGGGCATTATTCTGCAAAATTTGCAGGATACCGATATCGGTGGGATCGAGTTTATTTAGCATAAAGTGTTAATTATACGGAAAACAAATGCCCGACTACCATGTAGCAGGCTAATATATTGTGTTTACTATAAAAACCAGGACAAGTAACTGATTTTATGCAAATATGCAATAAATTATCCTGAAAAATATCAAATTTATATGAAGATTGTACCAACATACAGCCTGTCTACACAAACTAATAGCCTAAGTTATTGTTGTTATTCAATTGCTTGTATGTTAATAGAGAAGAACCATGAAGCTTGTTACTTATAAAACTGATAACCGGGAAAGCCTGGGTATAATAATAGCTAACCAGCTATATGACCTGCATACTTGCGACCCGAAGTTGCCCGGCAACATGAACGCGTTTTTAAAAGGTGGTAAAAATTTGATGAAAAAGGCAAAAGCCGTTGAACAGCAACTTCAATCAAAGCAATTAACGCAGCAACCCGAACAAGGCTATGAATTGCTGGCACCTGTTCCTCATCCCGCTTCCTGCCGTGATGGATACGCTTTTCGCCAGCATGTAGCTGCCGCGCGCCGCAACCGCGGATTGGCTATGATACCCGAATTTGACCAATACCCCATATTTTATTTCACAAATCACCAGGCTATTTATGGCCCGGGCGATATTAAATGTATGCCCGACCATTTCAACAAACTCGATTTTGAACTGGAGGCTGCAATTGTTATAGGCAAACCCGGTCGAAATATAAAGGCTGCCGAAGCAGATGAATATATAGCGGGTTATATGATCATGAACGATCTAAGCGCGCGCACATTGCAAATGGAAGAAATGTTACTGAACCTGGGGCCGGCAAAAGGAAAAGATTTTGCCACAGTTATTGGCCCATGGCTGGTTACGCCGGATGAACTGGAGAAATATAAAACCAGCCCAAAGCCGGGACATACAGGAAGCGCTTATCAATTGGAAATGACCTGCCGGGTTAACGGCACCAAAGTTTCTAAAGGAAATATGGCCGACATGGACTGGACCTTCGCGGAGATCATTGAACGTGCCTCTTATGGCTGTGAGTTGTATCCCGGCGATATTATTGGCTCGGGAACGGTCGGTACCGGCTGTTTCCTTGAATTGAATGGAACAGGGTTATTGAACGATCCCCATTATCAGGCCCAATGGCTTCAGGCCGGCGATGCAGTTGAAATGGAAATTACCGATTTAGGGATATTAAAAAACACTATTATAGCTGAACCGACTGATTGGTCGATATTAAAACTGAAAAAAAACGGATGAAAAGCTTTGAAATCACCGGGCTAAGTACAGCTCAGGCACATAACTACCTGCTGCACGCCATTGCGCCAAGGCCCATTGCCCTCGTATCAACAGTAGACAAGGAGGGTAAAGTCAATCTCAGCCCCTTCAGTTTTTATAATTTATTCAGCACCAACCCGCCGGTATGTATTTTTTCACCTTCGAGAAGGGTACGTGACAATACGATCAAACATACATTAGAAAATGTTCAGGAAGTTGCTGAATGCGTTATTAATATTGTCGACCACAACATCGTTTATAAGGTAAACCAGGCCAGCGCCGAATACCCCAAAGGCGTTAATGAATTTAAAGAGGCGGGGTTAACAGAACTTGCCTCGCTACACATAAGGCCGCCACGCGTTGCCGAATCGCCTGTACAACTGGAATGTATAGTTAAACAGATCATTTCATTGGGCGATGGGCCGGGTGCCGGAAATTTGGTATTGGCCGAAATTAAAACCATTCATTTTAAAGACGGGCTGCTTGATGAAAACGGCAAGCCCATACAGAGAAATTTCGACCATGTTGCCCGCTTAGGTGGCGACTGGTATTGTCGGGTAACATCCGAAAGTTTATTCGAGCTGCCCAAACCTGTTAATGAACCATTAAATAGATAAATTATGCCCAGTTATTATAAATCAGGAAATATTCCACCCAAACGGCATACACAGTTTCGTAAGCCTGATGGTACCTTATATGCCGAAGAACTGGTATCAACAGAAGGTTTTTCGAGCGTTTATTCGCTGGTATACCATGCTCACCCGCCAACCTTGGTAAAAGAATTGGGCGAACCCTATTCGGTTGAGCCAAAAATTGCCCGCGAAAAGCATTTGAAACATACCAGCCTCATCGGTTTCAATATCAAACCCGAAGATGATTACCTGCAAAGCCGAAAACCTGTTTTGGTAAACAACGACCTGCATATCTCGCTGGCTGCGCCGCGCCGCTCAATGACGGATTATTTCTACAAAAACAGCCAGGCTGATGAAGTGGTGTTTATTCATGAGGGCACGGGTACGCTAAAAACAGGTTTCGGCAATATTAAATTTGCTTATGGCGATTACCTGGTTATTCCGCGCGGCACCATTTATCAAATGGAATTTGATTCGGAAGTTAACCGCCTGTTCATCGTGGAAAGTTTTAGCCCTATCCGTCCGCCAAAGCGTTATTTAAACACCTCCGGGCAGCTAATGGAACATTCGCCCTATTGCGAACGCGATATCCGCCAGCCCCAAAACCTGGAAACGCATGACGAACAGGGCGACTTTAAAATTTTGATCAAAAAGCAGGGATTGATCTATCCATATATATACGGGACGCATCCCTTTGATTTTATTGGCTGGGATGGGTTTCATTATCCCTGGGCATTTTCTATTCATAATTTTGAACCCATAACCGGACGCATACACCAGCCGCCGCCGGTGCATCAAACTTTTGAAGGCAATAATTTCGTGATCTGCTCCTTCGTGCCGCGTAAGTTTGATTATCACCCACTTTCCATCCCGGTACCCTACAACCATAGCAATGTGGATAGCGACGAAGTATTATACTACGTAGCGGGTGATTTTATGAGCCGTAAAAGCGTGGTAAAAGGACAGATCACCCTGCACCCGGGCGGCATACCGCACGGCCCGCACCCGGGTTCGGTGGAGAAATCTATCGGCAAAGAATCAACGGATGAATTAGCCGTAATGATAGATCCGTTCCGCCCATTGATGCTGACCGAAGAGGCTTTAAAAATTGAAGATGAGAATTATTATAAGAGTTGGATAAGCTAAATGCGTTGCAAGGTTAGAATGTTGTAAGGTTGAAAAGTTAAACAATGCCCAACCTTACAACATTCCAACTTTAAAACATTACAACAAAACACCATGGAAACACAAACATTAGATAATCAAAAAACAACTGCTGACTTCCTTCCGCTTAACGGCACCGATTACGTAGAATTTTACGTAGGTAACGCCAAACAGGCTGCACATTACTATAAAACAGCGTTCGGTTTCCAGGATATGGCCTATGCCGGGCCAGAGACAGGGGTGCGTGACCGGGCATCATACGTTTTGCAGCAGGGTAAGATAAGGCTGGTATTAACCACACCATTACATTCTGACCACCCGATAGCCGAACACATAAAAAAACATGGCGACGGCGTAAAAGTGCTGGCGCTTTGGGTTGATGACGCTTACGACGCTTATCAGCAAACAACATCGCGCGGGGCAGTGCCTTACCAAAAGCCGCAAACCATAAGTGACGAATTTGGCGAGGTGTGCACCAGCGGTATAAAACTATACGGCGAAACGGTACACCTGTTCATCGAGCGAAAAAACTATAGAGGGTTGTTTCTGCCGGGGTACCAGCAACATGAAACAGCATATCAGCCAAAAGATACCGGGTTGCTGTATATAGACCATTGCGTTGGCAATGTAGGCTGGCATAAAATGAATGAGTGGGTAAGTTTTTATGAAGATATTATGGGCTTTAAAAACATCCTGACGTTTGATGATAAAATGATATCGACAGAATATTCGGCCCTGATGAGCAAGGTGATGAGTAATGGCAACGGTTATGTCAAATTCCCCATTAACGAACCTGCCGAAGGCAAGAAGAAATCGCAGATAGAGGAATACCTTGAATTTTACGAGGGCGAAGGCGTACAGCATTTGGCTTTGGCCACGCATGATATTGTCGCAACCGTTACCCAACTGCAAAGCCGCGGCGTTGAATTTTTAACCGTACCCACTATTTATTATAAAGAACTGACCGCGCGCGTAGGGCATATAGATGAGGACCTGGGGCCACTGGAAGAACTGGGCATACTGGTTGACCGCGATGATGAAGGTTACCTGCTGCAAATTTTTACCAAACCCGTAGAGGACAGGCCAACCCTGTTTTTCGAGATCATACAGCGCAAGGGTGCCAAATCATTCGGCGCGGGTAATTTTAAGGCTTTGTTTGAGGCCATTGAGCGCGAACAGGAACTAAGGGGCAATTTGTAAAGTTTATGGATAGCTTTAACGATTTTAATAATCCGCAGGTAAGCGCCTTACCAAAGCATTTAAGGCAATATATTGTGGGCCAGCATTATGAACATTATACCCCCATTGACCAGGCCGTATGGCGCTATGTGATGCGGCAAAATTATAGCTATTTAAAAGATGTGGCTTATTACCCCTATATACCCGGATTGGAAAAAGCCGGGCTAACCATTGAGCATATTCCTCACTTACAGGAAATGAACGATGCCCTGGGCAAAATTGACTGGGGCGCTGTTACGGTGGATGGCTTTATCCCCCCGGCCGCTTTTATGGAATACCAGGCTTACCGCGTATTGGTTATCGCTGCCGATATACGCCAGTTGAAACATATTGAATATACACCCGCGCCCGACATCATCCACGAGTCGGCGGGCCATGCGCCTATTATCGCTGATTCGGATTATCAGCGGTATTTAAGTTATTTTGGATCGATAGGCGCTAAGGCGATGTTTTCAGCGCAGGATTATGAATTGTATGAAGCCATCCGGGCATTATCTATTTTAAAAGAAATGCCGGATGCTGATCCTGACGAAATAAAAAAAGCGGAAGATCAGGTAGCCTATTGCCAGCAAAATATGGGAGAGCCGTCAGAAATGGCCTTACTGAGCCGCCTGCATTGGTGGACGGTAGAATACGGTTTAATAGGTACACTGGAAAACCCGAAAATTTATGGCGCGGGCTTATTATCCTCCATAGGTGAAAGCGTTACCTGCATGAAACCCGAAGTTAAAAAACTGTGGTACACTTCTGAAGCGGTGAACTATCCTTACGACATCACCCGGCCGCAACAACAATTATTTGTTACGCCTTGTTTTCAAAACCTGGTGGATGTGCTGGAGCAATTCGCTGATAAAATGGCATTCCGTGTAGGCGGCGCATACGGCCTTCAAAAAGCGATAGAAAGTAATAATACCTGCACAGTAGTTTATAGCTCGGGTTTGCAGGTTTCGGGTACGTTAACCAACTTTTTAAAAGATGATAAGGGACAACCGGCATTTATCAACCTACAAGGCCCCGCCGCATTAGCTTATTCCGGCAAACAATTAGATGGCCATGGTAAAGATTATCATACAGACGGTTATAGTTCGCCGGTGGGAAAATTGAATGGTGTTAGCACCCCGCTTGAATACCTGTATATAAAAGAAGGGGAATTGATGGCGCTGCATTTTGAAAGCGGCATCAGCGTTATGGGCAGGGTAATCGGGGTAATAAGAGAAAACAACAGGAATCTGCTCATCTCCTTTACTGATTGCACGGTACTGAACAGGAAAGGAACGCATTTGTTTGAACCCGCCTGGGGCGTTTATGATATGGCTGTTGGCGAAAGTATTGTGTCTGTATATAGCGGCGCGGCCGATAAAAATACGTTTGAAGAAACCGGTTACCGCCCCAGGATCAGCACCTATCATCCCATCCATTCAGAAAAAACAAGGCAATTACACCGGCTGTACCAGCGGGTAAGGCGCTGCCGGGAAGAAAATTTCGGGCACGAGCGTTTGGCCTACACATGGGAGCAGTTAAAACTACAGCACCGGGATGATTGGCTATGCCCCCTGGAGATATTGGAAATATTGAGCGCTAAAAATATTGAGCCTGAACTGGTAAAGGAGATTACGGCATACTTAGCCGACAAGGCCCAAAAACAACCCGAGCTAAAAAAACTGATTGGGGATGGGTTTTACCTGATAAAACACCCGGTAGAGCAAACTGCGGTTTAAAGCCAAACTTCAGCGGTTAGTCCGCATTGCCAGGTGGTCCGGGTGGTCCAGGGTGGTCCAGGGTGGTCCGGGGTGGTCCAGCCATAAAAGCCTCAAACCCTATAGCATAACTTCCCCAATTTTAATTTGTAACAATCAATTTACCCGAACGCGTTTAACCTGTCGCCGAAATAAAAAAAATAATTGCTAATATTGAATGATCAATACGGCGGGCAGCCGTATAGTCAAAACCAATTACTCCTAAAAATTCATTTCATGAACGAGAATCGCAGAGATTTTATTAAAAAGACGGGCGTGTCATTGGCGGCGATGTCCGTTATCGGAATAGGCTCCGCTGTTGCCGCGACAGCCGATCCTGAACCAAAGAAAAATGTAAACGGGGATGCGTTGCAGGAACTTGCCAACTCATCAAAGATAAGGATCGTCATCCAGGCACCTGCCGAAGCCAGCCAGCAGCAGATCAGCTTTTGCAAGCAAGCCGGTGTTAACAGCGTAGTGCTATTAGCCGACGGGGCTAAATCAAGCGCCGATTATTATAAGGAAAAGAAAAGGCTTTTTGCCGGTAGCGGGCTTGATATTTACGGGGTTACTAATCTTTCCCTGATCAATAACGAAAAAATAGTATTAAACCTGCCGGGCCGTGACGCGGAAATAGAGTTGTACAAACAACATCTGCGCGACCTGGGCAAAGCAGGCATTGGCTATACCACCTATGCCCATTCGGGTAACGGGGTATGGAGTTCGGCCGATGGCACAGCGCGCGCCGATGCCGTTGCGCGCACCTATGACCCGAATGGTAAAAACACCGGCCAGTGGGGCGATAAAAAATATACCGGCCCGCTATCGCACGGAAGGCAATATACAACGCTGGAAATGTGGGCCAATTTTGAACATTTTATAAGGGCTGTGGCGCCTGTTGCTGAAGAAAATAATGTGCGTATAGGCATATTGCCTGATAACCCCCCTGTAGCCAAATTAGCCGGTGTTCCGCGCTTGTTCAGCAGCTTTGAGGGATATCAGCACGGTTTGATGTTAGCTAAAAGCCCTAATGTGGGTGTTTGCCTTAGCATTGGCACCTGGGCCAGCGGCGACAAATTGGGTAAAGATGTTTTTGGCATGATAGATTATTATGGCAGGCATAAAAAACTGTTCTCGGTTGCAGCAAGCAACGTCGATAAGCCTGTGAATTTTACAGAAACCTTTATTGACGGCGGTTATGTTGATATATACAAAGTAATGAAAGCCTTGAAAAGTGTAAACTTTGATGGCATTGTATTCCCTGACCACATGCCGAAAATGATAGCGGAAGCCGGCGGAAGGGGCGGCCCTAACCCTGCTTATGATCCAAGCCTGGCCTGGACCGTTGGCTACACCAAGTGCCTGCGCGACCGTGTTGAGGAAGAGGCGGTAATTTAACATAATTATTAACAGAATTAATCAATAAAGATCATGAGCGATAATCGCAGAGATTTTATAAAAAAGAGCGTTGCCCTGGCGGCAATGTCGGCCGTGGGTATCGGTTCGGCGGCGGCCAGCCTTGTCGACCCTGAGTTGAGGGAACGCATGGAGGCCCTGGCGCAGCAGGCTCAAAACAAATCAACCATGCGCATCATTATGCAGCCAGCCGCCCGCCTGCCGGCAAACCAGATGACCTGGTACAAGCAAATGGGTATTGAAGACGTAACCGTATGGGTAGGCCCGCCAAATGATACTGCCGAATACTATATCGGCACAAAAAAGCATTTTGCCGATGCCGGTATTAATGTGTATTGCATGGGCAACGGCTCCGTGCATAACCAGGATAAACTGGTGCTTAACCTGCCCGGGCGGGATGCAAAGGTGGAAGAATATAAAAAGCATCTGCGTAACTGCGGTAAAGCTGGTGTTACCTATACTACCTACGCCCATATGGGTAACGGTATATGGGATTCTGAAAACGAAACCACACGCGGCGGCGCGTCGGCGCGGGCTTTTCACCAAAATGGTAAAAACTGGGGCCGCTGGAACGAATTAAGGTTTTACCCGCCCCTATCGCATGGCCGGGTTTATACCGAAGACGAACTTTGGGAAAACTGGAAATACTTTATCAGGCAGGTGGCCCCGGTAGCCGAGGAAAATAATGTCCGGATCGGGATCCACCCTGACGATCCACCGATACCGGAACTGGCGGGTGTTCCGCGCTTATTCAGCCGTTTTGAACGTTACAAGAAGGCGTTGGAGATTGCCAACAGCCCTAACGTGGGCCTTTGCCTATGCGTTGGCTCATGGATGGAAGGCGGTGATACCACTGGCGCAACAGCGGTAGAAATGATAGATTATTTTGGCGCGCAGAAAAAAATATTCAAAATACATTTCCGCAATATTGAACGCCCTATCCCCCACTTCACAGAAACATTTGTTGATAGCGGTTATACCAATATGTACACCATTATGAAAGCCTTGAAAAGGAATAATTTTGACGGAGTTGTATTCCCGGATCATGTGCCTAATATGGCAGGCGGCAATGCCTGGCCGTTCAGCGTAGGATATGTTAAGGCTTTACGCGACAGGGTAGAAGCTGAAGCATTGGTATAAGAATTGACTAACTTTAGTAAAAGCGGCTGTTTTTTAAAAGACAGCCGCTTTTTTATTGGCAAGTTTGTTTGCAGAGTAAATTGTCACCGCACTATTTGCTTTACCTCTTTTTTTTGATCAGTATAAATATTGAAGAACCAAAAGGGAAATTAAACCTTTTAAATAATCTATTTTCAAATAATTGAATCTGCAGCAAGCACCAATTTATCCCGAATGGAAACATTAATTGGTCTGATCTCGATTCGTTGTCAGGTTTAAATAGACCTATCACTCTTTTTGTTAATTTAAATAAAAGCATAAGCGGCGATAATAGGAATACCCGGTAGCTTAACTTTAATATTTCTGCATTTTCTATTTTAAAAAGCGCTATAAACTGGGATCTTGTAAATCTGTTTTTAATATTGGCCACATCATCATGTTGTGAGCGAAATATTTCGAGCGATGCCGTATTGCATAATAGAATACCACCTGGTTTTAATATCCTGAATAATTCATTAACAGCCAAAATTCTGTCAGTATCCTCTAAGGAACCCAATACATCCATACAGGATATGACATCAAATGAGTCATTAGGGTGATCAATAGTTATAATATTCCCCAACTGTACTTGTTCCAGCCCCCGTTGCCTGCAAAATTCAATTGCGTCGGCCGAATAATCAAACCCTTGTACATTGGTGTATCCTAATGAAGTAAAAAACTCCATGTTCTTACCTGTGCCGCAACCTGCATCCAGTATAGAAGCATTTAAAGGAGCATATTTTACTAAACAATATTTTAAGGTATCCCTGAGGCCTGCGTACCACCAAAGTTCATCTTCAGCGCGGTACATTTTAGCATACTCTGATCTGTACATCAGGCTATTCATACAAAGGTTCCTGTATTGGTTACAAACGCGCAAATTGTTACCGCAAGAAAAAGGATATTTAAAATAATGAAAAATTGCTTTATGTAGTTTGAACTTAAACTCACAGCAATAAATAACGGCAAAATACCAAGCATATACCTGGTTGTGCCATAAATAATTTCGTTACTTGTTGACAGCAGGAAATACAATACAGTAAATACAAGGTAGGAAACGGGTAATTTACGGTAGCAGGAAAGTACAATGCCAAGAATTAAAACCCAAAAGAAAGCGTTTACTAGAGAAGAACCGATGTCATTAATTTTTAACAGGTATATGAAGCCTTGTAATGGAAACAAGTTTGTGCTTGCCCACGCATGTTGTATTTTTATAAAAGCAAATGGCTCACCGCAAGTATTATTAAGATATAGCATAAAAGCCGCCATAGGGAGTAATGATAAAACGAAAGCAGGCAGATACCTATAACATGTTCGTAAATGGTACCTGATAATTTCAATTAGGGGTATAACAAATAACAGGCATCCCTGTATCCTTGTTATAGATGCGAGCCCGGCAATAATAAAGGCCCAGCCATAGGTTTTTTTATGGGCTAAGTAAAATACCAGTGCGGTTAGTAATACAAATAATCCCTCTGCATACACTATACTTAAGTAAAAACTACCGGCACAAATAAGTATTAAATTAATTGTTTCCATGCCGGTTTTAAACTTTTCCTGGCTAAGCTTATAAATGATATATAAGGCCAGGAGTGTGCAGGCATTCGAAATAAAAATGCCAGCTAAAAATAGATTTCCACCAAATAACCAGCCCAACGAACGGAGGCAGATAGGATATAAAGGCATAAATCCCCAGGTTTCTTTTGCATTGTCAGTAAATGCGCGTTGCGGATAGCCTTCTTTAGCTAATTTTTGATACCAGGATGAATCAAATTTATTCCAGGTTTTCCTAACGTCAATAATTTCATGAAAACTTTTCCCCTGGTATACATGCCCTCTTTCCGCAAAAATAGCAAAGCAAATAGTACCTATAAAAATGATCATAATTCGTGTCTCAATGAATTTTAAGAGACCCCATTTAATATCTTTTTTTAATGGTGTATTACTCATTGATTTTATGCTCGTTTTTCAATTCTTTTAATAGCTTATATTCATCAATAAAAGTTTTAAAGATGTTTGGCGTCGTAAAAAAAGCAGAATGGCCATACGTGCGCTTATAATGATGTACGCTAATTTCCATGAATTTAGCATTCTTTAATTGTAGTTTTTTAATAAGCTCTATCGTAATTGCCCCACTGGTATAAGTTAAATTAAGCGTACGCAGCAGGTTTCCTTTTATCAATCTGTAATCGCAATCTATATCTGTAATTGGTGTTTTAAATATTTGCTTAAGCAACCACGAATAGGCCACTCCAACTATTTGACGGAATTTATTATCAGAGCGGGATAATTTGTAGCCGTTCACAATATCTTTACCATTTCTAACTTTCCAAAGATTCTTCAGCTCATCAAGATGATACTGAGCATCGCCATCGGTGTAAAAGACCCAACTTTTTGTTGTGCATTTAATACCGGCAATTAGCGCGCCGCCATATCCTTTATTTTCGTCATGTTCAACTATTATTAAATCAGGATATTTATCCTTCATTCTTTTAAGCTCTTCCAGTGTATGGTCAGTGCTGCCGTCGTTTATTGCAATAACTTCCAAATCAGTGGTTAGGTCGCCGCCAAAATGATAGGCTGCAGAAATCATGTACTCAACCGTTCCGGCATCGTTATAAAAGGGCATGAATATGCTTAAGCTATTATCCATTGAGTTAATTACGTAGTGAAATCAAAGAACGTTGTAACAAAGTAAGAAAAAATTATCACAAAACTAACGGCGTATGTTGAAATTATACTAAATTGTTACTTTAAGCAGCACCAATATCAGCGCATTGGTTTATTAGAGGATTATTTAATCAAATAATTATTGAAAACAATCGTGATCAACAGTTCTGATAATAAAACTAATGATTGATTAAATATTATTTATAAAAACACCCCTATGCCTCAATTAATTGATTTACTCACTTATAGTGATTCCCGCGGCAATTTAACCGTCATTGAAAAGATAATTCCTTTTGAAATTAAGCGTATATTTTATATTTATGGAGTCGACGATTCTGTTCGTGGCGGACATAGGCATAAAACTACCTACCAGGCAGCTATTTGCCTTAAGGGGTCATGCCGTATTCAAAGCAATAATGGTTTAACAACAATAAATTACTTATTAAATGATCCCTCAAAGTGTCTGTTGATCAATCCTGAGGACTGGCATAAAATGGATCAGTTCTCAGCAGATGCTATATTAATGGTTTTGGCATCAACTTACTATGCCGACGACGACTATATTTATACACCATATCCGTAAACATGATTGAATATGAAAATTTAAAACTGGTCAACACTACATTCGAAACCAGGTATAGTGCTGCTTTACTAAAATTTCTTAAGAAAGGTTACTATATTCTGGGTGAGGAGGTAGAATTATTTGAAAAGGAGTTTGCCGAATTTTGCGGCAGCAGATTCTGCATTGGCGTAGCTTCAGGTTTAGATGCTTTGTGCTTGTCACTAAAAGCATTAAACATTCCTAAAGGTTCCGGCGTATTGGTGCCTGCCAATACCTATATTGCCACTATACTAAGCATAGTGCAGGCAGGCCTTAAGCCTGTATTGATTGAGCCGGGGATAGATACTTATAATTTAGACCCTGAGTTGATTGAAAAACACATTACGCCTAAAACAAAAGCGATCATTGCAGTACATCTATACGGAAAAATGTGCGAAATGAATAAAATTAAGGCTATAGCCGACCGTTATAGTATTTCTGGTGTGAGCCATAATTACGCAATGCTTTCAATTTCGCAGCAAGCGCCTCATTAT
>Ga0206969_1211_pt1 | contig 14108 bp, 12 predicted proteins | sample Alteio_BWOrgHeat_87_FD_153256 | JGI IMG/M metagenome (GOLD analysis project Ga0206969, IMG submission 153256) | Enriched cells from forest soil in Barre Woods Harvard Forest LTER site, Petersham, Massachusetts, United States -... | ecosystem: Environmental > Terrestrial > Soil > Temperate forest >... | reverse complement strand
TCCGACATACTGTTTGAAGATGCATCCAAGCCATGGTTGTGGGGTGTGCCTGACCAGGCCGACAGCAGCTTTGCCAACTGGCTAAGGTCTGGCAATAACCAGGCGATTGCATTACCCACAAATGCCTCAACAAGCCCTTGTAACTTCAGGGATTACAAGCTGGATACGCTGAGCGCTTATGAGAATATGTTTAGCAATTTTACGCCCACTAAGAGTACCTGGGGCCCATACGTGCTTGCTGCTGCATTTAGCGGGGGGGAACATGCAGGTACTGGGTCGCAATGCGGATTTGAAATAGCGTACACTACACTGACGCAAAACCTGACATACTTTCAAGCTTTGCCAGATGTGGACCTTGTGTTTACCTCAGACAGGAGCAAATGGACAAGATGCGCAGTAGTGGAAGAACAGGAAGACCCTACACTGGCGCAGGGTGGGGCAAATAAATTTTACCTACGTAACCATGCAGGATGGACTGGTGAGACGACGCCAGATTTTATTAACCCTATATATTCAGAGGCCGATTCTGACAGGGGGATGTCTTTATTCCCTGGCTATGCGATAGATGAAGGTACAGGGCAACGATTGAATATTGTTTTCGGTGAAGATTCATACCTTACCTCGGATAACGGGGGCGATATGATCTGGAACCCATCATCAAACGTTTTTAACTTCTATGACGGTTCTATCATTTTTGGCGGGAAGCATATAGTGTATATACTGGGTTCTAAATATGATGGTGACCGGGCTTTTGCTGCCGATGTAAAGCTTGCAAATGGCGGCAATACCTATTTAAGGACTGCGTATTCTACTGCCGAGTGGACGGGTATTCCTTTACTGAATCCGCAGGTGCCGTTACTTCCATTGAACAGTTCTACTGGCCAGGGGTTGATACCAACGACTACGAAGTTGAGGTTTAGGGTGAACAGGCCGTATGCACAATACGCTGCTACAGATACAACAAGCAGTATCTTGCCGGTGAAACCAATTACGGGTGAGACTACAAATCCATATTATTCTTTCAGTACAAGCAGCCTAGCGCCGACAAGTTTATCAGATACAACGAACAGGGGCAGATTGTTGAATGAAATATATGCGGTACCTAACCCGTATTACGGTTATTCCGGCTACGAGCAGAATCGATTTGATACAAAGGTGAGGATAATTAATCTGCCGGCGCAGGTAAGTATATACATATACTCCCTCGATGGTTCTTTGATACGGACACTTACGAAAAATGACCCGAGCGTGTCGTATGTTGACTGGGATATAAAGAATACTGCGGGACTGCCAATAGCGAGTGGTATGTACCTGATAGATGTTCATGCAAATGGAATAGGAGAAACTGTATTGCGGTGGTTTGGAGCAATGCGTCCGATAGATGTGACAACTTACTAATTTTAATTTAATGTAACCTGGATATAGACAGGCAACAATAATAAATGATCATTGTTTATTTTTATGAAAAACATTTCAAATAAAGCTTTAGTTGCGATTTGCGCCATAGGAATGTCAGTAAGCGCGTTTGCCGGGAATAAAGACCGTACCGGGCAATCTGGTGCGCCGGAAATGCTGATAAACCCATGGGCCAAAAGTACCGGATTGTTTGGCCTGAATGTATCGGATGTTGGCGGCATGGAGGCTATGAAACTGAATATAGCCGGGCTTGCGCAGGATTCATCTACAGAGATAGGGTTGTCTCATGGTGTTTACCTTACCGGCTCAAACATTAATATTAATAATTTGGCTGTGGCGCAAAAGGTTGGGGACATCGGTGTGGTAGGCGTGAATGTTATGTCTATGAGTTTCGGTGACATACCTACAACAGACTTTTATAATCCGCAGGGTGTTGGAACGTATCACCCGCAGTTCCTTAATGTGCAACTCGGTTTTGCCAAGCAGTTCTCCACGCATATAAATGCGGGTGTTTCGGCTACTTATGTTTCGGAGCAGATAAACAACATCAGTGCGCTAGGTTTGGCTTTTGATGGTGGTGTGCAATATGTGACCGGTAAGCGGGATAATTTCCACTTTGGTATTGTGTTGCGCAACATCGGTACGAATATGCGGTTTTCGGGATCTGGCTTTTCAATTGCTGGTGAAAATCCGCAGAATACTGTTTTTGGAAGCACAACGGCATTGTATCCTTCCGATAAATTTGAGATGCCTACTTATCTTAACATTGGCGCCTCTTATGACATATTCCTGGACGAGAACCATTTATGTGCAAAAGATGCTCAGCCTATGCACCGGTTGTCTGTGTATGGGGACTTTACTTCCAATTCGTTCAACAATGATTACTTAGGTGTTGGGTTGGAGTATGGGTTCAAGAAGCTTTTTATGTTGCGCGCTGCCTACAGGTATGAGAATGGTATTGGTGATCCTGCTACAAGCACTACTATCTACATGGGTCTGGCTGTAGGAGCAACTGTTCAAACAAGGATGGGCGGGAGTAAGGCGCCAATGCTGGCCTTCGACTATTCCTACAGGCCAACCGAGCGCCCGGCCAACGGTGTACACATGTTGTCTTTGCGCCTGACACGCTGATAAGAAGATATTTTTTGTATTTTTGCTTTGCAACGCTTCTGTAATACAGAGGCGTTGTATTTTTTTTCAGTACCAACTAAACAATTTTTAAAAATGGCTGACGTAAACTATCTGACGAAAGAGACACTGGAGCAAATGAAGGAGGAGCTTAATATTTTAAAGACAACCGGACGTGCGGAAATAGCGAGGCAAATAGCTGAAGCAAGAGAGAAAGGAGACTTGAAAGAAAATGCGGAATATGATGCTGCAAAAGAGGCACAGGGTCATCACGAAGCAAAAGTGGCACACCTGCAAGCCGCAATTATGTCGGCGAGGGTTATTGATGCAAAGACAATAGATATAAGTAAGGTTTCTGTTTTAAGTAAAGTATCTGTGACTAATCTTGGTACTAAAAAATCGATGGTTTACCAGCTTGTATCAGAAAGAGAGGCTGATTTGAAACTGGGTAAGATATCGGTAACATCTCCTATAGGAAAGGGTTTATTGGGCAAGGTTTTAGGTGATGTTGTGGAGGTTACTACCCCCGGCGGGATGCTGAAATTTAAGGTTGAGGGTATATCTTTATAATATGGCTAGCATTTTTTCTAAGATCATTGCAGGGGAAATACCCTGTTATAAAATAGCAGAGAATGAACATTTCCTTGCATTCTTAGATGTGTTTCCATTGAGGGAAGGGCATGTGCTTGTGGTTGCAAAAAAAGAAGTGGATAAGTTATTTGACCTGGACGACCAGACGCTTGCCGAGTGGCTTGTATTTGCGAAGCCTGTGGCAAAAGCGATTGAAAAGGCTTTTTCATGTAACCGTTGCGGACTTAGTGTGATAGGACTTGAGGTGCCACATGCACATATGCATCTATTGCCAATAAATTCGTCTGACGACCTTAATTTCACAAACCCAAAAATGAAGCTGAGTGCGGAACAGTTGAAGGAAGTGCAGGAAAAAATAGTGAACGCAATGGGGTAATGCGGCAATGTGATGGCAGGTAGTAAATTGTTATACTGCAAACGGGATAGTTTCGTGTATTTGGTGTGGTGTTTCGTGTCCTACGCGAGTTCGATGGGCGATGCCCATCGCTATTAGATGCCGCCCTTTCAGGGCTGCCTCCTTTTTCAACAATGCACGAAACTATGCCGCGCAAAGTATAGTATTACTGCCTATTACTTTATTAACAAATGAACCTGTTAACCGTTTACCCAATGGACCGCTTACGCACACTCCATGCTTCTGGTGGCGCGGAAAATAGCGCTTTTGTTTTACTCCAGGTTTCTTTGAAAAAGGCAGAGAAGCGATAGTGGTCCAGGTGGGACTGCGACTCCCAGTGGCTGTAGGTGAAGAATATGTGGGCGTGTGTAGCATCCTGCCATAATTCCAGATGGGTGCAGCCTTTAAAATTCCGGATGGTTTGTTTCCGGGCTTCGAAAAGTGTGCTGAACTCCGTGATGCAATCTTCCCGGAAGGTCATTTTTACGATGCGTATTATCATTCAAAGAATAGTTTTATGTCGTTGTGCCTGCTGCCCAGCCGGAGCCCGAAAAGGCTTGCTGCCCTGCCGCGGTTAATGCATATTTCAAGATAGCCGTTGCTATTGAACCTGCATAACTTATATCCCTCCCTAACAGAGTTATAGCTGTTGCTGATCTCTGAGACTTCCTCCACTTGCATAAATTGCAGGCGGAACATCCGGTTATTTTGCCATGAACCGAATTGCTGCCGGGTGATATTGAGTACTGCATTACCGAACCGGTCGATATGTATTACGTCGCACGCCACTCCTCCGGCGTCAGAAACCATCGCCGAAGAAAGGGTGTGGTGTTTTGACGTAAAAGAAGGTAATGCCATGGCTTCCGGGCTTGCGTGCTGCAATTGTGTGATAACACGCCCGGCCTCATGGATCCAGTCGCTAAATGTACTTTCCGGCGCCAATCCGGCGCAAAGCCAAGACGATATATCATTGCCAGGCAAGGAAGGAACAATGCCATTGTCGGGCGACAAAAAGTAATGGCCATCTTTTGCTGATAAAATAAGCTTGGGTGTGACGTCTGAAAACAGGTTGAACAATAGGACATGAATAGTACCTGGTGGAAAATTTTTGTAAGCAGAAGCAAAAATATAGGTAGCCTGCTCCCGGTGAAATGGCATTATTTCGTGGCTGATGTCATATAAATTGGCGGAGGGGCAATGCTGCAACAGAATACCCTTCGCAATTGCCACAGAGGCATCTTGCAGGCCAAGATCTGAAAGCAGGGTGATACAAGCCATATGGTTAACGTAACCAATCAAAAGTACGCCACAAATAATGCATTGCAAAGCTATCCTTCAAATGGTACATTTTACAAGGTGCATAGGAACACCTCGCAAGTTCGATGGGCGATGCCCATCGCTAATAGATTTCGCCCCTATAGGCAATGTCGTTAAGTTAAGCTCAAGTCAGGGGTATTGCCTTCTTCCAAGCGCGTGTCGGGACATCCCCCTTTCCCCCTTCATCGGCGCACATGGCCTACGCGCAAGGGGGAATACACCCGAATATGCTATCAACTGCATCATTCTACTCTACTTTTTCCTTAACTTAATGACATTGCCCTATAGGGCTGCCCGTGCGATTGTCCGACACCCCTTTCAATAAATGCACAAAACTATGCCGAGCAAAGTATATATTGTTGAAAAACTATGCTGGAGACGTTTGAGCTACGTAGGCGCGAGCCAACCACCCTTGTCCCTCGACTTCGCTCGGGATGACAGCGGCAGTCGCCTCATAAATCGTCCCCTTGAAAAAAGGAGGGGAGTGTGTTACGCAGCCAGGCGCGAAAAAACCGTGTCCTATTCAAAGAGCTTGTGCGCAGTCCCGCAATTGCGGGATTTACTCACCATGACAGTTCTTCGATTTTTCTGTTAAAGTATACTATACGCCGGATAAAAATGTGCATTGAATTTAAAAAGCCTGGAAGGCTTTAATGTGAATAGCTCCGGGTGCAACCCGGAGTCTTCAGGGTTATACCAGTTGAACCCCGCCGGGGTTCAATGACCACATCTATTTTCCCACCGGTTTCACCGGTGGCTATTCATCATTTAAGCCCTATCGGGCTTGCCCGTTTATCATTGCACAAACTTATGCGGCGAGAAGTATAAATACCCACAGATTTATCCTTTGCGTAGTATAAATGTTTGGAGAATACCGGCGGCAATAATATTTTCTTATTTTGCCCGTTATCACTACTGTTAGTTATTTTTACGGTCTAAATAATTCCATGCGCTTCAAAGCATCCTACATAACCATTTCGGTAATAGCGGTATTAATTGCGATGTTCGGTAATTCTTGCAAGAAAGTAACCGTGCTGTCAACCGGTGGTATTCTAAAATTCTCGACGGATACGCTGAAATTTGACACCGTATTTACCGCTGAGGGTAGCTTTACAACAGGGGTACTTATATACAATCCTCAAGACAAAGAAGTAATCGTAAGCTCTGTGCGGCTACAAGGTGGGGCCACCTCTTATTTTCATTTGAATGTGGACGGGTTCAGCGGGAATAATGTTTCCAACATCAAAATAGCTGCCCACGATAGTGTGTATGTATTTGCTACGGTAACCATAAACCCTACAGATACCACCACGCCATTTTTAATCACAGATGAACTGATAGCTACGCTTAATGGCAAAGATTTTTCGATACCCTTTACAGCGTATGGACAAAACGCTTATTATATAATTAGCGATAGTTTCACTGTAAATACGATATGGCATACCGACAAACCTTATGTGGTGATACATTCGTGTGAAGTAGGGCCCGGGGTCACATTGTCTATACCTGCAAAGTGCCGGGTCTATATGCACCAGGACGCACGTTTCTTTGTCTATGGCAAACTTGCCGTGGACACCTCTGGCGTACCGGGGCAGGACAGCGTGGTTTTCCAGGGCGACAGGCTTGACAGGGCCTATTTTGGTTACATTGGTTATCCTGGCGAGTGGGGTGGATTCTATTTTGTTGGTGGTAGTGGGGGAGGAACCGGGGTGATAAGAAACGCCGTAATCAAAAATTGCGGGGGATCGTCGCCTTATTATAATTACGGCATACAGCCATCGGCGATAGAAGTGGATACCGGCGCGCAACTGCTGATAGACCACAGCATCATCACCAACTCCATAGGGTATGGCATACTGAGCCTGCAAGGGCAGGTAGTAGCCACTAACTGCTTAGTGAATACAACGGGGGCGGAAGCGCTGGCGATAATAAAGGGGGGGTATGATTCGATCACCAATTGCACATTTGCCAATTATGGCTCTGCCGCAGTAAGCCATGCCAATAATGGCACGGTAGCCATACTCAATTATTTCAACAATGGCGATGGCACCTGGGCGCCCGGCAACCTGAATGCTGTGCTGCGGAATTGTATTGTATGGGGTTCGTTAGACAGCGAGATAGTCCTTGATTCGCTGGGCGGGGCAACAGCCTACGTGAACTTAGACCATTGCCTGCTAAAAACAGGTACTGTGATAGAGCATTTTGTGCATACTCCTAGTTGCATATTTAACAATGACCCGTTGTTTAAGGATAATACATGGAACTACCGATTAAGCACGGGGTCACCAGCAATAGATAAGGGGTATTACATACCTGGTATTGGCGCTACCGACCTTGACGGCGCCGGCCGGGTTAGTGGCATGTCAATTGATATTGGTTGTTTTGAATATCATTGATCCTTCTATCTGCTTAATCCCATCCAGTCCATAGCATTTTTATACAGCAGCTTTTCTCTTAGGTCATTGGCATAGCCCATGCTTTCTATGAGCTTGCCGGGGTGGTGCTCACCGAGCGGGAATGGATAGTCGCTGCCCATGCATATCTTGTCATGGCCCATTATATCTATCACAAAGTCGAGGGCTTTAGGGTCGTGTACAAGGGCATCAATCCAGAACTTGCCGATATAATCGTGTGGGTTTGTGGCATTGTCTATGGCACAAAGGTCTGGCCGCACATTGAAGCCATGTTCTATACGGCCTATAGTAAGCGGGAAACTACCTCCACCATGGGCAAAAGCCACTCTGAGTTTTGGATACCGCTCAAAGACCCCACCGAATATCATGGAGCAGATAGCACGGCTGGTTTCGGCAGGCATACCCACCAGCCAGGGAAGCCAGTAGCGCTGCATATCGTTTTCGCCCATCATCTCCCAGGGGTGCACGAAAATGCAGCAGCCCAGTTGCTCTGCAGCCTCCCAGAAAGGGGTAAAAGTTGGGTCGCTGAGGTTTTTGTTATTGATATTGGACCCTATCTCTAAGCCCGGCATTTTCAGTTCTGTCACGCAGCGTTCCATTTCCTTTATGGCCGTGTCCACGTTCTGCATAGGCACAGTGCCAATGCCCATGAAGCGGGTTGGCTGATGGTCCACACACTGCGCTATATGATCGTTGAAGAACCGGGAAGTTTCCAGCGCGTGTTCGGGTTTGGCGAAATAATTGAACAGCACAGGTATGGTGGATAGCACTTGCATACCTACCTCGGTATCGTCCATTTCCTTCACACGCGTATGCGGGTCCCAGCAGTTTTGCTCTATCTCCCGGAATACCTTATCGCCCTTTATCATGCGGGCGCAGCATGGCTTGTGGTGCTCCAGCCGTATAAACTCGCCATACCCGAACTTCTGAAACCAGTTGGGTATATGCTCCGGCATTATGTGGGTGTGAATATCTATTTTCAAAGTTGAAAGTTAAAAAGGTAAAAGTAAGATCGCTCGGGATCTACACCGTTTGATATTTATCATTCAAAGTTCTTGGTAAGAAAAACCCTTTTATGCAATTAGGATTTCGTATGCATATCTGGACATGATTTTTTTCTTTGAAGCCGGCATCGGGATATAATTCTTTGCCTTCTAAGAAAACGCCTTTTACGGAATCGTAAGGGCGAAGGCCATCTTCTAACCTGGTCAGGTGGATAGACTCAATTATCGCGCAATCTAGGTCTCGTAGCAATAGGTCTGTGATACTGCCTCCCGGTTTATTGACAGGCAGATTAAGACCGTAAGATCTGCATGTATCTTTAAATAATTCAAAGCTTCTTCTTAGCAATTGCAGATTTTCAAATTCTATTAGATCAAGGCAATGTCCCAAATCTATAATTGCGCCTAAAACGGCGGGCTTGTGGATATGATTCTTTTCTTTTTTACGTTGACTTACTTGCGTTGCATACTCCAAAGCGCGCAATTGGCTGTATTCCCAAAAATATATTCCATGCCCCAGCCAATCGAAATCATTTTCACTGAAATTTAAATCTGCATGGCCATTTATTACGTTATGTAATACTTCGCTATCGCAGCCATGAAAACCTAAGATTAAGCCTGGTCTTGTGGAATACATAGGTTTTTATACGGCTTTCTTAAATTGCCTTTAGAAGTAATAATACCTACATCGACTAAAAATTTTTTTGCTGCAATAGGATCCTTTGCCAATTTCTTTCTTTTTTTTTCCAGAATTACTAAGAATTCTTCTCGTTCTTTACCTGTCATAACAGTTATTCTTTAAATCAAAGTTACTAAAAATAGTATAACAAAGCATCGCCGCTACAACTATGAAAGCCAAGAATCAGGCTGGGTCTTGTGGAATACTTAGATTTTTATATGGTTTTCTTAAATTGCCTTTAGGTGTAATAATACCTGCAGCTACTAAAAAGTCTTTGGCAGCAATTGGGTCTTTCGATAGTTTTTTTCTAAGCACTTCCAGTTTAATTATACTATACGCCGGATAAAAATGTGCATTGAATTTAAAAAGCCTGGAAGGCTTTAATGTGAATAGCTCCGGGTGCAACCCGGAGTCTTCAGGGTTATACCAGTTGAACCCCGCCGGGCAATGTCGTTAAGTTAAGGGCAAGTCAGGGGTATTGCCTTCTTCCAAGCGCGTGTCGGGACATCCCCCTTTCCCCCTTCGTCGGCGCACATGGCCTACGCGCAAGGGGGAATACACCCGAATATGCTATCAACTGCATCATTCTACTCTACTTTTTCCTTAACTTAATGACATTGCCCGCCGGGGTTCAATGACCACATCTATTTTCCCACCGGTTTCACCGGTGGCTATTCATCATTTAAGCCCTATCGGGCTTGCCCGTTTATCATTGCACAAACTTATGCGGCGAGAAGTATAGGTATTCTTTTCTTTCTTTATCCGACATAAGACATTATTATTTAATAAAATTTACTAAAAATAGTGCAGTCAAGATATCGTTGCCGCATCTATAAAGGCGAAGTTATGGGATACCTGAACATACCGGGATTACCCCATAGCCTGCTCCAGGTCACTGAGTATGTCTTCCACATTTTCTATGCCTACGCTCATTCTAATGAGCCCGTCTGTGATGCCGAATTCCAGGCGTTTTTCCCGCGCTACGCCCATGTGTGTAGATGAGGCAGCATGGGATACCAAGGTGTCGCACGTGCCCAACGAAACGGCATTGGTGCATACCCTTAGCTTATTGATGAACTTTACACCTGCATCAAAGCCGCCTTTCAGCTCAAAGCTGAGTACGGCGCCGGGATGCTTCATTTGCTTTTTTGCTATGGCGGCATCGGGGTGGTTGGCGAGGCCCAGATAATTTACGAGGGCTATACCATTGTGTTGCTCCAGATACTTGGCTACTTGCATGGCATTGTCGCAATGGCGCTGCATACGCAAGCTAAAGGTGCGTAATCCATTGGTAAGCAGGAAGGCATCAAAGGCGTTGCTATTGCCCCCAAGCAGGCGGTGCATCTTGGTAATGCCGTGGGTCATTTTATCTATATCCTTACCAATAACAATACCACCAATAGCCGTGCCGTGGCCATTAAGGAATTTTGTAGTGGAGTGCATTACGTAGTCCACCTCGTAGCGGAAGGGTTGCTGCAGGTAGGGTGTGGCAAATGTATTGTCCACACAAACCACGAGGCCATATTTCCTGCCAAGAGCGGCCAGCGTCTCAATGTCTAAACACTGAAGGGTAGGGTTGGCCGGGGTTTCGATATATAAAAGCCCGATTGTATTGTCGGCTTTAATGGCATCTTGCACTTTGTTTACATCATGGAAATCTATGATGGTGGCTTCTATACCCATGCCCGGCAATATTTTTTCGGCTAGCTCGTGCATACCGCCGTAGAGCGAATAATGGGTGAGCAGTTTCTGCCCGGCTTTAAGGTTGCCCAGCAGCATGGTGCATATGGCCGCCATGCCGGAGGCGTGAAGTATAGCTTTCAGTTGCAATGGATTGCCGCTACGGTCTTTCAGCCCAAAGGCTTCCAGCAAGGCTATTTTTTCTTCTGCTTCGGAGATGGTGGGGTTTCCCCAGCGGCTGTAGATGTAGCCTTTTTCATCGCCCTTAAATACGGCTATGGCCTGCTCTGCGCTATCGAAAGTATAGGTGCTGGAGGCATAAATAGGGGTGAGGTGGGCGCGATTGTTCTCCGGCGTATGGCCGCCATGAAGGCATATAGTATCGAAGCCTAATGGGGTGTTTTTATCGGGCATGTTGGGATTGTTTATTGTCTGAACCGTTGATTAATCTGATTCTTTTGAATTAATTGATTTGGGAGGCAATCAAGATCTACTCCTCCACAAGCAACTTCATAAGCTGTTGTATCTCGTCTGCTTTGTGGTCTTCGCGGCGGTAGCGGTAGCAGAGGGCAAGTTCTTCCATCATTTTGTATATGATGCGTTTTGTGGTGAGTGGGGTAAAGTACTGTTCGCGACTGGTCGCATTTATTTTCTTAAGGTAGGTATCCACATCAGCCTGGGTATATACTACGCCGCTAATGGGGTCTATATAGAATTGGATCTGCTGTACGCCCTTGGTATCTAAGCTGAAAAAATTGTGGCGGGTATCGATGTAGGCAAATATGAATTGCCGGGGAACGTCAACCGCGAAAATGGGTATGTCCAGCATTTCGCAGAGGGCCATATAGAGGATGCCTATTGTATAGGCATTGCCCTGCTTGCTTTCCAGCGCCTGGTTTATGAAAAAGTATTTGGGATCGCGCTCGGTAAGCTCGTGGCCATGAAGCTTGTAGTAATTGTATAGGATGCTGTTGAACACATTTACCTGCTCCAAGGGCGTGAGGTAATTGTTCAGTTCCAGCCATATGTTGCGGCGTATCTGGTCGAACTGGGCGAGTATTGCGGGCACATTAAGATCGGGAAACTGGAAACGGGCAACGAGTATTGCACCCCTTAACAGTTCGGGTTGTTTGGCTGAACTCCATTCTAAAAATTCCTGCTGCAGGTCGTGGAAGTGAACGCGGTGAATCAGTAGCTCTATACGTTCCTGCACCGCTTCGTCTTCGGTCACTTCCCATAGCTGTTCCAGGTTGGGGATAATTTCCCTGCCATAGTCAACCAGCTTTAGCGCAACGGTGTCATATACCTCGCTATCGGGGTCATCTATTAATCTCAGGAGGGCTACGATCTCTTTATTTGAATGCATGTTTATAACCATCACTATGTGTGACGTTCCTAAAATTACGTAAGAAAGTAAAAATAGAAAAGAAAAATATCCACACGGTGTGGATAGGGGGTGATGTACACGGGAGTAAAGATTTGACAACTTTGAAAAAAGTTGTCAAATCTGGTACCGGTTAAATTATTTTGCTTTTCTCCTCGGTGCTTTTTTGGGAGGGTTGGCTTTTGCTTCCGCTATTATGGCATTTACCTCTTCAATAGTGAGGGTTGCGGGGGTTTCAGCCCGCTCCTTTGGTATCTTGTAATTGCGGAGACCCTGTTTTATATAAGGTCCGTATGGGCCTTTGAGAATGCGTATTTTTTCTTTTTCAAATACTTTCACTTCGCTTTCCAGCTTGGCTTTCCTTTTCTCGTCGATGAGCGTGGTCACTTCCGGGAGTTCAACCGTATAAGGATCCATCTCTTTTTTGAGCGAGTAAAACTGGCCGGAATGCTGCGCATATGGCCCGAACCGGCCAATGTTCACGGTTACATCTTCGGCCTCAAATTGACCCAGGTTACGGGGCAGCCGGAATAGTTCCAGCGCTTCCTCGAGCGTAATGGTTTCTATGCTCTGATTAGTGCGCAGCTTTGCAAATCGCGGCTTTTCTTCACCTTCCGTAACGCCAATCTGCACCATCGGGCCAAAACGGCCCAAGCGGGCCACCACCGGCTTGCCGCTTACCGGGTCGGGGCCAAGTTCACGCTCGCCTTTTGCCCTGCCTGCTGTTTCTATAGTATGCTCCACATTCTCGTGGAACGGGAGGTAAAAATCATCTATCATCTTATTCCATAGCTGCCTGCCTTCGGCAATATGGTCAAATTCAGCTTCTATTTTTGCCGTGAAGTCGTAGTCCATCACTTTGGCAAAGTGCTCGCGAAGGAAGTCGGTAACTACTATACCGAGGTCGGTAGGGAACAGCTTGTTTTTCTCCGCCCCGAAGTTTTCGCTGCCCGTTTCTTTTGTTATGTTGTCATTCTTCAGGGTAAGCACCTGGAATTCGCGTTTTACGCCATCCTTGTCGCGTTTCTCCACGTAACCCCTTTGCTGTACCGTGCTGATGGTAGGTGCATAAGTTGATGGGCGGCCAATGCCAAGCTCCTCCAATTTTTTCACCAGTGAGGCTTCCGTATATCTTGGCGCAGGCCTTGAAAAGCGTTCGGTAGCCAGCATACGCTCCATATTCAGTACCTGGCCTGCAGTAAGCGGCGGCAGCATTCCTTCGTTGTCGTCTTCAGCATCTTCGTCGTCATTTCCTTCGCTATATACTTTCAGGAAACCATCGAACCTTAGCACTTCGCCGGTAGCGGTAAGTGGGTCGGCCTGGGTGGACACAGTTATTTTGGCCACAGTACGTTCCAGTATGGCGTCTGCCATCTGGCAGGCCATAGTACGCTTCCATATAAGCTCATAAAGCCGTGTGGTATCCGCATCGCCTGCAGTGGTTGCATTCATGTCAGTGGGCCTGATACACTCATGCGCTTCCTGTGCCGACTCATTCTTTGTTTTGTAAGCCCGCTGCTGGTGATACTTTTCGCCATACTGTGCAGTTATCGCAGCACGTGCGGCATCAATAGCCGTTTCAGACAGGTTCACCGAATCGGTTCGCATATAGGTGATATGCCCGTTTTCATAGAGCTTCTGCGCCAGCAGCATGGTTTTTGACACCGAGTAGCCCAGTTTGCGGCTTGCCTCCTGCTGTAGGGTGGAAGTTGTAAACGGTGCGGACGGAGATTTTTTGCCGGGTTTCACCTGCACATCTCTTACGGTATAGGTAGCGCCTATGCATTTTTGCAGGTAGTTACCTGCCCCGTTTGCATCATTTATCCGGTCTGGCCCATCGGCCTTAAAGGTTACTTTCTTTTTATTCAGGTCTTCGGCAGCAAAAAAGGCTTCCACCTTGAAGCTGCTCATTATATTAAAGCGAATAATCTCCCTTTCACGCTCCACGATGAGGCGAACTGCCACCGATTGCACCCTGCCTGCCGATAGATTGTTGCGCATACTCATCTTGCGCCAGAGTACCGGGGATAATTCAAAGCCTACTATACGATCTAATATCCTGCGGGCCTGCTGTGCATTTACCAGGTCCATGTTCACAAAGCGC
>Ga0206969_1210_pt1 | contig 14116 bp, 11 predicted proteins | sample Alteio_BWOrgHeat_87_FD_153256 | JGI IMG/M metagenome (GOLD analysis project Ga0206969, IMG submission 153256) | Enriched cells from forest soil in Barre Woods Harvard Forest LTER site, Petersham, Massachusetts, United States -... | ecosystem: Environmental > Terrestrial > Soil > Temperate forest >... | reverse complement strand
GGAAGATGGTACCGGCATTGTGCATACCGCCCCTGCCTTTGGCGCAGATGACTACCGTGTGGGTAAGAAACACGATATAGGCATACTGACCATGGTGGACAAAGAAGGTAAGTTTAACGACTATACTGGGGAATTCAGCGGCAGGTATGTAAAGAATTACAAAGACGACCCTGATTATAAGGATGTGGATGTGGATATTGCCGTAAAGCTAAAACTGGAAGGCCATGCCTTTAAAGTAGAGAAATACGAGCATACCTATCCGCATTGCTGGCGCACAGACAAGCCGGTTATCTATTATCCACTCGATGCCTGGTTCATTAGAACTACAGCGGTGAAGGACAGGATGATAGAGCTGAATAAGACCATAAACTGGAAGCCCAAAGCTACCGGCGAAGGTCGTTTTGGTAATTGGCTGGAGAATATGGTGGACTGGAACCTGAGCCGCAGTCGCTTCTGGGGAACACCACTGCCAGTATGGGTAAGTGACGATGGATCAATGAAATGCATAGGCAGTATTGATGAACTGGTAAAGGAGGCGCAAAAGGCGAATAAGGCACTTGGCCTGAATCAACTATTGGAAGAAGAGCATATGGTTACCGCCGCTCATGATGTCGTTGGTACGCTTACCTTTAAGCCTACGCGCAAGCAAGACCTGGACCTGCACAAGCCTTTTGTTGACCAGATAATATTAGTATCTGACAGTGGACAGCCTATGCGCCGCGAACCTGATCTTATAGATGTGTGGTTCGACAGTGGGGCCATGCCATATGCGCAATTACATTATCCGTTTGAAAACCACCCGAAGAAGGATATTAAGAAAAATTTCCCTGCCGATTTTATAGCCGAGGGCGTTGACCAGACGCGTGGATGGTTTTATACCCTTCATGCACTTGGCGTTATGCTCTTCGATAGTGTGGCCTACAAGACGGTGGTAAGCAATGGTTTGGTGCTGGACAAGAACGGCAATAAAATGAGCAAAAGGGTAGGGAACGTAATAGATCCATTCAGCACCATAGAGAAATATAGCGCTGACGCCACCCGCTGGTATCTGATTACAAATGCATCGCCATGGGATAGCTTACGTTTTGATTTGGAAGGAATTAAGGAAGTGCAGCGGAAGTATTTTGGAACGTTATACAACACCTACCAATTCTTTGCGCTTTATGCCAATGTGGATAATTTTACATTCAAGGAAAATTATATCCCTGTTAATAAACGGCCGGAGATAGACCGCTGGATACTTTCCTCCCTGCAAACACTTGTAAAGAACGTTACCGCCAGCATGGAGGACTATGAACCTACGCAGGCCGGCAGGGCAATGGAGTATTTCCTGGACGAGCAACTGAGCAACTGGTATGTGCGCCTTTGCCGTCGCCGGTTCTGGAAGGGGGAGTATGAGCATGACAAGATATGCGCGTATCAAACGTTATATGAGTGCTTAGAGACCTTGTCTTTGTTAATGGCGCCTATAGCACCGTTCTTTGCCGACTGGTTATTCACGAATCTGGACAGTATTACCAACCGCAATAAATGTACATCTGTGCATTTAGTAGATTATCCCCAGGCCGATGAAAGCTGCATAGATACTGATCTGGAAGAGCGCATGAGGTTGGCCCAGGATATTTCTTCACTTGTGCTATCTGTGCGTAAAAAGGTTAATATCAAGGTAAGGCAGCCATTGCAGCGCATATTAATACCTGTAATGGATGGCCATACCAAGGATCAGATAAGCAAAATTGAAGAACTGATAAAAAATGAGGTCAACATAAAATCAATAGAATACCTCACAGATACAGAAGGATTTATTAAAAAGAAACTAAAACCAAATTTTAAAAGCCTGGGCGCAAGAATGGGCGCAAAAATGAAAAGTGTGGCAGCAGCTATATTGCAAATGAGCCAGCAAGACATTAGCACATTGGAAAGGGAGAAGAACTTTGCCTTGACGGTGGATGATGAACAGGTGGAATTGCAGATAGCCGACGTGGATATAATAGCCGAGGATATACCAGGGTGGTCAGTTGCCAACAAAGACAACCTGACGGTAGCCTTAGATATTACCATTACCCCTGAGTTGCTGGAAGAAGGTAATGCACGGGAGATAGTGAACCGTATCCAGAAGATACGTAAAGAGAGTGGATTAGAAGTTACAGACCGGATCAGCGTAGAATTTCAGGACTATGAGCCATTTAAAAGTACAATAATTAATTATTGTGACTATATTTGCGCGGAAATTTTGGCGGATACTATAAAAATAGTGCCGCAAATTGACAATGGAACTGAAATTGAAGTAAACGACGTAATTCTTAAAATCTTCATATCAAAACTTTCTTAAACGTCATGGCCACACAAAACAAGAAGGCTACAATGCCATCGAAAAGCGCAAAATCCACGCAGGGTGCAAGCAAAGTTGCGCACGCTAAAAAAGCTGTGGCTGTGAAGAATGTAAAATTGGCCAATAAGAATACACCATCAAAAACGGTGGTAAAAAAAGCAGTACCGGCAAAAAAAGCTACTCCGGCAAAACCGGTAGCAAAAAAGGCGGCAGCCCCTAAAAGTAAAACAAGTGCCAAACCGGCCGCTAAGGTGGCGCCGGCAAAAAAGGCAGCGCCAGTAGTAAAACAAACACCTCCAAAAAAACAAGCAATAGCAAATAACCAAAAGACTGTGAATAAGAAAAATAGCAAACCTGCTCCACCACCAGCCAAAAAAGCTCCAGCCAAAAAAGCAGCCCCGATAGCAAAGAAAGCAGCGCCAGCAAAGAAAGCAGCGCCAGCGGCAAAGAAACCGACAGCGAAGCCAGTAGCCAAGGCTCCGGCAAAACCAGTTGCGAAGCCCGCTGCAAAGCCAGTAGCTAAGGCGGCGCCGGCGCCTAAGAAGGCAGCGCCTGCGCCTGCACCCGCTCCCAAACAGGAGTCGGTAAAGAAAGCGCCGGTAAAGAAGAAACTGACCGTTACCCAAATGCCGGTAAAGATCAGCGCATCTACGCCACGGCCTATGGCAACCCCGATAGCCCGGCCAACTGAGAAAAAGCCTAATGTAGTGATCGCACACCGCCGTCTTGAAAATAAATCGAAAACGGTAACTGAAAATGCGAATACCATGATCCAGTACCAGCCAGAGACTTACAGGTCGATACTTGATGAGCCGCAGCAGCAGCAGGGGCCGGTGTATCGGTATAGCGATGAGGACCTGGTTGAGTTCAGGGAGATCATTGCCAGCCGGTTAGAGGCTGCCCGCAAGGAGCTCAACTACCTGCAGGGGCTTATAACCCGCAAGGATGAAGCTGGTACCGAAGATACCGAGAACCGCTACATGAATATGGAAGACGGCAGCGGCGCAATGGAACGCGAACAACTGGCACAGCTCGCCAGCCGCCAGATTCAGTTTATGAGCCACTTAGAAAAAGCGCTCGTGCGTATAGAAAACAAGACCTATGGTATTTGCCGTATTACCGGCAAGCTGATAGACAAAGCCCGCCTGCGCGCCGTACCACATGCCACACTAAGCATAGAAGCCAAGAAGCTAATGGGTACGAAACAGAACTAAATCTCATTAACGAATTATATTTTGACAAGATGCCTCCCTAAACCGGGGGCATTTTTGTTTTAGGAGTTTATGTAATTTAGCCAGCAAATACCAACTATGCATATTTCCCTTCAATCAATTGCCACCGTTTCTAACTCCCGGACAGAAGCCACAGACGACTACTGGGGCAACGTTATAACAGAGATCGTGCTCGAGGAACATATCCCCACCGAGGCATTTACCAATATAGAAATGTTCTCCCATTTGGAAATAGTATTCTACTTTGATAAGGCGGATGATGGTGATATGGTTTATTCCGGCAGGCCGCGGGGAAACCCTGCTTACCCGCTTATGGGAATCTTTGGGCAGCGCAAAAAAGATAGGCCCAATAAAATCGGGTTATGCATCGTGGAGTTGCTGGAGCATAATGGCAGAACAATAAAAATAAAGGGCCTCGACGCTATAGACGGTACTCCTGTTTTGGATATCAAGCCGGTTTTCAGGGAGTTCCTACCCAATGGCGAAACAGTGCAGCCCATGTGGGTCGCCGACCTTATGAAGAATTATTGGGTGTAGCTTAAATGCTTAATAAGACCAACAACAGCGAAAAACCGGATCAAAATAGTTGGTGCTTTTCATTAATTTTCGTTGTCTGCAATATTTTCTAAAAACTCCCATTTGCCATTTTTTTTATTGAATATCAAAACCGCAAAGCCACCAATTGGCGATTTTGCGTAGCCTCTGTTGACTTGAATCAACGCATATTTTCTGTTGTCGTCAAAAATTGGTTTAGAAAAAGCATAGTATGGAAGACCTTCCTGTATAGAAGAACTATCAACAATACACCTTGTTTCAATCAAAGCTTCACAATTCCATTTCTCTGTAAAAGTGTCAACAGCAAGTCTTCTAAAGAGTTCTTCTTTAATGTTTTTAGGAATATATCTAGTCATATATTTCATTCCCCAAACTGAACTCTTTTTATCAATTCTGATCGTAGATTCAACTAAATAATGATAACCGGGTAAAGTGTCTATGCCAGATAAAGTATATTTTATCTGCACAATTTTATTAATAAAATCTTCTTTTCTTTCTTGAGCAAAACAAGAATGGGCATAAAAAATAGATAGTGTCAGCAGCATTCTTTTCATCGCTGTAATATGATTTTATCAGAAGATAATAAAGTGTTACAATTAGTACGCCTTATTATTTCCACTTCGTGATAGTTTTTGATTCTATCTACTGACCAGAAAACGGTAAGTTATACCTTGCTGCTTTTCTTATTTCCTGAAATTGCGCCTATCGCTCTTACGAGGGCGAATGTCAAAAATGTCACCGACATGGTTGCACAAAATTTATTTGCCGGCCAATGCAGTATAGTACCCACTATGGCATATGCCGACAAAACGCAGCCAACGATAAATAAAAAGCGGTTTGAGTTTTTCATAACGTGATTTAGGAAATAAAGGTAAAAAAGAAATACTACATTTAGCAAACCCCTCAATTTGCTATTTTACTGACTCCGGAGTTGTTTAAAAAAATATTTTCCGAACTCTGTCCAAATCTTCATTTTCCGTTCGTCATTACCATATCAAACATAAAAAACAAGATCATGGCAGCAATCAAACAATTATTTCATATAGCCGCGCCGAGGAGCGCCGTATATGATGCCGCATCAACTATTGATGGGCTAAGCAAGTGGTGGACCACACAAACTACCGGCGACAGTAACCCTGGCGGAGTTATCGCCTTCCGTTTCGGGACCGTTGGTATGGACTTTAAAGTGACCAGCCTGAAAGAAGATGAGGAAATACAATGGGAGTGTGTGGCCGGTTTCGACGACTGGATAGGCACAACGATCACTTTCCGGTTCGATGAGAACGAGGGTAAAACGCGCGTCCGGTTTACTCACGACAATTGGCGGGAAACGGGCGACCATTATGCCGCCTGCAACTTTAGCTGGAGCCGTTATATGGAGAGCCTCCGGGAACTGTGCCAGGCAGGAAAGGGGAAGCCTTTTGGAATGTGACAATTAGATAATTCGACAATTCGACAATGTGGTTAATGGGGTAAATGGTTAATAGGGTAATTCGGCCTTCAATATTCTCATCATTTTCAAATCAATATTCATAACAATTAAAACCAAAACAAAATGAAACAGTACATGTTCTTATTCAGGGGCGGCGATGCCCACGCACCGGGACAATCACCGGAAGTGCAGCAAGCACATATGCAACTATGGATGCAATGGATGGGCGGCCTGGCACAATCTGGTAAACTGATAGGCGCACAACCACTTGCACAAACAGGTAAGATACTGACCGGCACAAAGAAAGTAGTAACCGATGGCCCATTCATGGAGGGCAAGGAAATGGTAGGCGGCTACCTGATGTGCAAAGCAGATACCTATGACGAGGCTGTGGAAGTTGCAAAAGGATGTCCTATATTAGTGTTTGAAGACGGCAAAGTTGAGGTAAGGGAAATGCAGGAAATCAAAATGTAATTGGACACTTTTCAGAATAATATAGACAAGCTAACCGACCATCTTTTCCGGCAACAATCGGGAAAGATGGTTGCGGTTTTGGCCAAAGTCTTCGGCACAGAAAACCTTCAGGTAGCCGAAGATGTGGTGCAGGATACGCTGCTACAGGCCATGGAGATATGGAAGCTGAAAGGCGCACCCGACAATCCATCGGCCTGGCTTTACCGGGTGGCTAAAAATAAAGCCATAGACATTCTGCGGAGAAATAAGTTCTCCGTGCAGTATGACTTCAGCGACAATGACCGGATACTCCTGCAATCGGAATATACCATGAGTACCGTAATGGAAAATCTGTGGAAGGAAGAAATGGTGCAGGACGACCTGCTGCGGATGATGTTTGCCTGTTGCCACCCCGATATTTCTGAAGAGAACCAGATAACACTGATACTGAAAACACTTTGCGGTTTTAGTACGGCAGAGATCGCTCGCTCGTTCCTTACCACCGAGGATACAATATCTAAACGCCTTTACCGGACCAAGGAATTTTTCAGGGAACGAAAAATAAGGCCGGAATTTCCGCCGACCGACCATCTGAAAAGCAGGGCTAATGCTGTTTTGAGAACCATCTACCTCATTTTTAACGAGGGGTATAATTCCACCCACACAGATGTGATGATACGTAAGGACCTGCTGGAGCAGGCTATGTACCTCTGTGACCAGTTATGCAGCAACGTGCATACCCGCCTGCCAGAAGTATATGCGGCTATGGCACTTATGTGTTTTCATGCGGCACGCATAGACAGCCGCATGGGCGGTGAGGGAGAAATAATATTGCTCCCCAAGCAGGACAGGAGCAAGTGGAATACACAACTGATCTGTGATGGAAGCGCCTACCTGGATAAGGCCGCGATTGGCAGCGAAGTGAGCAGCTATCACATAGAAGCTGCCATAGCATTTGAGCACTGCGCCGCCCCGCGTTTTGGAGATACGAATTGGGCACATATACTCGTCCTTTACACGTGGCTCGACGCTATAGCACCTTCCACAATTGTGCAGCTCAACAGGCTTACCGTTATAGGTAAGGTGCATGGCAACGAAGCTGTCTTGCAGGAGATAGAGCAATCTGCACGCATCCCGGAGTGGGAGAAGCATTTTCTTTACCACAGCATACTTGGTGAAATATATTCGTCCACTGACAAGGAAAAAGCATTGCTGTGCTACGAAAAGGCCGTTCAACTCACGCAATCCATTTCTGAGAAAAAGCTATTGAGGAAAAAGATAGCTATGTTAGGAACGATGACAAAATAATTTACCAACCTGACTTGTTCTTTTCCATTTTTTCTTCGTTGTAAAAATCTTTAAATAGCACACTATTCGCAGATTTTACGCCTCGAAAAAAAGAAAAATAACCGCGCCAACTTGCATAATTTTTTTTGTCATCGTTCCATAACTTTGCCTGCATTATGAAACGATTTATTGCTACCCTGTTCCTCATTGTTTTTTCGTGTACATCGGCAATGGCCAATGAGATTGCCTACTATAATAAAACGTGGGACGAGATCAAGGCAAAAGCGAAGGCCGAACACAAATACATTTTCGTGGATTGCTATACCTCGTGGTGCGGCTGGTGCAAGGTGATGGACAAGGAAACTATGCAGGACGATGGTATTGTAGCGCTGATGGGCAATAAGTACGTGGCCGTGAAAATGGATATGGAAAAGGGCGAGGGCATAAAGCTGGCCATGAAGTTTCATATTACCGGCTACCCCACCTTTTTGTTTTTCAATGCCGATGGCAATTTCATTTATGAAGCAGTGGGATACCAAAAGACAGATAAGTTCACCCAGGTGCTGAACGATGCGCTTGATGAAACGAAGCAGTTTAAGGCGCCAGGCTACAGCACTTCGCTGGATGTGGACCTGCCCCTGTTTTACCAGGATGCCTACGGGGCAAACGGAGCAAAGAAATCACCGACCGGGCCTGACGTTTATGCCTACTTAGGCAGCCAGAAAGACCCTTTTACAGAAGCCAACTGGGCCGTGCTTGCCCGCTTCGACCTGAACGATGCGTACACGCAATACTTCTTAGACAATATCACCAAATACGAACAGCTTTATAGTACATATTGCGTGCAGCAGAAGGTAAATGCAGTGCTTAGCGCCCGCCTGCAAGCAGTGATGAAGGACAAAGACACCGCAAAATTCAGGGACATCCTGAACATGGTGGACAAATATGTAAAAGATGATCCCCGTGGGGTAAAAATAAATGTGCGCTCAACCTTCTATAAGGAAACTAAAGACTGGGGTAAATACACCGAAGCTATAAGCGACTATATTGCCATAAACGGTTACGCCAACGAGCAATATATCCATTCGCTGTGCGCAGCCATGTGCCAGGAGTGCAATGATAAAAAACTGCTGAACAAAATTTGCCCTTACATGCTAAAAGTGGTGAACAAGGACGACAAGTATGCCTATCTGGATACCTATGCAACGCTACTATATAAAACCGGCCAGGTGAAAGAGGCGAAGACCTGGGCTAATAAGGCAATAGCGATAGGCAAGAAAACCGGGGCGGATATATCTTCGGCTGAGGCGCTGTTAAAAAAGGACTAGGATTTATAAGATTTTCAGGATTTTAGGATGTGGGCAAATAGTAAATCGTTATCAAAATTATCAGATTGTCAAATCGAAGCTAACTTCTCGCGATGGTAATTCCCCCTTGCAGGCAAGCCTGGTTATCAATGGCACCTCGAAATATTCCCCGAAGCTATACTTCTCGCCGCATAAGTTTGTGCAATGATAAACAGGCAAGCCCAATAGGGCTTAAATTATGAATAGCCACCGGTGAAACCGGTGGGAAAATAGATGTTGGTTATTGAACCCCGGCGGGGTTCAACTGGTATAACCTGAAAACTCCGGGTTTCACCCGGAGCTATTCACATTAAAGCCTTCCAGGCTTTTTAATTCAGTGCACATTTTTATCCGGCGTATAGTATAAATTCATGACTCCCTCGGCACCTGTCCCGATTTTTCCAACGGGACAGGTGCCGAGGGTTTATTCCCACAATTACGCCAACAAAATACTCAAAAAAACAATATGTATAAATTAAAAAGGAATGAAAAAACATCCACACTATAGATTAGAATATTACTTTTGAAAGCCGATGAAACAAGACCTTTTCCGCAAAAAAACGCTGGAGCATATAAATAAGGAAGTGGCCGATGGCCTTATTGAAGGGCATGGTAGCAATATGCAAAAAGTGCTTACTGTGCGCGATCTTACTTTTATGGGTATAGCCGCCATTGTGGGCGCAGGTATATTCTCCACCATCGGCAAGGCAAGCTTTGATGGCGGGCCGGGTATTATACTGTTGTTCCTGTTTATATCGGTAGCGTGTGGCTTCTCGGCTATCTGCTATGCCGAGTTCGCCAGCATGGTGCCCGTGTCGGGCAGTGCATATACTTATTCTTATGTGGCATTCGGGGAGATAATAGCCTGGATCATAGGCTGGGACCTGCTTATGGAGTATGCCATAGGCAATATAGCCGTAGCCATATCGTGGAGCGATTATTTCTGTTCCTTAGTGAATAGCATACATATAGGCAGTTTTCATCCCCACGTACCGGAATACGTGGCTACCGACTACTGGACAGCCAAAGACAGCCTTACCGATGCAGCAAAGCTGGCATGGGCCAATGCACCTGTTATTGGCGGGCTACGGTTCATTTGTAATATCCCGGCATTCCTCATCACGGTGGTCATTACCTGGATCATTTACATAGGCATTAAGGAATCGCGGCGAAGCACCAATATAATGGTGATACTTAAAATAGCCATTATACTGCTGGTGATGATAGCCGGTTGCTTTTATGTGAATACCGCCAACTGGACGCCTTTTCTGCCAAATGGCATAGGCGGAGTGCTTACCGGTACATCGGCTGTGTTCTTTTCTTACATAGGCTTCGATGCTATATCCACCACCGCAGAGGAGTGTAAGAACCCGCAGCGCGACCTGCCAAAGGCCATGTTCAACTCCCTCATTATCTGCACGGTGGTGTATGTACTTGTAGCCTTAGTGCTTACCGGTATGACGAGCTATAAAAACCTGAATGTGGGCGATCCGCTGGCCTATGTATTCAGCGCTATGAACAGCAAGTGGGCCAACTGGATAGCCGGGGTTATTTCCATAAGCGCGGTTATAGCCACAGCAAGTGTGCTTTTGGTGTTCCAGCTTGGCCAGCCACGTATATGGATGAGCATGAGCCGGGATGGCTTGCTGCCGCCCATATTCGCAAGGCTGCACCCAAAGTATAAGACCCCGTCTTTTTCCACAATCCTTACCGGTGTGATAGTGGGCGTGCCTGCTTTGTTTATGAACCTTACAGTGGTGGTGGACCTTACCAGTGTGGGCACTTTGTTTGCATTTGTACTGGTATGCGGGGGTATATTGAAACTCCAAAACGACCCCAACCGCCTCCAAAGCAAGTTTAAGACGCCCTATGTGAATGGCAAATGGATAGTTCCACTCATGTTCATAACAAGTATAATATTGTTTGAACGGTTCTATCCCGGCGGCTTCAGGGGCTACCTCAACTTTGCAGATCCAAAAGGAAATGTAACCTGGGATGTGGTAAGGCAAAAAGTACCCTTCTTCCTGTTCGGTATCACTTTTATTGTCACTACTGTATTGTCCTTCATAAAAAATTACTCGCTTATACCGGTGCTTGGCTTTTTATGCTGTGCCTACCTGCTATCAGAGTCCGGCACTACCAATTGGGAGCGGTTCCTGATATGGCTGGTGGTGGGTATGGGCGTATATTTCCTGTATGGGTCAAAGAATAGTAAACTGGGTAAGGCGGATGCAACGAGCGATAATATTAATAGTCTGTCTTAAAAGGGCGCCTCCTGTACTGTCCAATTCAGCTATACTGCGCAAGGACTAAATTTGTGACTTTTATACTATACGCCGGATAAAAATGTGCACTGAATTAAAAAGCCTGGAAGGCTTTAATGTGAATAGCTCCGGGTGAAACCCGGAGTTTTCAGGGTTATACCAGTTGAACCCCGCCGGGGTTCAATAATCACATCTATTTTCCCACCGGTTTCACCGGTGGCTATTCATAATTTAAGCCCTATCGGGCTTGCCAGTTTATCATTGCACAAACTTATGCGGCGAGAAGTATAGTTCAATAGAAAAATCGAAGAACTGTCATGGTGAGCCCCGCCGAACCATGACATGCTGAGATTATTTTTGACGCTGAATCGGAGTGGAAATACACAAATTTATCCCTTGCGCGGTATACATCAAAAAGAATCAACCTTAATCAGCGGTTCAGACAAACCACAAAATGTGAATATCTTACCCACCGCCGCGCCATAACCGGCACAGATTTTGCGACAAAATAGAGTCGGTTTGCTAAGATTATCATGAGCTTTGTGACCTTTGTGTGTCCCTTTGTGTCCTTCGTGGTAAAAAAGCGCTCACCCCACGAAAACCAGAAATAGGGTCACCAATGGGGTCACCCCAAAAATTACAAACCGCCGAAACAGTTTACAGGCATGTCATAGCGCAAACAAGCTTATGTGTACTTATCCACATTTACTTTTTTTCAGCGGGGTGGGGTGGGCAAATGTAAAGAACATGGAAATTGAGTCATTCAGCAATTGAGCCATTCAGCAATTATTTATACAGTTCCACACACAAGCTCTTTACGAACAACTCCCTGTGGCCGGTATTCCAAACAAACAGCCTTATCTTATCGCCATCCTTCATGTTCCTGGGTATCCTTATGAAGAAGTAAACGTTGCCCCATACTCCCGGTTCGCTATGCTCATGGGTGAGCACAGTTTGGGTATTTATGCCGCTGCTGTATATCTTGTTCTCTATTTTGCAAGCCCGCCAAAGCTTGTCCTTTACCTCTATTACCAGCATGTGCTTATAGTAGTCGGGGTAGCCGGGATACATAAATGTGCCACTGCATTTGAGCCAGCGGGCGCCTTTAAACTTTTGCGCGTCATAGGTTACCAATGGCGCCTCGGCATAGTCTTCGCTGTGCATATGGTATATCGTATCGGCATAGTTTTGGCAGGCCAGGGTAGCCCTCTTTTGTATTTTAGCCGTATCGGGCTGCCATTCCCAGGTATCCTTTACCACCAGGTCGTTATACGTCAGGTGCGTTCTGAACAGCGTTTGTATATTGAACTTTATGTTCGATTCCTCGCTTACCAGCACCCCCTTCGCCTCCTGCATACTGTAGCTGATATTCAGCGCAATGAAAAAGATCCCGATGCTCACCACTGCCGACTTTACCACTGACTTTTGGGTGGAAATGTACTGTATGAACGCAGCAAGCGGTATTGCCAGTAATGGGTACAAATGTATCATGGGCCTGGAACCGAGGCCGTTAATATAGTTGTAGCAATACCACGAGTAAATGACGTAAACATAGATCGGGAGTATGGCACAGATGCATAGCGCCCATTTATTAAACGACTTATAGAATACAATACCGAACAATGCAAATACCATTATTGGGGAGTAGGCCAGCCAACCGTTATTGAAATAGAGCAGCCCCTCAATGATCTTGGGGTGCAGCCAATTGAAAGACTGGTTGCCATAACTATAGTAGATAAAATGGCCGGTAAGCGCCTTCCAGTAAATGAATTGGGGGATGAACGGGATAAGGAAGGCCAATGCAAAAGACGCAATTCCCAGTTGGTTTTCACGGACAAAAAGCCACTTTGCACGCATGGTTGCCCGGTCATATACATTGTACAGAATGGGTATGAGCAGGCACAAAACGTCTGTAGGGCGAATGATCGTTATCATGCCTGCTGTGAGTCCGAGGGCAAGGAATGATACCAGGCGTGGCTTTCCATGAACTTTGATGGTCAGGAATAAGAGCAAAGCATAAAGGAAAAACAAAGGCACATGCGACATGCCACCCTGATAAAATGAGAACCAGAACAGGTTGGTGCCTATGTAGATAACTACCGTTGTAATAAATGAATGGGTAACGCTAAAGTAATTCTTCAGTACTTTATATACCAGCAAAAGCCCGAGAAGGGAATACACCAGCGCAGATATTTTGATGAGGTTATTATAGGTATCTGAAAAGCCATTTGCGGGTAGTCCCCGTAGTTTTTCGTAGCCATGGGCTATCAGAAAGAAAGGCACTTCCATAAGCGCCACCCCATAGGTATATTGGTTTACTACCTTGCCATTTGGCGTTTTCCATTCGTTTTGGTGTTCCAGGTACCAGGATATGTCGCCGCCTATGCCTTTATCCTTTGGGAGATCTAGCGTTTCCAGGTTGTGGTAAATAAAGGTAGCAGGCAAATAGAGGTAATAACCCAGCCCATCGCCATACAGCACTTTCGACTTCAGTCCATAACCGAAAATGAAAAAAGCGGTAATGATAATGGCAACAACAAGAATTGCTTTATTCAATAAGTTGCGAACCATATCAGGGCGTTATTGTAATACAACGATGATTGTAATAGTAATATTATTTTGGATCAAAATCAAATTAACGGAACAGGCAGCCGGTTTATTATAACACCTTGTTACTACAAATTCAGCGCTGTTATATACTATTTATTCCGTAACTTCGTTATGCTTTTAAAGGCATTGTTTTTATAGCTTGGTGAGTAGCCTATTGTTATGCAGAAGAGCGTTGTAATATTTTTAGTTTTGATTTCCCTATGCTTCTTGTGCGGGCTGGATGCCTGTAGAAAGAAAGAGGTAACGCCAACGCCGTTCTCTAATCTGCTGGGCACCTGGGTGCTTACAAAAACGGCCACAGATGATAACGGGACCGGCACCGATCCGGTATATTACCCGGTGGCCGCCGGGCAGAAATATTACCTGGTATTTAACCCGGATAGTTCCGGCAAAGATTCAGAGATATACAATGGGATTTTATCGCCTGTTCAGCTGTTCAGTTGGGAGATAACCACAAACGACTCCGTTTATGTTGCCTATCATGCCAACTATGATGTAGTCTATTCCATTTTCAGCGTCACGTCGGCATCCCTCAGCCTCGCTTCCAGTCACTTAACCCCATCGGGGGTTAAGGAACTGACATGGAATTATTACGAGAAGAGGTG
>Ga0206969_1209_pt1 | contig 14125 bp, 10 predicted proteins | sample Alteio_BWOrgHeat_87_FD_153256 | JGI IMG/M metagenome (GOLD analysis project Ga0206969, IMG submission 153256) | Enriched cells from forest soil in Barre Woods Harvard Forest LTER site, Petersham, Massachusetts, United States -... | ecosystem: Environmental > Terrestrial > Soil > Temperate forest >... | reverse complement strand
AACGATGGAGACCCGCAAAATCCCCGGCCTATTTTTTGTCGGCGAAGTAGTCGACGTAACCGGACACCTCGGTGGCTTCAATTTCCAGTGGGCCTGGGCTTCAGGAGCCACAGCAGGCCGGTATTTGGCGGAAAAGGACTGACCTTGCCTCATTCTCTGCATTATTGGACTCGTATAGGACAGTACAAACCTGACATGAATAGAGGCATCGAGACTCTATTCGCGGAATTCGCGACACCTTCGCGGTCAGGAGCCGATCCATCCTGGGTCGTGCACCTGAAAAGCCGACAAGAACAACTTTGGAACAATGTGCGGAATATTGGAACAGAGGCGCGGCACAACCTTTCTCATTCCGTGACTTCGAAAGAATCCACGCGGCGAGCCCGGCACAAGAACCCAACGCTCGATCGACACGGAATCGCGAGACTGAGGCAAAACTGGATCTATCGGTTGAAGCAGGCCGACGCTCCCTAGGAGTTGAAAGGAAGCAATGACTGCGGAAACCACAACCGCTCCTTTGCCTCGTGCTTTGAAACGCCTTTTCCTGAAACGAGCTTCTTGAAAAGCTCTTTCTCGAAACGCTCTTTCCCGAAACGCCTCTCCCTCAATCCGCGCCGTGGTGCGACAGTGCTGCTGTCCTCTCCAACTTTTCCCAAGAGAACGCGCGGCCGTCTATGGCTCGCTTCAGCGTCTTGAAGAGCACCACCGAAAACACCTGGCGATACGTGAAGCGTTGGATCCAGATGTCGGCCAGCAGCCAGTAATCTTCGTGCTGGCGGGGATCGCGACGCTCTAGGGCGAAGGCTAGAGACGACGCGAGGAAGTCGATGATGAGGAAGCTGGCGAAGTAGATCACGAGCTTCTGAAAGGTTGCGGGATTGGCGGCGTAGGGATGGAAGTGGCGGTCGATGAAGTACCACAGGGCGCTTACCACGAACATCACGTCGATGAACGGGGAGACCAGTGGCAGCAGGATCTGGAAGACGAGGATGTTGGGCAGCGCGAACCATCCGAAGCTGCCGCGGCGGCGGATGGCGCCGCGATGCTTCCAGAGTGACTGCAGGATTCCGAATGACCAGCGGAAGCGCTGGCGCATGAGCCCGCGCGCGTTCATTGGAGCTTCGGTGTAGGCGAGCGCACGGTCTTCGTAGATTACGCGGAAGCCCATACGCAGGAGGTTCATGGTGAGGTCGGCATCTTCGGCGACGGTGTGCAGGCTGTATCCGCCGGCCTCGCGCACCAGTTGGGTGCGCCACGCGCCCAGCGCGCCCGGCACCACCGTGACGGCCCCGAGCAGGTCGAGGGCGCGCCGCTCGAAGTTCTGGCTGGTGATGTATTCGAGCGCCTGCCAGCGCGTCCAGATGTTCACGCGATTTCCCACTTTGGCATTGCCCGCGACCGCGCCGATCTTCTGGTTCTGGAAATGTGGGATGAGGCGGCCGATGGCTTCTTTGGCGATCACCGTGTCCGCGTCGATGCCGACGTAGAAGTCCTCGGTGACGTGCTCGAGAGCGTAATTAAGCGCCTCCGCCTTTCCGGAGTTTGGCTTGGTGAGCACCACTACGCGCCCTGCGGCAATTTCAATTTGGAACTTGGTGCGCGCGATCTCGAGAGTGCGGTCTTTCGAGCCGTCGTCGATGACGATCACGCGCAGATTGGGATACGTCGAAGCGAGCACGGAGCGCACTGTCCGTTCGATTACTTTTTCTTCGTTGTAGGCCGGCACGAGTACGGCGACCGGCGGCTGGAAGGTCATATCCAGTTCCAGCGCCGAAGAGCCTTTGATGCGGTCGATGGTAGCCATCGCCCCGATTACCAGCAGGCGGCCGGTCATCAGGATGTCACCCAGGAAAAAGGTGTCCTGAATGCCGATGAGGAGGAGGCTGAACATCCAGAAGGCGAGGTCATCGACGCGTGCGGCCAAGCGCTCGCGCGTGCTCCCCAGCGGCGGCATCACTTGCGCGCGCGTTTGGCCGATCAGTTCTGAAACGGGAACAATCTCGTAGCCACGGGCGCGGACGCCGTCGATAATCAACGGCAGCGCCTTCACCGTATCCGAGCGGTCGCCGCCGCCATCGTGCAGAAGGATGATGTTGCCCTTAGCCAGATTTTGAAACACTCGATCGGCGATCTCCTGGGCGGTGTAGTGCGGATTCAGCGACCAGTCGCTGGGATCGATCTTGTCGCCGACGGTGATGTAGCCCATGGCCTGCGTGAGTTCGAGCGGCTTCACTTCGTCGGAGGTATCGGGCTCCTGATCGATCGAATACGGTGGCCGGAAGAAGAGCGGCTTGATGCCCAGCTTGGCGGCAAACAGGCGTTCGGTGACGTTGATCTCCTTCTCGAATCGCCAAGTGGAGATTTCGCTGATATTGGGATGGGTGAGCGTGTGGTTCCCGATCTCGTGGCCTTCGCTGTAAATGCGCTTTACCAGGCTGGGATCGCTTTCCGACGGGACACCGATCAGGAAGAATGTCGCCTTCGCGTTCTTCTGCTTGAGGATGTCGAGTAGTCGCGGCGTAAACTGCGGGTCGGGACCATCGTCGAAGGTAATGGCAACCTTGTTCGGCTTATAGCCGTAGGCCTCGAGCTCGTAGGGATTCGGCAACTTGCTGACTTTTTCGGCGGTGATGAGTCCGGTGCGCTTCTCGACGGTAACGCTGCGCGTTCCCGAAGCGGGACGCTGCGTGATGCGCAGAATCTCGCCCTGGCCGTCAATGGAAACGTCGGGACCGGGCGGCATTGCGGCAAGCTTCGTGAGCGGGTCGGAGGCGCGCGGCTTGTCCCAGATTTCCCATAGTGAACGGTCCTCGGAGCCAAGACGCCAGAGCGCGAAGGTCTTGATGCCGAGGTCGCGGGCCGCGCGCATCTGGTTGATCGCGGTCACGCCGTCAAGAAACCAGATCTCGTGATGCGTCCCATCGTCTTCGTCATACGCGAAGTGCGGATTCAGCGACTCGGAATCGAGTTCGATGGGGGCTTCGGAATCCGACGAGCGAATCCAAGCGTCCTGCACGGACAGGTTGCACACCTTCGCGCGATTGCCTTCAGGACACTCCACCGGCTTGTTGCCCCACTCGTATCCGTAATTGCCAATTCCCACAATGAGCTTGTCGCGCGGAATGAGCTTGAGCGCCTTCTGAATGTTGCCGACGAAGAATGCATGGCTCGCGACCGGACCAGGTTTGCTCTCGGTCTGGTGCTCGTCGTAGTTCATGAGGATCAGACCGTCGGATTGGGCGGCGAGATATTTGTAGTTGAAGTCGTCGTCGTCGGCCGGGACGTTGATGTACATCTTGTAGCCGCGGGAGTGCAGGTCGGACGACATCTCGCCGATCAGGGTGTTGAACGCCGGCTGAGCATTGCGCGGGAAGTTCTCAAAGTCGACAGAGACGCCCCGAAACTTGTCGTCGGAAGCCAGAAAAGTGAGCAGTTGACGCCTGAAATTCGCGCGTCCATCGACGCTCTGGAAGAAGTTTCCGATGTTCGGAAGGAACGTTTGCGCCCGGGCGTCGAAGTTATTGACGAGCGGGAAGACCTCAATGTCGGCTTTTTCCGCGCGAATAAGCGGCATCACCTGGTCATCGACGCGGTGAATTGCGGCACCGCGAACGACGTCAAACATCTGATTTGTGAGTGGATCAGTGCCTTGAAGGCTTCCGTCAGGCGTAAGGACCGACAGCCATTCGGGAAAAAGCAGGTCAATTTGCCGCAGATATTCCTTCAGCGACGAGTAACTTCCCTTGTCCCAAGTAACGTAAAACGCGGCGCGAAGGCCTTCGTCCTCGTTCAAAACGACTTCAGATGGCGGTTTATTGGTGCGGCGATGGGTGCCGAGGGCGGGTCCGGCGTGGCGCTTGGTGTCGCGAACCGGCTTGTAAGTGTGACGCGTTTCCGGCCAGATGGTCTTCGGCAAGGCCTCGCTGCGTAGCGCCGTGTACATGAACACGACCGCAACAATGCTGATGAGAATCCCTAAAATATGCGTGAGAAGACGCAGATTTCTCCAGCGCTTCAGTTGCGGATCGTAAAAAACTGGGTTGGCCATTCGGGATCGCAGGCTGTTTAATCGTATGACGCAGCGAAATGAGCGTCAAACGACGGCTTCTGAGCTGCTAAGCTCCTGTGATTGTGTGATTTCGTGATGGTGTGATTTGGCGAATTCAAATCACCAAAATCACCAAAATCGCGAAATAGAAGAAACCGGGCGAAGGCGCCCGGATCCTCGTGCATGGCTTAGCAACTTAGGAGCCTAGCAGTTCAGAAGCTATGTCTTCCCTCCTGCGCCGTAATAAATCTTTCTTTCTGACGTTTTTCCTGCTCGGATTATTGCTGCGCTGGTACTTCCTACATTGGCACTTTCTGTTCGAAGGCGACTCCCTGATTTACGGCGATTTGGCCAAGAACTGGATTCTAAGCGGCATCTACGGACTTGCGGACAGCGGACAAGTAACGCCCGTCGACATCAGAATGCCGGGATATCCGGCGTTTTTGGCGGCCTGTTTTGGTTTGTTTGGCATCGAGCACTACGGCGCAGTCGTGCGCGTCCAGGTCGTGATCGATCTGATTACGTGCTTCGTAATCGCTGCCGCAGCGCGCAGATTGTGGTCAGACAGCGCCGCCAAAATCGCATTTGTGCTCGCCGCACTTTGTCCGTTCACGGCGAATTACACAGCAACGCCTCTTCCCGAGACACTGTCAATATTCGCTGCCGCGGTTGCGCTGTTCTTCGCAACGCACGCTGTGCAGAAAATGCGTGCTGCACCGTCGTGGGACGTAGCGCATTCATTCGCCATCGGCGATTGGATCGTATGTGGGCTGGCAATTGCTTTCAGTATCTATCTTCGTCCCGATGGCGGAGTGCTGCTGATCTCCATCGGTTTGTATCTGCTTTGGCTCGCTGTTTCCCAGAATGATGCCGAATTCTTGTGGACCGGCGTGCTGCTCGGCGCAATTTCTCTTCTCCCGTTGACGCCGTGGGCGATCCGAAACTGGCGCACACTGCATCAAGTGGAGCCACTTTCGCCGTTTTACGCGCAGATGCCGAGTGAATATGTGCCGAAGGGATTCAATCGTTGGACGAAAACGTGGGTTGTCGATTTCATTTCGGTCATGAACGTCGAGTGGAATGTATCGAGCGAAGGCCCTGGAGAAGCGGTCGATGTAAACGCCATTCCGCCTCGCGCTTACGACAGTGCCGAAGAAAGAGGGCGGACGCAGCAGCTCTTTGAGCACTACAACGCGACTTTGATTCTCACTCCGGAAATGGATCGGCAATTCGCAGAACTCGCAACGGAGCGCATTCGCACGCATCCGGTGCGCTACTACGTTCTGCTGCCGCTCGCGAGGCTGGCGGACATGTGGATGCGTCCCCGAACGGAGATGCTGAATTTGGAGCTCGACTGGTGGAAATGGGAGGACGTCCCGCAGGAATCGCTCATTTCCCTCGCACTGGCGCTTTTTGATGTGTTCTATGTCGCAGCAGCAATCCTGTCGCTGTGCCGCAAGCTACCCGGCGGCGTCCTGCTCTGGCTCTTCATTCTGTGCCGCTCAGTCCTCCTGGCCACGCTTCCCAATCCGGAACCGCGTTACACGCTGGAGTGCTTTCCGGCTCTATTAATGCTCGCAGGCGCTGGGCTGGCGAGAAAGCCTTTTCACCGCGAGACACAGGGACACGGAGAAAGGGCATGAGGTTTGGGAAACGAAAAATCCAGATGTCTTCCCTTCAGTCAGATTCTCCCTAGACGGATGGCGACATTCGGAAAAACAAACCCTTCCTCAGGCTGTTCTCCGTGTCTCCGTGGTGAAAGGTTACTCGGCGGGACGATCTGACATGCGGAATTGTGTGCGGAAATGTTCCGAGAGCAAACCGACGGCTTCGCGATTGCCGTTAGCGTCGCTTTGGACTAGGTACTTCATCGCCTCGACGAGCACTTTTTGACCCTGAATATAGCGTTTGTCGCTGATGCGCGGAGTGCGGCGGCGCTTCGGATCGGGGACTACCGGGATCGTGAATACTCTGGCCACGCTTCGGATTCCTTCAATTTGAGGCTGATTTTCCGGATAAGGAGAGTAGGAAGGCAATACCTCCATCATCCGTTGCCCAGTATAGGTGGGCATCTACTCCCCTGGAAGAAACTTTTTGTGAAGTAACTATTCGGTAACGCTCAGCTTCCTTTCACCGTCTTCACCTTGCCGGAGGTGTGCAGCTTGAAGACGTCGTCAGAGATCTTCGAATTCAACCTGATATTGATGTAATGCGCGATGCGGTAGTCGCCGGACGGTTCGAAGAGTTGCTGCTTCAACGACACGCCGCGCCCTGCGTCGACCCAGATGTCGATCTTGTCGAACATATTCTTCACTTTGGGAGACTTCGGAGAAAGCTCCAGCTTCGCCGTCTTTACGCCATCGACGGTCTCGCTGCCGGCGAAATCCACCTCGAATTGCTGCTGCAAATCGTGGCCGCGGCCGCCAAAGCCGAGTAAGAGAAAACTCTCCAGTTCGGCACGATTCTTGCCCGTATCGTACTCGTTCACCTGCTCGATCTTTGGCTGATAGATGCTCATTTTGCCGTTCATGAAGACTAAATACTTCCTGTCAGGCGACTGGATCTCCATCGCCATCTGCGTCTCGCCCTTGTTGCTGCGCCGGAAATAGATTTTGCCTTTCTGTGTATCGGTCTCGTTCACGACTTTTTGGTACTGATCCCAGGTGAAGTCAGCTTCGGCGCTGCGGAATTGCGCCGCGGCCGCATCCATCTGGCTGAGCACGGTGTCAAGCGGCGAAGCAGTTTGTGCGGAAGTCGTTTTGGTCTGCGGGGCAGAAACCGCTCTTGTCCTCGCGAAGGAGATGCAGAAAAAAAGAAGAGGCGTTAAGCAGACAACAGCAATCCTAGTTGCCGTTCTCCGTGTCTCCGTGTCTCCGCGTCGAAGAGAATTCAGCTTGCGGGAATGACGGCTGGTCGTGGATGCAAAGCGCATTGAGTTCCTCATCAAAGCTGTTGCTCGACGAAATAGCAGCCGACTTGGAGCTACGATCGGTGCGCCCAAACACGATAGCCGGTTACTTTTCCGGAACTGCTGCGCAGTACCTCGTAGCGGGTGATCGCAATATTTCCAGCAACCGGTTCCAATGCCTGCTTGAGCGCCTTCTGAGTATCAGATTCGTCCGAAGCCACTGCCGACGCGCCTAATTCGTACAAGAATACGTTGGGCCCGTCGGGCCGTACGATAATCTCGCTGAGATGCGGAGTTCTGTTGCCAGGGCTGTCCTTGAAGACGCTATGTGGCGTAAGAAAGATGAAGGCGAGAATCACCGTGACCATCACGTCGTAGTGCAGCCCGCCGCGTGGATGCGTCCAGAGAATGTAACTCTTGATGGTCTGTCCTGCGCTCAGAAAGGCTCTCTCCGGGTACCGCGCTAGTGTAGAGCCAGGCATCGAAGCATGCAAATGCCGGTAACTTCCGTGGCCGTCGCCGCCCCAGACTTGCAGGCGCTTTCAGGCCTGAGATGGTGCTAAACTTAGTTGCTTAGTTCCCGTTGCTGCGCCCATTCTGGGCGCATCGGCCGCTTCGTCGAAATCGGCCAACGGAACGGTTCCGCAATGTTTTTCCTCTGGCCGGGAAAGCGGATTACAGCCTGTGAGTCGTGGCTCGAACCGAAGCAAAATTTCACTGTCTATTCTCTGCGGCCTGATCGTCGGCGCCAGCGCCATGGCCATTCACTGGATCACGATTCCACATGACGATCTTTCGCTTGCCACCCACCTTCTCTTCGGCGATCTGATCGCCGCTCTCACCACTACCATCGTCTGCCTGGCCATCCAGCTGCGGCAGGAAGAGGTGCACTTCGCCAGCGCGATGTCGCGCACGGCCATCGTTGCCGAGCTCAATCATCACGTCCGCAATGCGGTTTTTCCTCTGTGTTTAGCGGTCCAGAAACTCGGCGACAAAGACGCTTCCAAGGTTGCGAACGATGCAGTAGAGCGAATCAATATCGCGCTGAAGGAAGCCACCGCCGACGCGATCTCCGGCCGCGCAACCTATGGCGATGACCAGCACGTGAAGGACGGGAGCTCGCTCGTACACTGATGCCCCGCATTCTCATTGTCGATGACGAAGCCTCGATCCTGAACATGCTCGAAACCATCTTTGAACTTGCTTCCTTTCAAGTGGAAACCGCGAATTCGGCCGCGGAAGCGAAGTCTCGTCTACAGGAAACCAAGTTTGACGTGGTGATGACCGACATGCGCATGGAAAAGCCCAATTCGGGATACGACGTAGTTCGCGCCGCGCGGCAACTCCAGCCTCGTCCAGCCATCGCCATCCTCACCGCGTTCCCAATCTCGCCCACTGACTGGCGGCCGTCGGGCGCAGACGTGCTGCTGTTAAAAGGCGCGGATGTCTTGGATTTACCGCGTAAGCTACAGGCGCTATTGAAGATGCGAGCCGCGTGAACGTGGATCCCGCCACCCCCGGCCAGGTGTTTGAGGGAACATCCATGGTCAGCGGGATACACATTCGGTAGGCCAAGTGTTTAGTCGGAACGTCCACCCTCTGGGCCTGGACAGTCCATCAACCCTCGGCCGGGAGGCGCCGGATCCACGTTTGGAAAGGCGCACGACACTCTATGGGAACAAGAACAGCAGATCCCCCCTCCGCACCTGCATTTCCGATTTCCGAGCAGCCCTCCCTGCGGAGCGAGGGATGACAGGTTCTAGAAGGATCTTCGCCGCACGAATCAGGTCCAGGTTCATTTCTTGCGCGGCGTGATCCGATCCACTCCCATATACGACCGCAGTGCCTCCGGAATCAGCACGCTGCCATCTTCCTGCTGATAGTTCTCGAGAATCGCCAGCCAGGTGCGGCCCACCGCGAGTCCGCTGCCGTTGAGCGTGTGGACGAACTCGCTCTTCTTCTTTCCCGCTGGATGAAAACGGATGTTCGCGCGCCGCGCCTGGAAGCTCTCGAAATTCGAGCAGGAGGAAATTTCGCGGAACAACTGCTGTCCCGGCAGCCAGACTTCGATGTCGTAAGTCTTTGCCGAACTGAAACCCAAGTCGGCTGTGCACAGCGTGACCACGCGATAGTGCAGTCCGAGACGCTGCAGCACCGTCTCTGCATCGCGCGTGAGCTTCTCGTGATCTTCATACGAGCGCTCCGGATGTGAGAATTTCACCAGCTCCACTTTCTGGAACTGATGCTGGCGAATGATGCCGCGCACGTCCTTGCCGTAGGAACCCGCCTCGCTGCGAAAACACGGCGTGTATGCCGTGACCGAGAGTGGAAGCTGATTCTCTTCGAGCGTCTCGCCGCGGTAGAGATTCGTGAGCGGAACCTCGGCCGTGGGCACGAGCCACAGATCGTGATCCTGAAGCTTGAACTGGTCTCCGGCAAACTTCGGCAACTGGCCTGTACCAAACATCGAAGCGGAATTCACCATGTAAGGTGGCAGGACTTCCGTGTATCCATGCTCCGCGGTGTGCAGGTCGAGCATAAAGTTGGCGAGCGCGCGTTCGAGCTTGGCGCCGAGAGCCCAATACACGGCAAAGCGCGCGCCGGATAACTTGGCCGCGCGTTCCAGATCGAGCACTCCGAGCTGCTCGCCAATTTCCCAATGTGGTATCGGCTGGAAACTGAAGGTTACCGGCGTGCCCCAGCGGCGAACTTCTACGTTGTCATGCTCGCTGCGGCCGACGGGAACGCTGGCATGAGGAAGATTCGGGATTTGTGACATCAACGCGTGCAGCTCTTCTCCTAGCTGCGTGGCGAGCTTCTCTTGGCGCTCGCCTTCCTCGCGCAGAGACTTCGTCTCTGCCATGAGCGCCGCGGCATCCTCGCCCGCGCGCTTGCGGCGGCCGACTTCTTCCGACTTCTTGTTGCGCTCCGCTTTCAGCGTCTCAGCCGCGTGGATCGCCTGCCGCCGCCGCGCATCGAGATCGCGAAATCCGCCTAGTAGTTCCTCCGGATTCATCCCGCGCTGACGCAAGCGCTCTTCCACTTCGGGCAGATGTTCCCGCACAAAACCAAGATCGAGCATAAGAGAACTACTCTACCGAAGTTCTGGTGTTCACCGAAAGGGCCAAACCTATTGAACACGGAGGACACGAAGGTCACGAAGGAGTTGTTGCCGGGTTGATCCTCCGTCGGGGTTGCACCGTCGCCCTGTCAAGAGAGTCCGTCGAGGAAAGAACCAAGGGTGATTTACCCCTTCGTGGCCTTCCTGTTCGAAGGGTTTTCGCTAGAATCGACAGAAAGCATGTCATCAACCACCGACTCAACCGCTCAATCGCGCTCCGGACCAGACCTCAGCATCAGCTTCTGCGGCATCGACTTCAGGAACCCGGTGATCGCGGCCAGCGGGACCTTCGGCTACGGCGTCGAATTCGAGGACATCGTCGCCCTCGATAAGCTCGGTGGATTCGTGGTAAAAGGGCTCTCGCGCGAACCCATGGCGGGGAACCCGCCGCCGCGAATGTTTGAAACCGCCGCGGGTATGCTCAACGCAATCGGGCTGCAGAATATCGGGGCGGAGGCATTCGTCAAAGAAAAGCTCCCCGCGCTCTCGCGCAAAAAGAACCTGGTGATCATCGCCAATGTCTTCGGCTATGCCCGCGAAGATTACGAAGCCGTGATCCGCATTCTGAACCAGGCGGAGAACATTGCCGCGTATGAGCTGAATGTGTCATGTCCCAACACCAAGCAGGGTGGCATAAGCTTCGGCAGCGATCCGCATGCGCTCGAAGAAGTCGTATCCGCGTGCAAGAAACTGGCGCACAAGCCCTTGATCGTGAAGTTGTCACCGAACGTGACCAGCATTCCCATGATGGCACGCGTGGCGGAGGAGGCAGGCGCCGACGTGCTCTCGCTGGTAAACACCTTCGTCGCGCTGGCCATCGATCCCGAGACGCGCAAACCAAGAATCTCGAACATCACCGCCGGCCTTTCCGGTCCCGCGATCAAGCCCATCGCTCTGCGGATGGTCTACGAAGCCTCGCAGGCCGTGAACATTCCTGTGATCGGCATGGGAGGCATCACCAGCGGAAGCGACGTAATCGAGTTTCTGCTCGCCGGCGCCGCAGCCGTGCAGGTGGGAACCGCGAACTACTTCGATCCCTGCGCCACGGAACGCATCGTCAGTGAACTCTATCGCTGGTGCATCGAGCATCGCGTCCGCGACGTGAAGCAGCTGATTGGCGGATTGCAGTTGGAATAAAAAAGGTTTTCGCCCCTGAGTCACGGAGTCACGGAGAACAGCTGGATTGAACATGAAGGAGACGAAGGTCCGAAGGAGTAGGGCCAGAGAAAAGGACATCGTAAGTTCTGCTGGATACTGGACAGTAGTACTCGGGTGGATTGACGTGCTGCACGGACAACCTTTCGTGACCTTCGTGTTCAACCCCAGTTTTTGGCTGTTCTCCGTGACTCCGTGACTCCGAGGTGAAAACGTTCCTCAATTGACCCATATTTTCAGCGCCGGATATAATGACGTCAGCAGTCCCGAGCGGGAGTAACTCAGTGGTAGAGTGCGACCTTGCCAAGGTCGAAGTCGCGGGTTCAACTCCCGTCTCCCGCTCCAGATTTCTTGCCTGATCCGTCCGCCCTCGCTGTCCGCGAGGGTTTTCGGTGTATGGCAAGTCAGCTCTCGGCAACATCAGGGGCGCGGTACCCAAGTGGTAAGGGAGAGGTCTGCAAAACCTTTACGCGTCGGTTCGATTCCGACCCGCGCCTCCATCATTCGCTTGTAGTTAGCTGACTGCGCTCGAGTTATCCCAATTCCTTCGTTGTTTCTCGTTGTCTCTCGATTGCCCTGAATGTGGGCGAATTGCTCTCGTACTCGGACAAATTTCGGGCAAGGATTTTTCACTGCTTTGTCTGCCCCTCGCTCTGCTCCAGTTGCAGAGTCTTGTCGTAACGCGCCATGGCGTCCTTCTGGTGCTCCGCGGTCGGGTGAACATACTTTTCAACGATGCGGATTGAGTTGTGACCAAGGATCGCGGCCAACGTGGCTAGGTCGATCCCAGCTTGGGCCATTCGTGTTGCGAAGGTGTGGCGGAAGTCGTAGAGCACGAAGCTGAACGTTATCTTGTCCTCGAGAGCCTTCTTGCAGAGCTCATCATGCGCGTTGTTCACCCGCGTGACGTGACTACTAGGCTTCTTGCGCTTGGAAGGGAAAATCCATTCTGACTTGCCTTTACTCCGCGCACCCAGAATGTGCCGGCTTTCAGTCGTGAGGTTAAGGGTGCGGCGTGCAGCTGGCGTTTTGCCATGCCTGATATGAATTTGGCCGCGCTCGAGATCGACGTCGGCCTTTCTCAAAGAGATCGCTTCATCTGGACGCATCCCCTGATTGAGGATTAGGCGCCCGAGGTCGTGCAGGTTCGGGTACTTCGTCGCTCGATTGAAGTATTGCTTCTCCTCTTCGGCGCTCAGGATGTGCATGCGTACGGCGTCTTTGTCGGATGGCATCTTTACGTTCCGAACTGGATTCTCTCCCGCCCACCGCTGCTGAATCGCGTAGGCAAAGAACTTCGACAAGGCATGCAAATCGTGCCTGATGGTTACGTTGCGGACCTTGTGCTCATTGGCGCGAAGGGTCTTGTAACACTCGATCCGAGCTTCATCGATTGCGCTCACCGGTTCACGGCCAAAGAAGTCCTTCAGGCTTGCAAAGCTCGTCGCAATGCGCTTTTCGCTGTTCGGGTGTGCTCGATATTCCATTTTGGCCCAGTCGAGAAAGTCTTTGGCTGCGTCACTGAACTCGCGAACCACGATCCGCCTGATCCCACGCTTCCCCTCCAGCAGCGCTTTCCGGTGATCCGCTTCCATCCCCTGAGCGGTGGTCTCGTTTCGTTTGGTGGCGGCCAAGCTTGTGGTTACGCTGTACTCTCGCCCTTGCAGCATGAAGCGGTAATGCCAGACTCCGCCGCGGTTCCGTAGCGCCATCACTCATCTCCTGCAAGTGGCTCTGCATCCAAGCAGCGAGCCGATCCTTGGGGTACCAGATTTTACGCCCGAGTTTGAAAAATGCCGGACCCTTCTTTCGACTTCTCCAGCCGGCGAGCGTGTTTAACGACAGCTCGAGACTCGCCGCCAGCTCCTCGGGCGAGAGCAGGCTGTCGCGTGAGAAGGCCATTACCGGCGGCTCCCGAACGTTAAGTTGGCCGGGTTGTAGCTCGCCTCGATCGAACCCGTTGGGCCGTTTCGCTGGGCGCCGATGATTAGCTCGTCCTTGCCGTTCGGCTGCTGAGTTTCTTTGTCGATCGGCCGATAGGTCAGGATCACCAGATGCGCATCGGCTTCTGCTGCCCCGGATTCCTTCAGTTCGAAGATCGTGGGAATCGCGTTCGGGTCGCCGTTGTACGGACGCCGTAACTGCGATAGGACCACAACGGGAATATCTTCCTGTTTCGCGAGCGTTCGCAGCCGCTCGGAGCTCATCGTCACCGACTGGCGCTCATCCTTGGCCTTTTCCCTAATTTTCTGCAGGTAGTCGACGAAGGCGATTCGAACGCCATGCCGGCGCGCTGCAAGCCTGGTAAGTGCGGCGATCTCATGGGACGTCGCCGCGGCCTTGTCGTAGACGTACAACGGCCACCCTGAGACCGTCCCCATGGCTTCATGCAGCAGGTTTTGATCCTCCGGCCGCATCAGTTTCGGGTTGCGAATTTTGTAGTAGTGAACGCCCGACTCGATGCACCACATCCTCCGCAGAACGTCTGCTCTCGAGAGCTCGAGCGAGAAGATCGCCACCGGGATCCCGGCGCGCGCATTTTCCGCGGCAGACTGGATCATCAGCGAAGACTTGCCCTGTTTGGGACGCCCGCCGATGAAAACTAGTTCTCCGTTGCGATAGCCGGTGGTTGCTTCGTCTAAGGCATGAAGACCCGTAGTCAGGCCGATGCGTTCATTGGGCGAGTTCTTGATGCGCAGAACCTCATCCATGACTTCGAGAGAGAACTTGCTCACGTGTTGAAGTTCGCTCTGTGCGGAGTCGGCCTCGATCCGCATCAGCGCTTCCTCGATCGCCGAGAAACAATCCTTCGTGGTCTCCGTGGGCTCTAGTGCCTGCGCCGTCGCCGCGTTCAGGGCGGAAATCAATCGGCGCCGCTTCGCCTTTTCGCGCA
>Ga0206969_1207_pt1 | contig 14140 bp, 9 predicted proteins | sample Alteio_BWOrgHeat_87_FD_153256 | JGI IMG/M metagenome (GOLD analysis project Ga0206969, IMG submission 153256) | Enriched cells from forest soil in Barre Woods Harvard Forest LTER site, Petersham, Massachusetts, United States -... | ecosystem: Environmental > Terrestrial > Soil > Temperate forest > O... | reverse complement strand
TCCGCCCCAGTTCCATTTACGGAAGGCTGCACCAAAGCCGGTCCGCCAAATTTCTCCGCTCCGGACGTGAGATCCAAGGCGTGCAGTCGGAACTTATTGTTCCCGTTTTCGTTCGTCATTGCTACCAGGTACATCGTTGCTGTTGACAGGTCGATAACCGGTGTTCCAGTGATGCCAATTTCTGGAGCGACTCCCTCATCACCCGCGCCGCTTATCGCTGGCGTGATACTTGGTGGATTTATGAAGCTGACGTGCCACAGGGGCGACGACTGTTTCCCGTCGGCGTCAAAGGCGTAGACGCTGTCGTGCTCAGTCGCCACGAAGACGACACTGTGAGTGGCTCCATTGATGGTTAGCCCCGGAACATAGAGTGGCTGCGCGTAAACTTGCCCATCGACGGGAAATGAGTACTTCTTCCCAAATGAAGACGAATTCACATTGCCAGGAGTCAGGATCGTTTCATTCAACTGCTGGCCAGTCCGCGCATTGTCATTGTGGTACGTGGTTACGGCAACTTGAGAGACGGCGCTCTCAAGAGCAGCGAACAGGATTGCGGTGAAGAAGATCTTGCAAAGCCGCGGTAGAAACATGTTCTAGGGATACCAGGGGCACCGTCTCGAGCGGCTGGAAGTAGCGGCTCCGCCCAGCGTATATAGAGATGGGAAGAGCGGAATCGGGGTTGGCCAAACCTGCTTAAAGCCTTAAAGCGAGCTTCCACGACCGGGCCAAACACACTGATTCAGCGGGGCTTAAAGTCGAGCTACTTGGAGCAGACGATCAGTCCAAAGTTGCAGATGGGCTACGTCAGCGAACTTGAATAGGAGTAACTACGGTATTCTTTATTGAAGTAACTTTTAGCGCGAGATCACCTGGTTCGAGAGGTTGAAATTCAAAATCGTAGGTTTCGCCAACTGCGACGGTTTGAGAGGCAGGACGCGGAACCTGGCTGGCTGGGGAAAGCTCGTTTGCATCCTTGGCAATTGGCCGCCAATTCACCGGGGACCCGCCTGCAAGCAGTGTTACGTTAGTCTCCGACTCATCTGGAGTGATGTTGATAAAACGAAACCGATAGGTTATACCCGACTTCAAGCTCAGAGCGGGAGGATTGGCAGAACCATTCACCAAAAGAGGATCCATGACGAGGTCTGGGCCTCCACGACCAATCACAAAAACCTTGTCGATCGAGGGATCGAACGTCTGCTCGGGTGGCATAACGACTAGAGATCCATACAAGCCGCCGGTTAGTTGCAGAACGTCGTGCCAGTGAGTGTGGTAGAAAAACGTTCCGGCGTGCGGAGGCGTATACCGCGCGACGAAAGATGTCCCCGGTGCGATTGCAGGCGTTATTAACGTTCCGATTCCGCCAAAGCCTGGAACGCCATCATAGTAGCTTGGCACTTGGATGCCGTGCCAATGCACCGTAGTCGGTTCATCCGACTCGTTCACTACCGTAATCTCAACGGGTTGGCCTCGAGTGAGGACGAGTGGCGAGCCGGGAACTGTTGCTGCGTCCGGAGAAGGTTCACTTTGACCGTCCTGAACCTGGTAAGCATAGCCTGCACTGAGGCCGTCTCTTGCAGGACGATTGCGAACGAACAATCGCAATTGTCTCACTGGTAGATTGTGGTCAGGCGGTGCGATCTCCGTAGGGCTTGACGCTACACGGATTCCTAATACCAACCCTGCCATTTGGCCCGTGTGATCTCCGGCAATGGAATTAGGATCAGCGGTTGGAGAGAGAAGAAGATCGGAAGAAATGTGAGACAGGATGTGACAGTGAAAAATCCACCGTCCCGGCATGGCAGGGGTCCAATCTAAGGACATGGTGCTGCCGGGAGTCATCAATTCCGTGAACACGGTGCGGCGATCCGCGGCGTCGTAAGTTATGTCCTTTTCTCCGTCACCGACGCTATCTACACGGAAGAAATTGCCATGCAGATGCATTGGGTGGGGTGACCCACTGGTGTTGAGCCATACCCAACGAATGTTGCTATGCAGGCCATAATTGAGGACCTCGTTGTAAGGCCAAGACTTGCCGTTGATTACTAAAACCTGGTGAAACGGATGGGAAGAATCGGGCATCTGATACCAAAGTCCGATTACGAAAATACGCCCAGGCAGAGGTCCGGTTGACGGATCTACGATAAAAGCCCCGGATAACTGGGTCTCGATACCCTCTCTCGCTCCAAGAGGTTTCTCGGTAGTGGTGGCCCAATAATAGTAGGAGCCAGGAACCCCAGCCTTGAAAACAGCCTCACGAGTCTCGCCCGGGTCAACTCGTATGCCAGCATCGGGGTCACCCGGGCGTTCGTGCAGACCATGCACGGTAGCAATTGTAGAAAGGCGGTTGTGAACGCTGGCGTGAACCTCCGTTCCCTCGGGGACTCTAAGCAACGGTCCCGGGATTTGCATCGGAGCGCCCTCCTCGGCAAATGCTTGGACCGTCAGACTCTGACCATGGTCGTCTTCAGGATGCCACGACCCCTCTCTTATCTCCAACCGGAGTCTCAACACGCCCCCTTGAAGCTCGCCTGCAGGCATGATGTTGGAATTGGTCTTGATCGCGAGCGGGTCTTCGATATCCCGAGCCGAAACTGAATTGTGCGGGATACCACACCCCAAATTGCCCAAGCCAAAAAGACAACTCACCAGAAAGGTCGACAATGGGCTGAGAAGCCGCTGTCGAGATCGCGGTTTGCAGAAAGAGCTCACAACGGGTGTCTTCGGTGGCTGAGATTACTTCGCAGGGGAAAACCGAGCTTAAGCGTAGCAGTTGAGGAACGCGAGAAACCCCACAGCCTGTCGTCCAGTATAACCGCAACACCCCTGCGCATCATGATCTTTGGCTAATCTGGTTCTTTGCTGTTGCTTCGACTTGTGCAGTGATAGTTCAGGGCGGCGTGGGAAAGAAAGGATATCCCGGCTTTGCAACGCGCCCCCCCCCCCGCCAAATCTTAAGGTGCCATAGCACAGTACGCTCTGACCAGACGCACTATTTCAAGTAATCCAGCCGAGTCGTCGCGTTCCCACTCCGAACAGATCAAAATGTAAAGGCCGTCTGCAGGAAGAGATTGTTGACATTTGGAGCAAATGTTGATTGATTGTGCGAGTGGCGATACTCGGCCTTGAATGCCGCAAACTCGGAAACGTCCCATCGGACGCCCAGACTCGATGCCACCAGGTCTTGAATTCCAAAAACGGGCTCGGTTCGAGGAGTGTGCGTGTACTCAAACCGGTAATAGGGTTTGAACTGATGCTGCAAAAACGGCAACCGGTATGCGCCCTGTACGTAGAACGCCTGCGTGTTGAATTCCACCGCACTGTCTGTCGCTCTGTGATTAATATTGAAAAATTCAGCGATAATTTCAGGCGTTTCATTGGTCCACGCAATGTGCGCTGAACTGATGAACTCGCGGTATCGTTTTGCCTTGACATTATCTAGATCGTGGTAAGTGGCGCCGCCTACCTCGAAGCCGTCCAAATGGATTGGCCGGGAATATATATTGATCGCCCAAGCGCGATTATTGTTGGCATCGATAAGCTCGCCTCCACGGCTCAGATCAAAGCCGCGTCCATTGCCTATGATCGCGTTATATTGAAGACCGAGCGGATTTAGTGGCCCTGAGGGGATCTTCCCCTCCGCCTGCACCCCAACGAAGTGTACGGGAATTAAAGTACCCCCAAACTGAATGACGTCTGGCCGGAAGACAGAAGTTTGCAGCCAGAATCCATGATGGTAAGCTGTATTCCAAAAACTGATTGGCGTGTGGAATTTCCCAAAAGAAAGCTTTACGTTGTCATTGAAATCGTAGCGAATAAACGATCTCTGCAAGTCGACAAGAAATTGCTTGCCAAAAGTCGCATCCATCGTGAATTCGCCGAAGTAGAAAATCTTTGGCGAGAGTTGAGAGGCCATATGTATGGCGAACTGGCCGAGGAAGAAGCTCGACCCAAGCTTATGGTCTCTCGCATAAAAGTCAACATCAGCGAAACCACGAAAATGTAGATTGGGATAATTCGTTGCGTCTTGCGATGCTGATGTACTCGCGCCCATACCCCCCATGCCGGCCATAGCCGAATCGTGGGAAGGGGTTTGCGCTTTCGCCGGCACTACTGGCTCACTTGGACTGACCTGGCCGGCGGCTTGTCCTTCGGCCGGCGGCCCCTGAACTGTCGCTACTTGCGTCGTTGTCACGACGGGTGGAGTGATGCCGGCTTGTAACGCCTCCAGCTGCGCCACTCTGGCTTCAAGTTCCTTGACTCGATCCAGCAATTTATTCATCAAGTCAGCCTGATTCGGGACTGAAGTGTCCTGGCTGTCTGTCACCTTTGGGGAGGTTGTTGCGTTCTGCACTGGACCAGCGCTCTGAATTGCGCTGCTGTTCTGAGCGGTTGCGGATGCAGCGATTACAACAATTGCCATCAGATAGTGATGCCGAGGCATAAGATCTCCTTCGTTAGGGTCGATACAACTCAGCGAGAGTTACGCGGAGCTGATTCTGAATCCGCCTGAGCGGCTACTTGTGCGAAGCAATCCTGGAAAGCAAAACTGATGCCGTTACCATTGCACGCCTGGGTAAAGGCTGGGTATGCGGTACGCCCTATAAGCCAGATTGCCACTAAGGTCCAGTTGCCAGACTGTTTCGTGGCCATTCTCTGTCATCTCCATCACTCTCGACATCATCAAACTCGGGTAAGGATTTGAAAGATCGAATTCGATGTTGCCGTTGGGTAAATACTCGATGCTCCCACCCCACGATGAATACACGCCAAGCTCATACTGCCACACAATCTCCGCTGTCCTGGCAGCCTCATCAATTCTTAACACTAACGGTCGGCTAGAGCATGCTCCAGAAAACTCCGCACAGACAGTGCCGTCCTGCGTTCGCGCTCCATTATCAAAAACCGCCAGTTGAAGTTGATTGGTCTCAAGCTCGTGGATTATTGACGGAAAATGCTGGCCGTGGAACCACTCGTTGGATAATCCGCCGACTAGCGTAAAATCCCCACCTTCTCCGAGCCGCCACAATAAATCGCCAGATCCTTTGCCATCTGCATAATCGATCTTCAGAATCCAGTGTTGATTACGCATGGAAAGTAGGAGGTTGTGGTCGGCGGGGGAATAGATGAGTGCGTTTCCATGCGTCCAGTCATTGACATCCATAGGATGACGATTGACGTCGAGGTGGTCAAATGCCGACCAAGTCCAGACCGGCTTCCAGTTGCGATCAAGATCTACCAACACATCCCCGCCGACCGTGGTTGAGCCCGCAACTTCAGCCAGGTTATAAACTTTGTCTTCTCTACAAAGGACGACTAAGTGTCCGTTCATAAGCGGCAAAACGTCGTGATGAAACGAGCTGAGGGTTAGACTAAAACCAGCATCAGCCAGACGGGCATTCATATCGGGGATTGTGAGTTCGCGAATGGTAGCGCCGCTCAGGTCGATCTCCCGGATCTCTTGCGAGCCAGTGGTGATTTCAATGTGTCCATTGGGCAACGGGCGGACAGGATTAGGAAAGCTTCTATCGTAATCGTAATACCAGACGACGTTGCCATCGAGGTCCACGACTGCAGCGGGAAGAGTGGCGGTTCGAGCCAAATCGAGCAGTTCAACTCCTCCGTTGTTGGTTTTTCCGTTTCGCGTCACTGTAAATTGTGGAAAGTTGGACGGCGGCAATCCTTGTGTCGTAAAAGTATGGTCCGAATCTCGAAAGATTTGGCCCGAACCATATTGCACGATCGCTCGCATATGATAAGTGGCAAATTGCCTCATTCCGGCCACGAAAATACTCACTTCCCCGCCTCCTGGCGGAGTGGCTACGGTCCATGTCTGCAGTCCGTAAGTCGCGTCCGGTCCGAACTCGATAGTTATGTCTGCATCGACTGGCGACGAGAATGTATATTTTGCGACCAGCGGATTCGCGGTGGCTGACACCTCTCCTGCGGAGAAAACGACTTTCGAATTTGTAGCGGCAGCTCCGGAAAACGCGGCCTGTTGGCGACAGCCCAACGGATAAAAAGCTAGAAAGAGAATCAGCAGAGCCCGGCAGGAAGGAGGGCAAGACGAAGGTACCTCGTTCCTGCTCCAGGGTCTGGGCCCTTTACTCTTTCTGGATGTGCAATGTTGAGATACGATATCTCTGCCCCTTCGAACCAAATGACTTCTTATCTTGCCTGGACCCGGCGCGCCGGCTAGTTGTCAAGATAAAGCGAGCACACGCAGTTGCGACAGGTCGGATTAGACGCGACGTCGAGTCCCTCCCGAAAGCGAATCGCTCGTTCGCCGTTGACGATATGTTGAAATGGTGCTTCGTTGATATTTCCGATGGTCGGGTGAAAAAAACAAGGGCGTACCGAACCGTCAGCTTCGATGACCGCCGACACCCAAGGAGCATTGCAGCGGGGAGCAACCGGTTCCACTTGGCCCAAATGTGCCTGAAAATGCCGCGGCAGGCGGTGCAATTTTTCCGCGTTCTCCGCTACGAAGCCGCTTGACAAATCTTCAGCATGTTCGCGGATCAGCGCTTCGACCTCAGAGCCCAGCTGTTCCACTTCGGAAGCTTTTAGCGCCACTGTATCCTGCCGATCATCGGCCCAACCGTCCGGCCGATTGAACGCTCGAGAATTCACATCTACCGCAAGAAATGAGATCGAATTTAGTCCCATCTTCTTAGCGGTCTTTAACGTTTCCCGAAGCAAGCGATGATTCATTTTCTGAATCGTACATCGCGCGGAAATGGGAAACCCTGAACGCAATTCGCGCACTGCCGCAACGCCAGATGCCAGACGCTCAAACGCATTAGGTATCCCGCGAATTTGATCGTGAACAGCCGGCGGACCATCGAGAGAAACAATCACGTCGTCTACCAGTCTCGTCACCAGCAAAGCTTGCGATTTTAGCATCAGGCCTGCGGTGAGCAGCGTTAACCGGATATTTTCATTACGAATCAAAGCGCTCAATGCAGCCAGATCAGAATGCAATTGCGGCTCTCCGCCCGACAGCACGACCCAACGAACTTTGAGTGCACGCAGCGAATCCAAATGGGGCTGGAGATCAGACGCGGTGATCTCGCGAATTTGACGGATTCGCCAAATATCGCACATCACGCAGCGACAATTGCAGCGGCTGTGCGGAAAAAGGACGAGAACCGGGAGCGTCGCAATCCGATGATCATTTTCATTCGAACGAGGATTGGCGGCGATCATTGCTTCACCTGCCGTCCAGCCAACGATATATGATCCAGACTCCTACCGGATTCGGCCATGATTCTGGAAACGGGAGCGGCGATGAATCGTTGAACGCCGTCGATAAAAAGACTTTCAACTCGGGGAACGGGGGGCCAACGGCGCATCATTCGGTCGGAGAATAAGCGTGGTCGCCCGCGCGAGATAACTAGTTCAACATTACGATAGCTGGCTTCAACCAGCGTCTCTGCTGGAGATCGACCCGTGTCTGTAATCGCGATCAGATCTGCCGGCGCGCCGATGGTCAGCGTTGCTTTGCGCCTCGCAAGCCGTAATACATCCGTCGCTCTGGTTGTCACCAGCGAGAACAGGTCATGCGGCGGAACTCCCAATTTGTGATACGCGAGCCTTATTTCGTCCAGCAAATCCCCTGTTCCGGTCAATGAGGAGTCGCTACCCAATGCGCAACGAGGTACTGTTTTCAGAGTCTCCCATTCCAAAGTACGTCCGAATAGAAATAAATTTGACGAAGGGCACCAAATTAAAGACGCTCCGCGCCTGCGCAAGAGCTCAAGTCCCGGTTGAGTGAGAGCCACGCCGTGGACGATCACGGTGCGGGTCGAAAGAGCACCCATGCGGTCGAGCAAAAAAATTTCCTGCTCACTGTTTTCATCGACTCCCTCTCCGACATGAATCACAAACGGCGAGTCGGGGGGCGTAGACTGAAATGCCTCCGCCACGTTCTTGCCAAAGATCAGAGAGTGATCCCAGCCATAATCGCGAACAACCTCTACGGGAAAATCTTCATTGAACAATTGGAACTCGAAGGGATTGTGGTGGCACACAGTTACAACGCCGCACAGTAGGTTCTTAATGGCCCCCCACATTAACCGAGTCGACTTCGATACGGAGCGATGTTCGCAAACTGGTGGTAGGTCGGGATGGTGAATGTCGTGCGCCCAATGCTCATAGCTTAAGTAGCGGCCGTTCCCAAGCCTGGGATATAGACTGAATTCCAGATGATCGTGCGAATTGATCAAGCCGGGCAAGATGAGATAGCCGGTTAGATCGATATCCATGACATCAGTACTAATCTGTCGCGCCGGTTTAAACGCAGACTCACCGAGCCCAATGCGGGAAATGCGATTCCGCCGGATTTCGATGGTACCGGGGAGTGCGGTGGTTGCATCAAGCGTGAGGCGTGCGCCAACAAGTCTAAAGGCTTGAGCGCTCTTGTCGAGATTTTCCGAATAATGGGCGTAGCCTGAGCGACGTTGACGCTGGCCAGCGACCGCTCGACGAAGGCGAAGAATGAATACGGCGGGACCGCAGCAGGCTTCTTCGAACCGATCAAGTTTTCCATTGAGAGCGAAAAGAGGCCGATCGACTTCGCCGAAGGCTATCTCCCGAACCTCGCATATTTCACAGTTCTCTTTTGTGAAGGCACTTCTCAGATCATCGAGCGAGTAGTGCTCCGTAGCGATCTCGTAAGACCGGTTCTCCCTCCGAAAACCTCGCTTCCAGCCACGGTTGTGAGCCTGCGGATGAAAATCGCTTATGAAAATTTCGGCACCGCGACGACACACCCGGGCAATCTCTTTTGCAAACCCAGCGAGATCGCATAGGTAGCTGACCAAAAAAGAACAGAGTACGACGTCAGCAGTGGAATCACGAACCGGTAGTTTGAGGCAATCGCCGCAAACAATTAACCCTCGCACCCTCGACTTGCCCTTGGCGCGAGTCAGCATGGCAAAAGAAAGATCGATTCCCAACGTGGATCCCGCTCCCCGGTCTGCGATGGTCTCCAGCCATCTTCCAGTACCGCAGCCTACATCGAGAACGTGTTTACCTTTAACCTCGGGCAACATCGAGTTGAGCTCGCGCTGCTCTAACATCAGCAACGGATTCGGTTCTGAGTCATACGTTGAGGCCCAAAGTTCGTATGCCTCGAGCCCGGACACTTGCGTCACAGGAGCGTCGCTGCGTTCTTTAAGAATCGGATCCGATACGATTGGCAACCGAAAATCCTCAGGAGTCTACAAGCTCTCCAATCTAGGTTTGCGAAGGTCAATAAGGCGCTGCACCCATTTGATTTCCACGGGGAGAGCGTAAAACTTCAATCGATATCGCCAGGCACTGATTGCCTGAAGCAGGAACCGTCCCCAGTTTGGCAGGCGGATGTCCTGGACCGTAGGCCAACGGGAATTTACCACAAGCTCAAAATTATCGATCAGCCGCTTGGTTGACGGTTTGAGCCACGGGGTGGCTGGATCGAGGCGCAACGTGAAATTCAACCACCGTTCGGTAGCCCACTCGTCGGGGGTTGTAGGAAACTCGAAATCGATGTGGCCGTACATCTGCTGCCGCTGCGGAACGGGAACATAGTGCTGGACAATGATCTCCGACTGGGGATTTAGACGCTTAATCTTGCGGATGAACTCTACACACTCATGGGTATCACGCTCAGGATGGTTGGGATTACCCACCACGAATGAGAATTCAGGGATGATTCCGAAATGGCGAATCCGCTCTGCAAGCTCTAGAGTTTGCGCTGAGGTGAGTTGCTTCTTCATCTCCTGGAGCGCCCAATCCGAACCCGATTCTGCCCCAAAAAAGATCATGGTGCAGCCCGCACGTCGCATTGATTCTAGAGTGGCATCCGAGTAACTCAACACGATATCAATACGGCCTTCACACCACCAACGCATCTTCAGCGGCACCATGCGAGCGGCCAACTCAACGGTACGATCTTCCCGCAAGAAGAAGTTATTGTCGTAAAACTGAATTGCATCCACTCCATATTTGCCGCCAAGATGCCGAAGGACGGCTTCGGTGCGGGCGGGTGATTCCATTTTCTCCCGGCTGCCAAATACAGAAACGACGCCACAAAAACTACATTGGTACGGGCAGCCAATACTCGCCTGATGCACTCCCGTGCGCTTTCCTAAGAATGTGGGCAACAGGTATCTTTCGACTGGAAGACGATGATAGGGGTACAAAGGAAATGAATCGGGCGGCTTTATGGGCCGCTCATGGTTGTGGCGATGCGTGCCCTCTGCATCCTTGTAGGACAAGCCGAGCACCGTCTCCGGCCCGCGCTGTCTCCGTAACACCCCCATAAGCTCCACAAAGGTCTCTTCGCCTTGACCTCGCACCGCATAATCCACGTAGCCTGCGTTCAAAGTGGTATCGGCGTATAGCGATGGAAAGTAGCCTCCCCAAACGATGGGAACATGCGGGAAGGAAGCCCGGATTTCGCGGCAAGTTGCGATCGCCGCGACCATCTGCGGTCCCGGCATAACAGTCACTGCAAGCACTTCTACTTCGTTCTGCTGGATCAGCGCTGCGATCGCCTTGGCCGGCTGCGGATCAACGTTGCCATCCACAATGGCGTACTCTTCTTTGCCTTCAATCATCCCCGCGATCGCAAGAATGCTGAGTGGGAAGCGCCGGCTGCGTGGTTTCGTGGCTCTTGGGACAAAAAAGACGATCACTCCCGCACCGCCGCGGTAAACCACGCAATCCAGAATTTCGAGGGTTCTCTCTTTCCACCTAAGCGGGCGCGCCAGGGACGCAACGCCCAACGCACTCCATACCAGGGCTTGGCAATCGCTTTTCGCAAGCCGAAGGCACGCGCCACTTCTCCCACCTTCTCCACCGTGAGATATTCCTCGCTAGGAAGCGCATCGGAGCGAAATCCGAACTTTCTTTCGAAGTATGAGTGCTTCTCTTCCACCATCACTCGGCCGTCATTGTCGTGGGAATAAAACGGCGAGTCTATCACCAAAATGTTGCCATTCGGCTGCAAACATCGCAGCACTTCGGCCATCGTCCGTGTGTAATTCTCCGAGTAATGGAACGAGGCATTAAATACCGCGAGATCAAATTGACAGGGTGAAAAAGGCAGATTGTCCATCTCTGCCTGGACACATGGAAAGGCCCGGGGCAGGCGATCACGATAGTGCTTCGCGGATCCCAGCCCGTCTTGTTCATTATCCATGAGATCGACGGCAACGAGATTATGACCGCGAAGCGCGAGTCGATAACTCATCCAGCAGTTTCCCGCCCCCACGTCGAGCACGGAAAGCGCTCGCGGAGAGCCGCGCTCAACTACGGGCAGAATCGTGCTCTCGACGTAACCATAGCTGCGTGCGCGAACCTTCCATTGCCAAGAGTTGTTTCCGCTTCGATCCACAAAGGGAAGTCCGAGATAATAATCGGCAGTTGCCGAGCCGCGCCCTTCTTGCGCTCGCAAAGTCTGGTACTCGCTCATGAATCTCAGGAATCGTTTTTCGCGCGCCGGTGCGAGCGCCCGCCAGATGCCGCCTCGGCTGGAAAGGATAAAATCACAAGCCTTACACTTTTCGGTCCTGGAATGGTCCGCGAGGTCGATGTTGCCGATAGATTCCAGACATACGGGACATCGCATAGCAAAATTTGCTCTCCCGTGGTCACCGGGAGCAGCCGTGCTGGGCGCAGTGCAGGGCAGAGAATCGACGACGGATCTCATGGCTATACTCGTTCAAAATGCAGAAACACGTGGTCGGCCAAAGAGCGCGCGAGAGGCCAATGACTCAACAATCGATCGGCTTCTACGCAGGCGCCAAGAGCATTAGGAAAACGGAGAGCCAAGGACTCTAGATAGCTCGGGGGGACGGTTACCCCCACTCCCTTGACTTTGCGCAACTGAAACTCGGGAGAGAATATCTTGCGCATTGTTCTAACCGTGGGGTATTGAACATGGACGGCGGCCTGTTCCGCAATTCGCGCGATAACTCCGTCTGAAAAGCGCCGCGTAGCCTTCTGCCAATTACCCTTACAGCAATACCAGACGAGCTCCCAAAGACAGGTCCTGTTGGCGAGACATAGAATGACATGCGCCCCCACCCGGGTAAGGCGCGCAAGATTTTTTGCGACCAAAGCCAGATCCGGGACGCAGTTCAAACCGCCAAAGTTTGAGAAGACGCCGTCATAGAGCCCCTGTAGTTGATCCAAATGTTCGATCGCTAGAACTCCAAAATGCGGCGAAATGCCGCCCTGCATCTTGTCAAATCGGCGTTTTGCCACGTCGATCATGCGTGCGGATATATCGAAGGCATCTACCCGCACTCCGAGTCCGGACAGGAACGCCGCGTCAACACCAGTGCCGCAATTAATCTCCAGAATTCGTTGTGGCGGACGGAATAAACGTCGCAATTCGCTCCAGACGGCATCACGCTGGGCCCTCCCAATCAGTGATTCGGTAAAGATCTGATCGTAGGTTTCAGCAATCGAGTCGAAAGCAGGTGCGGCGCTGACTGAAAACGGGATGGACAGTGGCATCAGCTCAAAACCTCCACCTCGCCCTGGCACGCATGTAAACCCTTGCGGGCCTCGGCAATGAGGTGTTCTAGCTTGCTTATGCTTTCCTGTTTTGCGGTTGGGCCTTTCTTCACGACGCGAGCAAGTTCGACCTCGTGGCGCAGCAGCTGATCGGCGTATAAGTAGAAACGCCGCGAATGCCGGTCGCGGATTCGTAAGTCACGATCTGAGCCCAGTTCCCAGCTTGGCAGAGGCAGCAGACGGGGGGAAACTTCGTCGAAATACGGAGTACCTTTTATGGGATAGGATACAGTTGTGAGAAACACGTCGGGTTCGCTGCTTTTTACATGTTGTACGGTAGCTTCGATATCGACAATTTCTTCTCCTTCGTATCCCCACATAAGAAACATACCGGTCTGAATTCCACGAGCCTTGCAGCCCGCAATTGCAGTCTGCACCTGTTCGACCGTTACTCCGCGATCCATCGCATCCAGTATGCGCTGAGAGCCGCTCTCTGAACCGATCCATATTCGAAAGCAGCCAAGCTCAGCAAGAGTCTCGATAACTTTCGTGCTCAGGCGATCAGCGCGAGAAATACATTCAAAGGGCACCTTTAGTGACCGACGCTTCATCTCGGCCGCGTACTGAAACAGCCAGCCATGATGGATGGTAAAGACATCATCCGCAATCCATGTCATCTCGGGATGGTAACGGTCGAGTAGCCACTCCACCTCGTCCACCACCGCGAGAGGGCTCCTGCGTCGATGGGTCTTGCCGAAGACCTGATGGCTGCACCAGCGACAACTGTAAGGACATCCGCGGGCTGTAATGAACGAAACCGAACCCGTTCCGTGATGGTCCCGCCAAGTAGATACATATCGATCAATGTCCACTGCCTCCCGAGCTGGCCAGGGCTGCGCGTCAAGGTTGGCAATCTGTGGACGCGGTGCAGTGCGACAAACCTGCCCCTCAGCGGAGCGGAACGCAATCCCTTTTACGCGCTCTAAATCACGATGTGATCCGCTGCGCAGTGCGGGTAGCAATTCTTCCAGCGTGTTCTCGCCCTCGCCGATCACCACAACATCTGCTCCCGCTTGAAGGTATTCATCAACATAAGCGCCCGGTTCCGGGCCGCCGACCACGACTTGCCAGCCTGCTTCACGAGCTGTCCTGGCAATTTCCAGTGCTTTGCGTCGCGTCATCAAGTTCGCATAAATCCCGAGTATTGCAGGTGGAGTGCTCCTCAACAGCGTGAACAGCTCATTGGAAGAGGAAAATGTACTGTCAAATACTTCGACGGCAAATCCGCGGGACCGCAAATGAGAACAGATGTACAAGATCCCCAACGGGACATAAGGCTTCATGATCTGAAGTTCCCTTTCGTCCTCGTAGAGGAAGTAACCGTGAGTTAATAAGAGATCCATAAGCCGCTGCGCCTAACCTTTATTCCGCCCTGGAAGACAAAAGGGAACCATCCAGCGCGAGAAGCTTAGTTGGATATTCTTGCCGACAGGTGATTTCCAGCTCGTGGACTCTACGCCAAAGCTCACTCGCCCTGGCGACAGCGCCGCTCCCGTTTAGAGAGCCGTGCTTCTCACTTTCCCTGCCACGCCAAGTCTCCACTTCCGCATGGAGCGCGTCGTGGAGAGAG